>Ga0307429_1001393_pt1 | contig 11495 bp, 13 predicted proteins | sample SalMarWE160230MG_FD_202151 | JGI IMG/M metagenome (GOLD analysis project Ga0307429, IMG submission 202151) | Salt marsh sediment microbial communities from the Plum Island Ecosystem LTER, Massachusetts, United States - WE1603-230 | ecosystem: Environmental > Aquatic > Marine > Intertidal zone >...
GCAATTTTTTTTTCAATTCATCAAGACTCGGAGATCAATATAGTTATAATATATTTGTTGGTGATATATCAAATGGTAACTTATATTTCCTCAAGGTAGAAGATAACCGAACAGGTCTTGTACAATCACCATTATTTAACGTTACCCTTCCAGAAAACAACATATTCGGAGCTCCTGCTGGCCCCGACAAAAGCTGTATCGGGTGGGTGGTGGGTTTTAATGAAGCCTCTTCCTCCTGGGGATCATGTTGTTAGTTTTGGTGGAAGTGTGGTTGATAATCCTACTACTGGAACACAGAGCTTTGCCACTAAGGCTACATATAACCTAAATGTAAAATAACTGGAAACTCTACTATACCTCTTTTGACGGCTAGCCAGTTTAAGGTAATGTGATATAGCCACTTATACGACTTGCATTGTAAACAACATTCGTCCTTTCAGAGCCAGCTAAGTCGGAGGGGAGGAGACATATAGATCATAAATCAAATGCCATTTGTAGAAAGATTCGTCTAGAAAGCAGATGATGAGGCAATCTTAACCAACCAATTGAGATTCTGACTGGGCCCAAAAATCACGTCAAATTTGGTTCTCATCCAGCAGAGTTTGCAGCTCTATCCTTGGCTATCTCATCTGGTCAATAAGCATATATCCGCACCGATATCTTTCTTCATTAATACATGGTCCCATTTACCAGTAAAGCTCAAATTCATCTGTTTCCAGCTAGACCGCGTTAGGGAAGGTAAAATAATGGAGTCCACTATCAGAAACTATTACAAATCAACAAAGTTATTTTGTGAGATGAATGACATTATCTCGATAAACTGGAAAAAGATCAGAAGAGGATTACCTAAAGGAAGACAAGCCGCCAATGATAGAGCGCCGACCGTCGAAGAGATTCAGAAACTAACGGAATATCCCGACAGGAGGATTAAACCCATAATATATACAATGGAATGGAGAATGACACAAACGTCAATGCAGTAGTATTGAGGGCTTGCAAGGAATTCTTGGCAAAAGATAAGATGTTCAAAGACAAGTACAAATCACATTCTGGTTTTAAAGAAATCATGTCTTAGATCATAACTTCCTCATAGTACCGTTGAGAAAAAAAATAGGGATTATGCTGGATCTTCTTTATGCAAGATGAACAAAGGTGCTTTGTGCAAGGTTAGTATGACAAGTATGACGATATGACAGGGGATGCTCTTGATACACAGGAAAAAAATGAGAGTGAAAGATACTAACAAACAAACAATAATGGTAATTAGGAGTAGTTAATGGATATCAAAAAGATTCTTACTAGAAAAACGTGAAAGACTTGTCACGCTGTCACACATGTCACACTCGACAAACAATATCTAGAGAATCTCATAACTCTTGGGAATTATCTGGATGAATCAGTTATTATTGCCGACTAAATCTTATTTACTAGTCCACCTAACTAATATGCTCATGTTCGTAAGCGTTATAGTATTGATCTTCCTTTCATTCATGTTCTTCTTATGGATGTCTCAGATAGTCTCATCCCAAGTACAATATCTGACTTACAGTAATCCTGATTACGACATTAGCATTCCATACCCAAGCTATTGGACACCCTCTGAGGTAAATCTTGGGCCTTATCAAGTCGTCAGGTTTGTGGCTCCTTTAGTGGAGGAGCATGAAACACCCACATCTATCGTAGTATACACACCTGCTACATTAGCCGTAGCAGTTCAGCCTTTAGATTCATCGAATATTACTAGGACCCAATTCATAGGTCAATTTCTGAATTTTGCTTACGATTCTCCGTCCCGCTACAGAATCATTGAAACTTCCAACACAACCATGGAAGACATGGAAGCAGAACAAATCGTGATGTACGAGTATCCTGAAGATGGTTCTACTTCTAAAATTATGCGAGTGATTGCTTTGGAAAATGATACCGCATATGCTTTAAAATATACCGCTGAGCCTGGAAAATATGATGAGTACTTACCAATTGCACAGACGATGATCGATTCATTTACTACATCATCAGATGTTGAAACAACTGAGTTAACAGGATCGGATATTATCTCTTCTCCCCAGCAATCTGATTCTTTATCTGTCCCAGGAAGGGAAAACATCTCAAGTCTCATCAACAATACACTGGACAAGACTGCATTACCTGGCAGTGACATTATATTGCAACCAAGACCCCATGGAGAAGAGACATCATCATTTCCCTCAAAGTTGATCGTAACAGATGTTACAAAGGGGGACAGCCAACTTCCTTTGAGATTCTATACTACAGGTGGTGCGCAACCCACAGAGATACGTACCTCTGGTGCAACAACAGGCGAGCTGAATGATTACTATCCAGTGGTGATGTTTCATTTTGATCAACCCAGTCAGATAGGACTAGTCAATATCAAACATCTCCTCCTGGGCCCGATAAAGAATTATGAGTCACCTAATGATATCCTAAGTGATTCTAGATATTTCAAAGACATCCCCCTTAATGAGCAGGTGCTTTTGGAAATGGACAACCCTGGATTAAATTATTTCATTTCATCTGTCCAGTTTGCTAACGGCTCCCAAGGAGTGTATTCAAATATAATGGACATGGATGCAATTTTCACAAAGGCAACATCAGAAGATCAAGTTGACTATAGGATGGATAGAGGAGAGGAATACAACATACTTGATGATTCAGATATTGATGATATTCAGTCAGATCCTTCTTTTCAGCAAATCGCATCAAAAATTATCTGTTCTGATTTAGATAGTAATGGATTTCAGGTTTGTCAGCAAGGTCTATCTGCAGACACGCCTGCAACAGAGGATACCCCTGGGCGAAACATTTCGCCACCTATAGCTGGTACCGATTCGATCTTTGAAGATAGTGATAATGATGACAAGGATGATGAAGATAATAACAACAACGATGATAATGATGACGAGTAGGACTGAAGAGATTGTCATCACTTAATGGAAGTATTGTATATTTTCCTGTGACTTCTGTTTAAGACGTATCATAAACATTTACTGACGACAATCAACTGGTTCAGGCTTTTTATCTGCAATTATGTAATTTTCTATTAATTGCTTCCTTTGTGGTAAACCGTTTCCCAAGAATTAGCAATCTGAGTCGCTAATGGTTTCTGTGTATTCCTAAGTGTTGCAATTACACAGATAGGTTACATTTTTGATTACCCACATGGGTTACACCTCTCTGCTTATTCTTAGTATGTATGGTAGATGTAATTAATCTCTGTAGGAACATCTCAGAGGGAGTGAGGCCATTGATTCCTCCATGCTCTCTGGTTTCATTGCACGCCTTGACAAACATATCATACCTAGCTTACCATCGTCTGTGTTTGGTACATCCTCCAATGCTAGAAATTCATTCTTCACTATTTTGTTATACGCCTCTATCTTTCCTTGCAGCTGTGGATAAGAGTTTGGAATTCGTTTATCCTTGATATGATTATTATGTACTAGGAAATGCTTGAAGATTCTAGACGTATTTATGCAATGTTCTCTCACTTAACCCTGTTAGAAAAATTCATACTTTAGTTGAATATACTTTATGATTCAACATTTTGTTAATACAGTAATTAGACTTGGTATCTCCACTTGGTAAGAAATGCGTGAATAAAAAGGAGCGTACTGAAATCAAGGTTGTGCTTTACCAAGACAGGATTGAGATTCAAAAACTTGGAATCAGCATCCCATATTCAACCCTGGATTATTATAGAATAGGTATGGTGGTGGCGAGGATCATCCAGGAAATCTCCAGGGCCACAGGAATTCCAGAGAATGAAATCCTACTTGTGAAATCATTCCCAAACAGCGTCCTCAATTTCTGAACCTCATGATATAGTCGACTGGGTTAACGCTGCGAGATGACGATAAGTCCCTTTATTAATTCATTTTCTGTCAGGCTTCGGTGATGGTCGTTTCGTCTCGTCTAATACTAACTTCAGATATTCTTTGATCTCATTTTCGTTGGGTGGGTATGAAATCCCCCCAGTCTGTTCTTCTATACTATCCTTACTTTCTTCTACAATTTTCAATATCCTTTTGGACAATTCCTGTTCCATTTGAGCAGTTCCTATGCCTTCCATTAAATCTATCTCAGATTTTTTAATTGATCTTCTTAGCGCGACGTCTTGTGACATTGATATTGATGAAATATACAATCCAATACTAAACAAGTATGAACCTAGCCGAAATGGGTAACAAGCTGGAGTTTCGAAAAGCATCAAAAGTTGAAACGATACTCTACATACCAGTCGGAGATATTGTAACCGCTCGACTTGTTGAATGTACTAAGGGTATGGTTGGAGAAAAAAAATATTATTTAACTCCAAAATTAGTTACAAAGTGAGCGTAAAGTTCGGAGTAAGTGGGGTCACTGATTGCGTCCATTTAGGTATGGCTGAGGGATTTCTTACCCCCCATCAGCTTTTTCTTAGTTGCTGAATTTCTTCTCTTAGATTAATAATTTCACTTTGCACTCAGCATGCACTAATAATAACAAAAACATGGACTTATTCAGATAATATTTGTACTAGAGGTGTGGTACAAGTAACTGTAGATAATCAAACATTTAGGAAGCCTTTTGCTCTGGAATTACTTTCGAATGATCCTCCTTCTATTGAAACTGATGAGTATGGGCATAAATCATATCTTCTTAGTGGTTCACTATGGATAGGTAATAATGGATGGAATCCAGTATCAGGTTAGGTTACTACTGCTCCTTCAGGTGATACAATAGCTTTTAATATCTGGAGTCATGTGGACCACTTTCCAGATCCAAGTAATAACATATAATTTGCTGACTGAATGTACTAAGTACCAAGCCAAAGATATTAGTATAGAACGAGACTCTTTAATATTATGACGTCGCGAATTGTAGGCATAAATATTCCATTCGTAACTCCGAATGGTGTAGACAAAGAAATGGCTTAACCTAACAGCCAGCCTGATCTGGTTCAAATGGGCTGATCAGGAACATAAATGTGGGGGATTACTCGTTTGACAGATATTATCGATGAACTGATTTTCGTTTATATTTGTAGGAAGACCATTAGCGTTGTTCAGATCTACCGTGTTATTGTGTAGCCACGTTCAATTCATCTTTATCCCCATTCCCTATAACGTTTGCCCAATCTGATCATAACGTTACCAAACACAGAAATCTAGTAATAGACCTTGGTAATGGAGTATCAACAAATGCTCAATTATCTTATCCAGCAATTGGTAAAGGACCATATCCTGGAGTCCTATTGATTCATGGTTCAGGTACAACCGATATGGATGAAACCTTAGCCAATACCTATAAACCACTAGGACAGATTTCTGAATATCTTTCCGAAAGAGGGTTTGCAGTACTCAAATATGATAAGAGAGGCATTGGCCCAAATGGCACGATATTAGACAGTAATGTGTGGAAAAATGTTACATTCAACGATCTGAAACATGATGCTTGAAAGGCCCTTGATATGTTAATAAATCAACCTGAGGAAAGTATACGATCCTAAGAAACTAAGTCTGATCAGTCATAGTGAAGGGACGATGATTGCTCCAAGAGTTGCAATAGATAATCCTACAAAGGTCGAAAATGTTGTGCTTATAGGAACGGTAGCAGAAAACCTCATTGATATAATGGACTTTCAGTTAGTAGAAAACCCCCTAATGTACACAAAAAAAGTTTTAGACAAAAATAATACGGGGGAGCTATCGATTCAAACCATTGCTAAAGATGACTTTCTAAAGAATATTTTGTTGACAAGCCCCAGATCAGAACATAACGATACTGAATCAGTAACACAAGATTTGATAAAATTATTTAATACTCAGGGTAATGCTACTGATAGGATAAGTATTCAAAGTCAGTTAAAACCCATTTTTATAGAATCATTTAACAACGCAACTAATGTTAGTAATACTGAATGTGTGGATAATATTTGTCCGAAATGGGTAGAATCTCATCGCAACCTATTACCAACACTAGATATAATTGGAAATGTATCATCTTCGATCAATATATTGATTCTTAATGGAGAAAACGATTCTCAATCTACGATTCAACAAGCATTATTGTTAAATCAGAAATTGGATGAAAAAGGCCATGTCAACCATGAATTCATAACTTATCCAAACCTTGGGCATCTTTTTTACCCCTCATCAAAATGGGAGACTGGATTGGGTCCAATACAACCTAATGTACTAAGTGATCTTTATGCGTGGCTGGAGTCCAAATCTAGATAGTCGAACCATTACCTTCAATCTATGTCTATAATTTTTATTTAATTTTTTTGTCACACATACACATGTTAGGAGCAAAAGCCTGACAAACTCACGAGCCTCCTCAAAGGGTAAAAGCTCGTCCGAGCTTCTTGTAAAGTATTTGCTACGGTCAGTACCAAGCCAATCAGCCAAACCTTTCCATTCACCTTCATATACCTGCTCTGGCCTTTATGGGATATCCAACAAGCGCTGTCTCTCTGGTTGGTTGGCTGGACGACTTTGCAAAACATGATCCTGAGCCAACCAAAGAGGTCGAGGGATGGGAGGGAGGCAACATAACATACTCACAAATCGAATTGACAGACACATCAGGTAACAACAGAACAATAGTTTAGAGAGAACGCTAGCCTCAACATGGCTTGAGAATTGCACGAAAGCATAAGTTAGGAGGGAAAAATATGAGGAAAAAGATAGCCTACAAATATATACTTGATTTACATAACGCGTTAAATTATGGAGAACAGTTCAGCGTATATCGAAAAATCCAACCATATTTTATTCAGAATTTTGGCCTTGGCTGCAGTTATGACAACTATACCAATCCTCATTAGTGTATTTGCAGATGCCATTAAAGTGGAAGCCCAAAGTCCAGGCATCCATGCATCAAAACTTTATGAAACTAGATCTATGGACTTGGGAAACAATATCAAGAATGTAGTAATCTTAATTCCAAATGAAGGCCATGAATCGCAGAATATTGGTGATCAGAGTGCAGACCAAAGACACATTAATCAACCCTATGTTCCACAAAGCGTGACAGTGCCAAAAGGAACTAATATCGTCTGGTCTAATGGTGATGCAGACCATGATCATAAAATTACCCTGACCGGACAGGACAGCAACTTGAACAATATGATTTTTGATAGCGACGTCTTTGCTTTTAATACCGCATCACAGCCTGTTGTCATGAATGATACGGGATCATTTGGCTATTATGAAGCGGATGTAAACAATGAAGATACAGATTATATTATGAATGGAACGATAAATGTAATAGATCAGTCTGCCTTCCCTACCATTACTACTGGCACAGATCAATCTAATGCGAATATAGATACTGTTGGAACATTAATGGTTCCAACTGAGGATCTTTTAACATATACGTCAAACCTAGAAAATGGAGGAATTTCTGTTCTAAGCACTCATAATTTCAATGACATAAGAGCGGGAGATCCACAGACACTCATAACTTGGGGAACGTCCTCTGGAACAAACTCTCTTGAAAATATCGTTTCTCAACTGGAAGGGATAACTTCTAATCTTCCAGATGTATTAAGCTTATTGGAAATCGAATCCAAGAATACGAGTTGACCCCACTACCTTCTTTTTTTTGCTATTCGTCATAGTCAAGTATAGGAGATTAACGAAGCCCTTTAGATGCTATTGTGGATGCTATAACCACGGAGTAGGCAAGTTTCTCCTCAGGCAAGGATCGTCTTTCGGAACCGCCTAGGTATATGCACCGGGGGAATTTACTATAACTTTTCCCACCATGTGCGGATGGATAGAGCAATAGTAGTCCACCGTTCCAGTTTCATCAAAATAGTGCACAAATGTGCCACCGGGACTGATCGGACCCGAGTTAAACTCTGGGGCGGCAGTGGCATTTGAAGGTTTACCCTGGGTTACTGTATGGGGTACATCATCGTGATTTGTCCATTTTACGCTGCTCAATGCTACCGTTTGGACTTCTGGTGGTACAAAGAATTGAGCGTTGGTAACATTAGCCGATCCTTTAGAAATTGACACTTCAACCATCTCATCTGTATAGAGTAGTTGCGCTCGAACTGTCCCAAAGTGTATCTGAGGCATCAATAATAATGCAATAACTATCCAGACTCCAACACATTGAGAATAGAATTTTATATCTGATACCAAATTCGGTTCAAATATTGCTTGACACAGGTGTTGTTATAAAGTTTTGTCACATTACATACATTTTCTGTATTTTAGCTCCTGTGCATTGAAAAAGGAGGCATGAAAAATCCTCCTCTGAATGGATGAAATCGAGCTGCGGTTCCTTCAAGCATTCTGTAATCCGCATATCATGTAGAGTTACGTGTTCCTTTCTCAACAGCCAATCCCCTAAGGACGTTGCGGCAATTGTCGATGTGAGGAGGTCCTATTTGGAATTGGTCATTATAAAAAAAGTCAATCCCTAATTCTCACCAGATCTATGGTATTATGCATATTTATCTCAAAAAAAAGTCGATGGTTTCAACACAGTTGTTCATTTTCACTGACTGATCTAAGTACCATTCAGAACTTTCAGGCTCGCCTGATATCGTTCTGGTGTGATCTCATCCTTGGCCAACCTAACTTGTACTAACTTTACAGGGTCATCCGTTTGCTGAGGCTGTGCTTGCTGAGGTTCTTGCTCTCAGCTTGTGACATCTGGCTCATCGTCCCCCATCTCCTTGCAGTTCGACAAGAAATCCTCATAGACCTTCCAAATAACGGTAGCCCTTTGTATTTTCGAATCTAGTAAGATTTGGAATTGATCAAGCGATCTTCCTTGATTGTTTCAGGGTATCTGATCGTATCGTATCCTCTTCAGCGTATCTGATCGTATCCTGAGCTGACCTGAGCTGGAATGCTCACTATTGGAGACTATCCGCAGAATATCATTAGCGATATGACGTTTTTCTTAATGATACTGACCCAAAGGATGATTTATGGTCCTGTTCATGTGCTAACTCCCTACGAGGCAGAGATGCCCCGTTTCGGGAGCAATGGTGTAACTGCTTTTGATACTATGAATCCTATAACGGCGCCGATGACGATCACTGGCAAAAGATCTGTCTGTCCTCCAAACAGTCCTAGCAAGAGAGCTATCGTTAATGGTAGGGGGAGAATAGCACAAGCAACACCTGCCATGCCGGCAGTAACTGCCACTCCTTGTGGAATGAACGTAAGAATCTGAGAGATAGCCAGCCCTAGTGTGCCACCCATGAAGAGTGTCGGGAATACTGGTCCTCCTTCAAATCCTGTGGCAAAGGATGTGCTTGTTAGTAGAGCTTTTACAACTATCATCAGGAGCAGCAATCCTATGCCAAAGGCAGCAGGATTATGGATAATTTGTAGCAACTGATTCTGACCTGAGTACAGGGTCAAAGGAATGAATGAACCAATTATGCCTATGATCACGCCGCCTATCACTGCACGTAAGATTGGACGTTTTTTAAGTGGGGCGAAAACCAAGTGTACAATACCAAAGATGAGTTTGAACATGATCCCAACAAAACCAGCGATGACACCTACCAGCAGAGCCCACCAAAGGTCAACTAGGCGTGGAGAGGCGTAGTCTGGGAAGTCATAGATTCCCAGATATGTGGTCTGTAAGAATGCAAAGTAAACGCCGTAGCCAACAGCAGCGGCTATAAGTCCTGGAATCAGGTGTCGATAAAAATCAAGCTCCTTGATATACATGTACTCAAAGGCACCCACTGCTCCTATGACTGGTGAACCAAAGAAACCTCCAAAGGCTCCTGCAATGGAACTGTAGACTAGTACCTGCACGTCATCTTTCTGGAGCTTGAGTCGATCACACACAAAACTTCCAAAGCCGCCAGTCAGGAAAACAAGAGGGCCTTCAGGACCAACTGCTGCACCACTCCACAACGCCGTAAATGCTTGAAGCAGTATGCTAGGTAGGTAACGAGGGTTGAGACGACCAGTCTGGACGTATTGATGTTGTGCAACTCCTAATCCCGCATGCTGTCCGAGGAACTTGATCACAAGGCCGATGATAATTCCAGCTCCTGTTAAAAGGATCAGTGGCCATATGTTGATGTTAAGTACAAAGAGATTTACCTGTTGAAAGAACTGAATGCCCTGGTTGTAGAGTGTAATGTATCCCACCGCAAGCGAAGATGACAGAGCACCAAACAATGCCGCATAGACCATCAACTTGTAATAGCTGGTCTTTAAAGTTGAATCTGGTTCACTCGTCATCTTGTGCGACTAATCATTATATAACAATCTCCTCATAGTTATCCTATTAATCAACCTGCTCTTGCAGTCCCATGCCCCGCCGTATCCATGATTTGCTTGATTGTTGTCTTATAAGGCTTAACTGGTGCGTTTCCACCACGTTCTACCTGGATAGTTATAACCACCTGCTTGTTGTTATCCATTTGTTCATATGCAATAATATGCCCATAATCGAGAACATGTTCTATATTAGAACCCTTATAAAATAGAATTTTTCTCTCTATTTCAGATTTATTATTAGCAACCAAGTTTGAGAGAGTGAATAATTGTAATTCTTCTTTTAGGCCTATCGAGATGGTCATTCGATTACCATTACGCCAGTATAATGGAAGATGTGTTATTCCAGCCTCTGGAATATCCATGAACGCTTCACAGCCGTTTACTTTCTCGCCTTTACCTATTTTTTCTTTGACCTCTAGGAAGAATGAAATCTCGTTTCGTGTTTTATCTTCCTCTTTTGATGACCTTTTATCAAAAGTTAATTTGCCATATTCTAATGATGGAGTTTCGTCTTTTTCGTCTTCTTGTCTAGTTTTATCATCTACAATACCAAATTTAGAAAGTTGTATGTAAAGGATAAAGACTATTAAAGCGATTACTAAAAAATCAATTATAGCTGAAATTAGATCACCATACAGAAACACAGTTGTTTGTCCCGATAGATTTGGTACTTGGACCGTAAGAGCCGACAGGTTTCCTACCGGAAGAAACAATGATATGAAAGGATCGACCATACCTTCAACGAAAGAGCTCACTAAATCAGATGATGCCACACCTATTACAAATGCGATTGCGAGTCCTATAACGCCAAAGGTCTTTAAAAAAGTAATGAATTCGTTAGTGAAGCCATTTTTCTTCTGTGGAGGCGAAGATTCTGTCATTAATAATGATTCCTCGATCTAATGTGTTATTTAAAGATAGATATTGGTTTTGCTTATGTCAAATGAAATACCAATTTAACCAGATCTATGTGATCTATATCCCTTATAGTGTGGCAGTGTTAGTTGATCCTGGCTAGACTAGCCAGGGCGCCTAAAACAAAGAGCTAGCCTAAAAGAGATCCGAGAGCAGTGGACCGTTAAGTGGATTAGCTGGTGCTCCAGTATCATCGCCATTTGTAGCAATAGCCCAAACATGTGTATGTCAGCTCTTTACTCTTATTCTTTGCATTGACAGATAGCGGGTGGTGGTGGTGGTGGTGGTGGTGGTGGTAATGGTGATGGT
>Ga0307429_1001394_pt1 | contig 11494 bp, 19 predicted proteins | sample SalMarWE160230MG_FD_202151 | JGI IMG/M metagenome (GOLD analysis project Ga0307429, IMG submission 202151) | Salt marsh sediment microbial communities from the Plum Island Ecosystem LTER, Massachusetts, United States - WE1603-230 | ecosystem: Environmental > Aquatic > Marine > Intertidal zone >...
AGAGCTGCATGGCATCAAGGGCTTTCAGACTGTGTTTCTTAGCATGCTTTAACAGAAGTTTTGTTGATTCCAATTTCTCAGAATTTGTAAATTCAACAACTTCGAAAAGGCCCCTCTTAATGTCCTCAGAGAACAGTTTTCTCAAAGAAACAAAATTCTTTTCATCAATTTCACCCACCCTTACTTTCAAAGATAGTGCAGAATAGAATTCTATGATGCTGATATCTGAGATTACGAATTCAACGTCTGTTTCTTCAAACAATATATCTATAAAATCGCTGCCATCTTCACGGTGATAGCGTTTGACAATAGCACTTGTGTCGAGAAAGTATTTACTCAAATTCTTTCCTCTCTACCTTCGATAATAGTATCTGAAAGATTCCCTTTTATCCCGCTAAGTTCTTCACGAACAGCATCCAAGGTCATTTTAGTGTCCGCCTCCGCCATAATGAATTCAATCAATGGATTTCTCCCTAAATCTTTTGTCTCCTTCGATTTGAGATACGCAATGAAATCAAGTGCCTGTGAAACCTGCACTTTATTTAACCCCTTAAGCTGCTTGTAAACCTCATCTGTAAGATCATTTTCTTGCAATTTTGTTGTCATTTTAAACCCCCTTCTATCCACCGATTACCCCAGTTAAATAAAAGCAAAAGCAGATTTAACAGGGCAGGCGCAGACCTGTCCGCCTCTGGAGGAGTACGCAGATTAATATCCCAACACTAAACGCTTCTGTTCAAGAGACTTTGCTCAAAAATTTCAGCCTCAGTTTTCATAGTATATCTTGCGTTTTTTGCCTGCCTGTGCGTTGCACGCAGACAGGCGCCTCTTTGCCCTGTGCAATTCGTTTACGACAGTTTACCCAGTTAAATTCACTTGTGACAGCGGAGCGTATTTAACACTGGCGCAGCGTATTTCACTGGGGCGGCTATTTTCTGTAAAATGCTGTAATACAATCACAAACATACCCCACATCCTCGTCCGTCAACGCCATATGCATCGGAAGCATCAAAAATCGGCTAGTCATTTTCTCAACCACAGGCAAATGCACATTATCAAACCATATTCATCTGCAATCGCCTGCAGGGTATCCATATCGCAGGTCCGGCCATTAAGCTGGGTAGGCATGATAACTCTGGTATTGTCTGTAATAGCTCGTTTGACGCTTTCAGGATTAATCATGTGATCCGCTCCGCATTCTACCAACACCGGTTTCGCTCCCACAAAATGCGCAGAGGCAGCAGTAGCGATATAAGTATGGGATGACATAATAACCTCATCCCCATGCCCCACATCGGCAGTACGCAGAGACAGCATTAAAGCATTTGTACCGTCCGCCACTCCCAAAACATGCTTAACCCCAATAAGTTTTTTTATATTTTCTTCAAACTCCTCTAAATCTCTCTGCAAAATATAAGCGCCCCTGCTCATCACATCCCGCAGTGCATCCATTATCTCCTTTTCCTGTGCCTTAAACAAAGCAGGATAATTAAAAAAAGGGATACTTCTCTTATAATTCATCCCCATATTCCTTCTTTCACTTTAGAATTATCTTCTGCGAAATCTGCGTAATCTGCGGACCCTTTCATAAAATCAGCCGCAAAAATACAACTCATGCCGTAGACCAAACAGTAAGGCTTGATCTGTATACGCCCCCATCCCTATCTGGAGCTTGCATTCAAAATCGTTATTCCCACAATGTTATCATCATCTGTTCTAATCAAAACATCATTTTCCAGCTCAACAGTCTTCTTAGCTCTCTGTGGCTTTCGAAAACTTAAATATAGAACGTCAGCCTCTTTATCATAATCAACCCAAATATGCTTTGCCGGAAACTTTGTCAGTTCCGATGATAATCCTAAGCAAAAATCAATTATCTCCTTATTTAATAGCTGTATTGCCATATTGTGTCCCCCTTTGGTTTTTTATTCGGAAAATATGCTGTGATGACAAAGCCGTCTTCTTTTGAAATTTCCCTGTAAATAACCACCAGCCATTTATCTTTTCCCATACTCTTCACCGCTTTCAGACTCCCCTTATTGCCCCTGATTATGAATTCCGGTTTTTCAACGGTTTCCAGAACTTCAAAATAATAGCTGGCCAAATCGTCATGGTTTTCAGTAATATGAAACCACCTTTCATACGTTAAACGTATTGGCGTCCCATTAACCGAATATGCTATCTCCATATGCCGATTCCTTTCCCCATCCCCTGCTTAAAATTTAAAAACATTTGCGCTTTTTGCGCCTCTTTGCCTGCCCAGTTGAACCGGGCACCCTCTGGGTGTTCAACCGGGGCGGCTATTATTCAAGGGTTGCCACACAATAAATCACCTTATGGCTCATATTCGACTCTTCCGAAGATATTTTATCCGGTTCAACATAACGTCCTCTGTATAAACGTCGCCACTCCTCTTCGTCCTGTGTCCCCGGAATTCCCCCATTCATACACTATTCGCAATATGCATTAGTTCAATCTCCGGTGGCGGAATCCTCTCTTGCTTTTTCATTCTCACTACCACAAACTCCTTTCCTTTTTTTTCGAGTGACCTTTTTATCTTCATATTGGCCTTGTAAAGTTCGGGATCGTTTTCAGGCAAAATAACCAGTTCAGCATTATTGGGGATCCTATCTAAAATGTCAGGCTGGTCAAAAGCAATTTTCATAAATTCGTTTAATAGATCTAAATTACGTTTTATTATTTGGTCCTTACTCATTGTCTTATCTCCCTTTCAAAACCTGCCCTATACCATATCCATAGGGACTTAAGATCCTGTATCGCAAAAGTAAAAGCAAAATTATAGTCCGGAAAATATATGGGTTGTTTATCCTTTTTTCCATTATAGTGCATAATATCCCTATGAGCAAATCCATGGCTGGTATCATACCTTACGATTGGGTGCCAGTGATCCTTAATAAGTGCCTCATATTGAACAACAAAACTGGTGATCTTGCCTTTATCCTTTTGAGCAATAATTCTCAATCTGTCACGTAACTCTGGGCTAAGTGAATAAATAAAAGAGATTTCTTTTCCCATCTTATACTATCCAGATACACGTCTTTAGGTCTGTTTATCGCCCAGAATACCACCATCCGAGCATGTAATCATAGCAATATCTTTACCCCACTTACCCCGCCCCGTGAAATTCCGAAGGACAGCGAAGAGTATTTCACTGGGGCCTGCCCCATTTACCCCGCCTGCCCTGTTAAATCCGATTTTGCTTTTATTTAACCGGGGTTAAATGCCTTTTTCTTTATATTTAACTGGGGTAGGTAGTTTACTATCGTACTGGGGTTAAACCACTGTACTTCTTTTGTTTAACGGGGCCGTATTTAGCCGAGGCGGCTATTAATCCATTGCAACTGTTAAGCAGCCACTATCTCTATTCTCGGATTTACCAATCTTGATATCTGCGGAGTAACCTTTTCGATCTGCACATATACCACAGGTTGTCCGGCTTCACGTTGAGCCTTTGCGATTTCAATGTTTTTTTTCCGAAGTTCCGGGTCATCTTCAGGCAAAAGGACAATCTGAGCATTCCTTGGTATTTTTTCTGCGAACGCAGGATGCTCCAACACATATCGGTCAAATTCAGTGCCTAAAATCAAGTTTTTTGAAAATATCTCTTCTTCTTTCATCTTCTCCCAACCTCCTTTAAGAATTTCTCTCTATAATTCTTCCAGTTTGCTCTAAGATCGTTCTCCGCATAGGTCAAACAAATATTTAAATCCTTAAAAAGTAGCTTAATCTTTTCTTTTCGGCCATCTGCGTGCATTAAATCTCTATGAGCATATCCGTGAGAAGTGTCATACCTCACAACCGGCAACCATTTTCCTTTCACAAAAATCTCATATTGCACCATAAATTCAGTGACTTTAGCTTCGAACCTCGTATGACGTACCCTCCGTCGTCCATCAATTCCCAATGGTGCAACATATTCAACAACTTTCATATTTAATTCTCATAGAGTAGCATTATATAGTCGCAAAGATACACAAAATAGACCAAAAAAATATTTTTCTTGCGATTATTGCCTGCCCTGTTAAATCCCGTAGGGCCATTTATCCGAGGGCCTCTTTTGCCTGCCCAGTTGAACCGGGTACCCTCTGGGTGTTCAACCGGGGCGGCCACTAACCTAAAGTCGCTACACAATAAATAACCTTGTGCGCCTTATCCGGCTCTCTCCCAGATATCCTATCCGGTTCAACATAACGTCCTCTGTATATGGTTTTATCATCTTTTTCATTCTGCTTGCCCTGCCAGCCCCGTAGGTAGGCACTATCGTACTGGGGTGGAATCTGTTCTTTTCCCTTATTCCATCGGGGTTAAATCTGCTTTTGCCTTTATTTAACTGGGGCCTGCCCCTGTAGCTCCGGCAGATTTATCCGCCTCAGGAGGATGGTACTGGGGTGTCCCATGTGTGAGATTAAAAACATAAGTTATTGATTTACAAATGGACGTCCCGCTTCACACGCGGGGTGAGAGACTATTTTTGTGCCTTTTTTCCTATTTCCTGTCTCCTATTTCCCCTCTCCTCTTTTCTCTACCCTTCGACCGCTGTCATCTGACTTCTGACTTCCTTGCCCCGTGAAATTCACGAAGTGACAGCGTACCGCATTTCACTGGGGTGTCCACTGTCTTTCACCTTTTAGTTGCCCAATCCACGACTTTCAATTTGCCGATCCGACCAAATTCTTTCACATTATGAGTGACAACTGTTAGTTTGTTTGCCATGGCAATAGATGCGATTTGAGTATCTCTTTCACTGATCACCATACCTTCTCTTTCAAGTTGTGCCCGTATAACAGCATATTCCCCGGCCGCTGCTTCATCAAAAGAATATAGGCCCAGTAACGACGATATCTGTTTTATTTTCAATCGCCTTTCTTTCTTTTTAATCGGGGATTTTTCTATTCCGTACAATATTTCAGCCAGGGTAATGGTTGATAGAGATAAATCTGATGGGGAGTGTTTTTTAATCCGGTCGATTATTCTCTTATCACCACGCATCCAATAACTGATGATATTCGTATCGAGCAGGTACATATCTCCCCTGGTTAATCCAAACTAAAATTTTTTGATGGCAACGCTTCAGGTGTTTTAAAATCCTGATCCATAGAGAAAGCATCCCAGAAACCCTCCGGCCACCTGCTTCTTTCAAGCGGTTCAAGGATTACCTTATCACCCTTTTTGCTGATTTTTACTTCATTTCCCTTAAAACGAAACTCTTTGGGTAACCGAACCGCTTGCGACCGACCGTTTTGAAATACTTTTGCTATTGATTCCATAGCCTACCTCCCTTTCATGGCATCGATATACATCAGTATATACCATTTACCAAAAAAGTCAATCATAGGAACCCCGCAGGGGTCAGACCCTATTCATTTTATCCCTGATCCCGGATCTCTATTTCCTAATTCCTCTTTCCAATCAGTTGTCCGTTATTTCGCGCCTCCAGCAGATGGTACTGGGGTGTCCCCTGTGTGAGATTAAAAACATAAGTTATTGATTTACAAATGGACGTCCCGCTTCATGGGTATGTGCAATGCTTTTAGCTTTCTATTGCTCCAGGGACTTTGATTTTTGTTTAATCAGGGTGTAATCTTCCTTTTCCTTATTCCATGGGGTGAAATTTTTACCCCATGGAATGCTGCATTTGCAGCCCCGTAAGGGAATTTCATTGGGGCCAAAGGAAAGTGAAACGCATTCAACTGGGGTGAATGCCTTTTCTGTTTAACTGGCCCAAAATCTCCGAATTTTTTTGTAATTGGCTTTATTATTCTTGACATTTTCATGCATATGACATAATATTTCATGAAAATAATACCCCAAAGGAGATCAGAAATGGCAAACCTACAGATCAAAGGTATCAAGGAAGAATTATATGCGGAAATAAAAAAGCTTGCTTCTGCTGAAAACCGATCTATTAGCCAACAAATCTTATTCCTCGTGAAAGAATATTTAGGCAGAAAGAATCATCTCTCCACGCTTAGGTCTCCAGCTCAGGTCTTGCTGGAACTCTCTGGATCATGGCAAGACGATAAAGGGGCAGAGCAGATTATTGCGGAGGTTAAAGGTGCCCGTGTAAATTCAAAGAAACTGGCAGGAGGTTTCTAATGTACCTTCTCGATACTGATACGATTATCTATAGCCTGAAAGGGCATGATTCAGTGGCGAAAAATCTGCGTCAACATTTCCACGATCCTATACAAATAAGTGTTATTACGTTAATGGAGTTATATTATGGCGCATATAAGTCTCAGAAAAGGGAAAGTAATCTGGCTAAAATAAAAACGTTGGAAAATTCCCTTGAAATCATTACGTTAGGCAAAGAATCGGTTGAAATTTTTGGGATATATAAGGCTAATTTGGAGAAGGCTGGCACACCACTGGATGATTTTGATTTGATTCTTGCTTCGTGTGCTTTAGCACATAATTTAGTGCTTGTTACAAACAATGTGAAACACTTTAAAAAAATAGAAGGTCTCAAACTTACAAACTGGACTATTTACCCTGAAACCCAATTCCTTACCTGTTAAATGTTCACCCGCCTCTGGAGGGTTTACCCCGCCTCTGGAGGGTTCACCCGCCTCTGGAGGGTTTACCCCGTGAAATTTTTACCCCATGAAATGCTGCATTCGCAGCCCCGTAAGGGAATTTCATTGGGGGCGAAGCACGGTTCATGAAGTGAACCTATTTAGCTGAGGTTACATTTCCGCTATAGTGGAACTCCTTTGGGGGTTTTACAGGAGAGGGCTAAACGTAAACATTAAAGAGCAACACCGATCTGAGCCAATGTACTACAGGGTTTTTAGAAAGCGGACGTGCAGGAACATGACCGGTAATCTTATAGTAAACAAACTCGCCAATACTGCCCCAAAATTCAATCATTTCATTGTACATGAGTTTCATGCCCACCGTGGACCGCACCCAGGTTGCGCTATTGAGAATTCCCACAGGTATACCATGTGTTTGAATGGTAATAGGAGTACCAACTAAAAGAAGCCGCAGTAACACGTTAGATCGAGGCATGTGGTGAAAGGAGGTTACCAGAATCGCCGAAGTAAAGGTATTATTCTTTATGAGTTTAGAGGTATACAAGGCGTTTTCAAATGTTGTTCGGGCCCTGTCTTCAATAATCTGTTGAATATCAGACGGTAGGTGATATTTCTTCGTATATACATTACATCGATCTTTTGTAGCATGGGAGACAATCAGGGCGTTTGTAAGGCCTTGTGTAGCTAACGCATATCCAGCATTTACTCTTGACTCGGATTCACCGAAAACAATAATAACGTCGGCCCGTTCAAGGTGCGTATCATCTGCCATGGTCAGGAAAAAGGAAATACATTCCACTGCAAACAAAGCACCAATCACACCACAAAACAAAAGGAATGTTTTCAATACCCTTGGAGTAGGTTTATTATATATCAAAGATCATCTCTTCTTTATATATTTGCCACACAAAGTTCTCTCACCCTGAGATAATGATTATATTCTTGTGTTTAATCCAGAATGTTACATAAAATAGATAACGTCATCGACCCCGCTCTTCCTAATTTCTGCTCCACCCTCAATCACCCTGTCGAGTGATGCATTAAGGGTGGGGAAAGGCCTTGTAACAGGGCCTGTGAGTTATTTTGTAGGTTTTTGCGATGTGTTAGGGTATGGAAGTATGCAGCTACACCATCTCGTATTTTACCGAAAAGGGATTTGAGCTGAAATAAGCAGAGTTATTTATATACTTATGGACGTCCCGCTTTCCTCTTGGGTATGTCTGTGTTTCATTCATCTAACACGCCTTTTGCACCGCCTTAATGTCTTGTGGCAACGGCTGGCAATCCCTGGCCGGATGGAATGACGGAGGGAAAAGCAATGGCATTGGATGAAGTAGCGTTCATAACTCTTTAATACTTTTAAGGACTTCCCTGTAGAAATTTGCCTTATAGCGTATGCCATGTCTGATCATATCATCCAATAGCGGCTTGACTTCTTTAATCAACCCCGTCTTTTTCGCGTAAATCAGCAATCCTACAGCACCGATGACCGGAAGACCTATCATGATGGCCACTTTTCTGGCAGTCAATTCGTCGATGATCACCAGTCCGGCGCCCAATTCCTTGGATAGAACAATGACCTCCGCTTCGCCCTTGTCAAGAGACGGGAGCAGCAACTTAACGTCGGCATGAGACTTGACCTTTCTGGTCTTTATCCAGTTGCTGCGGTTGAGAGCGGGCACATCGGTCCTTCCGTGCTCGTAAAGTTCTTTCGAGACCTCTTGCGGAATCGTGATCTCACCGGTAATCTGCCGGAATAGATCCAGTTTGCTTATCCTTGAAAAAGCGATAATTGGCGTCGCATTCGAAACAATGACGCCTTTCAACGTTTCAACTCCTTAAGCGTCTCTATTCCCTTCAATTCCTCTTTTAAAGCGCTCTCGTCATAGTCGAAAACCACGCACCCCTCTGCGGCCAGATGATCCATGAAATCAAGACGATTCATTCCCGCAAGCTTTGCCGACTTGCCTAGAGACAGCCGTTTGTTCTTGTAATACTGAACGGCTAGTGAGCGCCTCATATCCGCTTCCAATCCTCCTGCCCCTATTTTCAGGGATGCTAATATATCGACCGGCACATTAAAGGTTAGTCTTTCTGTTCTCATATTTACCTCCATGCCCTATGCAGGCACCTATCTTGTTATGTTATCGCTAAATGAACACTATCGGCAATCTCTTCAAGCTTTTCAGTGTCAACAATCATTTGAATTCATGCAAAAGCCTTGTAATCTGGTCTCTTTTAAATTCCAGATGGTCTAATTTTTGATAGCCGTTTAAGGAATCTTTCTCTTCTATCTCCCCGCTCTTGTATAGCCCCTCAAATTCTACTACAGATGATATCTTATATTCCCCTGTTATCCGAAATATTTCTGTCTTTATTTCCCTTAACTTTCTTTCCAGAAAAATCTTTAAGCCCTCATTAATGATCACATCCTTAGAAAGGCTAAACTCTTTAGCTAATACTTCGATTGTTTTGTTGGTTTCAATCTGCATATCAAATCTCCATACCTTAGCTTACAGAATACATTTATAAATTATATCATAGCAACTGGAACCCAGCCAGTGTTTTATTCTTTTAAATCGCTCTTCCTCGGCAGCAGCAACTAACTGCCCGTTAACTACAATACATGCAGAAGAATCTCCGTGATAGGCATTGAATCCTAAAATGATCATCAAATTACTCCTTTCAAATCCTGAATTTCTTTTCGGACGATATCGAACCACTCTCCTCTTTTCTTACCGAAAAGTGTTTACCCCGTTAAATCCGATTTTGCTTTTATTTAACCGGGGCCCACCATACTACTGGCGGACAAGCCCGCCAAAATAACGGCGGATAAACCCTCCACACTGCCGGCGGGCAGGCCCTCCACACTGCCGGCGGGTAAACCCTCCACACTGCCGGCGGGCAGGCCTTGAGCAGAAATGGGTAAAGGGATTGTTGGGGAAGTAAGGGATGCTCCCCTGTGCATGGCCTCTTCACGATGTGGCCTTATGGTTGTCTGAACAAGGGCAGCGCGAGCAATATCTAGGAGATGATTGATCGAAAATAAGGAAATTTCGAAACAATGTCGCCCATTATGAATTGAATTAGGGGCATAGAGAATAAACTGGTCCAGTTATGTCAAGTTATTTATTTACAAATGGACGTCCCCCAGAGCTCCCCATATCAAAGATCAGTCCTTCTTTTTATAGTTGCCATTCACAATCCCTTTACCCCGATGAATGATGCTTTTTTTGTAGTTAATCTGGAATGTTACATAAAATAAATAAAGCAGATTTAGAAGTCTATTTCAAAAAGAATTATGCGGATGGCCCCAAAAAAGTGAGAACTATCGACTCAGGAGTGCTCCAATGCCACAAAGACGGGGTTGCTTGATAACAACGTTCAAGATAAGCTCGCTGGTTTCATCGCGGGTAATAAGTCTCAATACCCTTTTGTAACAAAGGGAAGTTTACCCATAAGTGTTTTGAGCTTAAATGGGTAAAAACGTGAAGGATAAATATTTGTTATGAGTTTGTTATCCAATTCGTTGTACTTGCTTCCATGTAGATTTTTACCCAAAAGTGCTTGCCCTGCTAAACCTTTCTTTTCTGTTTACCTGGGGCGTTGAGCAAAAATGGGTAAAAGAGTATTCGATCGATTGCAAGATATATTTTACCCAAATCTGGTATGACCGGAAATGGGTAACGGCATCTTGATAATATTATACACTGTTTTTCTGGAAATGCTGAGCCGCTTGGCGATTTCACTTCGAGTATATCCGCGTGAAAGCAACTGCTCAATTAAATACTTGCAAGCCACTTTATCCTTGGGAATTTGAACCGACCGTTTTTCGACCACCTTATGCATCATGTCGATAAAGTCATATTCCGATACGATCTCCTGCATTTTTTCGTCGGTAACATTTTTTAAGAAAAATTGAATAATGTTCCTGAACACCGGCAACTTTCCCATTTGCCCTTGGAAACGATGGATTGTCTCCTGGTCTTCCAACACGTCGCCGGCCTTGATTGTAAGCCCCTCCAAAAGGAGTTGTTTGTATTTCTCTACAGCCTTGCCCCAATCATCGGAAAGGTATCGAAGTATATGCTGCGGGTAGAGAAAGGAGTGTGACTGATCGACTCTACAAAAAAGCGAGCACGAAGACCACCGGTATTTTCGAGGATCTTTCGCAAGCCCTGCCCTTACTGGATTGAGGTGAATATAAAGACTTACGCTCAGTGCGTAAAGGTCATCGAAACAGACCGCCTGTCGATATGGGCCGCCGAAAAGGTGGCCCTTCCGCTGGTATTTGATATTCTGGCGCCGAGCAAAACGCGAAAAGAGTTCTCTCATGGCGTCTGGCAGATTGCTTTTGGTCTGACGAACTTGAATATGGATGTGATTTGGCATGCAGACAAAAGAGAGAATCTCCAGCTGATAGTTGCCGGCGACCTCCCTCATTCTCCCCAGAAACTCCAGATAGTCATCGTCTTCATGAAAGAGTAAATCTGCCCCTGCTGCCCTTTGCGTAAGGTGGCTTAAGGTGTCGGCATAATTAAGCTTCATTCTGGCTCGAAAGAACCGCTTTACTCCTTCACTTCCCTCAATCCACTCCATTACTCCCTCTGCTGCATATCCAATGATGGCTAAAACACTTACCCAATACCGGCTTGACCGGAAATGGGTAAAAAAAATATTGTATAAGTAAAACGTTACCTGTTTGTACAATTACCAGAAATACATAATAAGGTAGAAACAGCGGCACCTGAAGTGATAATTTTACCCAATACCGGCTTTACCGGAAATGGGTAAAGGGTTATGTGGGTGGTGAGGTAATTTAATAACTCCAAGACCCTAAAATCACACCAATTTTCAACCCACGATTTTTCATTTCAACCCACAATCCATCCAATTTGTTGCTTGATTCCTCTGCAACAAACTTTTTTCATTTTTTT
>Ga0307429_1001398_pt1 | contig 11443 bp, 13 predicted proteins | sample SalMarWE160230MG_FD_202151 | JGI IMG/M metagenome (GOLD analysis project Ga0307429, IMG submission 202151) | Salt marsh sediment microbial communities from the Plum Island Ecosystem LTER, Massachusetts, United States - WE1603-230 | ecosystem: Environmental > Aquatic > Marine > Intertidal zone >...
AATAAGCTCCACATTGTTTACCCCCCGGAACTTGGGCAGCATCCCCAAAGCAAAAATAACCAATAAGTTCATCTTTTTCATTTGTAACTGCATAATATGAGCCATCTAACAGCTCATCAAGAATATCTTTGCTACCATCCATATCATAAATTGAGTAAGGTTCATCATATTTCCATGTTGATATATCTTCTGCTTGTCTTTTCGTCATCTTTCTAACAATATATCCCATATTATTTTATACATCCTCCATGAAAGTATAATCTATATACTTCTTTATTCTCATAAAAAATACTTTCCGTTCCGTGGAAAAAATCAATATTTCCTTCATTTAAGCATCTATACTTATATTTGCCTCTTATATATTCTTCCGGACCACGAAAGGGTTTATCTTCCGACACTTTTTGAAGCGCTTCTCTTAATGTTTCTATAAAACCTTCCGGTATATTCTCTTTAATCATTCTCCCGTAATAATTCATACTCCATATCGGTAATTCTTTAAAATATACTATTTCTTCTCCTGAAAAATCTTTTTCACCAAAATAGCTATCTAAATAGTAGTAATCATTTTCTTCAAATGCTAAATCTTTAGAATATTTTCGAGAAGACGGAACTTTGCCTTTTTGGGCTGCATAAGTATTTCTTTTTGCATTAACTAAAAACTTTCCTAAATTGTTCATTTCTATATCCCCTTTCATCTTGTAGCAGTTTTTCGCCCAACGTTCCGCAAATAGCCGAAGTTGCTCGACCAAGGGAAGAGTAATTTGGGGAAATCTTTGATTTCATGATCCAATTCTTCTACCTTTCTTCTCATTCTAAATTAACCATTCTATCTTAATTTTTTATTCTAATAAACTAACGGCAAATTCTTGAGCTTTTCGGCAGTCTTCCTCGTTAGGCCGACCTTTATTTATACCACCAATTAGCTTAAGGGGTCCGTAAGTATCAAAGCCTTTACAGGAAAATTCTCCTACTATCTGAAAACCTTTTGCTGTTAATTTTTCTTTCAGAGGTTTATTATAATTTTTTGAAGAACCACTGGTACAAAAAACAAAGGCTTTTTTATTTCTAACTGCCGGTAATTTCTCCACTAACTGTAGAATACTTTCATGATGTTTGCCCATATAAATTCCGGAACTAAAACCAATTAGATCACATTCCGACAATTTATTCACTTCCTCCTCTGTTGGTTTGACCATTTTGGCCTTCAGTTCATCCGCAATTACTTTTGCAATTTTCTCTGTATTTCCGTGATGGACAGAATTATAAATTACTAATACTTTCATTTTGTCTCCCCTCTTTTAATAAATATTAAAAAATTGTTCTCTGAATTTCATTCTCATTTTTTATTCTTTGCTCTTCCGGCCGAGGATTGTGTAAGATAACGGTACAATTTTGTCCTTCTCCAAACCTTCAAGGGCTGCTGATACATCGTGCGGATACTCGGTAAATTCCTTAATTATAATTTCGTTGGAGCCTATCGCAGTTATGATATCAGATAGTTTATGAGCAAATGATGTAAATGTCTTAGATTTGTATGTGGTCTTTCCGATGTAGTCAGCTCCATTATTGTCAATCCATGGGGTATCCCGGAAATATTTATAGGCAATTTTATAGGGATTCGCCGCTTCATAAACAGGTTCATCTTTCCATGCCAGCAGATTAGTGAAAGGGTGAATTTCATAAATTACAAGATAACCTTCCGGCTTCAACATCCTTCCAACTAATTCAAACAACTTCCCAAGATCATGAAACCAGGTTAATGCCCCTGCGGTGAATAGGATTAAATCAAAAGTGTTATCATATTCAGTATCGAGATCATAAATATCAGTCCTTACGAATCGACAGTCAAGATTGGCAGATTTAGCAATTGCGCTTGCCTCTGCAATAAACTCATCTGAGATATCAAAACCAACACCCGTCGCACCTGTAGTGTTCACTATCGATAGCAGTTCGCGTCCGTTATTACAGCAAAGCTGCGCAACGGTTCTACCGGATAATGACATCTTGTTAAGAAGAGATAATAGTGTGCTATCCAGAATAGAGTAGTTTTTATTCTTAAACAATACCGCATAATCTACTTTTCTGTTTTTTTTATGTACACTGGCGGCTTCGTTCCAGGCTTCCCTGTTCTTCTCGGAATAATTATCTGTCTTCATATATTTTTTACCTCCTATAAAAAAGATAGCAAGAGGATCGTTATCCCCCGTATCACCACAGCTCAATTCAATTGGAGATGCGTGCTTCTCCTATCATATACATCAGCTGACGAATCTCATTCCAGGTAATATCAAAATCCTTATCTGTGTCTACGCGGTGAACTAATACCAGTTTTGTATCAGGTAATACAGCCAGAAGATGAACGCCGGTCCCGGTATGATAAAAACCATTTCCCAATCCTGCTTCTTCGGGGATTATACTCCACATATACCCATAACCATCCCCGTCTAAATTGTTAATCGAATAAGAGGTTGTGCTTTCCACAATCCACTCCGGAGGGACAATCTGTAAATCTCCGTATTTTCCCTTATTTTGATAAAGCAATCCAAATCTGGCCATATCTCTGGCGGTCATTCTAAAATGATAGGCAGGGTGTTTTGATTTTTTCCATTCGCGTTGATATCGGCAATCTGATAAAAGGAAATCCTGCATTCCTATGGGGTCTGCAATCTCTTCTTTAAATGCCTCAAATATTTTCTTGCCAGTTTGCTTCTCAAAGATAGTGCCCAATACATTAAAATCCCAGTTATTGTAATAGAAGAAAGTTCCGGGAGCATGACTACCTCTCTCCGGACGGGTTCTAATCATAACTTGCGCTTCGGCTGCTGCTTCGTGATAGACCCCGGAGCGGGACATTAATAGATCTCTTACTGTAGCCTTTTTTTCTTCAGGTGTAAGACCAGGCGGAATATCATCTATCCCCAACTCATCCAGATTTTTACCAAGATCGATCAATCCTCGTTTTACATATATGCCATAAAGAGCACTAAGGAAGGGTTTTCTAATAGAGTGGATCAGATATTTTTGGCTAATCTTCCCCCAGGAAAAGAATACTTTTCCTTCGTAGAGAGCCATAACTGCTGCTGAGCCGATTTGTTCTGCATAGCTTTCCGCCTCTTCTAATTTTACAGATGACCATCCGATTTCTTCAGGTATTACATACTCAAGCTCATTTATCTTCTTGCTTTTTGTTACACTTCCAAAATATGTAATAGCAAATATAATGATTGCAGTAATTGCAAATAAACCAATTATGATAATCAAGCGGGGTTTAGTTTTCATTATACTTTCTCCCTTTAATAATATTTCTCTCTGTTAAAAAAGGTGTAAACAAGGGCAATAAATAATATTAAAGATATCATTGCAAAAACCAGAGAGAATATACCTGGCAAACAAAAGGTAACAAGAAGCGTAAAGGCAACAGACAGAAAAAACAAGGTGGTAATTAAACTGCCGGTTTTCTTTCTTTTTGAGAAATCTATAAAATAAAAGATGGCAGCGACTAATAAAATAGCACTGAATATTACTTTGAAGGTGCTCTCTCCATAAACAATCCAACTCAAGAAAGAAACGGCAATACTTCCGATAATAGTAATCCATAAAATTATTTTTTTATTCATATTTTCTTTCCTCCTTTCATGGGTAAATTTAATTTGTTTCTCTGGCTTTTATTTCCTTAGTTAAAAGGATTCTCTATTAGTGTAATGTCTTTGGTTGTTGGATTAAGACTAACCATGCAACCTAAGGGTAAAATTAACTTTGGATCAGTATGGCCAAAGTCCATATCAACAATTATAGGAATATCGCTCACATTGAACTCATCCCTTATTACGCTTAAGATAATTCTGTTAAGTTCCTCTTTTTCTTTAAGCGAATAATCTTTTGCCCTGCCAAAAACAACCCCTTTTACCTTCCCGAGTATTCCTTGAATGCCATAATTTCTTAGCATATACCCTACTCGATTGGGCAAAGGCTTTTCTTCAGATGTTTCAAAAAACAAAATCTTATCATGCCAGAAAGTTTTATCGGGCCAATAATTGGTTGATTTGATGAATTCTAAAACTTCGATACAGCCACCCCAAAGACGACCCTGTGTAATTCCCTTTCCCTGTAAAAAAGTCCAGCCATTTTCATTATTGAAAACTTCCGTACACTCTCCCAGGGTATCCTTATTGCTCCAATCTTTATAGCCATTAGTCCACTTTGTATAAGGAGTATAATTATAAGGGAAATGATTTGTAAATAAAATCTTTTTAATATGTTCTATATACTGAGAAGGAAGATGTTTAAGCTGTGCAAATCCTGACATTACCGAAGGGCCATAAAATGTTATCATTCCTAAATAATTCAGATAAGATAAGAAAGTGGTAGCATCGGAAAAACCCATAATAAGCTTGGGATTCTTCTTGATTATATCAATATCTAAATACTTTAGAATTCGTACAGATTCATAACCTCCTATTGAAGTTATAATTCCGTCAATGCTATCATCTGCAAAAGCATGATTTATATCCTCTGCCCGCAATTCTGGATTTTTATAAAGTTCATCCGGAGACATCCTTGCAGTCGGCATTTCAACTATTTCAAAACCAAATATCTCTTCCAAATTTTTTAACCCTAATTCATAATTATCAGGGAATAAAAAAGGAAGTCCATTTGAAGGTGAAATAATTGCTATTCGTGATCCTGGTTTTATTTTCTTTGGTTTTATCAAAATACATCTCTCCTCTTCTTTTATCCACTACCGCAGGAATTATGAAAGTATTTCTCAATATTTTAGAACTCCTGTATGCATAATCAACTTCCAACCATCTTTCATTTTTGTATATCCTTTACTGACAGTACCTTTCCAATTAGATTCATTGCCATTTTTATCTCGCCATAATGTGTCTATTTCTACAACGGCAAAAGCTCCATCGCCTTGCTCAGAGACTGTTATTTTTACTGCATCTCTATTATTATGAATTAGTTCATGAGTATTAAAAAAGTCTTGCCAGTTATCCTTCCAGCGTTTTCGATTATACCTGCCAAAGGGGAATATCCAATCAACGGGATTATGTGCACTCTCATTTTTAGGCCACGGCCAAACCATATCAGGGTGAAATATCGATACCAATGTTTCGGCGTCTTTTTCATTCCATGCACGGGTCTCACGATTTATCATTTCCTGAATCTGTTCTTTAATTGTCTCCATTTTTTCCCTCATAAAATATTATTATAAAATATTCAAATTATATAATTTGCTTCTATCATTTTAATTCCTAATCCACCAAAAATCTTTTTTTACCGGCAATAATTTGTCATTACTCGAAATTATTAAACATTATGTAATAAAGACTGATAAAAGTCAATTATTTATAAAATAGGGACACATCCCATTTTTTCTTCAAAAAAATGGGATGTGTCCCTATTTTTTATTCTAAAGCATACACTAATACAAGTTCAAGTTTCCGGGGTCAGGCTTTACAACTTCACATTTTCTCACTTTCCGTTTTACATTTTTTATTGTCAGAAGAACTATCCCCCTGACACTTTTCAAATAAGAAAATCCTGGCCTTTCTCCCGGAATAAACAAATCCTTCTCTTTCAACATCATCAATCAATTTTTTCTCTGCTCCTCTGGTCTTCTCAAATGAAAGCACACCCTCGGGTTTTAAAATTCGATACATTTCAGATATCAAATTTTCCAGTCCACCGGCGATATAACGAAGACCAAAAATAAAAGCAAGGTCAATACTTTGATCTGGTAATTCGGTATCAGATGCATTTACAAGAATAGGATTCACATTTTTAATTCCCTCTCTCTCTACCTTTTCTTCAACTTTTTTGATTGCCAGCGGATGTGTATCTACCGCATAAATAGAACCCTCTTTTCCCACTAATTTTGCTGCAGGGATGGTAAAGAATCCTGGGCCACATCCCACTTCCAACACTTTTTGTCCTAATTTTAATCCAGCTGCTTCCAAAAGCCGATATGGATTTCTAAAAATCGGGATAAGTGGATTATCATGCATTAAAGATATTATCGCGAAAGCAAAATTTGAATGATGATATCTTTCTTCAATTTTATTGTTCATTTTTTCTATCTCCTTTTATTTGTCTACTTTTTTATTACTTCCAATGCCTGCAAATATTTTCAACTCAATTTTTTTTTATAATATTTACCTTAACTATTTCTCTACCCTTTTCCTCATCACTAACCACTAGTCTACAATCCTTCAGCAAACCAATTGATTTTTTTTGAGTCCATAAATTTACGCTGAGTTCCAATATTGGTGGTAATCGGCTTCTCTGCAAGAACTTTTAATTTTTTCTTGCCTTTCTCGGTTAGTCTAAAGTTATCTTGAGATGATTCTATCAGACAGTCTTTTTCCAGGTGAGCATAAATACTTTCATAATCCTCGTCCTTCAGCCCTATGGGAAATCTTATCCCAAAACCTTTCTTAACCCGTCCAAGATTCTCCTGTTTGGTCATCTCTTGTAGATTAAAGAACCAAAGAATTACAAATGCTCCTCGTTCTGGTAAAACCTTAAGATGGCTTTCAAGAAACTTAGAGAACTTTTCTAGTTTAGGATCTTCTCCGTGCATTACCTTGTTCGATTCCCTAATAAGCTCATAGCCACCTAAGATTATAAAAAAAGAGACGACTACACCGGCAACGGCATCAAGCACCAAGAATCCCATGGTTGCTCCCAGAAGACCAATTAAAACAGCTACCGATGACCAGATATCTGTTTTGGTGTGATAGGCATCAGCTACCAGCGATATACTTCTTGTCCGCCCACCAACATAAAACTTGTAGAATGAGAAAAAAGCATTGACCGCAATATTAACTATTATGGTAACCAAGGCAATAGTTTGAAAATGTATCTTAATAGGATGAGAGATCTTAGTTATCGATGTAAAAGCAATGAAGACACCGATGCCGCAGAGGATTATCCCTCCGATAAGAGCAGCTTGGGCTTCTCTATTGATTTTTATCCCAATCCAGGTAATTATGGAGGCAATTATATCAACAGCAGTATGAATTGCATCCGCAATAAGACCAATGCTTCCTGAAAGGAAACCGATAATAAATTCCAGGGCTGACAGCCCTACATTTCCCCACAAGGAATAGACGGCACAAGCCTCTTTAGAAAAACGCCTTGTATGGTATCGTTTGATATCTTTTCCCTTTTTCTGTAAAGCATCTAAGCCCTTTTCAGTTATCTCGTATTTCTCTGAATATTTTATCAAACCTTCGTCTACCATTTTATTCAAAGTAATATCTATGAGCTCGTTATTTACCTGCCAGTAGCGCATATACATATCGCTAAGTTTGTCTATAAGTTCTTGTTTGGTTCTACTATCTAATCGCAGCAGGCGTAATATGTGCCACTTAAGATTCTTTTTTATTTGAGAGTCCTTGATTTGCAATCGCTTTTTTGGCATATCAATTACTTCCTCTCTCTATAAAATGCTTTTTCACTTTCTTCAACTCTCGTCATTTCCTTAATCCTTTTTCTCAACCTCAACAAGGCTTGCCTTCGGATATGTATCCTTAAAATCTTTTCTATCAGGAAAATCCTTTGTGAGATAAGTCGGTACTAAAATGCCAATGAATATAGTGACTACTATTACAATGATAACGAGCGTTTTTGGTTTCATCCTTAGATATTTATTAAAGCTCACCTTCGCCCAGTTCCAGTGGAGAATAAGATGAGCAAAAATTAGAATAATAAATATTAAAGATAGCACCCAGTGTATGTCTCCCCAATCGTATCGCGTAATACCTAAAATAGTCCTTTCGCTCACTTCGTAGGGGAAACGAAAAAGTAAAACCCCGGTAAAGATCACGCCGAAAAAATTAGCAAAAATGAGTATGTTAGTCCAAAAATTCACAATATTTTTTTTCATAATTATTTTCTCCTATTATTTTTTATCATGTACACCCCCCCCCTCAGAGAAGGTGGTGGGGATGTTTCAATTTTCTAGCCCTGAGGCAAAAGCAAATTGTTGCTTCATTTGATATTGTTTCATTTGTTCGGTTTCCTTATTAAGCAGCAAACACGCTATACCTACTGAAATAATATCAGCAACCGGATATGCTACCCAAATACCCAGCTTACCCATAAACAAAGGCAAAATAATCACTAATAGTAAAGTAAATATGGTTTGTCTGGACACAGAAACAAACAGGGCTTTAAATGGCTGATTGATGGCCAGAAAGAAGAAATATGTTAGAATCTGAATACCAATTAGCGGAGTTATCAGCATCGATACCTGTAAAGGAATAATTCCTTCTTGAATGATTAATGATTCTTTGGTAAATAGTCCAAGCACGCCTTCCGGTAAAAAGACCATAAAAACAAATAAAACAACTCCCATCGATACAGAAAATACTATCGCCTTTTTCAGGGTTTCCAAAATCCGCTGGAATTTTTCCGCTCCAAAATTATACCCAATAATAGGTTGAATTCCCTGGGCTAATCCTAAAAATGGCATGGTAGCAAAAACATAAATTCGACTGAAAACCCCATAGACAGAAATATCTACTCCGGTTCCATAATACCGTAGGGAAATATTCATCACAATAGCTAAAAGGAAAAAGCCGATTTGATTAAAAAATACCCCTGTGCCCAAAGCCAGAATCCGTTTCATTATTTTTCCCTCAAAGGCCCAGGGGTATTTTTGAAGATTGATTATACTTCTACCGGAAATATAATAGCGCATCAAATATAAAGTAGTGATGATACGGGCAATAACGGTGGCCAGTGCCGCACCAGCAGTTCCCATATGGAATACAAAGATAAAAATCGCGTCAAGGATTACATTTAAGAAAGCCCCTAAAAACATACCTGAGGCGGCTAATTTAGCATTCCCTTCTGCCTTTATGATATTTATCTCTAAAAAACTCAAAAAGATAAACACAAATCCATATACAATATAGGTATAATAACCCTTTGCATGAGGATAAATATTTTCAGTAGCTCCGAAAAAATAGATTATTTTTTTCTTAAACACTATCAGTATTAACGGCAACAAAATACCCAAAATCAAAGAAAAAATTACCGATGTTTTGATAGTTTTCACTGCTTTGTCTTTTCTCTGATTCCCCAATTCTATTGATTCAATAGAAGCCGTTCCAGTACCGATAGCCATTCCTATGGCAATTGCTAACATTTGTAAAGGAAAAATAACTGCTAATCCCCCCAAGGCTTCTGAGCCCACTCCCCAACCGACAAATATAGCATCTGCCAGATAATACATTCCGTTTATCACCATAGCCAATATCATTGGAACCGACATTTTTAAAAGCAATTTTGAAATTGGCTCACTTCCTAACTTTTGTTTTTCCATTTCTTTCATTTTTATTTTTTTCTCCTCTTATTTTTAATATTGAATTATTATTCATTTATAATGAAAAAAAATTAACGATGAAATCCACTCACTCCATAAAAAAATTGATGCGTTAACAGTTTCAACATATTTTCCGCCCATTGACTTCCTTGATAATGTCTGGCAATCTCCAACAATCCCTCGATAAAATTATTAGCTAAAATATGATAGAAGGCTTCATCAATTTTAAAAATCTGACTATTAACTTTAGGGCTTAATTGTCGCTTGATATGTTCTTTGGTAACATTAATAATCTGCTCTTTCGCTTTTTCAAACATTGTCCCCTTGCTGCGGTCAATTAAAATTAAAAAAATCTCCCGCTTTTGCCTTAGTAATTGCAAGATAAATTCAGATTCTTGTTCAAAAAGATTAGCCGGGTCACCTATTTCTGAATCTCTTTCTTCTTCATTTTCCATTGGTTGAATGATTTCTTTATATATAGGTTCTACAATAGCGGCAAATAAATTTTCCTTGTTGTTATAATAACTATAAGTCAGCCCGGTAGAAATCCCTGCCTTTTTAGCAATATCTTGCATCTTTGCCTTTAAAAATCCCTTTTTATAAAACTCTTCAATAGCTGCTTGATAAATATTTTCTTTCACATTTTCTTTTAAAACCTGCATCAAATTGCACTCTCCAATATTTATATATTGAATTATTATTCATTATTGCATAAATTATAGCATAGTTTTTATTCTTGTCAAGGGAAAATTTAAAAAAATTTAAAAATTACTGAATTATTGAGCTATCGACAAGTTCACCTGGTCTATTTTGTTAGTGTAAACTTTAGTGGAGTACTTTAAGAAAGTAAAGAATAGTTATCGCTTTTGTTTTCTTATCTTCTTTTTCTTATGGTACTTTTTTTTGTTTTTACTCGATACTCGATACTTTCTTTTCTCTTCTTTGCATTATAAATATACACATGATAGAATTATTATGAATTTTCAATAATCTTAAAAAATTATTAATCTTAATGTTTGTGGATGTTTAAAGAAATGAAAAATAAACAAATAAATAATCTGAAAAAAGAAAGTTATTCTTTAAAATCTCAGACCTTGGGTGAGGAAATCGCCAATAGTATTACTCACGGTATCGGAGCAGGATTAAGTATTGCCGCTCTGGTAATTTTAGTAGTTCTTGCCAGTAGGCGCGGTGATGCCTGGCGAATAGTGAGTTTCAGTATCTATGGAGCTACACTCATTTTGCTTTATCTATCTTCCACCCTCTATCATAGCTTTGTAAATCCAAAGATAAAAAATATTTTCAGAATCCTGGACCACTCAGCAATCTATCTTCTTATTGCAGGGAGCTACACCCCGATTACCCTTACCTTTATGCGGGGAGCCTGGGGTTGGACTCTCTTCGGCATCATCTGGGGTATAGCTATAGGTGGTATCACTGTAACCATACTTCTTATTGATAAACTTAAAGCTTTATTGGTCTTATCTTATGTTGCTATGGGATTGATTATTATCATTGCCTTCAAACCAATGATAGAGATGGTTCCCAGAGGAATGATTACCTGGCTTTTTATCGGAGGAGCTTGTTATCTTTTAGGAATAGCATTTTATTTATGGAAAAGATTGCCTTATCACCACCCCATCTGGCATATATTTGTTTTAGGCGGAAGTATTTCTCATTTTTTGGGTATATTGTTTTATCTTACTTAAAAAAAATAGGGAAACATCCCATTTTTTCTTCCAGGAAAAATTTAAAAAATGGGATGTTTCCCTATTTTTTGTGTCCCTATTTTTTGGAGACAGTTCTATTTTAGATTATTCTAACATAAATATTATTATAAACATAACTATTGATAATCCTGCACCGGTATAAAACGCTCCGGCCATTCCCCAAACACCTATAACCAATCCTATCAAAAATGGTCCCAGGGTCTGACCCACGCGAAAAGTCATTCCACTTACTGACATAAAGGTAGCCCGGTATTTCAGGGGGGCTGCTTCTGCGAAGAGAGCTTGAATAACAGGAATACCCATACCATGAGCAATCCCAAAGATAATTACAGGGATAAAAAATAACCGGAGTTGAGAGATAAAAGGAATAATCAAT
>Ga0307429_1001399_pt1 | contig 11442 bp, 6 predicted proteins | sample SalMarWE160230MG_FD_202151 | JGI IMG/M metagenome (GOLD analysis project Ga0307429, IMG submission 202151) | Salt marsh sediment microbial communities from the Plum Island Ecosystem LTER, Massachusetts, United States - WE1603-230 | ecosystem: Environmental > Aquatic > Marine > Intertidal zone >...
CGCGATCCCGACGTCTTCCACCCCTTCTCCCGTTTCTTCACCACGGTCCAGCAGGATCCGGTGCTCTCGTCCGTGAAGCTGATCGCGGAGCCCTGGGACCTGGGACCCGGAGGCTTCCAGCTGGGCGGCTTCCCGCCCGGCTGGAGTGAGTGGAACAGCCGCTACCGCGACACGGCCCGTCGCTTCTGGCGAGGCGACGCGGGGCAGGTGCCCGAGCTGGCCTCGCGTCTCTCGGGCTCCAGCGATCTGTTCCAGCCGAGCGGACGCGGTCCCTATGCCAGCGTGAATCTGGTGACCTGTCACGACGGCTTCACGCTGCACGACCTGGTGAGCTACGAGAGCAAGCACAACGACGAGAACGGTCACGCAGGCGAGGACGGGGAGAACGACAACCTGAGCCGCAACTGGGGCGCGGAGGGAGAGACGGAGTCGAGCGCCATCCTGCGCATGCGCGAGCGAGCCAAGCGGAACCTTCTCGCCACCCTCGTCTTCTCCCAGGGCGTTCCCATGCTCTCCCACGGCGACGAGATCGGCCGCACGCAGCATGGCAACAACAACGCCTACTGCATCGACTCCGAGACCTCCTGGCTGGACTGGGAGCTGGACGAGCGCCGCCTCGAGCTCCTGGAGTTCACGCGCAGGGTCCTCGCCCTGCGCAAGGCGAATCCCGTGTTCCGCAGGCGTCGCTTCTTCGCGGGAGGCCCGATCACGCATGACGGAGACAAGGATGTCACGTGGCTGCGACCGGACGGAACGGAGATGACGCTCGCCGACTGGCGCAACGAGCGGAACCGCGTGCTCGGCGCGCTGATCCCCGGCGAGGCGTCGGACGAGGTGGACGCACGGGGCCGCCCGAATCGCGGCGCGACACTGGCCCTGCTCGTCAACGGCGGCCACCGCTCCTGTCGCTTCCTGCTGCCTCGACTGTACGAATCCGGGGTGTGGCGGGAGGTCGTGAACACGGCACGGCCCGGGACCCACCTCCACCGACGGGAGGGCGTGAACCTGGTGGCGCATTCCCTGATTCTGCTGGCCTATGGGATATCCCGGTGACGCCGCAACGCGTCGAGACGCTGATGGCCGGGCTGGGCCCCAACGACGCCGACCGGTTGCGGGCCGGCGATCACCACGATCCGCACCACGTCCTGGGTGCGCACCCGGTGCGCGCGTCGGGACGCGATGGTCTGGTGGTCCGCGCCTTCCACCCCGATGCCGTGCGGGCGGAGTGCCTGCTCGAGAGAAGCGCGGCCCAGTCGCTGCACCCGCTGGGCGGGGGCCTGTTCGCGGCCTTCCTGGCGGATCGCTCGCCGCCGCTGCGCTACCGCCTGCGCTTCCACTTCGAGTCCGGAGACAGCTGGGAGCTAGACGACCCCTACCGCTTCCTCCCGACGCTCTCGGACCTGGATCTCTACCTTTTCGGCGAGGGCACGCACCGGCGGCTCTGGGAGGCGCTGGGCGCCCATCCCCGGGAGATCGACGGCGTGAAGGGCACCGCCTTCGCCGTGTGGGCTCCGGACGCGCGCCGCGTCAGCGTGGTGGGCGAGTTCTGTCGCTGGGACGGCCGTCAGCTGCCGATGCGCAGCCTCGGCGCATCGGGCGTCTTCGAGCTGTTCGTGCCGGGTGTGGAGGCCGGGGCGCTCTACAAGTACGAGATCCGGACCCGCCAGGGGAGCCTGCGCCTGAAGACCGATCCCTTCGCGCTGGCGATGGAGACTCCGCCGGCCAGCGCGTCGCGCGTCACCGCGTCGCACCACGTCTGGGACGACGAAGGCTGGATGACCCGTCGCGAGAAGTCGGACCCCACCCGCGAGCCCCTCTCGATCTACGAGGTCCACCTCGGCTCCTGGGCACGGGTCCCCGAGGACGGCGACCGCCCCCTCTCGTATCGCGAGATCGCGCCGCGCCTGGCCGCGCACGCGAAGCGGCTCGGCTTCACGCATCTCGAGCTGCTGCCCGTCGCCGAGCACCCCTTCGCTGGATCCTGGGGCTACCAGGTGACCGGCTACTACGCTCCGACCGCCCGCTTCGGCTCGCCGGACGATCTGCGCGCCCTCGTCGACCACTGCCACGGCCAGGGGCTCGGCGTGATCGTGGACTGGGTCCCCGCCCACTTCCCGCGCGACGATTTCGCCTTGCGCCGCTTCGACGGAACCGCTCTCTACGAGCACGAGGATCCCCGCCTCGGCGAACACCCGGACTGGGGCACGCTGATCTTCAACTACGGCCGCAACGAAGTCCGAAACTTCCTCACGGCCAACGCCCTCTACTGGCTGCGGGAGTTCCACATCGACGGCCTGCGCGTGGACGCGGTGGCTTCGATGCTCTACCTCGACTACAGCCGGAAGCAGGGGCAGTGGATTCCGAACCGCTACGGGGGGCGTGAGAACCTCGAGGCCATCGACTTCCTGCGGGAAGTGAACCGCTGGGTGGCGGAAGAGGCGCCCGGGGCGCTGACGGCGGCCGAGGAGTCGACCGCCTTCCCCGGCGTCACACGGCCGGCCAGCGATGGGGGTCTGGGGTTCACGTTCAAGTGGAACATGGGCTGGATGCACGACACGCTGCACTACTTCGCCCGAGATCCGATCTACCGCCGTCATCATCAGGACGAGCTCAGCTTCGCCATGCTCTACGAGTACGGAGAACGCTTCATCAACCCCCTCTCGCACGACGAGGTCGTACACGGCAAGGGATCGCTCCTGGGCAAGATGCCGGGCGACCCCTGGCAGAAGTTCGCCAATCTGCGGGCGCTCCTCGCCTACCAGTTCACCCGCCCCGGCAAGCAGCTGCTCTTCATGGGAACGGAACTCGCTCCCGAACGCGAATGGAATCACGACGCCAGTCTCGACTGGCATCTCGGAGAGGACCCCGCGCGGATGGGCCTCGCCCGCTTCCTGGAGGACCTGGGGCGTCTGTATCGCGAGTCGCCGAGCCTGTGGCGGCGCGATCCCGATCCCGCAGGTTTCGAGTGGATCGACGCGGGCGACCGCGACCGGTCCATCTACAGCTACGTGCGGCGGGACGGAGCGGACCATCTGGTGATCGTGCTGAACCTGACCCCGTCTCCCCACGACGACTACCGCGTCGGAGCACCGCGCCAGGGCCGCTACCAGCTGCGTCTGTCGAGCGACGACGCCCGTTACGGGGGCAGCGGCTATGGCGTCCCGGACGTGATCCAGACCGAGCCGGAGCCCTGGCATGGCCGGCCGCAATCGGTACGTCTGCGGCTGCCGCCGCTCGCGGCGATCGTGCTGGCACCCGACACACCCTGATGCCGAAGCGCCCGGCGCTTCGGACCCTGGCGGAGCGGCTCGGCATCCTATCGGGCTACCGGAGTGCCGAAGGCCGCAGGCGCGAGACCCCGGACGAGACCCGCGAAGCCCTCGTCGCAGCACTCGGCCACGACGGCAGCAGCGAGGCCGCCGCCGCGCGCTGTCTCGCCGCGCTCGCGCCGGAGCGCGGCATCCGGCGCACGCCGGAGCGCGGGCGTGCCGCGGCGCCATGCCTTGGCCCGCGGGAGCTGCTCGGAGGACGCCTCGCGTTCGGTATCTGGACGAACCTCTATACCTTGCGCGGCACGGGTGCGCTCGGCGTCGGCAGCTTCTCGGACCTCGAGACCCTCGCGCGCTGCTCGGCGTCGGCGGGCGCAGCCTTCGTCGGCGTGAATCCCCTCCACGCCGTCCGCTACCGCGACCGGGAGGTGAGCCCCTACAGCCCGTTGACGCGGTTCTTTCGCAGCCCGCTCTACCTCGATCTGCGGCGCATCCCCGAATGGGAGCACTGTCCGCCGGCCCGGGCGCTCTTCGACTCGCCCCGACTCCGCCGGGAGCGCGAGCGCCTCGCCGCGGCGCCGCGCATCGACTACGAGGCTGCGCGCGCCCTGCAGGCGGAGCTGCTGCGTCCCCTCCATGCGACGTTCACGGCCAGCCACGACGGGCGCCCGACGCCACGGGGACGCGCCTGGCTGCGCTTTCGCAAGCGCGCGGACCCCCTGCTGCGCGATCTCTCCACCTTCCTCGCGCTCGAGGAACAGCTGGCCCGCGATGGTCATCCGCGCGACTGGCGTCGCTGGCCCGAGGCGTTCCGCAGCTCCGCCTCGCCCGCGGTCGAGGCCTTCCGCGGTCGGCACCGCCAGGACGTGGACTTCCACGCCTGGGTGCAGTTCGAGATCGACCGTCAGCTGGCCGCGTCGGCCCGGCACGGCCGGCAGGCGGGCCTCTCGCTGGGGCTCTACCAGGACCTGGCACTCGGCAGCGTCGCATCGGGCTTCGACACCTGGGCGTTCCCGCAAGCCTTCGCCACGGGTGCGAGCCTCGGCGCGCCTCCGGACCGCTTCGCGCCCGACGGTCAGGACTGGGGGCTTCCTCCGCTCGATCCGCAGCGGGTGGGCCTCGACGACTTCGGCCTGTGGCGCCGGCTGCTGCGCGCGGCCTTCGAGCACGCGGGCGCCCTGCGCATCGACCACATCCTCGGCCTCTTCCGCCAGTGGTGGGTCCCAGCGGGCCGGCCCGCCTCGGAGGGCGCGTACCTGCGATTCCCCAGCGAGGACCTGCTGCGCGTCCTGGCCGAAGAGAGCCGTCGGGCGGGCGCGCTGGTGATCGGAGAGGATCTGGGCACGGTGCCCCCCCAGGTCGCGCCGACGCTGGCGCGTTTCGGCGTGCTCTCGTCACGCGTGATGCTCTTCGAGCGCGACCGCGCTGGTCGCTTCCGGTCTGCTCGCCGTTACTCCCCCCGCGCGCTCGCGACCGCCAACACCCACGATCTGCCCACGCTCGGCGGCTTCTGGCAGGGGCGCGACCTCGAGATCCAGCGCCAGCTCGGCGGACTCGCGGACGACGCCTCGCTCGCCCGCGCCCAGGCCGATCGCGAGGGCGAGAAGCGCGCGCTACGCGCGCGCCTCGTCGCCGATGGACACCTGCCGAGGAGCCTGGAAGATCCGTCGCCCCAGCAGCTCTGCGCCGCCGTGAGCGCCTTCCTGTGCTCCACGCCGTGCCCGCTCGTCGGCATCTCGCTCGACGACCTCGCCGGTGAGCTCGAGCCGGTGAACGTGCCCGGGGCCTCCCTCGCGGTCTATCCGAGCTGGACGCGTCGCATGTCGCGTCCGCTGGCCGAGCTCGTGCGCGACGCGTCCATCGAGCGCACACTCGCGGCCGCCGCCGCGCGCGCGGCCAGGCGTCAGTGACGCTCCCGCGTGCCAGCTACCGTCTCCAGCTCCGTCAGGGTTGCGACCTGCGCCAGGCGATCCGACGGGTACCCTACCTGGCGCGCCTGGGCGTCTCGCACCTCTACCTCTCGCCCATCACCGCAGCGCGCCCCGACAGCCCGCACGGCTACGATGGGATCGACCCGACCCGCCTCGATCCGGCGCTCGGAAACGAGCGCGACCTCGCCTCGCTGGCGGCGACGCTGCATCGACGGGCGATGGGCCTGCTGCTCGATTTCGTGCCCAACCACATGGCCGCCGATCCGCACGGCACGGCCTTCTGCGACGTCCTGACCCATGGTCCGGCGTCGCGCTTCGCCCGCTGGTTCGACGTCGAGTGGAACCAGTCGAACGATCGGCACGATCCCCTGCTGCTGCCGTGGCTGGACGTTCCCCCGTCGCGCGCCCTGCGACGCGGCGACGTGCGCATGCTGCGCTGCGACGGGGATTTCCGACTCTGCCTGCCAGGCCGCCGCCTGCCGGTCGATCCGGCCACGCTGCCGCTCGTGCTGCGGCCGGCACTCGACCGTCTGCCCGGCGCGGCTCCGGCGCGGGCGGTCTCCGCCTTCACGCGCGCACTGGTCGAACTGGAGGCGCTTCCGCCGCGCCGACCCCGCAACGGCGATGCACGCAGCGGAGCGGCAGCCGAGACCCTCACCCGGCTCGCAGCGCTGCTGGGCACGACTCCCGCGCTGCGCCGGGGCGTCGACGCTGCGCTCGCACGGCTCTCGGGTGCTGGTGCCCGCACGCAGCTCGCCCGTTTCCTCGCGGCGCAGCCCTATCGGCTGGGCTTCTGGCGCAGTGCACGCTCGCGGCTCAACTACCGCCGCTTCTTCGACGTGAACGAGCTGATCGCGCTGCGTGTCGAGGACCCCGCGGTCTTCTCGGGCGTTCACGAGGGGATTCTGCGCTGGATCGGCCGGGGCTGGATCGACGGACTTCGCATCGACCACGTCGACGGTCTGCGCGACCCGGCCGGCTACCTGCGACGGCTGCGGGCGGAGGTGAACGCCCGCCTGCCTGGCAGGGCCCGGCCGGGATTTCCCATCTACGTGGAGAAGATCCTCGCCTCCGGCGAGCGGCTTCCCGCGAGCTGGCCCGTCGACGGCACCACGGGCTACGAGTTCGCCTGCCAGGCGGAGGCGGTGCTGATCGCGCCTGCCGGCGCGCGCGCGCTCGAGCGCGCCTGGTCCCGCCACACCGGTCGGAAGCGCTGCTTCCGGGAGGTCGCGCGCGGCGGAAAGCGGCGCGTGCTCGTGGAGCTGCTGGAGGCCGATCTGCGGCGTCTCACGCGGCTCGCCCGGTCCGCCGCCGAGTGCAGCGGGCGGGCTCCGTCGCCGGGGCTGCGCCGAGCGCTGCGCGAGCTGATCGTCCACCTTCCGGTCTACCGCACCTACGCGGGACCGCGCGGGCGGCTGACGCCGGCTGACCGTCGCGTGCTGGCACAGGCGTTCGCCGACGCGCGGCGCACGGCCCGAGCCCCGGCGCAGGCCCTCGCCACGCTGGAGCGCCTGCTGCTCGGCGCGGCGGCCTCGGGAGGGCCGAGCGTCGAGCTGCTGCTCCGTCTGCAGCAGGTCTCCGGTCCGGCCGCCGCCAAGGGCGTCGAGGACACGGCGTTCTACCAGCACCTGGCCCTGGCTTCGCGCAACGAGGTCGGCAGCGATCCCGCCGAGCCGCTCGACGCTGCCGTCGCGACGCTGCATGCCTCGGCGCGTCGCCGCTGGCGGCGGCACCCGGCCAATCTGCTCGCCGTGAGCACCCACGACGCCAAACGCAGCGCGGACGTGCGCGCTCGCCTCGACGTCCTGTCGGAGATCCCCGACGCGTGGCGGCAGGCCGTCGCGCGCTGGCGGCGCTGGAACCGGGATCTGCGTCGGCGCGTCGCGGGCACCCTGGCGCCCGACCCTGCCACCGAGTGGCTGCTCTACCAGACGCTGGTGGGGGTCTGGCCGCTGCCGGAGCCAGGCCGCCCGCCAGGAGCGCTGCCCGCGCGGCGCTCTCTCGTCGCGCTGCACGAACGGGTCGAGGCCTACGCCCAGAAGGCCATGCGCGAGGCCAAGCAACGCACCAGCTGGATCGCTCCGCAGCCGCAGGTCGAAGGCGCCATGCGCGTCTTCTTGCGGGGCCTCTTCGACCCGCACAGACCCTTTCTTGCGGATCTCGCCGGCTTCGCCGCGGGCATCATCCACCCGGGGCTCTGGAACGCGTTGGGGCGTACGCTGGTGCAATTCACGACCGCGGGGGTTCCGGACCTCTACCAGGGCGACGAGCGCTTCGAGTTCACGCTGGCCGACCCGGACAACCGCCGCCCGGTCGACTTCGCGGCGCTGGCGGCGCTCCTGGCGGACACGGCGCCGGCCTCCGGGGGGCGCCGGGGCGCCGAGCCGCGCTCGCTGATGCAGCGGCCGGAGGACGGGCGCCTCAAGCTGCACGTGATCCACCGCGCGCTCGCGTTGCGTCGCGCGCGGCCCAAGCTCTTCGCGGGCGTCCCGACCCCCTTGCCAGGCTCCGGGACGAAGGCGACCCACGCGCTCGCCTTCGCGCGAGGCAGCGGCCGACACCGGATGATCGTGGTGGTGCCGCGCCTTCCCCTGACCCTGGTGGGGGGACCGGCTCCACCGATCGGCAGCGAGGTCTGGGGAGATGCACGTCTGCCGCTCCCCCGGCCTCTCCGGGAAGTTCGCTGGCGCTGCGCCTTGAGCCGGCAGCGGCTGGAGCCCGCCGCGCAGCTCTCCCTGGGAGAGATGCTGCGCGAGCTCCCGCTGGCGCTGCTCGTCGCCAGCGGGAGCGGGGATCCATGACGCCTGATCGCAGCGCTCGCGCGGTCCCGAGGGCGGTCGTCGATCTCGCTACGACTTCACGCTGATCGTGCGGGGCTTCACCTCTTCGCGCTTCGGGATCCTCAGCGTGAGCACGCCGTCCCGGAAGGACGCCTCGAGTCGATCGCCGTCCGCGTTGGCGGGCAGCGTGAGGGAGCGGCTGAACGTTCCGTAGCGCCGCTCGACGTAGCGCGCGTGCTCCTTCTCGCTCGACCGCTCACTGCGCTTCTCGCCGCGGATGGTCAGCACGTCCTCGTGCAGCTCCACCGTGATGTCATCCTTGGTGGAGCCCGGGAGCTCGGCCGAGACGATGTACTCGTTGTCGCTCTCCGCCACGTCCATGGCCGGCGCGAAGCCGCGCCCGGCCGCGCGTCCGCGCTCACCGAAGAACTCGTCGAGGAGACTCCCGAAGGGCCGTCCGAACAGGTCGAAGCGCTCGAACGGATCGACCTCTGCCACCGGCGACCAGCGCCTGCGGGTGGTCAAACCCGCCTGGTTCTTGTCCGACATCTCGATACCTCCCATGCCTGCGGCCGCCTCCGCGGCCGTGGGGCGAAAGCTGGGAACCGGCGGCCGCTCGTCAAGGGGTGCTGCGAGCGGGCTCCCAGCGATTCACTGCTGGCCGGCGGCGGCCGCCTGCTCCTCGGTCACCGGGGCGGCCGAGCCGCTGCCCAGCGGCACCTCGCGGAAGACCGGCACCTCGATGCGCGGGATCCGCTGCTGCAGGGCCGCGTTGTCCTCGTGGGAGGCCCGCGAGCTGCGAACCGCGGCCTCGAGGGACTCTCGGGCGCCGCCCCGATACAGACCGCGGTTCGGGGGCACGTCGTCGTAGTGGCGCCCGGTGGCGACCTCGACGTAGCGCTCGTCCGGCTCGCGGTCGTGCGTCGGATCGAAGCCGAGCCAGTCGCTCGCCTGCGAGCACACCTGGATCCAGGCGTGGCTCTGCGAGGGAGCGTCCCGCCCCTCGTCGTGGAGATACCCGCTGACGTAACGGCTCGGAATCCCCCGCAGGCGCAGCAGGCCGAGCGCGACGTGGGCGAAATCCTGACACACCCCCGCAGCTTGCTCGAGCACGTGGTCCGTCGTGGAGGCGAAGTGGGTCACTCCAGGCCGGTACTCGAGACGCTCGCGAACCAGCCGGCCGATCGAGTGGACCTGTTCGCCGAGCGGAGCATCGGGGGGAACCGCCAGCTCCGAGGCCAACGCCTCCAGCCGCTCCGAGCGCTGCACGGGCCCGCCCAGGGTCACGAAGTCGAGCAGGGGGCCCAGCCGGGCCCGGCGGTCCGGCCGCTCGGTCGCCGCTTCGAGCCGCGCTCCGGGCGGTCTCGTCTCCACCAGGGCTCGCGCCCGCACCTCGATGCGGTCGTGGTAGTCGGTGATTCCGAAGTGGTGCACGAAGTTGCCGTTCCAGTCCAGATATCGCTCGACCCCGGTCGGCGGTCCCACCGCGAGGTGGAACGATCGCACCCCCTGGTGCGGTGTGGTGATCGGCTCCATGCGCAGCTCGAGGAAGGACTCGCGAACCCAGTCGTCGTAGTGGAATCGGAGATCGTGCTCGATTTGAAGCAGCATCGCGTTCCTACGAGGGGAAGTACTGTCTCTCCAGGGCGGTGTGAATGTCGTGGAGCGTCTTCGAAGCGTGGCCGCAGAACTCGTCGAGCGAGGCCTTGGCCAGGATCTCGTCTTCATCGTAGCGAAGCTTCGCGAGCAGGCGGCCCGTGAGCCGGCGCGCGGCGTGGCTACCGTCGGGTCCCACGAGCGAGGCCAGGTAACGGTCGATGCGCGACACACCGCACAGGACGGAGCGCGGCGCCGCCGCGTCGAAGAGCAGGAAACGCCGCACCCGATCCGGCTCCAGGCCGGCCCCATGCACCCGGCGAAAGTTCTCGAGCGAGGCCACGCAGCGCAGGAGACCCCGCCAGCGCGCGTAGAAGAGCGGCAGATCCGCCTTCCCCTCCTCGCGTCCGAGCGCGGGCAGCTTGGCGCGCAGGACCAGCAGCGTTCGCTGCGTGCGCTCCATCGCCTCTCCGAGCTTCAGGAACGTCCACCCCTCGTCGCGGCTCAGCGTGTGCTCGATGGCGCCGAGGATGGTCAGGATCGCCTGATGGGCGCCGCCCGCCATCTGGACGCCCTGGACCGGGCTGCGGATGCGCCGGCGACCGGCGCGCTCGAGGCCCCGAAACGCCTCGTTCAGCTCGAGGAAGACCTCGCGGGTGAGCGCCTCGCGGACCGATCTTGCGTTCTCCCGCGCGCGACCGAGCGAGTGCTGCACGGACACCGGATTGGCGTCATCGAGCAGGAAGGCGCGGACGTAGGGTGTCGCCAGGCCCTCCTCCGGCGAGAACTGCATGTGCGCGACGCCCGAGGCGGGCACCGCCGCGACCAGGTCGTCCCACTCCCGCTGCGCCAGCCCCTCGTCGACGCCCTCGAACTCGATGGAGAGGTCGCTGGCCACCAGCAGGAGCCGGGTCACGTTCTCGGCCCGCTCCAGATAGCGGCCCATCCAGTATAGGCAGCCAGCCGCCCGAGCGAGCATCAGGCGGTCCGCTCGTCCAGCACCCAGGTGTCCTTGCTGCCGCCGCCCTGGGACGAGTTCACCACGTAGGATCCCTCGCGCAACGCCACCCGCGTCAGGCCCCCCGGAAGCACGCGAACCCTGTCGCCGTAGAGGATGAACGGTCTCAGATCGACGCGTCGCGGCTGGAAGCCGTTGCCGAGATGGGTCGGATGGCTCGACAGCTCGATCAGCGGCTGTGCGATGAACCCCTGCGGATTCGTCGCCATGCGCTCGCGGTAGGCCTCGATCTCGCGGCGGCTGGCCGTTGGTCCGATCAGCATGCCGTAGCCCCCAGAGCCGCCCGTGGTCTTGACGACGAGCTCATCCAGATGCTCCAGCATGTAGCGGAAATCGTCCGATCGGAAGCCGACGTAGGTCGGAACCTGAGCGATCCGTGGTTCCTCGTCGAGGTAGTAACGGATGAGATCGGGAACGAAGGCATAGACCGCCTTGTCGTCCGCGACCCCTGCACCCGGTGCGTTCGCGAGGGCCACGTTCCCGGCGCGGTAGGCGTTGACGACCCCCGGAACCCCGAGGGCGCTGTCGCGCCGGAAGACCAGGGGGTCGAGGAAGTCGTCGTCGATGCGGCGGTAGATCACGTCGACGCGCTGCTTGCCCTCGGTGGTCCGCATGAACACGTGATTGTCCTCTACCACCAGGTCGCGACCCTCGACCAGCGCGATGCCCATCTCGCGAGCCAGGAAGGAGTGCTCGAAGTAGGCCGAGTTGTGGATTCCGGGAGTCAGGACCACCGCCAACGCATCCTGCCTACGAGGCGCGACGAAGTGCAGGGTCTCCAGGAGCTGACGGGGATAGCCGTTGATGGGCCGTACCGGGTGCACCGAGAAGAGCTCGGGAAACGCGCG
>Ga0307429_1001402_pt1 | contig 11424 bp, 10 predicted proteins | sample SalMarWE160230MG_FD_202151 | JGI IMG/M metagenome (GOLD analysis project Ga0307429, IMG submission 202151) | Salt marsh sediment microbial communities from the Plum Island Ecosystem LTER, Massachusetts, United States - WE1603-230 | ecosystem: Environmental > Aquatic > Marine > Intertidal zone >...
TTTTGCTCCCTGGGGGTAACTGCAGTAGGATCCAGACGATCCGACATGAAGGTGTAAGGTGAGATCAGCGGTTGACGACTTGACGGGTCAGATGAGCTTATTTTTAGCGAGGCAATGCGCCACCTTGACCCTAGCAGCTATGATTGCGACAATAGCCCTGTTATGTCATTTCCTCTTTTCGAACAGACTGAAGATGTCTGGACTCCTGCCGGTGTCGTGGGCAGCAGTATCGACGACAAGCGTGTGTACCAGAGCGGCTATGGTGTCCTATATCGAGGCGACTGTCTCGAACTGTTGCCCGCAGTCGCTGACGAGAGTATAGATACTGTCTTCGCCGATCCACCTTTTAACCTGGCGAAAGAGTACGGCATGAAAGTCGATGACGATCGACCCGATGAAGAGTACATCAGGTGGTCCAAACTCTGGATTAATGAGTGTATCCGGGTGATGAAACCGGGCGGGGCGTTCTTCCTTTACAATCTTCCGAAGTGGAATATCGTCCTAGGCAACCACCTCACGGATGCCGGCCTAGATTTTCGCCACTGGATAGCAATCAATATCAAGCTTTCCCTGCCGATCTCCGGTCGCTTGTACCCGTCGCACTACAGCCTTCTCTACTTCACGAAAGGGAAGCCCAATACTTTTCGGCGGATTCGAACGCCCATCGAACGCTGCCGACACTGCGGAGGCGAGATTAAGGACTACGGCGGGCACCGGCGTGCAATGAACCCCAACGGGGTAAACCTAACTGACGTTTGGAATGACATCACGCCTGTGAGGCATTGGAAGTTCAAGAGCCGGAAGCGATCTACAAATCAGCTTTCGACGAAGATTCTCGAAAGGGTTGTGCAGATGTCTACCGAAGAAGATGACATTGCCCTGGACCCATTCGGTGGTAGCGGCACCACATTTGACGTCTGCGAACGGCTCAATCGCCATTGGGTCGGGATGGAGATCGAGGGCTGTGATCTCATTATCGAGCGGCTTAAGACTCAAGATCTCCGGCCTCACACGTCTGACGACTACGTTGAAGTCTGAGGTCGCTTATGGATACACAAAGTCTGATCGCTGCACTATCAGATGATATTGCTCTCCACTTGTTTCCAGCTGAGCGCGCACTCCTTCCGAATCTCGATGACGTTTACGAACTCCAGCTTGCCTTCTATGAGAATCTCATACTCTCGGACGCAGAGTTACTCCGCAATGGGGCATACTTTGCCAAAGTTGGCGAGACATACACCCGGCATTTCTTGATGTGCACCGGTGAGCCCCTCAAGCTGCCGGAACACTCGTCATCGCGGCTCAAGTCCTTTTTTGAGAAGAACATCTTCCGAACTGGCTACGCGACACATGGCCTGTTTCCGTATCGCGGGAAGTTCCACCCGCAGATGATCAAGGGAATAATGAACACGATGGGGCTGAAGCCGGGCGACACAGTGCTCGACCCGATGATGGGCTCCGGAACAGTCCCGGTTGAAGCAGCCCTCATGGGAATCAATTTTGTTGGCGTCGACGCGAGCCCTTTCTGTCGATTCATGACTCAGACCAAGTTCGACGCTCTGACTATGTCTCTGGCACGTGTGAAGGGCGCTTTGAACAACCATGAGGAGATCTTCAAGTACTTCCAGAAACAAGTGGGCAAGCCTGCCCCTGGCAGTAAGGCCAGACCACGTTACCCCGCCCGTGGTTACATGGCTGTGATGGAACCGGCGGCAGAGTATGTCACCTCTGGAGATCGGATGAGTAAAGCAGACCACGAGACGGCGAACACCTATGCCTTTCTACTTTTGGCGTACCTCGATAGCGCAGGATACGCGGAAAGAAGTAGGCGCAAGTCTCCGCTGGAGCAGTTCCGCGCTGTTCTTGAGCGGTACGTGTTCGTTGCGGAGAAGATACAGTCTGTTCTCGGGGGTGTTGAAAGTGACCTAGGCAGTGGCCAGATTCTGGAAGGAGATGCCCGAGATCTGCCATTGGATGCAGAGAGCATCGACGGCATTGTGTTCTCACCTCCGTACAGTTTCGCGATTGACTACCTTGCAAACGACTCATTCCATTTGGATTTCCTGGGCGTAGACTCGGTCAAGCTTCGAGGCAAGATGATCGGACTACGTGGGCGTAAGCTTGCCGAGAAGTTTACTCTCTATCAGGAAGATATGAGCAAGGTTCTATCTGAGTGCGCCCGCGTGCTGCGAAAGAAGCGCTTCTGCACGATCGTTGTCGGTACCAACAACAACCAGCTAAGCAAGATTCTCGGCGTACCTCCCGACGAAGTGCCGGGCTTACATCAGTTTCTCGTCGAGTCGGCGGCTCCCCATGGGCTGCGGTTGGTCAAGATGCTAAGCAGACCAATCACGGGAATTTCAAACACGATGCGCCGAGAGTACATCGTGATACTGGTCCGCAAATAGGTTCTACTGGAGAGCCCTGCCGTCTGTTCCTTTCGTGATTCGCGGAACGTCCTTACTGACGGCATCGTGTTCGATTGCCACAACGGCAAGAAAGCCTTCGTCCACCTCAATGGATTGCCACAGAGGGAAGTACGGTTCGATTTCCCGGAAGTTGCCGATTCGATCCGTGAGATACTTGTACATTGCACGCGTTGGTACGATGAGTAAGCCGCCGATGAGAATGCCCTTAAGGATGCCAAGGGCCATTTTGTTTATGGCTCGATGACTTGAGGAAACGTTGCCGGTCTCCCACTCAACACAGAACAGACGGTCTCCGACTTGACAGGTGGCGTCCATTGGGCCTGGACGTTTGACGGTCGCAATGTCAACCGGCGTCTCAAGATTCCAGCCCATTTCTGACAGCCGCACCATGCATGCTTCTTTGATCGGCTTCACGCCACTGCCCTCTCCCCGTTTCTTGCCGAGCTGATCGTAAAGCGTGAATGAACCCGAACTCGGCGGCCACTCAATGGACATGATTGCGCGGGTCACTTGGTCCTGGATGTTTCGCCAGTGCGCGGAACTCGAAAAGCTCCCCGCATCAATGAGGCGTTCTATCCGTACGATCTTCATCGTGTTTCTTCCCGCCCTTGACTTCTGGAAACTTCTTGCGCTCCAACGCGTCGCTGAACACGGGCAATGAACTCAGACGGTGCGATGCCCAACACATATGACAGTCGGAAAACCGTCTGGAGTGACGGGGTCTTGAGACCGCGTTCGAGCAGGCTGATGTACGTTCGGTGATAGCCGCTTTCGAACCCCAGTGTCTCTTGGGACAGGCCCCGTTCTGTGCGGGCGTTCCGTAGCTCCTCCCCGAAAGCTTTTGCGATGACTTCGGGCATCTTCCGAACTTCGTTCTCCATCTACAGAGGAGTGTGAGCGAATGCAGACTATAAATCTACAGACTATCGTCTGAGCTGGTTGAACCGCACCGCGCGGCAGAATGACGCAAAAAGAGTCCTGTACTGTTCAAACACAGATATTCGAAAAAGAGTGGGAGGGAAGCCAGCCGTGTGCTGCCGTAGGACAGTGAGAGGTCAAACCTTGTTTCTTGCTAGCCCGCTTCTCGATAGACAGGGGTTTCCCAGGAACATAACACGTATTTTGCTGTTCAGTAGATTGCTCGCTTTTTCAATGGTTTTCGTTGAAAAGTCTTCATTATTTCTTCAGAATGGCACCAAGGCCTGGGGGATGTAGCATTCGGAGAGGGTCTTACTACATCCCCTCAAGCGAGAAGCTGACAGGGCGCCCGGTGAAAAGACGGCGTCCAAGACGAAAACGTAAGAAGAAATAGTGGTGTGTCCACGTGTCACCTATGGTAGACCCACGCTTGATGCGTGCTTCTCCAATGGCTTCTCAGCTCTTGCCCGTTAGGAATGAGAGTTGAGGCTCTGCTACGTCGCTGTATGTTGCTGTGTTTTCCCCGATCTTATTCTTCAGAATCTCATAATGCGTGGAAAACGCGTAATGAAATGCTTCAAGTGAATCGTGCTTGTTGAACCGGAAACGGAAGAGTACCTGATCGAGAACGGTTACCAAGAGGCAGTTCAGTCGCCTAAATATTCTGTTAAGGTCAACCATATCCATTTCGGCCTGATGGACCAAGCGGTTTCTGGTTCTGTAGATGCTGTCAATGTCGAATCTGACCTTCTGTTCGAGTGTTTCAAAAAAGCGAAGAGGGGTAGTGTCTTCGGAGGCTTGGGGAGACAAGCTGGCGAGGTCAGATAGTTTTTTTAGCAGTAGCGGTTCTTCTTCAAGCTTCAAGCAGAACGCGGTCCTCTGCTTGGTGATCAGGTAGCAGAACTCGAGAAACTTTGCTAAGATTACTTTTTGCGGATCTGCGGTGTCGACCAGTTGTGTCCCCTCCGGGAGTTCGATCTGAAACTTTCTAACAAGGTGGTAGAATTCCAACAGCTGAATCCGACAACGATTCAGTACAATGTAAGGAGGAAGAAACCTTCGGATCTTCACAATCTCAGGTTCCTTCTCGCCGTCCATGGAGAACAGATACTCGACGGTAGTCCAGAGACTAATGAGCTTTGTTTCCAACGGAGCGTTTGACTGCAGGGTTACGTGATACCAATTGAGCGCCCTTTCCAGCCTTGCGAAAGCACGTCTATTGCAGCGTTGCCTTTCCATTTCGTAGAAGAATACCTCATTCTTTAGGCTCTCCTGTTTGTATGCAGATGATCGGGGGAAAGAGCCAACAAAGAACCCGTCTGAGTCCTTCTCCTGCGCTACGAGTTGTTGCCCAGGAAGAGTCCGGACAAAAGTAACGTTGTTGAACTTCGTATCGAACATAAGTCCAACCAAATCGCGAGCTTGGTCAATCGCTGCCTGATAGTCACTTGCCCTGTTCCGAACGATCAGCCAGTTTCTGTCGCCTGGGGCTGCGCTATCATTCTCAACAGGGATTCCAAAGCGCTGTATTGCGACTTCGTATCCGCGCCAAGAACGAAACTCTACCGGTATGGTTCTGGAAATCGGCAGAGTGTCAGTTGAAAAACTGAGGGGTAGATAGCTCAAGATAAACACCACAAAAGAGTGTTCCTGTCCCAGCGGAGGAGCATTCAGGAACCTTCTCATGTAGGAAGTTTCGATATCGACTCCGGACTTGCCAATGACGTATTTCAGCATCCACCTGTGGAGGTAATCTCGTGCATGCCCCGAATGCAGTAAATCAGCTACAAACTCGTCTACAGTTGCTTCCACGTTCGCAAAGACCTCCAAGTCCAGCCCTTCGCTCTGGGACAGGGTTGCGAGTCGCTCACGTTGTAGACTGAAAGGATCCTGTGCGATAACTTTGTTCTCAAAAGCCTCCAGGAGAAACGCCATATCTTTGAGGGTGGAATCTGCTTCTTTTCGTCTGTTGCTGCTCTCCTGAGAGACGAGGCTTTCCAGTTTTCCTCGGAGATGTGAGATCTCTACGGGATAAAGTTCATGTAACCAGCACTCCCGACTTAAGCGGAAGAGCAGCTCCTCCGCGATTGAGCGTACATTGTAGCGAGAGACTGTTTTGTCCAGAATTAGGGGTATGGACAATTTCAAGTTTCGCAGAAGCTGGAATGCAGAGTAAAGGGGGATGGAATTGTATTCTTGATTATCGTGGTGGGTCTTCTCGAGCCATTTACCGATCAAGAACTTCTCAGCGGCTTCCGTTTTTTGTCCTGCTAACGAGGAATCCCAATTAGTAAGTAAGTTCATGAAGCGAGCTCTCCCATAACCAAATCATTATACCGACCACGGCCTTGACAAACAACGCGGCACACCCTATACTACTATTAGAAACAATAGAGGGGCTCGGAAGGTGGCATAGACTGCTTTCGACGCGGCTCCTCTTTTTTTGCTTCGTAGCGCACGGCCACTGGCAAGCAGACCCCAGGGCTACCATTGGATTTTGAGAGCTCTGAAAAAGGTCCCGTCTTCCCTCTCTCACCCTCCCCGAGGAGCCCTCATCCCCTATCTCTGTTAAAAGCGCTCCCTCCTCTGGGAACCCGTGGACCTTTCTCGACCATCTACGGCCCGGGTGATTGGGGGACATAACACTTATTTTTCTGTTCAGTAGATTGCTCGCTCTTTTCTTAATGGTTTTCCTTGAGAAGTCTTCATTCTTTCTTCAGAATGGTGTCATGGCCTGAGGATACAGTATTCGGAGGGGGTCTTACTACATCCCCTCAAGTGAGAAGCTGACAGGCAACCGCTGAAAAGACGGCGTCCAAGACGAAAACTTAAGAAGAAATAGGTGTTATGTCCCTAGAACTCTGGCGCCATGGACGTATATCAAGCAAGAGGTGGCCTTGCCAGAGCGAATCCTTGACTTAGCACAAATTAGCTCCTAGACTGGTCCAGATTTCCCACCGCATGTCCGCATGGTTTTGCCTTGAGAAGCTTTACCCTGCGGGCGGGGAGCTTCACTGCTTCTGTTTACCCTGATCTTCAATTCCCGTCGACGATAATTCTAATCTTCTTTCCATTTCTGATATTGTTTTGACTAAAGCCTCGATAAGCTCGGGGTCAGGTTTAGGTAATTTCTTTTCGAAGTTGAGCTTTTCTCTAAGAAGCGCAAGGGCATAAGGGCTTGATTTTTGTGATAGATACATAGTGGAAGCAAATACCTCGTCCTTTTTGCCAACATAAAGTTTCTGGATCTGTATGCCGAATTCAGCATTCGCAAGAAAAATGGTAGATAATTTCTTAACTAAGGTTTCGATTGTTTTCGCACATTCACATTCTTCTAATTCACAGTTTTCTAGAATGCTTGCTATTTCTTCACTGAGAAAACCACCTGATGGTTGAAAGGCCCCTGCACTTTGTTTTATTGATAATGCATAACTCTCAATTTCCTTCTGGGACTTTAGTATTCCAGTATGGGCGCTTCCAATCTCCTTACGCCAGCTTGCAGATTCTTCTGTAAGTTTACTGCGCAAAGAAACTCACATACTCGCGAATTTTATATCCGCTCCATAAGGACAAAACTCCAAATACTGCTATCGCAAGGGAAATAACAGCAACCACTGCCGTTAGAATCGAGACAAATGTTGGCACAGAAATTGGGACTGCACCTTCAGGATATGTTCCTGCCTTGCTAAAGACTTCTGCCGCAGAAGATTGTAATCCTAAAGTGCCAAGAATGGCAAGATGACTGAAAAGTAGACGAGCCATTAGAGTCCCCCCCCTATAGCTTTAGCTATCATATCCGTGAGTATTTTCAACGGTTGGGGTTTAGATAAGATCCTCTTCACCTGTGACTCCTTCCGAAGCTTCTCAAAGACATATTGCCCGATTTCAGTCTCCTCGCTTAAGTTTGTGAGGACCATGACAGGAACATCGGGAAGAATCTCCCTCATTCGACTGATCAGGGCGAGACCTGCCGTCCTTGCATTCTCCAGCGGCGACTTAGTTGTCGAAGTTAATTTATTATAGGCATTATGATCTGCATCTCTAATGGGCATCATTATATCCAGGATGACGACATCAGGTTTCGGTCTTCCTTCTGAATATTCATCCAGTCTCTCAAGAGAATCCTTAATATAAAGTGCTGTATCTATCTCGTAGCCCGCGAGTTCAAGGCTGGTGATCAAGAACTTCATTGTTGTAGGGACCTCGTCATCTATCAAAAAAATTCTTCCTTTATTCACTTTATCCTCCTTAGACGTCTGGTTTTTGGGATAACCTTAAAGGGAGAGCGAGGATGAATTCGGTAGGGTTATCGTGGGAACTTAGCGCTAATTCCCCATCCAGCATTCCTGCTAGGCGGCTGGCAACATATAATCCAAGACCACTCCCCTCAGGAGGAGTTCCCTGATCAGCATTGCTACCGCGCTTGCATTTTTCAAAAATCATCGTTTCTTCACCTTCAATGACACCGATTCCATAATTTTGCACTTTAATATGAATTCTATCTCTCAGCACTTTACCAACGCCACGAATTATCGTGCTTCTTTCCGGTGTGCTATACTTAATGGCATTCCATAAGAGATTGAAGACGATGCTTTCCAAGAAAGACTTTTCCGTCTCCGTTAGATACAGATGCTCCGGAAAAGTACCCGGAGGAAAATTACATTGAATGTCCAATCCTCTGCCTTCAACGTGTATCTTTAAGGTGTCTATTATCTTAAAGATGATATCGTCAAAAAGTTTATAAGGTTTTTTCTCTCCAATTCTAAAGATCTCAGCTAATCCTTCAATTTGTGCAAATAAAAGCAGATTTTTCACCATAAAAAGTGCATAGTTAATGAGCCCCATGATATCATTAAGGATATAAGAGTGCGGTTTTCCTGGAAATGGGTAACGTTGTAGTAACTCTATAGCACTGTAGACCGCTCCCAATGGGCTCCTGAGCTCATGTCCAAGGTGAACCATCGTCTCATCTCGGATTCGGCTTTGTGCCACAAGATGCCTTTGTAAGCTTATTACCTGCGATAGAATGAAAGCAAGAAGCCGTAAAACCATATCGTCTTCCGGTTTAAAGTAGTCTTCTTTATATTTGGACTTGCTCCATACCACGATAACTACCGCCGTGCCGCCAGCCGTGGAAGATACACCTATGCCCTGGCGGAATTCTCGCCGCTTTAGATCGTTACGGGCAATAACTTTTTGTTGAGGGTTGTCAAGGTTTGCTTTCACGGGCTCACTAGATTCATAGCTCCTAACGACCAGAGCTTCCTTATCATAACGGTGTATCTTGCTTAAGGTAAGTGTCACGCCTGCACGCCCAATGCATTCAAATTCTTTCTTTATTTCGTCATATATCCAAACAGAGCAAGCGGGTTCTCCTACCAGTAGCGCTGCTTGTTCTGCTAATTTGTTATAAATCTTTCTATCCTGCGTTGGATCCTTGGTCAATCTTTGCACCTGCTTCATCACTTCATCCACGCACTTCGATAATCGCCGGTGCGGAATCCTAGCAGCCAATTGATTGCCAAATTCGATAATCAATGGTTTTGCGGCCTCTAGATCCTTTTCATCTTCAAAGAAGAATTTCAAGAAAGCTAAGGTTCTATCACCGGAGATTAGCGGTTGATATACAGTGTTATTCTCATAATGCGGCTCCATTTTTATAAATAGCTTCTCCCGAAGTTGCTCAGCGATTAGGAGAGGCTCAGCTTCAGAAGTAGGCCAGCTCGCGAGAGGAAACCCCTCCGGCCGATCCTTATATAACCGCGCTTGATAATAAACTGCTTTCTGGAAACCGATTATGTCTTGAGTCTCTTCAAGAATAAGCCTCAAGTTTTCAGTCTCCAAGAATGCTGGCTTAGAAACATGGTGATCAAGTTGGTTTCTTCTTCGAGTGATATTCCGTTGTTGGGCCTTGAATATTGCATGTGAAATTTGTTCTTCATTAGGTATTAGGTAGTTTCGGCAAGATGCCAGAAAGCCTTCAAGTCTTTTCAACTCATCTTTCGGTAAATCTCTTCTGAGTGTTTTAGGAGATTTGTCGCTAAAAAGCCACAAAGCACCAATTATATCGCCGGTATCCCTTGCGCTAATCTGAAATTTTCTTTCAAATTTAAGGTTGAAATTAAAGTCGAGGTATTTACGCTCTCTTTTTGGAGTATCCTCAAATTTGTTCGCTTGGAGAAATCCTTGTATATCTTCCGGCCGGGGTATGAATAACCATTGATCTTTAAGCTCTTCGTTTGGATGTGCTGGAACTCTCATCGCAAGAAAGCCAGTTCCGGATTTTACGTGTTTTATAGCTACAAAAGCAGCTCTTATAAGCGGCACGATCTCTAAGGCTGATTCTAACCCACTCCTGAAGCGATCACGCTGTCTTACAGAGTGATGAAGTTCGGCTACAGAGGAAAGAATATCTTTAGGAGGTTCGACTTCTTCCAAATAACTTCGGATTATTCCGTTCAGGGTCAGTTGGAGGACTTCGATCTCGTTAAAAACGACTTTTGGGCTGAGCCAAGTGGATACATTAAGGATTTCTCCGAGGATTTGGTGCCTTAATGAATGAGATAGTTCTGAGCCAGTTTTGGTCTCCAATTTCTCTAGATATTCCTTGACATTCCCCCAAGAGAGTTTGCGTTCATCGGGAAACTGTAATGAACCACCGAAAAGATAATAAACAACCCTGCGCTTCATAGCTTTCCCTTCTCGTCCAGAAAGTTTGCTGATAGGCGCGATAAAGTGGTATACCCCAAGAGGGCCAGGAAAAACTTGCGGTCGCCAATTGTCTCTCTCGATGTTTGTGTTGATATCTTCAATTTGAGAACGAAGAAGACTAATATATTCATGAAAAATCAGATCATTGGAACAGAGGATGTGTAGGTATTCCTCAGGCTTGCTCCATTTAGTTACATAAACTTTTCTTAACTTTCTGTAAGATATATTACTATCTGATAAAATTAGAGACTTCAGCCCCTTTGCATGAAAAAGAACTATTGAGAGGTTACTCAGGTCGGCTAATTGGTCCTGAACGTCCTGTAAAACCCTGATTCTTCTTGCCATGCTTAGGCCCCTTGCGCTACTGCCGCTAAACAACAGCATCCTATACCATTCTTCGGCACAAAACAAATTCTATTCTCAAAACCCTTTGCCGTCAAGAGCGTGCATTACCTAGGGAATTCCAGGGACATCTCTGAAAGCGCGCCGTTTGTCAACTCGTTGGTTCTCGATTTACCTCCTTGGGGGACTTCCCGTCCCGTTGCCTTGAACCCGGTCTGTCGGAGTCATCTCTTCGCTGTCAAGGCAGCGATAGGTTTGTTCAGGAGACATGTCGCAATCCAGCCAAACGTCGGCCCGGAAGGAAGAAGAGAGCCAGAAATAGGTGTTGTGTCCTCGAAACTCACTACGCCCCGATGACGGACCATTTTGTGGAGGCGAGGACATCGTTCTTAGCCTGCGTGTGACGGATGCATGTAGTGCCAGCGCAAGTGATTCGATGATCGTTCACGTGAATAACGCAACCAATAGCCCTCCTATAGTTAAAGCAGATCCGTAGAAAACGACCGAGGTTTGATTTGCGCCCTCTTATCAAAACGCTTCGCAGATCACTTCTTCAGGTGGGCAGGCATGTGGCTGAAGGTGTTGCAGAACAAGCGCGCCGATTGGGTTCTCTCGCGCCAGGGCGTGGGCGACGTGTAGGTGGAGGCACTTCACCCCGCTAAAATCAGCGGTCCCACCGATCCCCTTCTCAAGGAGAGCGGCTGACATTCCTGTTTCTTCCAGGAATACGCGGTCCTCCTCAGTGAGGAGGCGATACCTCTCGTTGATATAAGCGAGGTGAGCCGCTTGCAGCCGCGCGGCGAGCACCTGATTCTCTCGCACGCGCGTCTCCATTCGCTTGACCCAACCTTCTGCCTCCAGGTGATCGATCGCTTTAGTGAGGTAGGGACACGTGAGCCAGAAGATGGTCGGAAAAGGCTTACCTTCGATCAACGGATAGACGGTCACCACCTGTGGATACCCGTAGCGACAGCGACACTCGATCCCGAGAAGGCCGCGCGGGATACGCCCAAGCTGTTTTTCG
>Ga0307429_1001406_pt1 | contig 11406 bp, 14 predicted proteins | sample SalMarWE160230MG_FD_202151 | JGI IMG/M metagenome (GOLD analysis project Ga0307429, IMG submission 202151) | Salt marsh sediment microbial communities from the Plum Island Ecosystem LTER, Massachusetts, United States - WE1603-230 | ecosystem: Environmental > Aquatic > Marine > Intertidal zone >...
AACACTATACCGCTCCCTTAACTGCTTTCCCCAGCCCCTCCTTGATATTCCGCTTCACTGTTTCTTTCACTTCATCCACTGCCGGGCGGAAAAAGGGGTGCGGCGGAGCCGGATGCGGCCCCCCATGTCCATATTCCACCAGGCGGGCGTGGGGCGCCCGCCTGGGGCGTATCCCGGCAAAGGCGACTGCTGGTGAAGTCATCGTCTTCGGCAGTGCTTTGGCATAGGTAGCCTTCTTCAGATTGCCGGTCGGCCCCACTGGGGCTTTCTGTTTTATTCGGTCGCGGATAAGCCGTGCCTGCTTTAGCAGTAATTTAGTCTCTTCCGAGGTTACTTCTTTAATAAGCTTATTCCCCTGCCGTTCAAGCTGGTCTAATCCCTTAAGGCAAATCTGCATCTTCATCAGTCCTGAAGCTCCTTGCAGTTGAGCTGCAACTCGCGGTCCCGCTCGTAAGCATTGGCTACCGAGAGTATCTGGAAATACCGGTTGCCATACTTGATGCGCCATTCGGGCTTAACATCGGACCGGTACCGGATGCGGACAACACCCTGGACCTCGGCATTGAGCTGCGCCGCTTCCTCATACCTCCGCCCGCTCCCCCACTCTATCGCCGCCCATACCGTGGCTACATCGGTATAAGATACCTCGACTTCATTGAAGGAACTGCGCGTCTGGGTGGTCTTTTGCAGCGTGATTCTGTGTCTTAACTGACCTGCTCTCATCAGAGCACCCGGTCCTTCCAGAGAAGTGCTATGGCTCCAAGCGGAAGCTCTACAGCATTCATCCCGGTTGTCATTACGGCTTCCCGGTTCTCATACAGGTGGCCGAGCAGGAGCAGTATCGCCTGGTAGATATTCCGGGGTACATCACTGCCGTCATCTCCATATCCGCAAGTGAATGTTAGGCATACACCATTATAAGGCCGCAGAGTTGTCGATGGCCAGCTCTTGCCATAATTCAGGGACACCCGCCCAGGAGTGCTTTTAGTATCCACGAAGTAATCATCACTGGAAAACTCAGCCTCGGTATCGTCAGTATCGTAATACTTGATGGAGCTGACCGATTGCAGTGGAGGCAGGGGTATCTCTATGAAATCTTTCAAAGGGAAGGCATCAAGCCAGAGTTCCCACGTTGTAGTTAGATAGCATCGGTTCTGGAACTTCTCACAGTCCTGCCTGGCAGCGGTGATGAGAGCGGTGAGTAAATCTTCCTCGACCGCCGGGCCTGCTTTCTTTACAACCGTTACCCCAAAGTCGCAGGTAGCCCCGGCTACCGTAGCTACCGCCCGGATATAAGTATAGCTGCCGGTATAAGCCTTCTCCTGGATAGCGTTGTCATTCGCCTCGGTTACCTGGGTAAAGGCACCAGAGCTCACATCCGACCAACTGGAACCATCATTGCTTTCCTGGAGCTTGACATCGACAGTCCCCCCAGCCCCGTTGGTGCCGGATACCAGGTTGACCAGGACATCATAGCCGGATACTTCTACCGCCTCGCCCTCGAGGGAATAAGCCGCAGCCACGATATGGTCACCAGGGGCGATGCTTATCTCGGTGGTAATATCATCGGCCAGGTCCTCGCTATCTATTCTCAGGTGAGCTTTGGCTTGTGCCAGGTTTACCGGCTCTGTTGTCGGCGCTGTGTTCAGAACGAGTCCCATATTTCCTCTTCCTCTTTTTTAATTTCAGCATGGTATTCTCGGGCGGCTCCATGCTGGTAGTTTCGGCTATCTTATCCATACGTAGACTGCCCCCTCCTTCTGATTACCGGCATTGGTGACATTGAAAGTCAGTTTACCGGCTGCCGGCAGCATGTTTGTGGTCGAGCCGACGATATACTCGGTGTTTGCTGTATCCCTATCGGCGCCGTTGCCCTTCAATAAATCGATGCTATCAGGGTCGGTAATAGTTAAATCCCAATCATCCGCGGGGGCAGTTGTGCCCGGGTCGGTCATCACCTGCAGTATCTCCCCGGAATAGCTTTTCTCCGTTGTTGCGCTGGCAGCTCCTGCATAAGCCCCCTCGCCCGAGGTAAACTCAAATTTAATTTTCTTGACGCTACCATGCGCCTCTTCGGTTATAGCAGTGACTGCTGCTATATCTGCCATATTTCACCTCCCAGCCTTTTATCGATTCGGGCCGGGCGCACCTAAGGAGGAAAGCGCTCCCGGCCCTGTTGTGGAGCCTGCCTTGCTGAAGGGCAGCCTTGCTTGCCTAAAGTATTACTCCTTAGGTGGCGACTTTCTAAAATAGTACTGGATTATCAAAGTAAAGGCAGCAATCAGGGCACCAGTTACTTCCCCCATAAGAGATAGCACATTAAAGCCCTGTAGCGCCCACAACGCCGCAATAATCAGTACCACCACTAAGGCTAATAGATTGTTGAAACTATTGTTTGCCAACATATCACCTCCATTTCAGGGTTTCCACTTGATGGGTTCCCATCCGTATTTGTTCTTCAGGCCCAGCAGCTCTCCGGCGCATTCAAAGCTGGCATTCGGCTCGAAAAGCTTCCAATCACCCGAGGATAACCGTACCATACTGAAAGCATGGAACCCGTAGGGTGTATTGCCCCAGACCTGCAGGCAGTTCAGCCCGTAGTAAAAGGAGCTGTCCGCCGAAGCTTTTTTGGAGTAATCATCGCAGTCCCGGCGTTCGAAATCAGCGAAGTATTCCGCCGGATAGGTCAGCTCCGGGAATATCCGCTCCCAGCCCTCTTCATCCGTGAAGAAGAAGTCCTTGTCCGGCATATCATCCGTCATCTCTCCCAGACCGAGGGCCTGAAGCTCTTTCCTGATTGCCGTCCAGTTTAATGAAGATACCGGGTAATCAAATTTCTTTGGCTCTGGAAGGAAGTTGCCCTCTTCTTCGGTGACTTCCTCTTCTACCCGCTGCTTCCCTCCGAAAAGTTTAGACCAGCACATTACTCACCCGCTACCCAGGCCACCCAGCTGAAGTTCGCTGATGTCTGGCTCACCATAGAATTGGCTGTAAAATTGGTTGAGTTGGCAGCCGTCCAGTAAAGAACGCTTCCATTTGCCGAATCGGCTGGCTGCTGCGCCCATGTCAGGAAGATTACTGTTGGTGTCCCGCTGAGACCGTGCGTAACTACCTTCGATGTGCTCGAAGTCATACAGTCCAACCCCATTGCCACGTTCGCGTTGACCATCGTCCCGCTAATCGTCGGGCTGGTCAGGGTAGCATTGGCACTCACCAAATCGTTTATCGTTGTCGTGCCACTGATACTCGGGGCGGTCAATGTGGCATTCGAGCTTACCAGGTCGTTTATCGTTGTCGTGCCGCTGATGCTCGGGGCGGTCAATGTGGCATTCGAGCTTACCAGGTCGTTTATCGTTGTCGTGCCACTGACCGTCGGGGCCGTCAGAGTGGTAATAGTAAGAGCATCTGCCGTTCCCGCTGTAATTGTCGCCGCCGCTATCTCCACATCCCCGGCACTGCCATCGAATGTCAGCATTGCTGTCCCGTCTTTTTGCGTGAAGACTAAATCACCACTCGACCACTTGCTCTTGACCAGCGTCACCGCTCCTGGAGTCTCTGGGCTGGTAATGCCAGTTGTGTCACTCTCCGATTCGCAGCCGGCCAGCACCGGCACCAGCAAGAGCACTGCCGCCAGTAGAATGGCAAAAATCTTTTTCTTCATCTTTTCCCTCCGTAGCACTAGGGGGTGTAATACCCCCCAGTGCCGTTTTTTACTTTTTCGGGTATTAAAGGCTACCCTATTCTATCGCCGTGGGCATGACATCCTCGGCATACCGCGGTTTACTCATGATGGCAACACAGGATACAAGGAGCTCTGTGGCTGTATCGTCTATCACTGGTGTTACCCAGTCATAACCGTCGGTCAGCTCGCTGGCATCTATCTCCACTACCAGCATCCTGTCCTCGAAGGTCCCATGGGTCAGGGTCAGTTCAGCAGAAGTGGCTTCCGCCGTGAGCTGGTCGGCATCATCGTTCTTCAGATCGGCTTCAGTATACCGGTAGCTGAAGGTGAGGTCTGCGGTCGTGGCGCCGGCGGTCGCTCCTTCATGTATCTTGAGAGCAGAGTTGCCCGCCAGTTCGCCGAAAAGGAAGATGAAGGTGACGTGCCCGAACTTGCCCATGTTTACCGAGTCGCCGGTTACACCGGCGCTGCCGTAATCTTCCGGCTCGATTATCGGGACTATTCCTACTTGCTCGCTTAGTCTCATTGGATTCCCTCCCTGTTTATTTTTTCGTTAAGCCCCGTTTATATCGAGGCGACAGCCACGTAGGGGCTGGTGTAGAAACTGGAGCTTGTCCGCTTGTAAGGAGTTATCTTGCTGGCCCGCATCGGCTGACCGTTTACCCTGTAGATAAAGCGGAACGTGGTCTCGTTGTAGATGAAGCGGACGTGAATCGAGGAATCAGCCTGCACCCCGTTCTTATCGATAAGCAGGTACTGGCTCGGGTCCATGCAGATTATCGTCCCGGCATCGCCCGGCCCGGGGCACTGCTCGATGGGAATCGCCGGCCGCCCCTTCAGGGTATTGCCGCCGTCGATGGTCGACATGAACATCTTCATCAACTGCCCGCCGGTGCCTATCGCCACCTGGAGCAGTTCCAGCTGGTCCTCGAGCTCCTGGTTATAAAGCCAGATAGCCCGGTTTCTGCTGCCCGCCGGCATACTCTTCCACATCTTGAGGATATTCTCGGTGATGAGGGTATCGGCATCCTGCCCGCTTTCTCCGTCGATGGAAACCAGCGCGTCGCTGTTGAGAACCCCCAGCGGCTTGCCGGCGCCATCGCCGTTGACAATGGCATCCTGCAGCTTGAAGGCCATCTCCTGGGAGAATTGAGGAATCAGCAGCCCCTCGAGCGCCTGGGCGTCCTCCAGTAGGTCGTTGGTGGCATAGCAGAGCGCTTTCAGGTCGCGCAGGGACAATTCCGCCCTCCCGAACTTCGGGTTGGTCGCCGTCGGCGCATCCGCCTCATCCTCCCAGTAAGCCCTGACTCCGCCGGCACGGGAGCCGTCGGCACGGCTCGTCTCGTCGATATACCTGTAGCGCAGACCGTTGCGGCCCGCCCCGATGGGTACCTTCAGGCAGCGGGAGGCTAGCTCGGTGTTCTTATAGACATCCTGAAGCAGCCCGGGGATGAAGTCTTTCTCTACCAGGAAACCGCCCTCGCTGTCCACCATCTCGCTCATCCCGGAGATATCGGAAACGGCCCGCGTAAGACGCGGGTCGACCACTCCGCCCGGTGTCTGCGCACGGGAAATCGCCCTCAGCTGGTCCCCCAGGCTGGCGAATACCCGCTGTCCGGGTGGGTCCGCTTCCGCACCTTCCCTGTGAAATCCCGCGCCCTCGTTTCCTGCAGCAGACATCTCCAGCGCCTGGAGCTCTTCCTCGCGCTTGATTGTAATGTCCAAGGCGCGGATATCGTCGACCATCTTCTGGTACTTCTCCTGCTCCTCACCGGTCATCTTTCGGCTGTCCTTGGTGCACTCGTCGTCAAAAGCCCGTGCCTGTTTCAGCAGGTCGGCCTTTTGCCCCTTCAAATCGTTGATATCTTTCATGTTCTTGTTTACCTCCTGTTTTATTGGGTTCTGGTTATTCCAGTTCGGCTAGCTCCAGCTCCCGCCGGAGTTTTCCCAGCCAGCGGATATACCCCTCGTTTCCGGGAGTACCCCCTCTGCCCGGCTCCGCTTCTTCCGGAACCATGCCGCGTATAGTCTCGCCGGCTTTCACCAGCGTCAATTTTTCTTCTTCGCTCAAGCCCTCCCCGCGCCTTACCTTCGCCAGAGTCTCGCTGAGGGATTCGTAATCGATGCCCGCCGCCGCCAGCCCACTGCGGACCTTGACATCCGTCTGCGGGTATGCCGGGTAGGTTACCGGGCTGATGTCGTAGAGGTGCGCCTTGACCACATGGCGGATGATATCGTGCTGCTTTCCGTCCCACATTGCGTCCACTACCGCCATGAAGTCCTTGACTTTCTCGCCGTCCACCTCCCACCATTCGCCCTTCTTGCCGTCGATATTGAAGGCGAAGCTCATCTGGCTGATATCCCCGCGTTCGATGCTGACCATCAGGTCCCGGGCATATTGGGTGTCCGGTGGGTCAATCTCGCTGCCCAGCCCCTTCTCGTCCTCCTCCAGGGTGAGGGTCCCCGCCTTGTTGCGCCCCAGGATATAGTTCGGGTCATGGTTGAAGAGCGCCCGCACGTCGTCCCTCTTGATTGCGGAGGCGAAAGTCCCGGGCTCGATTATCTCCCGGAACCCCCCCAGGTCCTCGCTGAGCATATTGAAGACGGCGGCATGGCCGCGTATCTTCTTCGATTCGCCGTCCTCACCGGTGCGCACCTCCAGCGAATCGAGGTCGTATGTCCTGACCTCTCTTTGCATAGAATTTCCCACCCCGATGATAGATTTTGAATTTTGACCGGGGCCGGGGCGCTCTACCCTCCGGCATTTCCCTCCACACTCCGGGCATCTAACTTCATTGCAGTGCTCTTCACTTTCAAATTGATAGCCGCACTCGATACATTCACATTGATAAGTTTCAGAGTCTTTTGAGCGTAAAGGCGCCGGCTCTACATCGGCATCATCAAGATGAGCGGCAAGGTGATTCCATACACCCTGCCTGTCTTCATCGGGGATATCAACGCCGCCTCGGGCTCCATTAAGGACACCTATCGCTGTCTGGCAAGCACGGATATTAGCCGCTCCCGGGGTACCATCGCTGGAGACCTCATGGTGAATCAGTTTGTAGCTCGATTTTTTACTCTCGTCCCCATCCGGGTCCCGCCAGGCATAAGCCCTCTTGTAATAATTGAGGTCCTGGTCAGTTTTTAGATTCGCCTCGTTTTTCGGCCCGTCCCAATCCTTGTCGGATGTAGGCGTCTTATGCTTGGGTAATGCTTTTCTTATATCCATCAATTCTTCCTCCTGTCCCCAGAGTGAATTACAGACAGCATATCAGCCCCCAATAAAAAACCCCGACCTTATCGGGGTGTTTATTTCACGTGAAATAAATCTCCTTAGGGCTTAACCGTCTGCTTGTTCAGCTTTCTTTCTTCCGTGTTCGCCCATTCGCTTACCGGCGCCAGGCGTGTCTTCGGAACGCCGAGCTTCCTGAGTTGGTCCACCATTATCCTCACCCGTTTAATATCCTGCATCATCATTGCTTGTTTCCTCCTTATCTGCTTATTTAACCGGTATTACCTGGCAGGTGCAGCCTTTATGAGCCGGGGCGTGGTATATCCCCCGGTAGACCCGGATATCGCCGTCCCCCTCGGCAATCAGAACCTCGTCCTTGCCGATGAAATACTGGCCGGGGCCCCTTACCTGCCCGTGTAGCTCCCGGCATACCGGGCAGTCGTCAATCCGCTGCCAGCCTATATTGAATCCCCCCACCAGGAATACCTCGCGCGCTACCGCGTTGCTCAGGCGCACCGTTTCATTGAGAGCTACTTCTCCCGGCCGCTTGCGCTCCCATTCGTCCAGCCTCCCCAGTACCCCTTCCCCGATATCCCCGCCGGCGTCCATTGCCTCCTTCATCACTGCTCCGAGCTGGTTGCGGGAGGACTCCGCATATCGCTTGCCGAACCCATCGGTATAGTCGCTGATGAACCGCCTGGCTTCGTCGGTGACTTTCTCGTCACCGTTTATTTCATTTGCAGCCAGTGGGTAGATTGCCTCCGCCAGCCCCTGCACCGGCGGCTCTATCTGCCGCCTGATATACCCGGGGAAGTCCCGGTAGAAGTCCTCCAGCCAGGAGCTCCAGCCGTCGATATCCCCACTGCCGAGGTGCTTCTTTACCGCCCGGCTGACATTCTGCTTTTCTCTCTCCACTACCCTTCCAGCCGCGTCGGTGAAAACCTTCTCCCAGCTCTCCGCTGTCCGCTTCCGCAGAATCGCCCCGCTCACTGCCCTCTGCTCGGCATCTGGTAAACTTCTGTTGTTGCTGTCCGATGGTTCAATATCCTCACCGGCCTTCTGAGCAGGAATCATGTTGAGTGGCACCAGGTATATCTGCCCCTGACCGCCCGGCAGCGGGTTCATATTCTCCAGTTCCCGGATATCGTCGGCATTCATCCAGCCGTTCTGCCTGGCTATCTGGTATGCCTCATAACGGCTTTTTATATCCCCGCGCAGCAGCCCGTCCACCACAAACTCGGCGAAATGGTCGCCGTCGCCGCGGAAGAGCTTGCGCTTTATCTCCTGCTCCCAGAGCACCAGCCACGGCCGCAGTGTGTGCTGGACATAGCCGATATTCTGCTGCTCTATCCCGGTCCCCCAGGAAGTGCTTTTCTCAGTGTCTCCAATCATGTGAGGCGGAATGCGGAACAGGCTCGCTATCTCCCCCCTCTGGAAGCGGCGTGTCTCCAGGAACTGCGCCTCCTCTGGGTTGACGCCTGCTTTCTCCCACTTCATCCCCTCTTCCAGCAGCATTATCCGGTAGGCTTTCCCCAGCCCCGTGTAATTCTCATTCAGGCTTTCTTCCAGCCTTGTTGCCCCTTCTTTGCTCAGCGTCCCGGGGTGCTGGATGATACCGCCCAGATTGGCTCCCTTACCGAAAAGCCGTGCCCCCATTTCTTCGGCGGCTTTGGCCAGCCCCAGCGCTTCCATGGCTTGCCGTACCGGCGATAGTCCAGCTGTGCCTGTAAGGCTCAGCGCCGGTATATGGAATAAGGCATACGGGGGAATATTGACAACCCCTCCGTCTATCAGCTTCAGCTCGTAATATAGCTCCCGCCTCTCAACCGTTCGCTTCGGCTTTACCCGCCAGGTCGGCAGTAGCCACAGTGCCCGCGGTTTCCCGCTCCGGTCGAATTCTATCTCCGAGTACCCGTTTCCCCAGAGCAGCGTGTGCGCCATCATCGTCTGCCGCCAGACTACCGATGTCAACTCGGAATTAGGCTCATCGTGCAGCAACCGGTAAAGCGGGTGTTCCTCTGCCCTCTTCCGGCTCCGCGGCCGGTTCTGCTGGTAGACGGGTAAGGGCAATGTCCCTATGTCGCTGGCCAGCAGGTTCACGCAGGCATAGACCGCCACTATTGTCAGCGATGTCGCCTCGTTTAAATTTACGCCGGCGTGCGTCTCGCCGCCCGGCCAGAATGGGGTATACCATTTATCGTCCCAGGGTGACCAGTCCCGCCTTAAGAGGGCACTCGCTGCCACTCTCAACCTGTTCTTTATGCTCATAGGGCTAATACTCCCCTGTCTTCGTATACGCTCGGTTCGTTTTTATGGCGCACCGCCCGGTCGAGAGCCATTATCAGGGCTACGGCACCGTCTATTTTCTGCACCGCTTTTGCCTTATCCGGCTTTATGTTTCCCGCGGCATCCTGCTGCAGCACCAGGTTATCGATATTCCACCGTAACACGGGATTGCCCCCATGCCGGAGCTTTTTCTGCAGCACCAGTGTTATCAATTCTTTGGTCGCCGGTGACATCCATGAATAGCGCTGCCCAAATGGTACGATGAGAGGATGCCCCGTCCTCGCCTGCTTTTCGTCGAGGACGAAGCCGTCATCCCCCAGCTGCTGGATAAGTAATGCCGCTCCCCATTGGTCGTAGGCAAGCTCTTTTATGTTATACATGGAGCGGAGACTCTTTAGCTCCTCCTCGATATAGCCGTAATCAATGACGTTCCCGGGCGTGGCAATCACCAGTCCCTTTTTGACCCAGGTCGAATACGGCACCTTATCGCGCTTCTCCCTTTCCCTCATCGTCTCTTCGGGTATCCAGAAGCGCATCAAGATATCGTAATCGCCTTCATCATCAGGAAAGACCAGGCTTAATGCCGTCAGGTCGATTGAGCTGGAGAGGTCGAGCCCGGCAAAACAGCGCTGGCCCTTCAATGCTTCTGTGTCTACCTTCCCGGCGCAATCATCCCAGGTCTTCAGCGGTATCGGTTTTAATGACGACTTGACCCACTGGTTGAGCCGGAGCTGCCGAAAGAGATTTTCCTCCACCGGGTTCTGCTCGGCTTCCCGGTGTTCGCTCCTCACCGTTTCGATATCGATTATCTTCCCCAGGGAGGGGTTAGCCTTGTGCCAGACCTTCTCATCTCCCCAATCGTCTTCTTCATCAGCTGCGAAGATTACCGCGTAGAACTCCGGATCATTCCGCGTGCCATTGATTATCTGGCGCGCCTTTTCGTGCATCTCCCAGCAGATGCTGTTCCTGTCGATGCCAGCCGTGGTGAGGTAGACAAATAGCGGCTGCCGCCTGGCTGAGCCGCTATATTTGGTCAGCACATCGAACAGGTCCCGGTTAGGCTGGGCGTGCAGCTCGTCGAAGATGAGCCCGCTGATATTGAAACCATGCTTGGTCCTGTTCTCGGTGGAGAGTACCCGGTAAAACCCCCCGTTCTGATAGTTGACGATGCGGCGGATGCTGTCGATTACCCTGCATCTCTTCGACAATGACGGAGACATTTCTACCATATCCCGCGCGGGATTATAGACAATGGCAGCCTGGTCCCTGTCCGCCGCCGCGCTGTAGACTTCCGGGGCGGGTTCATCATCGGCGCAGAGCAGCTTAAGAGCAAGCCCGGAGCCGAACTCCGACTTCCCGTTCTTCTTCCCGATTTCAATATAGACTTCTTTATACTGCCGGGTGCCGTCTGCTTTTAAGGTCCCGAATACATCCCTGACTATTTTCCTCTGCCAGGGAAACAGTTTGAAGGGCTGGCCGCGCCATTGGCCCTTTGTATGCTTTAATGCTTCGAAGAACCCGACTGCGCGGTCGGCTGCCGCTTTGTCAATTTTGCCTTTGCTCATGGTCTAACCATTCTTCCATCGGGTCGTCGGGTTTCCTGGCTTTGTCAACTTCAATCCGGGACCGGCTCGCCGGCGTCATCCCAAACTCGACAAGAAACTTATGCATCTGCTCCATCGCCTGCTTGCGCACGCTCAACAGCGGCTCCATGACAGCATTCCCGTTGCTTGTAATACTGACCATGCCGTTGGATACTGTCATCTTCATGTTCGGGTTTTTCTTCCGCAGCCTGCTCATCTCGCGGTAGAGCTTCTTCATCTTGGAAAGTTCATGCTCTACTTCCTGGAGCTGCCCCCAGGCGATGCAGTAAGCAGCCAGGGCGGCTCGGTCAAGCCTGGTGAGCAATCCCAGCTGATACAACTCCGCCGCTAGGCGTTTCCATTCTTTCCGTGCAACGCCTTTCACAAAAGTCGGGCAGGCAGGCATAGCCGGCTTCGGCTTCGGCTCACTTGCCGATAATGCTCGCTTACCCGGGTTCCCTTCTAGTATTTTGAGACTGGTTGGTTTCTTTGTGGGTCCTGGCATGATTCAAAAATCTCCGTTTTATTGCTATTTTGAAAAGGGTTTTTGGGGGGAAAGTCTAACGATATTTTCGCGCGCGTGCGAACCCCCCTCCTCTAACCTGCGAAATCTCTCGTTGACT
>Ga0307429_1001411_pt1 | contig 11362 bp, 10 predicted proteins | sample SalMarWE160230MG_FD_202151 | JGI IMG/M metagenome (GOLD analysis project Ga0307429, IMG submission 202151) | Salt marsh sediment microbial communities from the Plum Island Ecosystem LTER, Massachusetts, United States - WE1603-230 | ecosystem: Environmental > Aquatic > Marine > Intertidal zone >...
CTTGTCCGCGTGGCAGCTGACGCAGCTCTCGCGCACGGAGACGTTCGCGATCAGCTTCTCCGCGATCGTGCCGTGCGGGTTGTGGCAAGAGGTGCAGACCATCTTCCCGTCTTCCGCCGTGCTCGAGTTGAACTCGCCGGGACGCAGCGGCATGTGCGCATTGCGATACAGCCGCGCGTTCTGGATCGGGTGGCAGCCCGAGCAGGTCGCGACCTGGGTCGGCTTCTCCAGGAGATTGTTGTCCGACACCTTGTGCATCAACTGATGGCAGCTGGTGCACCCCACTTCGCGCGTGTGGTGGACGCTGCCGGCCCAGAAGCGGCGATCGCCACCCGCATGGCACTGCATGCAGGCGTCGTTCGCCTGCTGGAAGTCCTCGGGCGTGGTCCCCTGGAAGGAGATGAGACCGCCGACCCCCTTGCCGCCCCCCGCTTCGACGTGGGCGCTGCCCGGGCCGTGGCAGGCCTCGCAGCCGTGCCGCATGAGGGGCGTGAGGGCGTTGGCCTCGGTGAAGACCTTCGCGTGACGCGTCTCGGCGTAGGCGGCGGCGAAGCCTTCGTGGAGGCTGTCGTGACAGGCGAGGCAGGCCGCTTGGCCCACGTATCCGGCGCTCGGAGCCTCGGTCTCGGTCTCGATCTCGACCAGCCCGCCGTCCCCGACGTCGTCCGCCCACGGCGTTCCGGTCAGCGCGAACCCCAGCAGCAGCGAAGCGGGTAGCCAGGCCAGCGCCCGATGCGGGCGCCGGCTCATTGCGCGCTCGCGAGGAAGCCCGCGATAGCCTGGAGGTCCTCGTCGTTCAGCTTGGCGGACAGCGACTTGTGCTTCTCGTCCGTCCGGATGTGGTTCACGGTGGCTTCGGCGTCATGGCCGGCGATGGCCGGAACCTTCATGGCCTTGGCCGCGGCCGTATCGGCCTTGGCGTCGGCGCCGTGGCAACCGGAGCAGTTCTTGGCGAAGAGCGCGGCGCCATCGGCGGCCACGGCGGCTCCGGACACGCTCAGGACGAACAGGCCGATTAGAGTACTGACTGCCCTCACGTTCTCCCCCCCTGCTTGCCGGATACCCGGATCGGGCTCCGTGATCACGTGACTCGCTGGTTCGCGGCGAGCATTTTCCTCGACTCGCCGCGGCGGGTCAAATGGAAAAAGCGCGCGACGGCCTGCACTTGCACCGTGAAGCGGCGGCTCCTGTACCAGACGTCCACAGCCGCGAACCACGCCGGCCCAGAGAGCCACAGATCCGGGGAATCGCTGTCGGCCGACCGACAGCGTGGGGCGCGGAGCGGCTAGGCGTAGCCGAAGTGTTCGAGCCCGGGCTTCGCCTGGGCGATCATGCGCTCCTGCTCCTCCGGCGTCATCTGCTCCATCCAGCGGCGATTGCGGTCCTCGAGGCGCGGTACCAGCGCGGCGTGCTGCTGCTCCCAGCGCACCCCGCAGAAGCCGGCCGTCGCGTCCAGCACGCGCTCCGGTTCGCGCACGAAGTCCTCGTAGCGCACGGTCAGCGCGCGCTGCTGCGGCAGCTCGCCGAGGGTACGGTCGGCCAGCATCGAGAGGCGCGACCAGATCGCTCCGCCGTAGGCGACCGAGTCCATCTCGCCGAGCTCCGGCCAGAGCTTGCGGCCCATGTAGGCCCAGTGCGTCTCGCCCCGCCGGCGACACTGGGCCAGGATGGAGTGGGCCACCGCGCGTCCGTCCCGCAGCACGTGGATGAAGCGCGCCGTCGGGAGACCCGCCGCCAGCCAGGGAATCGCCATCGCCAGGCCGGGCTGCTTGTTCAGGAAGACCGGCCGCCCGAAGTGGCGGGTGTGACCGCGCACCAGCTGTTCGAGGAGGCGACGCTGGCGCTCGGTCAGGTCGCCGGCGCCGCGCTGCGTGGTGGCCCACGGCGAGAGACTCCGCCACAGGGCTCCTGCTTCCACCGGACGGTGTCGCCTTCCCAGCAGCTCCGCGATGCGGACCAGGAAGAAGTTCGCCCGGAAGCGGCGGGTCAGGTTGGTGGTGCAGGCGAAGTCGGGGTGTGCAGCCAGCGTCTTGAAGAAGACCGACGTGCCGCTCCGCGGGACCCCGACGATGAAGACGCTGGTGGGCAGCCCCGCGGCGCTCATCGGTCAGAAGCGCACGCGCCGCGGAAGTCCGAGCTCCAGGCGGACCGGGTTCTCGACCTCGCGGATCACCGCGTCCTCGGAACGCAGCTTCAGGACCGCGTGGCCGAACTCGTGGGCCAGCACGCTCTCGCGCGTGGCCCGCAGACGGCCGGCCTCCGTGTCGACGAGCGGGAGCGTCCACGGGTCGAAGACGATCGTCTCGCCGAGCTCTTCCCCGGGCACCCGGTAGCGCGTGAAATCCTCGCCCCGCACGTTGATCTCGATGGTGACGGGGCCCGCGAGCACGCCCGACGCGAGCCGCTCGCGCAGTCGGGCGCCGACCTGCGTGGCGAGCAATCGGTCGACCGATCTGCGTGTGAGCACGCTGAGCTCCGGCCCGCCGCGAATGCGCACGGATGCCGCGGCGACGTCCGGCAGCGCGGCATGGGCCAGGGCGCTCTGCGCAGATCGGTGCTTGCCGTTGCCGCCGGGGAGTGCGAGCGCGCAGGACATGGCCAGAGCCGCGGCGGCGATGCGAGCGGAGAGAGCGAGCGCGTGGTTCCGGCGGCGTCGGCGGCCAGCGGCATTCATCCGGGGCACCTCATCCATTCGAGGGTGCGAACAGCTCGAGCATGGGCTGCATCATCTCCTCGTCGCTCTGCGCGCGCCAGGCGCCGAGCAGACCGTCGCCCATCGGGTCGCACGCCGCGCGCAGGGGGCCGTCGTCGTCCAGGATGGCGTCGGCGATGGCCGCGGCTGCGTGCTCGGCGGACGCGGGCTCGCCGGCGCGCGCGCGGCTGGCCTGCACGCGCTGCGCCTGGGGACGGTAGGCCTCGAAGCGGGCCGCCTCGGGGAGCAGGCGCGACGCCGCCAGCATGTCGGTGGCGATGGCGCCCGGCAGGATCTCGACCACGCGGATGCCGAAAGGGGCGAGCTCCGATCGCAAGGACTCGCCCAGGGCGCTGACGGCGGCCTTGCTGGCGCGGTAGACGGCGAAGAACGGCATCGGCACCAGGATGGAGCACGAGGTGACGTTGCAGACCACGCCGCCTCCATTCGCGCGCAACGCGGGAATCGCTCGGCGCGTTACCTCGACCAGGCCGAACAGGTTGGTCTCGAACACCTCGCGCCAACCGTCCAGAGGCGCGTACTCGACCGGCAGGTTCTCCTGTTCGATCCCGGCGTTGTTCACCAGCACGCGAAGCCCTTCGGGAATCTCGATCGAGTCCGGATCGTTGACGTCGAGCCGTGTCAGCTGGAGGCGGCCCCGCAGGCCGTCCGCCTGGCGGGCGAGGGGCTCGCCCCGAGCCGGATCGCGCAGCCCCGCCACCACGTCGAAGCCGCGGCGCGCCAGCTCGAGCGCCGTGGCGCGACCGAGGCCGCGGCCGGCTCCGGTGACGAGTGCAGTGCCCTGGGGGTCCATCGCCGGGATTCCTCGGTCTGGCGGCTTCCTCGGGAGGAGCGTAGCGGCCGGCGCGCGCCGCGGCTCCTCCGAGCTCAGTAGCGGATCCGCGTCTGGAGCCAGGGAGCGATCGCCTCGGCGAGCGCGTCCGCCAGACGTTCGTTGGCGAGTCGAGTCGGGTGCACGTGGTCGAAGAAGATCTCTTCGGAGGCGTGGGTCTCGGCCAGTTCCTGGAGTGGGCGGACGCCGTCGACCAGGGCCGGCGCGCCGGCCGGGCCAAAGCGGTGGGCTCGACCGAAGCGGTAGAGCTCGAGCTGGAGCGGTCGGCGGTACGAGGCGGGCCTCGTGCCGTCGACGTTGAGCTGCAGGCCGGGGACCAGCAGCAGCAGGTCCGCACCCTCGGCGGAGGTCGCCGTCTCGACGCGTTCGAGCAGCTCGCGGAACTCGGCCGGCGTGATGCGTTCGCGCGACTCGTCCGTCGGGGCGGTGTCGGCGGCGTTCAGGGTCCAGAGCCGCCGCGCCAGCTGGCTTCGTTGCAGCCAGGCGGGGGGCTGCTTCGCCTGCCAGTCCTGGTACTCCTCGAAATCGCCGCGCCCCGAGATCCAGTGCCCCGTCTCGTTGAAGCCAAAGGCGAGCACCACCAGGTCGGGCTCGTAACGGAGCCCCCGCGTCACGAGGAAGCGCCAGCCCTGGAAGAGCGTGTAGCCGGGCACGCCCGCGTTGATGCAGGTGATGTCCAGCTCGGGAAAGCGCGCCCGCAGCCTCTGCTCCACCAGGTAGGGGAAGGCCTGGTCGTGGGGCAGGCGCCAGCCGAAGGTGACCGAGTCGCCCAGGAAGAGGATCCGGATCTCCCGCGGCGGCTTCTCGAGCGGAATCGCGCGTTCCGTCCGGAGGCCGGCGGCGTTGGAGACGACCCCGCGCAGCAGCGCGTCGGCGTCCGGCAGGCTGACGTTCGGCGCCAGGCGCCAGAAGAGCTCGGGGTCGTTCTCGAAGGCCATCAGGTAGTCCTCTTCGAGCTCGACGTCCGCCATCCCCTCGCCGGTCGGCTGGACGACCAGCCGCGGAGGGGGCGGGAAGAGCAGGCGCACCACCAGCTCGCCGCCCAGCAGCGCGAGCAGCGTGGCCGCGGCCGCCAGACCGAGGGAGGCGAGCAGGGTGCGGCGCGGCGAGGTGCGGCTCACGGTTCTCGCGGCGGACGCGCCCGGGGGCCCGCATCCGCCGCGCTCGCGTCGGGCTCGATCGCTCGCAGCGCCGCCGCGCGAGCATGGATCTCCGTCGTATCGAAGAGCGGAATCGACAGATCGGACGCCCGCAGCAGCATCGAGATCTCGGTGCAGCCGAGCACGATCGCCTCGGCGCCCGCTACCGCCAGCTCGGCGGCGATGCGCCGATACTCGGCGCGGGATGCTTCACGGACCTGGCCGCGACACAGCTCCTCGTAGATGACGCGGTGGACCCGCTCGCGGTCGCGCTCGGGCGGCACCGCCACCGAGATCCCGTAGCGCTCGCCGAGTCGCTTCTTCAGGAAGTCCTGCTCCATGGTGAAGCGCGTGCCGAGGAGTCCGACCTGCGACACGCCCGCGCGTTGGACCGCACGGCCCGTCTCGTCGGCGATGTGCAGCAGCGGGATGCTCACCGATCGCTCGATCCGATCGGCCACCCGGTGCATCGTATTGGTGCACAGCAGCAGGAAGTCCGCTCCGGCTGCCTCCAATCCACGGGCGGCTCGCGCCAGGACCTCGGCGGCCTCGTCCCAGCGCTCCTCGTGCTGGAGCCGCTCGATCGGCTCGAAGTCGAGGCTGCGCAGCAGGATCTCGGCGGAGTGGAGGCCGCCGAGCCGCTCCGCCACCACCCGGTTGATGATCCGATAGTAGGAGACCGTCGATTCCCAGCTCATGCCCCCGAGCAGGCCGATCGTCCGTTGTCTCATCCCGGCTGGCCTTCCGAGGCAAGCCTGCGAGGCAGGCCCAGCCGCTCTCGCAGCACGTCGCCGAAGATCTCGACCTCGCCCCGGAAGCGGTGCAGCGCCGTCTGGATGATCACGAGCTCCGACTCGCGGTCGTGCACCGGCACGTAGGCGTTGGGCACGTCGCTGCCTCCGGGATAGCTGCCGGCGGGGTCGGCGAAGAGATCGATTCCGGCGATCACCAGGCGCGCGGGCTGCAGCTCGACCGCGGTCGCCAGCATGACCGCGCCGTTGGTCGGACGTGCACCCCAGCGGCGTTCGTTCAGGAAGCCGGGCAGGCGCTCGTAGGTGAAGTAGCGCAGCAGCGGCCGTCGCCGGGGGCGAAGGAAGCGCCTGCGGAAGACGCGGATCTCCTCGTCGATCGTCCGGAAGCCGAAGAAGCACGACGATCCGACCCGCGCGAGCGTCGTCCGATCGCCGGTGAAGACCACGTCCGGGTGCGTCAGCCAGCCGCGCTCGAGCCAGCGCCAGTTGACCCGGAAGAGCGCATCGAAGCGCACGCGCCGCAGCTCGGGATGCTCGGAGGAAGGGCCGTTTCCCAGGCACAGCAGCGTGCGTGGGCATCCCAGACGCTCGCGCAGCTCGTCGAAGCTGTCCAGCCGGTCGCCGCTGCGTTCCAGCCAGCGCTGCCCCGCGTGCGTATCGACCAGCCTGCGACGCCAGCCCCAGGCGTCGCCCCGCCGCGCCTCGCGTCCCTTCGGCAGGTCGCGGCGCACCAGCGGCTCGAGCGCATCCAGCGTGCGTTGCAGGGCGCGCAGCCCCGCGTCGTCTCCCGAACCCAGCGGGGCTCCCGTGTGGATCACACGCTCGTCGGGGACCCCCGACTCCTCGAGCCACTTGGCGTCCGCCGCGGCACGCATGCAGATTCGGTCGAGGAAGTGCAGGCGTGCGTGCAGGCCGTCGGTCCTTCGACCGTCGACCAGGGCGATCGAGATCTCGCGGCGTCTGAGGCCCTCCAGGATGGGGCGCGGCAGGGAGCTCGCCTCCCCCAGCAGGATCAGCAGGCGCGGCCGCGCGCTGCGCAGGAAGCGTCGCACGAAGAAGCGCAGGGCCCATGGCGTCGGCAGCACCACGTCGGCGGGATGGCGCAGCTCGAGCCAGCTCAGGATCGCCGGCTGCCCCGAGAGCAGTTGCACGGGCAGCCGCGGATAGCGGGCAGCGAGCTCCGTCACCAACGGCTCGGCGGCTTCGAAGTCCCGCGGCTCGCTGGCATGAAGCCAGATGGTGCGCTTGGACGTGCGCCGAAAGAAGCCGAACCGCTGCGTCCACCGCATCGGCCGAAACGCTAGCGTACGACGCGGCCCTGGCGGCGGCTCTGCACTCACGGCGTGCCGGCCGTGCGGGCGAGCTCCTCGCGCAGCGCGAGTGCGGGCGCGTAGTCCGGCCGCCGTTCGAGCAGCTCCGCGACCAGCGCCGCGGCACCGCCCCGGTCGCCGCCCTCGGCGCTGGCTCGGGCGAGCCCGATCAGGAGCCAGGGATCGCTCGCCACCCAGCCCGCCCGTTCGCGATGCCGCCGCGCGTCCTCCGGCGAGCCGCTGCGGGCCAGCTCGATGGCGAGCAGCATGTTTCCGAGGGGGTGCTCCGGTGCCAGGCGCACCAGGTCGCGATAGGCCTCGAGGGCGCGGTCGAAGCGACCGACGCCCTGCCACACGGCGCCGAGCTGGAGCCGGAGCTCGGGCCCGAGGGGATCCGAGGCCAGGGCCTGACGCGCGTGCCGGTCCGCGGCCTCGAGGTCTCCCGCGCGCGCGGCCTCCCAGGCCAGCCCGGCGTGTGCGCCCGCATGGCCGGGGTCGCGGGCGAGGGCCGCCCGGAAGGCCTCGGCGGCCTGCGTCGCCTGACCCCGGGCCTTCGCGATCTCTCCCTCCAAGACGAGCAGGTCCGGGGATCCGGGAGCCGCGCGCAGCGCGGCCTCGACATGGGCCGCGGCGCTCTCCAGCCGGTTCGTGCGCAGGTAGAGGATGGCGAGGAAGCGGTGGTGCCGCGGGCTTGCGGGCATGGCCTCGAGGCCCCGCAGCAGCAGCGCCTCGGCCTGAGCGTAGTCGCGAGCGTCGAGCGCCGCGCGGGCGCGGTCGAAGTCCGCAAGGTGTCGCAGTCCGTCCTTGGGGTCGAGGTCCGTGACCTGCGGTGCGCGCGCCGGCACGCTGTAGCCGAGGGCCTCGAGCCGGGCGCGCGTCGGGTCGTCGGGGCCGACGCTGCGGTCGGGCGTCGGCTGCGCGAGCCAGCCGGCGAGCTGTGCGTCGAGGCGCTCGACCAGCGGCTGCGCGAGATCGGGGCGCGTCTCCACGAGGTTGCGCTGCTGGTGCGGGTCTTCGATCACGTCGTAGAGCTCCGGGCGGGGCGAGCGCACGTAGTGGTAGCGGCTGCCGCGCAGCGAGTAGAGCGGGCTCCAGCCGTACTCGATGCGCGTGGCCTGCGTCTCGGAGTAGGCCGGCCGGGCCGGCCGCTCGCCTGCGACTCGCCAGGCATCCGCGAGTGAACGCCCGTCCGTCTCGTCGAGCGGCGACAGCCCCGCGAGCGCGAGCAGGGTCGGAGCCACGTCCGCGCCGCTGACCACCTGCTCCACCACCCGCCCGCGCGGGACCCCGGGTCCGCGCAGGATCAGCGGGACGCGCAGCACCGCGTCGTAGAGCGTCAGGCTGTGGGTCTGCTCGCCGTGCTCGCCGAGGCTCTCGCCGTGATCGGAGGTGAGCAGGACGAGCGGGTCCCGCCGGGGCCTCTGCGCGCGCCACCGATCGAGGAGACGGCCCAGCTCCGCATCCACGTAGGCGATCTCGGCGTCGTACGGGTGGTCCGGGAAGCGGGAGGCGAAGGGCTCCGGCGCGCGGTACTCGAAGTGGGGATCGTAGTAGTGGACCCAGAGGAAGAGCGGCTGTGGCCGCGTCGCGTGCGACGCCAGCCAGGCGAGCGCCCGATCGGTGACGGCGCTGGCCGGCCGCTCGAGGAACCCTCCGTGCGACGCCGTCCCCTGCGTCGCTTCGTCGTCGTAGTGCTCGAAGCCCTGGGCCAGACCGAAGCGTCCGGCCAGCACGAAGGCCCCCACCACCGCGCCGGTGGAGTAGCCGGCGCCGCGGAACCGCTCGGCCAGCGTCACCGCCGAGTCGTCCAGGACATACATTCCGTTGTGTCGGACGCCGTGGTGGGGAGGTTGGAGGCCGGTCAGGAGCGTCGCGTGCGATGGCAGCGTGATGGGCGACGCCGCGATGGCGAATTCGAAGCGGACCCCCTCCGCTGCCAGGGCGTCGAGATGGGGCGTCCGCGCCGCGCTGGCGCCGTAGGCACCGACGTGGTCGGCGCGCAGCGTGTCCACCGTGACCAGCAGCAGGTCCGGCCGGCTGCTGACGGCCTCCGCCTGGATGCGATTGCAGCCCGCCAGCAGCAGGGCCAGGGCGAGGGCAAGCGGCCATCGAGTTCCGCCCAAGCCCGCGCCCCCCGGCCTCGCGCGCGCCGCGCGGCGCGTCGCCTGGCGGGTCTATCGGCCAAGTCGGGAAGGCGCTTGAAACGGCTGCCGCAGGGCCGCTACGGGGACGCCACGTCCGCCGTGTCGCAGACGGCCCGCAGCGTCGCCGGGTCGGCGGAGGCGCCCGGCCGGCGCAGCTCCGCCGAGTCGGGGTAGCCGCGTTCCCGCGCGGCCGCGTCCAGCGCGTAGAGCTTGGTGCCCAGCTTGAGCAGGGCCATGCCGTCCGCGTCCGAGCAGACCACCTCCGCGCTGTTGACGGCCAGCGGCCAGTCCCCGCCGAACTGCTCGCGCGTCACGACGACCTGGCGGTCGTGGACCGGCGAGCAGGCTGCCGCCAGCATCCCGAGCGCGGCCAGGAGCGGAAGCCGGCGCATCGAACGTCCTCCTCGGGCCGTGAGGCTGCCCATCCTACACCGTGGCGCGCCGCCTGGGCACCCCGTGCGCCGGCTGCGTCCGTCGGGCCCCAGCCTTGTCGGGGCGGGCCGGGCTCGGGTAGCCTGGGACGTCCGATTCGACGCGAGGCCGCTCCGATCGGCGAGCGGGAGGTGGTTGTCATGAAGGCCGCGATTCTCTGGGAGCTGAACAAGGCGCTCGACGTGCGCGACGACGTCGGGCTCACCGATCTCGGGGCGGGCGAGGTCCACGTCAAGCTCGTCTCGAGCGGGGTCTGCCACTCGGACGTCTCGGCCCAGAACGGCACCATACCCTCGGGAATGCCCTGCGTACTCGGTCACGAGGGCGCGGGCATCGTGCTCGAGGTGGGGAAGGGCGTCACCGACGTCGCCGCCGGCGACCACGTCATCCTCTCCTTCACACCCGCCTGCCGCAAGTGCAGGGCGTGCCTGCGTGGCCAGTCCAATCTCTGCGAGACCATGATGCAGATGGCCGTGACGCCGCACTTCATCGTGGACGGCCGCACCATCCCGGGCTTCACCGGCTGCGGAACCTTCGCCGAGGAGCTGATCGTTCCGGAGAACGCCGTCATACCGGTGGACCAGGACGTCCCGCTCGAGGTCGTCTCGCTGATCGGCTGCGGCGTGACCACCGGCGTGGGTGCGGCGATCAACACGGCCGCCATCCGGCCCGGCTCCTCGGTGGCCGTGATCGGCTGCGGCGGCGTGGGCGTGGCGGCGATCCAGGGGGCGCGCATCGCCGGCGCCGCCGAGATCGTCGCCATCGATCCGGTCGAGTCGAAGCACGCGCTGGCCCGGAGCTTCGGTGCCACGCACGCGGTGAAGCCGGAGGACGTCGAGGGGGTGAAGAACGAGGTGGTGGGCCAGGAGGGCTTCGACTACGTGCTGGAATGCGTGGGTCACCCCGCCACCATCCGACAGTGCTACGACCTGACGCGGCGCGGCGGAACCGCGGTGGTGGTGGGCGTCGGCCGGCTGGATCAGAAGATCGAGTTCAGCGCCTTCGAGCTCTTCTACGGCGACAAGACGCTCAAGGGCTCGATGTACGGCGGCGCCAACGTGCGGGTCGACTTTCCGCGGCTGCTGCGCCTCTGGAAGGCCGGCAAGCTCGACCTCGAGGGCATGATCTCGCGCCGCATGCCGCTCGAAGACGTGAACGAGGCGTTCCGCGCCATGCAGGCGGGCGAGGTGATCCGCTCGGTCCTCGAGTTCAGCTGAGCCCCTCGCGTCTATTCCGAGAAGCTGGTGCCGGCCTCGCCGGGAGCCGGCAGGTCCAGCAGCGACGCCAGCAGCCGCGTCACGGTGTTGTTGCACTCGAAGACGCGGCTGGCGTCGGGCTCCATCAGACCGTATTCGCCCATCTGCTGCGCCAGACGGATCATGATGACGCCGAAGCGGAAGCCCGCGAACACCTCGTAGAAGTGCAGGTGCTCCACGGCGAACCCGGAGCGTTGCGTGTAGTAGGCCAGCGTGTCCTCGTAGCTCGGGAAGCCGGCGAGCCGCGGCGCACCGATTCCCTCGCTGTGATGGCGGTCGAGGAAGACCTGCCAGGCCACGTCCTGCTCGGGACTGCCCAGGCACACCATCTCCCAGTCGAGCACCGCGGCCGGCCGCGTGCCGTCGTAGATGATGTTGCCGACGCGGGCATCCCCCCAGCACAGCACCTGCCGCGGGTCTTCCGGCTTGTTCTTCTCGAGCCACGCCAGGGCCGCCTCGACGGTCGGCTGCGCGCGGCCGCGCGCGGCCCAGGCCAGGTAGCGCGTGTAGTAGGCGAGCTGCTGGTCGAGTGACGTGTCCCCCAGCTCCGGGCGATCCAGGAATCCGAAGCCCGCGGCCTGGTAATCGATCCGGTGGATCCGAGCCATGCAGTCGAAGGCCCCGAGCCAGATCTCCCGGCGCTCCTCGGGGCCGAGCTCGGTCATCCAGCCGCCCACGTGATAGGGCGGGTTGTCGGTCGGCACGCGCCCGGCCACGTGGTCCATCACGTAGAAGGGCGCTCCGAACACGTCCCGATCGTCCAGCTCCAGCCAGCGCACCGGTG
>Ga0307429_1001414_pt1 | contig 11342 bp, 9 predicted proteins | sample SalMarWE160230MG_FD_202151 | JGI IMG/M metagenome (GOLD analysis project Ga0307429, IMG submission 202151) | Salt marsh sediment microbial communities from the Plum Island Ecosystem LTER, Massachusetts, United States - WE1603-230 | ecosystem: Environmental > Aquatic > Marine > Intertidal zone >...
TCCGAGCCCCGCGTCTCGCAGGGCGCACAGCCAGTCGACGCCGCGCCGCTGATAGCCGCGCAGCCGAGCCGTCAGGTCGGGCGGCAGTGCCGCCGCCGGCGGCCTGGCATCCGCCTCGAGCAGCGCACGGAGCCCCGCGAAGGAGGGCGGCGGCGGCTGCTCGAGCGCCTCGGCGAGCGCGGCCAGCTCCGGCAGCAGCGCGCGCGGCAGGCGGCCGGCGGCCTCGCGCGCGGCGAGCAGATCCAGCAGCCGGGGGCCGAAGCGCGCCAGCCAGTCCGCCGGCAACGGCGCCTGGCCGCCGCCGGAGAGCGGCACCAGGGACTCGCCGGCGCGCCAGGCCCGCAGCACGCGCGCCGGGTCGGCCGGCCGCCGAGCGCCGTCCACCGCCGCGGAGAACGCCAGCTCGAAGTCGTCGCCGCGCACGGTCAGGCGCGGCTCGAGGGGGGGTGCGCGGAAGAACGCTCGCTGCGCGTCTCCGCGCAGCGAGCCCCGCCAGCCGCGCAGGCGCTCCGCCAGCTCGACCGCCTCGGCTCCCTCGAGCTGCACGCGTCGGCCGGGCAGCAGCTCGAGCTCGTTCTGGAGGCGCCGCGTCAGCGCGCGCTCCGCCGGCTCGTCGCGCAGCGGCACCGGGCCCGCGCCCAGCGGCACCAGCCGGTCCGCGTCGACGCGCGCTCGCGGCGGGTCGCCGTAGACGAGCACGGCGAAGACCTCGAGCGCCTCGCCCCGTCGCGCCGTCTCGATCACGATCCGCGGGGGCTCGCGCACGGTGTGCGGCAGGCGCCGCGTGCGAACCTCCAGCGCGATGCGCTGCTCCAGGTCCGGCAGGATCTCCGTGACGAGCCGCGCCGCCTCGTCCGGCTCGAAACGTCGGCCGCCCCGCATCAGCTCCTCGGTCTCGCGTCCCGAGAGCTTCGTCACGCCCAGCGGACGCAGCGTGTCGCCGCAGCGGGCCACCGCTTCGTCGAAGACCTCGTCGATGCGATCGTCACGCCGCACCCGCAGCCGGAAGCCGTTGCCCTCGTCCTCGACGATCGCGAGCAGCCCGACGCTGGCGGCCGAGGTCCGCACCGGCTGCCCGTCGAGGTGCACGTCGGGACAGCCGGCGAGCTGGCCCAGCAGGGCCGGCAGCAGCCCGCGCGGCAGGCGGCCGCGGCGCCTGGCACCGAGGGCCTGCTCCACGGCCAGGTCCGCCGGCGTCGCGACGAAGCGCGGCCCCTCGACGCGGCCGGACGCCAGCGCGGCGAGGGTGGTGGTCAGGAGCTCCTCGCCCGCATCGCTCACCACCACGCGCTCCAGGCAGAGACCGCCTGCTTCGCGAGCGAGGCGGTAGCCGATGCGCCCCGGTCCCTGCGCGCTGCCGGGAAGCGGCCGTCCCTCGCTGCGGGCGCGCCGCAACGCGATGATCGCTGCGGCCACGTGCTCGCAGACCTCCTCGCGCGCACGGCACTCGCAGTCCCAGTCCGCGTCCGCCGGGAAGAGCGTGACCGTCGGGCTGATCAGGCCGCCGCGCGTCGCCACGCGCAGCACGACCTCCTGCTGCGACGCCTGCTCGCCGTGCACCGCCTCGGCGCGCGCCAGCTCCACCCCGCGCGACCAGGCCGCGGGGGACGCGGCGGCGCGGATCGCCTCGAAGAGCTGCTGGATCATCACGATGGGACGGCGCCGTGCGGGCCTGCCCCAGTCTGTCACAGCTGGAGCGGAGACGCAGCGCGGGGCGCGCGCTCAGCCTCGCGCTGCGCGGCCCTGCTTCCGCTCGAGGATCAAGCGGGTGTAGGCGCTCGCGACGCGCTCGCCGACCGCCGCGAGCGCCGCCACGGAGGCGTCGCCGAGCGCCTCCGGTCCGTTGTCGGCGTAGAGCAGGCTCACCACGCGACCGCCGACCGCGACGGGCAGCACCGCGATCTCCTGGACCTGCTCGCGGCCGAGCGCCCGCAGGATGCGCTGGTCGAGCTCGCCCTCGCGGGGCGCACCACGGAAGGGCTCGCCCGTCGCGACCACCTCGGCCAGGAAGCTCGGCCAATCGGCGGGCAGCAGCAGACCGCTGGCGCGTACGTCGAGCCCGTCGCAGCAGAGCGTCTCGATCAGCCCGCTCCGCACCAGCAAGAGCGCCGCGCTGGCCGAATAGGCGCGCGCCAGGTAGACGCCGAGGCGGGCCACGCAGGTGGCGTCCGAGCAGCGACCGATCTCGTCCTCGAGCGCCGCCGTGGCGCTGGGTGACGCCGGCGGGGAGGCCGGCCCGCGGCGCGTCTGCGTGGCCCGCACCCAACGCCGCGGCGGGGCGCGATCCGGCAGCTCGAGCGGCGGCGGCTCGATCTCGGGCTCGCCCGTGCGCTCGACCGGGAAGGACGCGACGCGTGAGTAGAGGTCGTAGAAGGTCTTCGCGTCCATCAGCGGCTCGCCGCCGGCCGCGGGTCGGAGGGCGGCCGCGCTCATGACGCCGACGTGCTCGTGGCCTCCAGCCAGCGCAGGTAGGCCGGCGGAGGATCCGTCAGGCTGAGCCCGATGCCGATCGGGCGCAGGCCGGCGAGGCTATGCGGAAGCGGCCGCATGCGGGGTGCCGAGGCCTCCAGCACGAAGCGCTGACCTCCCGGCGCATCGAAGGCGACCACCACGACGCCGTTCGGCGGCAGCGGCTCCGCCGCCTCGACCAGCAGGCCGCGGGCAGCGAAATTGCGCACGCGGGCGGGCCGGCAGTGACCGCCGACCAGCAGCTTGCACGGAAGCTGCCGTAAGCTGCGCGTGCCCTCGCGACGCTCCAACGCCTCCACCAGCTGCTGCATCCGCTCCGGCCTCCCGCCGACTCTCGACCCCTGTGGAGTGACCTTTCGAGGGTCGCAGGTGACGCGGCGCGCGCCCGCGCGCGGGATGCACCGGGGGGCCTACTTGCGCAGCGCTTCCTCGATCTCGGCGCCCAGGGCGGCGGTCAGCGCGAAGACCGACTCGCGCCCGGCCTCGCGCAGCCGCGCCGAGACGGATGCCGCTCCGCCGAGCTGCTCCAGGCCGTGGCTTCCGTAGCGTCGCGCGAGCGCGTCGATCACGCGGGCCTCGCAACCGCGGCGGCGGCGCTGCTCGAGACCCCGGCTCTCGACCAGGTAGCGGTGGTGGGCGTCGAGCGCCTCGACGAGCGGCTCGATGCCGCGGCCGTCTCGCGCCGAGGTCAGCAGCACCGGCGGCTGCCAGCCCGCGTCGGGATGCTCGCTCAGCCCCAAGCCACTGCGCAGCTCGTTCGCGGTGCGCTCGGCGGCCGGTCCCAGATCGGCCTTGTTGACGACGAAGACGTCCGGCAGCTCGAGCACACCCGCCTTCATGAACTGGAGCACGTCGCCGGCCTCGGGCGTTCCGACGTACACGAGCGTGTCGACCAGCCAGGCCACCTCCACCTCGGACTGGCCCACGCCCACCGTCTCCACGAACACGCGATCGAACGCCGCGCTCAGGATGACGACGCCGGCGCTGGTCGCCTCGGCGAGCCCGCCGAGACGCTCGCGCGCCGCCATGGAGCGGATGAAGACCCCCGGGTCGGCGGCGCCGGAGCGGACGCGCACGCGGTCGCCGAGCAGGGCGCCGCCGCTCTGCCGGCTCGAGGGGTCGACCGCCACGATCGCGAGCGTCTCGCCGCGCTCCCGCAGCGCGCGCACCAATGCATCGAGCAGCGTCGACTTGCCGGCGCCCGGCGCGCCGGTGATGCCCGCGCGCGCCGCGCCCGGGAAGGGCGCCTCCCGCTCCAGGAGCGCGAGCAGCTCGACGGCCGACTCGCGGCGCGCGGGCCGGCGATCGTCGGTCAGGTTCAGCGCCTCGGCGACGGCGTCGCGGTCTCGCGCCAGCAGGCGGCGGGCCAGGTCCGCGGGATCAGTGGACAGCGGGGGACTCCGCCACGACGTCGACGATCTCGCCCATGATGCGGGTGAGGTCGAAGTCCTTGGGGGTGTAGACGCGACGCACGCCGGCGGCGCGCAGCTGCTCGGCGTCCTCCTCCGGGATGATGCCGCCCACCACCACCGGCACGTCCTCGAGCCCCTCCTTGCGCAGCCCGTCGAGCACGTCGAGCACCAGCACGCCGTGGGAGCCGGAGAGGATCGAGAGGCCGATCACGTGCACCCCCTCGTCGCGCGCCGAATGCACGATCTCCTGCGGCGTGAGGCGGATGCCCTCGTACACCACCTCCATGCCGACGTCGCGGGCCTTCACCGCGATCTGCTCGGCGCCGTTGCTGTGGCCGTCGAGGCCGGGCTTTCCCACGAGCACCTTGAGCGGCCTCCCGAGGCGCTCGGAGAGGGCGTGGACTCGCTCGCGCACCTCGCGCGTCCGGGGGTTCGGCTGGCTGGCGGCGCTGGCGCCGACGCCGGTGGGAGCGCGGTACTCGCCGAAGAGCGCGCGCAGGGCGCCGCTCCACTCGCCGGTGGTGACGCCCGCGTGGGCGGCGCGGATCGAGGGCGGCATGACGTTGCCGCCGTTCGTGACCACGTCCTTCAGATGGCGCAGCGCCGCCTGGACCTCCGTCGCGTTTCGCCGCGCTCGGAACGCGCGCAGGCGCTCGATCTGCTCGTGCTCCGCCGACTCGTCGACGCGCAGAATCGCGCGGGCGCCGGCCTCGCCCAGCGGCGAGGGCTCCGTCTCCGTGTAGACGTTGACGCCGACCACCGCCAGCTCGCCGGCCTCGATGGCGGCCGCGCGCGCCGTCTGCGATTCCACCAGCCGCTGCTTCATGTAGGCGTTCTCGACGGCGGCCACCGCTCCGCCCATGCCGAGCACCCGGTCGAGCTCGGCCCGCGCCGCCTCGTGGAGCTCCCGGGTCTTCGCCTCCACCACGTGGGAGCCGTCGAAGAGATCCTCGTACTCCAACAGGTCGGTCTCGTAGGCCAGGATCTGCTGGATGCGCAGCGACCACTGCTGGTCCCACGGCCGGGGCAGCCCCAGCGCCTCGTTCCAGGCGGGCAGCTGGAGCGCGCGGCAGCGCGCCTTCTTCGAGAAGGTCACGCCCAGCGCCTCCAGCACGATGCGGATGACGTTGTTCTCCGGCTGCGCCTCCGTGAGACCGAGGCTGTTGACCTGCACGCCGTAGCGGAAGCGGCGCAGCTTGGGATCCTGCACGCCGTAGCGTTCGCGCGTGATCTCGTCCCACAGCTCCGCCATCGCCCGTCCCTTGCAGATCTCCTCGACGAAGCGGATGCCCGAGTTCAGGAAGAAGGAGATGCGACCCACCACCCGCGGCAGCGCATCTCCGGGCAGGTCGTCGCGCGCCCGCGCCGCGTCGAGCACGGCGATCGCGGTGGCCATGGCGTAGGCGATCTCCTGGACCGGCGTCGCGCCCGCCTCCTGCAGGTGGTAGGAGCAGATGTTGGTGGGATTCCACTTGGGGATCGCGTCGACCGTGTACGCGACCATGTCGCTGATCAGCCGCATGGAGGGCTCGGGCGGAAAGATGTACGTGCCGCGCGAGAGGTACTCCTTGATGATGTCGTTCTGCGTCGTGCCCTGGAGCTGCCGCGCATCGACTCCGCCGCGCTCCGCGGTGGCGACGTAGAGCGCGAGCAGCCAGGCCGCCGTGGCATTGATCGTCATCGAGGTGTTCATGCGGTCGAGGGGAATGCCCTCGAAGAGGGTCGTCATGTCCTCGACGTGGCCGATCGGAACCCCGACCTTGCCCACCTCTCCGCGGGCGCGTGGATCGTCGGCGTCGACTCCGGTCTGGGTCGGTAGGTCGAAGGCGACCGAGAGCCCCGTCTGTCCCTTGGCCAGGTTGCTGCGATACAGCTGGTTGCTGGCGCGCGCGGACGTGTGACCCGAGTAGGTGCGGAACACCCAGGGTCGCTCTCGGTGGCGGGGCTCGCTCATTCCGGCTCTCGCAAGTGCCTGAGAAAGCTAACGAAAGCGCGCCCGATCCGCGAGCGCCCGGGAGCGGTATGCTCTCGCCCCCTTGTCGGACTTCTTCTTCGCCTTGACGCCGGACCGGGTGCTGTCCGCGGTCGAGGCGGGTGGCTTCGAGCCGACCGGGCACGTGTCGGCGCTGACCTGTCTGGAGAACCGCGTCTACGACGTGCGGCTCGAGGGCGGCCAGCACGTGGTGGTGAAGTTCTACCGGCCCGGACGCTGGCGCCGCGAGGCCATCCTCGAGGAGCACGCCTTCCTGGCCGAGCTCCGCGAGGCGGAGATCCCCGTCTGCTCCCCGCTCGCCTTCCCGGACGGGGAGACGCTGCACCGGATCGAGGACATCCACTACGCGGTCTGGCCGCGCACGGGGGGGCGCGCGGCGGACGAGTTCAGCGATGCGCAGATCGCCGTGCTGGGTCGCCTGCTCGCGCGCATCCACAACGTCGGCGCCACCCGATCCGCCCCGCCACGGCCGCGCCTCGACGGTGGCCGCGCGCTGCTCGAGCCGCTCGCCTTCCTGGAGGAGCGCTTCCTTCCCCGCGAATGCGCGCGCCGCTACCGGTTCGCCGCGGAGGAGGTGGCGCGCCTCTACGACGCCTGGAGCCGGGACGTTCCGATCCACCGCATCCACGGCGACTGCCACGCGGGCAACCTGCTCCACGGACCCGAAGGCTGGTTCTTCCTCGACTTCGACGACTTCGTGGAGGGCCCAGCCGTCCAGGACCTGTGGATGCTGTTGCCGGGACGCGACGCCGAGGCGGAGCGCCAGCGCGCGCTGCTGGTCGAGGCCTACCGCGAGTTCCGCGACTTCGACGCGGGCTGGCTGCGGCTGGTGGAGCCGCTGCGCGCGTTCCGCTTCGTCTCCTACGCGGCCTGGATCGCGCGCCGCTGGCAGGACCCGGCCTTCCCGGACGCCTTCCCCCACTTCGGCGCGGCCCGTTACTGGGAGGACGAGACCTGCGACCTGGAGGAGCAGGTGGAACGCTTGCTGCGCGGGGGCGACGACGTGCCCGCGGCGTTGCGACGCGAGCCCCGCGAGGAGCCCGAGCTCAGCAACGAGGACATCTTCTGGGATCTCTAGCGGCCGGGTCGCTCACTCGCCCGTTTCGTATCCGAGCGCGCGCAGCTGCTGCTGCAGCTCCTCGGGCACGTCGTCGTGGCGGACTCCCGCGCGGGTCGGGTGTGCCTTCAGGAAGGCGGAGAGCTCCGCCTCGAGCTCGGCCGGCGGAGCATCGCCCGCCGGCCGGTAATCCGGCGCCTCCGGCCCCTCCCCCAGGCGGGCGCTGCGGGGCTCGATCGCCGGGTTCTCGTTGCCCCACGGGTGGCCCTCGGCCGTCGTCGTGGCTCCGGGCAGGCGATCGCGTGCGAAGTAGTCGCGCCCGCGGATCACGGCGGCCTGTCGGCTCGCCTCGGCGAAGAGCGAGCGCGGCTCGCCCCCGTCGCCGCCCGCCAGCGGAAGCGGGCGTCCGACGAAGCTCTCCGGAGCCGTCAGTCCCGCCAGCTGGAGCAGGCTGGGCGCCACGTCCACCAGGCTGACGCTCTCCCGCACCACGCCGCCCGCAGCCCCGCCCGGCGGCGGTCGGTAGAGCAGTGGCACGCGGATCTGGTCGAAGCCGGCGGACTGACCGTGGGCGAAGAAGTAGCCGTCCTCGCCGAAGGCCTCGCCGTGATCGGCCGTGACCAGCACGGCGGGCGGTCGCCCCAACGCATCGAGGCCCGCCACCAGACGCCCGACCTGGACATCCAGGAAGCGGATCTCGTCCAGGTAGCGTCGCTCGTAGGTCGAGCGCGCCCGGGCCCCCGCGAGCGCCTGGTACTTCGGGATGCCGCCGCGGCCGGAGTTGTCGTCGAGCACCGGCATGGCCGGCTCGCCCGCCGGGTCCCGCGCCGCAGGCGCGCCCGGCGGAAGGTAGGGACCGTGCGGGTCCTGGTAGTGCACCCACAGGAACCAGGGCTCCCGCGCCTGCGCGTGCGCCCAGGCCAGCGCGGCGTCCGTCGTGGCCCGGGCGTCGCGCTCGGCGTAGCCGGAGCGGTTGGGCTCGCGGCGCGACATCTGGTCGTCGTAGTGCTCGAAGCCCTGATCGAGACGACGGCGGTGGTGCAGCATCGGGTTGGAGACGAAGGCGGCGGTGGTGTAGCGCGCTTCGCGCAGCTGCTCCGCGACGCTCACGAACCCGGGCGCCAGGTACGAGCGGAGGTTCTGGGTCACACCGTGCTGCGGTACGTAGAGGGAGGTCAGGAGCGAGGCCACCGAAGGCGAGGTGGTGGGCGCCGTCGAGAAGGCCCACTCGAAGCGCGTCCCCGATTCCGCCAGCGCGCAGAGGGCGGTCCCGGAGTCCGGCGGACCGCCGTAGCAGGCGAGACGGTCGGCTCGCAGCGTGTCGACGCTGATCAGCAGCAGGTTGGGGGGAGCCGCGGGCCCGCCGGAGCAGCTGGCGAGCAGCAGCAGGCCCGCCGCCCGTGCGAACCCCGGGAATCGCTTCACCGCGCGAATCTAGCGCAGCGGCCGGCGCGTCCGGCGCGCCGCCTGTGCCATCCTGCGTGGATGCTGAACGGCCTGGATCACGTCGTCGTCGCCGTCCGGGAGCTCGCCGCGGCCTCGCAGCGCACCAGCGCGCTGCTCGGCTGCGAGCCCTGGTGGCGCGGCAGCCACCCGGGTGCCGGCACGGCCAACGCGCTGTACCGGCTGGACAACACCAGCCTCGAGCTGCTGGCGCCGCAGGGCGAGGGCGCGCTGGGCGGTCTCGTGGCGCAACACCTCCAGGAGCGCGGCGAAGGGCTGCTGGCGCTGGCCTTCGCCACCGACGACGCGGACGTCTGTGCGCAGCGCCTGCGCTCGGCGGGGCTGGTGGCCTCCGAGCCACGGCCCGGCGAGGGCCGGGAGGTCGCCGGCGGCGCGCTGCGCCGCTGGCGCAACGTGCTGCTCGCCCCCGACTCGACGCGCGGCCTGTGGCTCTTCGCGATCGAGCGCGCGCGCGCCGCGAGCGATCGGGAGCCCAGCGCAGCGGCACCCGCCGACAGCGCCGTCGTCGCGGCGCTGGATCACGTCGTCGTGCTGAGCCCGGCGCTCGAGGCATCGCGCGCGCTCTACGGTGCGGCGCTGGGTCTGCGCCTGGCGCTCGATCGCCGCTTCGAACGGCGCGGGCTGCGCATCCTCTTCTTTCGAAGCGGCGGCGTCACCGTCGAGGTCGTGGGCCGGCTCGACGCGGAGCCCGACGCGCAGGCGCCGGACCGCTTCGGAGGGCTCGCCTGGCGCGTCGGCGATGCGGAGGCGGCTCGGCAGCGCCTGTGCGCCAGCGGCTTCGACGTCTCGCCGCTGCGGCCCGGGGCCAAGCCCGGTACGCGCGTCTTCACGGTGCGGGACGCGACCTGCGGCGTGCCGACGCTGATGCTCGAGCCGGCGCCTTGACATTGCCGGCCCGGGAGCGAGCGTTAGACTTCGTCATGGCACCGATCTCCGGCAACGGCTCTCCAGGCGGGTTTCCCGACGATCTCGAAGCGGCGATCCTGCAGCTCAAGCACGAGCGCAACGCCATCATCCTCGCGCACTACTACCAGGAGTCGGAGATCCAGGAGCTCGCCGACGTGGTGGGGGATTCCCTGGCGCTCGCCCAGGCGGCGACACGGGTCGAGCGCGACGTCATCGCGTTCTGCGGCGTGCATTTCATGGCCGAGACGGCCAAGATCCTGAATCCCGACCGGACGGTCGTGGTACCGGACCTGGCGGCCGGCTGCTCCCTGGCCGACGGCTGTCCGCCGGACGAGTTCCGCGCCTTCGTCGATGCCCATCCCGGTGCCAAGGTGCTGACCTACATCAACACCCATGCCGACATCAAGGCCATGAGCGACCTGATCTGCACCTCGTCGAATGCCGTGAAGATGGTGCACCACTTCGACGGCGAGCCCATCATCTTCGCGCCGGATCGCCATCTCGCGCGCTGGGTGGCCAAGGAGGCGCAGCGGCCGGATCTCATCGCCTGGCCGGGCACCTGCGTGGTACACGAGCAGTTCAGCGCCAAGCGCCTGGTCCAGCTGAAGGTGAAGCATCCCGAGGCGGAGGTGCTGGCCCACCCCGAATGCGACGAGGCCGTCCTCGCCGAGGCCGATTGGATCGCCTCCACCACCGGCATCATCAAGCGCGCGGTGGAGTCTCCGGCGCAGACGCTGATCATCGCCACCGAGGACGGCGTCTTCCACCAGATCGAGGAGAAGGCGCCGCAGAAGACGCTGATCCAGGCGCCCGGCATGGACGAGAGCTGCGCCTGCAACCGCTGCCCCTTCATGCGCCTGAACACGCTCGAGAAGCTCTACCTCTGCCTGCGCGACCTGCGGCCCGAGGTCAGCGTGCCGGAGGCGACGCGGGTGGCTGCGCTCCGGCCCATCGAGCTGATGCTCGAGCTCTCCGCCTAGCTCCGCCCCGAGTGAGGCGACCCGAGAAAGAGTAGGCTTCCAACGGGAGGGAGCCCCGCGTGGACCTCGACGCCGTCGAACATCGGCTCGCCGCGATCCTCTCGGCCGATGCGGTCGGCTACAGCCGGCTCATGGCGTTGGACGAGATCGGGACCGTTCGCACCCTGACCGCCTGCCGCGAGGAGATCCGCAGTCTCGCCGAGCGGCACCGCGGCAGGATCGTCGACGCTCCGGGGGACAACCTCCTGGCGGAGTTTCCGAGCGCGTCCGAGGCGGTGCGCTGCGCCATCGAGGTGCAGGAGGCGATCGGGATTCGCAACGCCGAGGTGTCCGAAGAGCGGAAGATGGAGTTCCGGATCGGCGTTCACCTCGGTGAGGTCCTGGTCGAAGGCGAGCGGATCTACGGCGACGGGGTCAACATCGCTGCGCGGCTAGAGGGCATCGCGGAGCCGGGCGGCGTCTGCATCTCCGCGGCGGTGCGCGACCAGGTGCACAACAAGCTCGACGTCGGCTACGTCGACCTGGGCGAGCAGGTCCTTCAAGAACATCTCGGACCCGGTTCGCGCCTATCGGGTCCAGCCGAGCGCCGCGCGCAGGCCGGCGGTGGCCCCGCGGCAACGTCGGCGGCTCCGCACAGCGCTCGGGACGGCGGCGGCGCTGCTGCTGCGTCGTCGCCGGCATCTGGGCGAGCTGGCCCCGTCCCCTCGGCCTGCTCATCGACTGGACGGGCGCGGGCTCGCCGCCGGTCGATCCTCCGCTCCCGGACAAGCCGTCCCTGGCGGTGCTGCCCTTCGAGAACATGAACGGGGATCCGGAGCAGGAGTACTTCAGCGACGGGATCACCGAGGATCTGATCACGGATCTCTCGCGCAGCCCGAGGCTCTTCGTGATCGCCCGAAACTCGAGTGCTGGGCGCTGCATCGGCCTCCGTGCTGCTCGAAGCCGCCGATCGGGAGGAGCTCCGAGATCAGCTCCGCCGCGCGGGACTCCCCTGAGCTTCCCGGAAGTTTCCGATGCAGGAACGTCCCCTTAGTTGTCGAGGACGAAGTCCGCGATGCGGG
>Ga0307429_1001418_pt1 | contig 11327 bp, 10 predicted proteins | sample SalMarWE160230MG_FD_202151 | JGI IMG/M metagenome (GOLD analysis project Ga0307429, IMG submission 202151) | Salt marsh sediment microbial communities from the Plum Island Ecosystem LTER, Massachusetts, United States - WE1603-230 | ecosystem: Environmental > Aquatic > Marine > Intertidal zone >...
CTAGAAACTAGCAGAAGATTCCAAACCGTATCTAACAGAATAAATATGAAAAAGGCGGGAGTAGACCCTTATTACACCTTTTATCCTAAAGGAAAGGAAGAACAAAAGGATTATCTTATTCCAGTAGCTCGCTTATGGCAAGAGAGAAAAGAAGAAGCAAGATTAATACCTGGTATTTTTCGTACCGATGAACCGGTATTTAATGTTCCTCGTTTGGGCAAAAATCATGTAAGGGCAGGACAAGACAGAGAGCTAATAGGAATAAGTAAAGAGGGGAGAAGAATTTATTTGTGGCATCCCTGGGAAAAGGGTATAGCTCCAGTTGAGCCCTACGTCTATAAAGATATTTCTATTTATAAATATCTCCAAGAATTAAAGAAAAGAGGAGAAGATATCGAAGAATACAAGTCAATTTGGTACTACTATTAAATATACTCCCGAGAAAAAAAATTGACTAAAGGAGGTGATATAAAAGAATTAAAGATAAGCTAAGCTCTTAGTTTAGAGCAGATTTTTGTTAGTAGACATAGTGAATTAAAAAATTAAAAAATGGAGGTATTAAAGTGAAGAAATATTTAAACATAATAATAATGGTTAGTTTATTAATGTTTTTGTTTTCCGGAATTAGTTTAGCTGTTACCCATATTACTTTTGGAACTGGAAGCCCAGGAGGTGTTTATTATCCTCTGGGTGGAGCAATGGCTGATCTTTGGACTAAATTGTTGAAAGCAGAAGGAATTGAAGTAACCGCTGAATCAACCGCAGCATCAGTAGAAAATTGTAGATTGACAGGCAGTGGAGAAATTCAGATTGGAATGGCAATGGCTAGTGTTGCATACAAAGCTTATGAAGGTATAGTGCAATTTGAAGGGAAGCCTCAATCTATACTGGGTCTATTTTCTATGTATCCGGCACCCCAACATATTTTAACTTTAGACCCCAATATTAAATCTATTAGAGATTTAAAAGGAAAGAAAGTTTCAGTAGGTGCCCCGGGAAGCGGAAACGAAACTATATCTAAACTGCTTATTGAAATCGCCGGTTTAACTTATGATGATATGACAGTCAGTTATTATTCTCAACCTGAAGCAGCTCAAGCTTTAAAAGATAGGAATGTAGATGTGGTATTTTGGAATTTCGCTTACCCTGGTTCTGCAGTACAAGAAGTGACTGCAGTAAGAGATGTATATTTTGTATCAGTAGATGATGACATTCTTAAAAAATTGATTGCTGAATTTCCTTACTATCAAGAGGGGAAAATACCCGCTAACACCTATAAAGGACAAAATTATGATGTTGCGACTGTTCAGGATGGAAATGATGTGGTCGTAAATAAAGATGTTGACGAGAATATTGCATATTTATTAGTAAAAACACTATTTGAAAATGCTAAAGAAATACATAATGTCCACCCCGTTGCGAAACTATTAATTCCCGAAATTGGTGTAAGGACCGTTACCCCACTTCATCCTGGTGCAGAAAAATACTTCAAGGAGAAGGGATTACTTTAATGTTTAGTAGAATAATCAGGGGAACCGTTATGGTTTCCCTGATTATTTTTTTTATTATCATAATATTATATTTTATAAATAATAAAGAAAATAAGCAGGCGCAATATTATTTAGAAATTATTAACAGAAAGAATGATACCATATTAGTTAAAATTGAAGTTGATGTTGGCGATAAATTTTATTTGGAATATATAAATTCAAAAGATTTAAATCCAGTATATGATACTTTTGAAATAAGGGAAGAGGGAATATTTTGTCTGCTTACCGAGGGATATCCCTGGTATGGGGTGGGACAAGAATGCCATACTTCTAAAGATATAAAATACTCAGATGAATTAGTAATAGTAAACGTAAATAGGGAGATGAAAATACTTCCGTTACGGGTGGCTTTTACCGTAGAGCAAAAGATAAGATATAAAGAGAGAGAATTTATTCTATCTTCTTTAACTGATAGAGGGGACCCTATAGATATAATTATCGCCACTAAAGGAGGTATAAATGACAATTAAAGAAAAAGACAATTTGCAAACTAACAAAGAAAAAAACAATGAAATTGAAGTAAAAGTTGATAAAAAAATATTAAAAGAAATCGAAGAGATTGAAACCAAAAATAAAAGAAATTTAATCGGTCTCTGGTCTCTCCCCATCATAATTGCTTCTATCGGATTATTTATTTTTCATATGTACACCGGCTGGTTTGGAGCTTATTTTAGCCTAATTCAACGTTCTATCCATTTTATGTTAATTTTAACTTTAACTTTTTCTATTTTTGCCCGCGGTAAAAAAAGTCCCAGAGATAAAATACAATTTTATGATCTAATATTTATTGGCATATCTATAATTTTATGTTATTACATACTGACTAATTATAAAGAGTTGGTCTGGCGAGCGGGTGCTGCAAATCCCATGGATGTTTTTTTAGGAGTTATTTTAGTCTTACTTACTTTAGAAGCAACCCGAAGAGCAGTGGGTCTTCCTTTAATGTTAGTGGCAGTATTTTTTCTTTTATACGCCTTAGTCTTTGGGCCTTATATGCCGGGAAGATTTTCTCATGGGACCTTTTCTATAAAGAGGGTAGCCTATTATCTTTATCTTACTGATGCCGGAATTTTCGGAACTCCCTTAGGTGTTTCAGCAAGTTTTGTCTACCTTTTTATTTTATTTGGGGCGATATTAAATAAGACTGGGGCAGGTAAGTTTTTTATTGATTTTGCAACTGCCTTAACCGGATACACCAGAGGCGGACCGGCTAAAGCGGCAGTAGTTTCCAGCGGTATGATGGGGACTGTATCAGGCAGTTCTACTGCCAATACAGTTACTACCGGTAGTTTTACTATACCTCTGATGAAGAGTATAGGTTATAGTTCGGTTTTCGCTGGAGCAGTAGAACCGGTTGCCTCCACTGGTGGACAGATAATGCCGCCCATTATGGGGGCTGCTGCCTTTATTATGGCTGAATTTTTAGGAGTTCCTTATATTGAAATTGCTAAAGCGGCAATTTTTCCTGCTTTATTTTATTATTTTGCCTTATTTATGGCCGTAGATTTTAAGGCCGCAAAAATTGGTTTACGCGGCCTTTCCAGAGATCGATTACCCAATCTATTGAATACTTTAAAAGCGGGATGGATTTTGTTAGCTCCTATCTTTGCTTTAATATATTTGTTGGTACAAGGTTATTCCCCACAAAAATCAGTAGTACTCAGTATAGTAGTATTAATTATAGTTAGCATGTTTAGTAAAAAGACCAGATTAACACCGAAGAAATTTTTAGAGGCTATAACTGAAGCAGGTCTTTCTGCTACTACGGTAGCGGTAGCTTGCGCAGCGGCAGGAATAATTGTCGGGATTACTACTATGTCCGGATTAGGACTTAAATTTACCGGAATCGTATTTGAAGTTTCGCGGGGGATTTTACCCATAGCCTTAATCTTGGCTTCTTTAGCTTCTCTGGTCTTAGGAATGGGGATACCTACTACTGCTAATTATATTATAATGGCTACTTTGATTGCCCCTGCTTTAATTAGATTAATGGGTGAAAATACTCATCTTATCCTGCCTCATATGTTCGTTTTTTATTATGGTATATTGGCTGATATTACTCCACCGGTAATGTTGGCAGTATTTGCAGGGGCAGCAATAGCCAGAGCTCCAGCAATGAAAGTAGGGATAGAATCTACTAAATTAGCTATTCCAGGATATACATTACCTTTTATGTTTATATTTCATCCTGAGCTAATTTCCTGGAATTTTACTACAGATTTGAATTTAGCTAAATTGGGGTTTTTCTTATTATTAGCTACAGCAATGTCGATTGGTATAGCTGGAGGTATGCAGGGTTACCTGATTAGAGAGACTAAATTTTATGAAAGAATGATGCTCTTAGCAGGTTCTTTTATGATAGTACCAGCAAACTATATGGTAAATTTATTAGGGCTGGCATTAATAGGAATTACCTTACTATCCCAGATCTTACTTAAAAAACAAAAAGTAATAGTTTTGGAATAATAGCTGAATAAAAAGCGTATCTCGTATCTCGTGAATCGTATCTCGTAAAAAAAGAAAGTAGGGGCGTATTGCAATACGCCCCTTGTCACTATATACTATCCTGCTATCCGCTCATAATATCCTGTCTCCTGGCTCCTGACTACTGGATTCCTAACTAATTATTATTTTTTTAAAAAGCTATTGACTTTTTTTTAGTATATGTTATTCTTTAAAAAGATTAATCAATCAGTCCATTAGTCCAATGTTAGAATAAAGATTTATCGTTTTAAAGAGGAAGTCTTTTATGAAAATTAAGATTGATAAGAAAAGCGGAATTCCTTTATATCTTCAAATAAAACACCAAATTAAAAAAGTCTTAGAAAGCAGCGATTTGAAAGAAGGAGAACAACTACCCACCGAAAGAGATTTATCCGAAAGCTTACAAGTTAGCAGAAATACAGTAAGTATGGCCTACAAAGAATTAGTATTGGAGAATACAATACTATCTATCCCGGGGAGGGGAACCTTCCCTAATCCGAAAACCTCTATGTTTAGCAAATCCAAAACAAATAATAATCTATCAAAGATAGAAGAGATTATCGATGTTAGTATTAATGAAGCACTGGAGTTAAATTTTGAGTTAGGTGAGTTCAAAAAATTAGTAAAAAAGAAAATAGAAGAAAAAGAAAAATTATTAAAAAACATTAACATAGCTTTTATTGAATGTAATCAGGAGCAATTGCATTTTTTTACCAAAGGGATAGAATTAGGAACCGGTATTTCCATAATTCCTATATTAATAGATGAGATTTATAAGGAACCAGATACTTTTAGAGAAAGAATTAAATCTATAGATTTAGTAGTTACTACATTTTTTCATTATGGCGAAGTAAAAAAATTTCTTGTCGATCAAAAACAGAGGGTTCTCGCCATCGCCTTAGATCCTCTAATGGAAACTATGGTAAACATTGCTCATTTATCTTCCAAAGATAAAAATATTGGCCTGGTATGCATTACCGATAAGTTTGCCCAAAGAGTTTTCCAATCTATAAAACAGGCAGGAGTAAAATTCTTAAGTTTTAAATTTACCACTTCTCATGATGAAAACGAAGTAAAAAAATTCTTAGCCCACACAGATATTGTGACAACTTCTCCGGGGAGAAAGAAGGAAGTAAAAAAAATAATTTCCCCCCAAATTCCCCTCATTGAGTTTATTTATGTTCCCGATAAAGGTTCTATGAGTATGTTAAAATTAGCCATTTTAGATATTAAAAGAGAAGGAGGCATATCAGAAAAGATATGAAGCAAAAAAAATTATTTGAAGTTTATCAAAATAATTCAGTAAAGATATCAGTTCACAGAGAGTGGTGTAAATCATGTGGTATCTGTATTGAATTTTGTCCAAAGGATGTATTAGTTCCTGATGATCAAGGGAAACCTATTCCTGAGAATATTGATGCTTGCATAAATTGCGGCCTTTGTGAATTGAGATGTCCGGATTTTGCTATCACAGTAGAAGGAGTGGGAGAGAAAAATGAATGATCTAAAAAAGAAAAAAAATATAAAATTATTGCAGGGAAACGAAGCCTGTGTTGAAGGAGCGCTATTATCTGGAGTTAAATTTTTTGCCGGTTATCCAATTACTCCTTCTTCAGAGATAGCTGAAGGAATGGCTAAAAAATTACCTAAAATTGGCGGAAAATTTATACAGATGGAGGATGAAATTGCCAGTATGGCAGCGGTAATTGGTGCTTCTATAGCTGGACTAAAATCTCTAACTGCTACTTCAGGTCCCGGAATGTGCTTAAAACAAGAAAATTTAGGTTTTGCCATTATTAACGAAATACCTTGTGTAGTGGTTAACGCTCAAAGAGGAGGACCAAGCACCGGGTTACCTACTAAACCTTCTCAAGGTGATATGATGCAGGCAAGATGGGGAACTCATGGAGATCACCCCATCATAGCTCTTGCTCCTTCCACCCTTAATGAGATACTTTCCTTAACCATCAAAGCATTTAATTTTAGTGAAAAATATAGAACCCCGGTTATTTTACTCCTGGATGAAGTAATCGCCCATATGCGGGAAAAGGTAGAGATTCCTGCTCCGGAAGATATTGAAGTGATAAACCGAAAAAAACCTACTGTTCCCCCTGAAGAATACTTACCCTTTAAACCTGATGAAGACGGAGTTCCTCCTATGGCCAACTTTGGAGAAGGATACCGTTATCATGTAACCGGTTTGGTTCATAATTATAAAGGCTTACCTACTTCTAACTCCCAAGAAATAGATGCTTTTATAAGGCGTTTACATAATAAGATTCAGAAGAATATTAAAGATATAATAATTAACGAAAAATATTTTTTAGAGGATGCTAAAATTGCTTTAATCGCTTATGGTTCAGTAGCAAGAGCTGCCGAGAGAACGGTAAAATTAGCTCGAGAGGAAGGGTTAAAAGTAGGTTTATTGAAATTATTAACTATTTGGCCTTTCTGTTCCGAAGAAGTAAACAGGCTGGCTCAACAGGTAGATCTAATTATAGTTCCGGAAATGAATTTAGGCCAAATGGTTTTAGAAGTAGAAAGAGCTTCCCAGGGAAAATGCCGGGTTGTACCTTATGGCCGGGTAGATGGTGAATTAATTAATCCTATAGAAATATTAGGGAAGATTCGGGAGGAGATAAAGAAATGAAGACAATAATTGATAATTATATTAGAGAAGAGATGTTTCCCAATATATGGTGCCCTGGTTGTGGTAATGGCATTGTTTTAGGAGCTATTATTAGAGCTATAGACGAACTAAAATGGGATAAAAATGAAATTGTAGCGGTTTCTGGCATAGGCTGCTCCAGTCGAATTACCGGATATGTAGATTTTTGCACCATGAATACTACCCACGGGAGAGCTTTGCCTTTTGCTACCGGCATAAAAATGGCTAAACCTGATTTAAAAGTAATAGTAGTTATGGGAGATGGAGATTGTTCAGCTATCGGAGGAAACCACTTTATCCATGCCGCACGGCGTAATATCGATTTAACTGCTATTATTATTAATAATATGATATATGGAATGACCGGGGGTCAATATTCGCCCCTTACTCCTACCGGCAAATTTGGTTCCACTGCACCTTATGGAAATATTGATCAAACTTTTGATTTGGCCAAACTGGCTACTGCAGCAGGTGCAAGTTATGTGGCTCGAGGAACGGTGTATAATGTTCGGCAGTCAACCTCTTTGATAAAAAAGGCTTTAGATAAGAAAGGATTCTCAGTAGTAGAAATAATATCTGATTGCCCTGTATCTTACGGTAAAATGAACAAAATGAAATCACCTGTTGATATGTTAAAATGGATAAAAGATATGGCTGTTTCCAAAAAGGCATGGGAGGCGCTTTCTGAAGAAGAAAAGGAAGGTAAATTGGTTACAGGTGAATTTATAAATATAGATAGAATAGATTATACCGAAAGATATAAGGAAATTACCAAAAAAGCTCAGAAGATGGGAGGCAATAAATAATGAAAGAAAGACTTGAAATATGTTTAAGCGGTTCCGGAGGACAGGGATTAATTTTAGCCGGTATAATTTTAGCCGAAGCAGCCGGTATATATGATGGAAAAGAAGCGGTTCAAAGCCAGTCTTACGGGCCAGAAGCTCGAGGAGGAGCCAGTAGGTCAGAAGTGATTATAAGCGATAATACGATAGATTATCCTAAAGTAATAAAATCGGATATTCTTTTAGCTCTAACTCAGACTGCTTGTGATAAGTATATCAAAAATTTGAATGAAGAAGGTATCCTGGTTGCTGATTCTACATTAGTAACTGAGGTTCCTAATATCTCAAATAAAACATATTTATTTCCTATTACCGAAACAGCTCAAAAAAAATTTGGAACAAAATTAGTTACCAATATTATTTCATTAGGAATAATTGTAGGCTTAACTAAAGTGGTTTCCCAGGAAGCTATTCAAAAGGCAGTGTGTTCCAGGGTTCCAGTTAAGGCAAAGGAAGTAAACGAAAAAGCATTGCTCCTGGGGTTTAATATTGCTAATGATTTAAAAAAAAATAGGAAATCAAGTAATAAAAAATAATAATTTGCAAAAAAGGAGATTAAGAATAAAATGAAAATTTTAGTGGTAAATAGCGGCAGCTCATCCATAAAATATCAGTTATTTAACATGACTGATGAGTCGGTACTGGCTAAAGGCTTAGTGGAGAGGATTGGAATTTCTGATTCAATTATTAATCATTATCCTTCTAACAGGCAACCGGTTATAACCCATCAGGATATTCCTAACCATAGGGTAGGGATTAAATTGATGATGGATGCCTTACTTCATCCGGATTATGGTGTAATTAAGGATATCTCTGAAATAGTAGCGGTAGGCCATAGAGTAGTTCATGCCGGGGAGAAATTTTCCGGCTCAGTTTTACTTACCGATGAAGTTATGGATGCCTTAAAAGAATGTATCGAACTTGCTCCTTTACATAACCCGCCTAATATCTTAGGGATAGAAGTCTGTAAAGAATTAATGCCTGAGGTGCCACAAGTGGGAGTATTTGATACTGCTTTTCATCAGACTATTCCGGAATGTGCTTATCTCTATGGTATCCCTTATAAATTTTACAAGAAATATAAAGTAAGAAGATATGGATTCCATGGAACCTCACATAAATACGTGGCTCAAAGAGCAGCAGAAATTTTAAAAAAACCTATAGATGAGCTTAAAATAATTACTTGCCACCTGGGGAATGGCTCAAGCATTACTGCTGTAAAAAACGGAGTTTCCATAGATACCAGTTTAGGATTTGGGACAGTTGCAGGTATAGTTATGGGGACTCGTTGCGGAGATCTCGATCCGGCAATTATCCCCTTTTTGATGGATAAGGAAAAACTTTCAGTGGAAGAGATCAATGAAATTATTTATAAAAAAAGTGGATTTATAGGTTTATCGGAAGGGATTTCAAGTGATAAACGAGATTTAAGAGAGAAAGCAAACCAGGGTGATGAAAGAGCTATAAGAACTATTTCTGTTTTTACTTATGGCATAAAAAAATATATCGGAGCTTACGCAGCAGCTATGGGAGGACTTGATGTAATTGTTTTTACAGCTGGAATTGGAGAAAATTCTCGAGAAACCAGAGCTGAGGCCTGTGAAGGGTTAGAATTTTTAGGAGTAAAGATTGATCCGGAAAAAAATAAAGTTCATGGCAAGGAAGCCATTATAAGTGATAATAATTCAAGAATAAAAGTTATGGTAATTCCCACTAATGAAGAGTTAATGATCGCAAAAGATACAGCAGAAATTTCAGCAAATCTATAGTAGTAATTGAGTAAAATTTAGGAGATAAAATGTACCAAATAGTTAACAAAGAAAGATTACACGAAATCATCTATTCGATGTGGATAGAAGCACCAGAGGTAGCTTCCTCCGTTCAACCCGGTCAGTTTATTATTCTAATGATTAAGGAAAAGGGAGAACGTATCCCTTTAACTGTTGCCGATTTTAACCGGGAAAAGGGACTAATCCGCATCGTCTTTCAGATAGTAGGCAAGACCAGCGAAGAACTTTCCACCTTAGAAGAGGGAGATAAATTATTCTCCTTTATCGGACCTTTAGGTAAGGAAACCGAGATTAAAAATTACGGAAAAGTAATAACTGTAGGCGGGGGTACCGGAATCGCCTGTATCCATCCGATTACTCGTGCCTTAAAAGAAGCCGGTAATGAAGTCATCTCTATAATCGGAGCTAGAAATAAGGAACTAATTATTATGGAAAAAGAACTAAAATTGGCCTCCTCAGAACTAATTGTTACTACCGATGATGGTAGTTATGGCCGAAAGGGTTTTGTCACTCAAGTTTTAAAAGAACTCTTAGATAAGGATAAATCAATCAAGAAGATATGGACTATCGGACCACCCATCATGATGAAAGTTACCTGTGAAACTACCAAATTTTATCCGGTAGAGACTATAGTCAGCTTAAATAGTATTATGGTAGACGGTACCGGAATGTGTGGTTCCTGTAGAGTTACCATCGGGGGAGAGACCAAATTTGTCTGTACCGATGGTCCGGAATTTGATGGACAATTAGTAGACTGGGAAGAATTTTCCAATCGTCTTTCCCGTTATAAAGGCTCAGAAAAAAAATCCTGGGATCTCTATCACCAACATAATAATACCAGTAACTGCGGAGGGAGGACAAATTAATGGCTGAAATGATACAAGTAAAAGAAAGAATGAAAAGAGAGCAAGTGTCCATGCCTGAGCAAAACCCTAAAGAGCGAGCTTGTAATTTTAAAGAAGTACCCTTGGGCTATACTCAAGAACAGGCTATTTATGAAGCTCAAAGATGCCTCCAGTGTAAAAACCCTAAATGTATGAAGGGCTGCCCGGCGGAGATTAACATTCCTAAATTTATCGAAAAAATTGTTGAGGAAGATTTTGCCAGAGCCTATCTGGAAATATTAAAGACCGATGACCTTCCGGCCATAACCGGGAGAGTATGTCCTCAGGAAGAACAGTGTCAGCAGGTTTGCATCTTAGAAAAACAGAAAAAACCGATAGCTATCGGTCGATTAGAACGATTTGTTGCTGATTGGGCTCGCAAAAATAACATTCACGGAAGCCTACCCCAGATTAGTAAAAAAGAACAGAAAGTAGCCATAGTAGGTTCCGGTCCTGCCGGGCTTACCTGTGCAGCTGATTTAGCCAAATTAGGTTATGAAGTTACTATCTTTGAAGCCTTACACCAACCCGGAGGAGTCTTGGTCTATGGTATTCCTGAATTTCGACTTCCTAAATCGATAGTAGAATACGAAGTAAAAGAGATTGAAAAATTAGGAGTGAAAGTAATAACTAATTTTGTAGTAGGTGCTACCAGAAGCGTAGATGAACTGACCCGGGAATTTGATGCTATCTTCTTAGCCAACGGAGCAGGAGCACCCCGTTTTATGAATATCCCCGGAGAGAATTTAAATGATGTTTATTCAGCAAATGAGTTTTTAACTCGTTCTAATTTAATGAAAGCTTATGCTTTCCCAGAATACGATACTCCTATTAAGATAGGCAAAAGGGCAGCTACTATCGGAGCAGGAAACGTAGCTATGGATTCAGCCCGTACAGTCTTAAGATTGGGAGCCGAAAAATCCTATATCATCTATCGCCGGTCCCGAAAAGAAGTTCCAGCTCGGGCAGAGGAAGTCCATCATGCGGAAGAAGAGGGGATTATCTTTAATTTTCTTACCCTCCCTGTTAAAGTATTAGGTGATGATAAAGGTAATGTTATGGGAATGGAATGTCTGAAGATGGAATTAGGTGAACCGGATGATTCAGGT
>Ga0307429_1001419_pt1 | contig 11325 bp, 10 predicted proteins | sample SalMarWE160230MG_FD_202151 | JGI IMG/M metagenome (GOLD analysis project Ga0307429, IMG submission 202151) | Salt marsh sediment microbial communities from the Plum Island Ecosystem LTER, Massachusetts, United States - WE1603-230 | ecosystem: Environmental > Aquatic > Marine > Intertidal zone >...
AGGATTGCCCGGGAGCCGCGGAGGTCACCCACTCGGTCTTCCTGGTCGGCGACGCGGGCGATCCGAGGCTGCCGAGGCATCCCGAGGCAGAGCTGCCGGTGGAGCCCGTGCTGCGCAACCTGAGCGGCGACGTGCTCGAGCAGGTCGGCGAGCTGGGGGTCGACCGGGTAGCGGTGATCTACCTGGGAGACAACGTCTACCCGCGCGGGCTGGCGCCGCCGGGCCAGCCGGAGCGCGCGCGGGGGGAGCGCATCCTGCGCATGCAGATCGCCGCGGCGGCCCCCGCGCGTACCGTGTTCCTGGCCGGAGAACGCGACTGGGCGCTCGAGGGGCCGCGGGGCTGGCAGCAGGTCAGCGCCCAGCGCGAGTTCCTGGGCCGACAGGGCCCCTTCGTGTCGATGCTCCCGCCCGGTGGCTGCCCGGGTCCCGAGCGGCTCGATTTCGGCCCTCGGCTGCGCTTCGTGTTCATCGATCCGATCGGCTTCGGGCATGCCACCGACTTCCCCGAGTCGCACGCGGGCCACTGCCGCCACGCGAGCGCCGTCGAGGCCTTCCAGGAGCTCTCGGCCGAGCTCGACCATCCCGACGGCCGCCACGTCGTGCTGGCGCTGCACCATCCGCTGATCACCGCGGGTCCCCCCGCCGGGCACTCCAGCGAGGTCTATCGACGCTACATCCCGGGCATCTATCGGGCGTCGCGCCCGCGGGTGCCGCTGCTCTTCGCCGGCGGACACGAGCACAGCCTGCAGCTGCACCGCGACGCGGTGGGTGCGTACTACGCCGTCAGCGGCGCCGGCAGCATCAGCCAGATCGGCGGCGTCGAGCCGACCGAGACGGCGATGTTCGCGCTGGCCGCGCCCGGCTACATGCGGCTCGACGCCCACGCGGACGGCGCGCTCGGGCTCACCCTCTTCGCGATCCTCGGCGGTCCCAGGCGCGAGCCGGTGCTGCGACACTGTCTCGCCGAGGCGCCCGTGCAGACGTCGCGTCGCTAGCGCCGGAAGCCCGCGGAGCGCCGCAATGGACGTCCTCGGCTGGCTGCGCGTCCGGGAGCTGGGACCCGAGACCTACCTCCTCACCCGCCGCCTCTTCCTGACGCTGCTCGGCCTCTGCTACGGGTCGGCCTTCGTCTCGCTGTGGGTCCAGCTGCCGGGCCTGCTCGGCAGCCACGGGCTGGAGCCGGCGCTGGACCGGCTGGCGGAGCAGTCCGCCGCGGGCGCGGGGCGCTTCTGGCGGCTGCCGACGCTGCTCTGGCTCTGGCCGAGCGACTGCGGCCTGCACGTCCTGTGCGCGGCCGGGAGCGTCTGCGCGCTGCTGCTGGTGGCCGGCATCGCGCCGCGCCTCACGGCGGCCGCCCTCTGGCTGCTCTACCTCTCGCTGGTCTCGGTGGGCGGCGTCTTCCTGCCCTACCAGTGGGACACCCTGCTGCTCGAGACCGGTCTGCTCGCGATCCTGTTCGCCCCCGGGCGCCTGGCCCCCCGCGCCGCGGCCGCTCAGCCGGTCGAGCCGCTCGCGCTGGCGCTGCTGCGCTTCCTGCTCTTCAAGCTGATGTTCCTCTCGGGCGCGTTGAAGTGGCTGTCGGGCGATCCCACCTGGCGCGGCCTCAGCGCCACCACCTTCCACTACCTCACCCAGCCGCTGCCGCTGCCGATCAGCTGGTACGCAGACCGGCTGCCCGGCGCCTTCCACACCTTCGAGGCGGGCGCGACCCTGGCGATCGAGCTGGGGCTGCCCTGGCTGATCTTCGCACCACGGCGGCTGCGCTGGCTCGCCTGGGCCGGGCTCAGCGGCCTCCAGCTGCTGATCGCGAGCACCGGCAACTACGGCTTCTTCAACCTGCTGAGCCTGAGCCTGTGCGTGCTGCTGCTGGACGACGCCAGCCTGCGCAGGCTGCTGCCGGCGCGCCTGCGACCGCCGCTGCCCGATCCGGCGCGCGCGCGCCGCACGGGCTGGCCCCGGCGTCGCGTCGCCCTGGCGCTCGTCGCGGCGCTGCTCTTCACGGCGAGCGCCACGCGGCTGCTCGGCGTGCTGGGCCTGCAGCCCTCGTGGCTCGCACCGATCGCCGCGCTGAACCGGACGCTCGCTCCCCTGCTCTCGAACAACGGCTACGGGCTCTTCGCCGTCATGACCACCGAGCGCGACGAGATCGAGCTGGAGGGAAGCGACGACGGCCGCAGCTGGCGCGCCTACCGCTTCCGCTGGAAGCCCGGGCCGCTGGAACGGGCTCCCGCCTTCGCCGGACCTCACATGCCGCGCCTCGACTGGCAGATGTGGTTCGCGGCGCTCCAGGGCTGTGCACGCGTGCCCTGGTTCCACGTCTTCCTGCTGCGCGTGCTGGAGGGAGATCCGGCGGTGCTGGACCTGCTCGCAGAGAACCCGTTCGGGCAGAAGCCGCCGCGCTACCTGCGCACTCCGCTGTACCGCTACCGCTTCGCGACGCCGGACGAGGGCGGCTGGTGGCGACGTCGTTCCGTGGGGGTGTTCTGCCCGACGGTCGAGCTGCGGCAGGGCAGGCTGGTGGAGGCCCGTCGGCCCTGACGCGCGGATCGGCGCCTGGGTTACCGTCCGGTCCAGGAGCCCCGGTTTCGGGAGGCAGCGGATGGCGTTCGAGGGCTGTGTCGTCGCCGACAGCGACCTGCACGTGATGGAGCCGCCGGATCTGTGGCAGCGCTACATCGACCCGAGCTTCCGCCACGCGGCGCCTCAGGGTCTGGCCGAGCTCAAGCGCGACATGCGCGTGCGGGTCAAGAACCGCGTCCTGCTGCGCGGCGGCCCCGTGCGCCCGCGATCGGGGTCCGCGCAGGCGGCTCCGAGGACCGGCTGGCGCGAGGAGCACGACGACGTCTACGCCGCCGCCGACGCGCGCGGCTGGGACAGCTGCTCCCAGCTCGAGGCGATGGACGCCGAGGGCCTGGACCTGGCGGTGCTCTTCCCCTCTCGCGGCCTCTTCGTGCTGGGGCTCGACTCCGTGGATGCCATGGGGAGCGACGGGCTCGAGCCGGACTTCGCCGCCGCCATCGCCCGGGCCTACAACGACTGGCTGCACGACTTCGTCGCGATCGCCCCCGACCGCATGTTCGGAGCGGCGATGGTGGCTCCCCACGACGTGGACGCCGCGGTCCGCGAGGCCCGCCGTTGCGTCGAGCGCTACGGCTTCAAGGCGGTCTTCCTCTCGCCCGGCTGCATCGATCGGCGCCCCTGGCACCACCCCGTGTACGATCCGCTGTGGGCCGAGATCGAACGCCTCGGCGTACCGCTCGCCTTCCACGGCGGTGGGCAGAACTACCTGACGCCGGACTTCTCGCTGCAGGTCTTCGACAAGCTGATGATGTGGCACACCTTCTCACAGCCACTGGGCATCATGGCCACGGCGGTGAGCCTCTGCTCGGGCGGCGTGCTGGAGCGCTTCCCCGGCCTGCGCGTGGCGTTGCTCGAGGGAAACTGCGCCTGGGCGCCCTGGCTGTTCCATCGGCTCGACGAGCACTACGAGTGGGTGGGCTGGTACGAGGCCCGCGATCTCACCATGAAGCCGTCGGAGTACTTCCGCCGCAACTGCTTCCTCTCGGTCGAAGCCGACGAGGAGCCGGCGCGGCACTACATCGACTGGTTCGGAGACGAGAACCTGGTCTTCTCGACGGACTACCCGCACGGCGACTCGAAGTTCCCCCACGCCGTGGAGTGCTTCGCCAAGCTTCCGATTCCCGAACGGAGCCAGCGGCGCATCGTGGGCGAGAACTGGAGCCGTCTGTACGGGATTCCGCTGCGCAAGCTCGCGCCGCGGCGCTGAGCCTACGGAGCCGACGGCGCAGCCTCGGCCGGCGGCGGTGCGGCCACGTCGGCCCGCGACTCCAGCGCGGCGCCCAGCCACGCGGCGTCGAAGGGATCTCCGATCTCGCTGAAGATCGCCTCGCCCAGCGGCGAGAAGCTGTCGATGCTCAGCGCTCCGTTGTGCGCCGTGATGCGCCCCACGGCGTTGACGTAGCCGGTCGCCGGATCGTAGACCTGCGGCTCCACCAGCGTGCACTGCCCCGCGGGCCCGTCGCACAGGCGGGCGTAGGGCTCTCCGAGCACGCGATCCGCCTGGAATCCGGCCGCCCCCAGCGTGTCCATGCGCGCGTCGAAGCGCGTCTCCGTGCGCCACGAGGCCAGGCCCCAGCCGACGCGGTGGAACAGCGTGCCGGCGAGCGTCGCCGAGCGCACGTGCCCCGTCTCGGAGTCGAAGATCCAGACGAAGTCGCTGAAGCTCCCGGGGGCGGGATCCTGACCGGGGAAGAGGTGGGTCTCGATGGCGTGCGCGTCCACCGCGATCCGCACCTCGCCGGCCTGTTGGGCGGGCCCGAGGCGGCCGAGCAGCGGCGGCGTGAAGCGGCTGCGCGTCTGCTCGGGGTGTTCGCGCGGCGAGATCTCGAAGCGCACCGCCACCCAACGCGGCTCCGGGTCGCGCAGGTCGAGCGGCTCGCCGGCGACCGGAGCGGATGCCAGCACGCCGACCAGCAGGCCGGCCAGGCCGCCGAGGCGTCTGCTCGTCGCCAGCTTGCACCACCACATCGCCTGGCTCGGATGCAACGCGGGTACCAGCGTCGGCGCTGGCGGCAGGCGGGGACGGCAAGTGCGCGCCGTGCCGGCCTTCTCCCGCAGCGGGGCGCGCCGGCGGCGGCGCCGGCGACCGGCAAGCCACGCGCAAGGCGTGGAAGGATTCTTCCGCCGCTGGGAAGCCGGGGGGCTAGGCCTCGAGCGTCAGCGCCGGCACCTCGCGGCGCAGGAACCAGCGCTCGATCAGCACCCGCCGTGCGAACCAGGGCTGCGCGAGGGCGCGCCCGGCCACCGGACCGCGCCAGCGCGGCGGCAGCCAGTCGGTCGCGCCGCGGCGCTTCCGGCCCCAGCGGCGTCCGAAGCGGGCCGTCAGCGCTTCGGCGTACTCCCGCACCGCCTGCTCGGACGGACGGCCCATGCAGCGGCGCAGCACCCGCGCGGCCAGCAGCCCCGACTCCACCGCGGGTCGGATGCCCTCGCCGCTGCGTCCGTAGGCGAGCCCCGCGGCATCGCCCACCAGCAGCGTCCCGACGCCGCCCAGCGGACGCGGCGCCTCGTCGTAGAGGAGATAGGCGTGGCCCTTGAGCCCCCGCGGCAGCTGCTCCGGCACGCGCCCCGCCGCACACAGGCCCTCGACGAACTCCGTCACCCGCCTCGGGAAGCCCTGCGCGTCCTGGCGGCCGAGGCCCACGTTGAGCCACTCGCCCTTGCGCACCAGCCAGCCGTAGCCCTTGAGGTCGCGCTCGAAGATCAGCTCGGGAAGCTCGGGACGCACGGGGCAGCGCTCCTGCTGGTCCGGCGTCAGGCGGAACTCGATCTCCCGCGCCACCACCGTGGTCGGCTCGCTCTCACCGGGTCGCGCGCCGAGCCAGCGCGCCACCGGGCAGAAGTGGCCGCCCGCGCCGACCAGCCAGGCCGCGTTGATCTCGTCGTTCACGATCCAGCGGCCGTTCTCGCGACGCAGCTCGTGCAGGGGCTCCGCGAGCCGCTGGCGCGCCCCGCAGCGCGCGAGCAGGAAGTGGTCGAACTCGCAGCGCCGGATCCCGTAGCTCACCACGGCGCCGCAATCGATCAGCGCGCCCGGGTCACCGGCCCGCTGCACCGCGAAGCCGCGGATCGGCTGCATCACGCAGTCCTTGCGATAGTCGGCCGGATCGATGGCGAGCGCCTCGCAGATCGGCGGCGTGATCCAGCCGGCGCACACCTTGTCGCGCGGGAAGCGCTTGCGGTCGAGGAGCGTCACGTCCAGACCGGATTCGCGCAGGCCCCAGGCCACGCTCGAGCCAGCCGGGCCACCGCCGACTACGAGGACGTCGCAGCGCTCCACGGCGGCTCAGCCCCCCGCGTACAGGTCGTGGCGGGTCCAGGGCAGCGCCTCGTGCCCCGCGCGCGCGAAGAGGATCTGGTAGAGCTGCGTCGAGCCGGTGCGGAAGGCGGCGATCGAGGACGCCAGGTAGAGGCGCCACATCCGCACGAAGCGCTCGTCGTAGAGCGCCGCCACGCGGTCGTTCGCCTTCTCGAACCGCTCGAGCCAGTGCTCCAGGGTTCGCGCGTAGTGGCGGCGCAGGTTCTCGACGTCCATCACCTCCAGCTTGCGGGCCTCGAACAGCGGCAGCACCTCCGAGAGCGCCGGGATGTAGGCGCCGGGGAAGATGTAGCGCGAGAGCCAGGGATTCATCGGGATCGGCTGCGCGTGTCCGATGAAGTGCAACAGCCCCCGGCCATGGCGCTCGAGGGCCCGGTCGATCACGCGCCCCAGCGCCGGGTAGTGCGCGCGGCCCACGTGCTCGAGCATGCCCACCGAGACGAAGGCGTCGTAACGGCCGGTCGCGTTGCGGTAGTCGTCCTCGACGAACTCGACGCGATCGGCGAGACCGCGGCGTCGCGCGGCGTCGCGCGCGTAGCGGATCTGCTCGGTCGAGACGTTGAACGCTCGCACCGTGACGCCGCAATGCTCGGCCATGTGCAGCGCCAACGCGCCCCAGCCGCAGCCCGTCTCGAGCACGCTCTCGCCGGCGCGCAGGCGGAGCTTGCGGCAGACGAGATCGAGCTTGGCCCGCTGCGCCTCCTCGAGACCGGCTTCGGGCCGTGCGAAGTAGGCGCAGGTGTAGACGAGCTGCTCGTCCAGCCAGAGCGCATAGAACTCGTTTCCCAGATCGTAGTGGTGGTGGACGTTGCGTCGCGCGCGCGGGAGGGTGTTGAACGCGGGCACCAGGCTCCCCAGCCGCTTGATCCAGCTGGCCCAGCGCGGCGCGCGATCGCTGGCGCGGAAGACCAGCACGAGCAGATCCATCAGGTCTCCGTCGAGCCCGATGCGCCCGTCCATGTAGCCCTCGCCGAAGGCGCGCTCCGGGTTGGCGAGCACGGCGCGCAGGATTCCGCGGTCGCGCAGGTGGATGCGGCCGCGCGGGGCTCCAGGCGCGGCGGACACCTGCTCGCCGTTCCACAGCACGAAGGCGATCTGCGGGTGCCCGAGCACGCCGCAGAGGCGTTGCAGCAGCCAGCGCTCGAAGGCGCTGGGAGCAGTCTCCGTCGACTCCACGCCGCGCTCCCGGCTCGCCGTCATGCGGTCCCTCCCCTGGCAGACGCGCAGCCGCTCGCGGTTATCGTAGTCCGATCCCCGGGGGCGCGGTCAAGGCCGACGTGGGGGCCCCGGCTGGGGCCGGGAGCCCCGGACCAGGACGGGTCGGGCTAAGCTGACGGGATGGATCCGAGGCGACTCGCCGACATCAGGCTGCCGGAGGCGGGCGGCGAGCCGCGGCGCCTCGGGGATCTGTGGGCCGAGCGGCCGGTGGTGCTGGTCTTCCTGCGCCACTTCGGCTGACTGCTCTGCCGCGAGCACGCCGCGCAGTTGCGCGACGGCTATCCCACCATCCGGGAGCTGGGCGCGGAGGTCGTGGCCATCGGCACCGGTGACGAACGCTACGCACGCTGGTTCGTCGACGACTACCGCATCCCCTACCCGGTGCTGGTGGACGATCACGCCGAGGCCGCGCGCGCGGCCTCGATCCGCCGCGTGGGGCTGCTCGGCCTCTTCCATCCGGATTCCTTCCCCGGCGCAGCGCGCGCCTGGCGGGCCGGGCACCGCATCGGCATCGGCAAGCGCACCGACCAGCTCGGCGCCAGCTTCGTCGTCGGGCCCGGCGACCGGCTGCGCTACCAGCACCGCGACCGGCACACGGCCGACCACGCGCCGCTCGAGGAGATCCTGGCGGTGCTGCGCGAGGCGGCGGCATGAGCCCTTCCTCGCGCCCGCCGCTGCCGTCGGGGCTGGTGGCCTTCGTCAAGCGCGACTGCCCGACCTGCACGCTGGTGGCGCCGGTGCTCGCGCAGCTCGCCAAGCAGGTCCAGCTGAGCGTCTACACGCAGGACGATCCCGGCTTTCCCGACGGCCTCGACCCGCTGGACGACACCTCGTTGGAGATGTCCTGGCACCACCGCATCGAGGCGGTGCCGACGCTGCTGCGCAGCGAGGACGGACGCGAGCAGCAGCGCGCCGTCGGCTGGCAGCGCGCCGACTGGGAGGCGCTGTCCGGCGTCGCCGGGCTCGGGCCCGGCCTGCCCGCCGCGCGTCCGGGCTGCGGCTCGCGCTCGGTCGATCCCGAGCTCGCGCCGAAGCTGGCAGCGCGCTTCGGCGCAGCGAAGCTGCGTTCGCGGCGCGTCGAGATCGCGTCGGGCGAGGACGAGATCGAGGCGCTCCAGGCCCGCGGCTGGAGCGACGGCCTGCCGCTGGTGCCGCCGACCGAGGAGCGCGTGCTCGCGATGCTCGAGGGCACCTCGCGCGCGCCCGACGAGGTGCTGGCCGTGGTGCCGCCCGACCTGGTCGAGTGCAGCGTCGAGAAGGTCGCCATCAACGCGGTGATGGCCGGCTGCAAGCCCGAGTACCTGCCGGTGGTGCTGGCCGCGCTGGAGGCCGCCTGCACCGACGCCTTCAACATGCACGGGCTGCTCGCGACCACCATGCCGGCCGGCCCGGTGATCGTGGTGAACGGACCGATCCGCCGGCGCATCGGCATGAACTCCGGGCGCAACGTCTTCGGCCAGGGCAACCGCGCCAACCTGGCGATCGGGCGCGCGCTCCAGCTGGTGATCCGCAACGTGGGCGGCGGCCGGCCCGGCGAGGTGGACCGCGCCACCCATGGCAATCCCGGCAAGCTCTCCTTCTGCTTCGCGGAGGACGAGGAGGGCTCGCCCTGGGAGCCGCTCGCCGAGACGCTCGGCGCGCGCCCGGGCGCCGACGTCGTGACGCTCTTCCCCGGCGAGGGTCCCCGCTGCATCGTCGACCAGCTCTCGCGCGATCCCGAGTCGCTGGCCCGCAGCTTCGCGGCGAACCTGCGCACGCTGCACCACCCGAAGCTGGTTCTCGCCTTCGAGGCGCTGCTGGCGGTCGGCCCCGAGCACGGGCGCGTGTTCCGGGAGGCCGGCTGGAGCCGGCGCCAGCTCGCGGACCGGCTGCACGAGCTGCTGCTGATCCCGGGGCGCGAGCTGGTGAGGGGAGCCGGCGGCATCGCCGAGGGCCTGCCCGAATCCGTGAGGGACGCCACGCTGCCCAAGTTCCGGCCCGGCGGCATCCACCTGGTCCACTGCGGTGGCGGTGCCGGCCTCTTCTCCGCCATCATCGGCGGCTGGGTGGCAGGCGAGATGGGCAGCCAGACCGTGCTCCGGGAGATCCGGCCATGAGCGACGCCCCGCGCGTGGTGCTCGATCCCACCAGTGAGCGCAGCCCCGCGCAGCGCCCGCGGCTGCCCCGGCTCGACTCGCTCGACGGCAGGACGGTCGGGCTGCTCGACATCTCCAAGCCGCGCGGCGATCTGTTCCTGGATCGCCTCGAGCAGCGGCTGCGTGAGCGGGGAGCGAAGGTGGAGCGCTTCCGCAAGCCCACCTTCACCAAGCCCGCGCCGCTCGATCTGCGCCAGGAGATCGCCACGCGCTGCGACGCGGTGATCGAAGCGCTCGCCGATTGAGGCAGCTGCACGTCGTGCAGTGTGCACGACACGGTGGACCTGGAGCTGCGGGGGATTCCGGGCGTCTTCGTCGCAACCGTCGAGTTCGTGGACGGTGCGCAGGCGCAGGCCCGCGCGCTCGGCGCCGATCCGGCCGCGGTCTACGTCGAGCACCCGATCCAGGACCGCACGGACGACGAGATGCGCGCGATCGCGGACGCGACGCTCGAGGCGCTGCTGGGCCAGCTGGTTCGAGCCCCGAACGAGTGACGCGACCGTCCAGGGCGCTGGACGCGTTCCATCCACCGGGTCCAGAGGTTAGAATGGCGAAACCCAGGTATCGCGCCGAGCTCGCGCCGGCGTGAAGCGCTTCACAGCGCACACGCGCCGCCGCTGGGACCATCGGCGACAGACGCTGTCGAAGCGGTCGCAGCAGCGGAAACAGGAGGCGCGATGCACGGGGCGGGACGCGGGCGGGGGACCGGAGCCGGGCGGCGGTTCGGCCCGCTGCTGACGGCGCTGGTCGCGCTGGCGTCGCCTGCCCTGGCTGGCGAGGGCCGCATCCCCATCGACCAGGACCGCGCCGTGGCCGGCGGCGTCACGGCCAGCGACACGGCCGGCTTCCCCGTCACGCTGGATACGCCCGGCACCTACGTGCTGACGGGTCCCGTCACGGTGCCGGATCAGAACACCACCGCGATCGAGGTCACTGCCGCCAACGTCACGATCGACCTCAACGGCTTCAAGATGAGCGGACCGGTGAGCTGTACCGGCAGCGGGGCCGCCCTGAGCTGCTCGCCCCTGGGCACCGGCATCGGCATCCAGGGCAGCGTGGCGGGAACCACCGTGCGCAACGGCCTGATCCGCGGCTTCGGCGACGACGGCGTCTCCCTGGGCGACGACGCCGTGGTGGAGGACGTCTCCTTCTTCCACAACGGCGGTGGCGCGATCATCGTCCTCGACGGCGCGCGGGTCAGCGGCTGCCAGATCGTCTCCAACTACGCCGGCGGCATCCAGGGCAACGGGGAGAGCCTGATCGTGGAGCACAGCCAGGTGCAATGGAACCGCCTGGCGGGCATCAGCAAGGCGAGCACCGAGAAGGGCGGGAGACTCCACGGCAACGTCGTGCGCGGCAACGGCTCCGATGGAATCAACGTCGGGTCGAGCGTCATCGAGGACAACGCCGTCTTCGCCAACCAGGGCGACGGCGTGGCCCTGTCCGGCGCCGGCTCGCTGGTGCGGGGCAACTCGATCCGCTCCAACACCGGCACCGGCATCGACTCGAACTCGGCGAACGTCGACGGCTACACGCACAACAGCCTCGACGCGAACGGGACTGCCGTCAGCGACGCGCTCGCGATCGGCAACAACAGCTGCAGCGGGAGCCTGTGCCCGTGAGGTCGGTACTGCGACTGGCCCTCCTGTTCGCCGCGCTCGCGCCCGCCGCCCATGCCGGGGAGGGCGTCGTCGAGATCAACCAGGCCAGGGCGCTCGCGGGCGGCGTCAGCGCCAGCGACACCCCCGGCTTCCCGGTGACCCTCACCGGTCCGGGCAGCTACGTGCTGACCAGCGACCTCGCTACCCCGAGCGGTCTCTACACCGCCATCCAGCTCTCGGGCGACGAGATCACCCTCGACCTGAACGGGTTCTCCCTGATTGCGTTCGGCACCTGCACGGGGTCGGGCTCGACGCTCTCCTGCAACAACACCGGCCCCGGGCAGGGCATCTCCGGTGCGTCCAGCAACTTCGTCACGGTCCGCAACGGGATGGTGAAGGGCTTCGGTAGCCACGGCGTGAGCCTCGGCAACTACGGCCGTATCGAGAACGTCATCGCCATGCACAACAACGG
>Ga0307429_1001420_pt1 | contig 11312 bp, 13 predicted proteins | sample SalMarWE160230MG_FD_202151 | JGI IMG/M metagenome (GOLD analysis project Ga0307429, IMG submission 202151) | Salt marsh sediment microbial communities from the Plum Island Ecosystem LTER, Massachusetts, United States - WE1603-230 | ecosystem: Environmental > Aquatic > Marine > Intertidal zone >...
GTTTGTTGTCTAGATCCATTTAAAATTAAGACAAAAAGTGTGCAGTATCATCTTGACCATGACCTATGAATGAAAAAATCGAGAGACTGAAAAGAAAAGGAGTGGTTATGACTCTCCAAAGACTGGCTGTATTGGAGTTTTTGGAGGGTGACACTGATCATCCCACAGCAGAAGAGATTTACCGAAACTTGAAGAAAAAATATCCTACTCTGTCTCAGGCTACTATCTATACCAGCTTACAGGTCCTCAGAAAGGCAGGAGAGATTCAAGAGCTAAACATAAGAAAGGAAAAGACCTGTTTTGACCCGAACCCCAAACCCCACCATCATTTTTACTGCCAGGAGTGCAAAAAGATTTTTAATATTGAGATTAGGTGTCCAGTGGCTGAAAAAGGATGGGTAGATGGACATAAAATAAAAGAGGTGCAAGCATACTTTTACGGAATTTGTAGTCATTGCTTAAAAAAGACAAAAAATAAGCCAAGGATAGGAGGTATTACATGAAAACTCTAAAAGGAACAAAAACGGAAAAGAATCTCCTGACTGCTTTTGCCGGAGAGTCGCAGGCGAGGAATCGCTATACCTACTTTGGCTCTCAAGCAAGGAAGGAAGGCTACCAACAGATAATGGGTGTTTTTCTAGAGACCGCGGACAATGAAAAGGAACACGCTAAAAGACTCTTTAAATTCCTGGAAGGCGGGGAGGTGGAGATTAAAGCTTCATTTCCTGCGGGTTTGATCGGAGATACAAAAGAAAATCTCAAGGCAGCCGCTGCTGGAGAAAACTATGAGCACACGAAGATGTACCCAGAGTTTGCTAGTGTGGCAGAAAAAGAAGGTTTCCAGGAAATAGCCTCCGTATTCAGAGCAATAGCAGTTGCGGAAAGACAGCACGAGAAGCGGTATTTGAATCTCCTTGAGAACATAGAGAAGGATAGAGTTTTCAAGCGAGAAAGAGTGGTAAAGTGGAAATGCAGGAACTGTGGATATATACATGAGGGAACCGAAGCACCAGAGGAATGTCCGGCATGTGCACATCCGAGAGAGTATTTTGAACTTCTGAGTGAGAATTATTAGAGGCAGCAACTTCGCCTAAAGTCATGTATGCAATGGCATAAATCTGCCAAGAAATGTGTGGGGAGGAACTCTACAACAAGTTAAAAAAGAATAAGGAGAAAATATCATGAGTGAGGTAGGGGGAAAGGAAAATAAAAAACAAATAATATTTGAAACAGGAGAACTCTCAACAGAAGAGCTCGAAACAGTTCTCAACACCTTACCTGTCGATATCACCTTTGTGGACAAAGAAGATATAGTTCGGTACTTCAGCCAGTCCAAAGAGAGAATCTTTCCTAGAACGAAGGCCGTTATTGGTCGTAGGGTTCAACAATGCCATCCCCAAAAGAGCTTGCACGTAGTGGAGCAGATTTTGAATGATTTTAAGAAAAATAAGAAGGACGTGGCAGAGTTCTGGATTAATTTAAAGGGACGGCTTATTTACATCCGTTACTTTGCCGTCCGTGACCAAAACGGAGAGTATCTCGGATGTTTAGAAGTAACCCAAGACATCACCGATATAAAAAAGATTGAGGGAGAAAAAAGGCTATTATGAGGGCAGCTTCGCCCAACACAGAATTGGGGTGGAGGTTGCCCTAACCCCCCCAGGGGTCCAGGAAGAGACTGGAAGGCAATCAGCGAACCTCAAACTGGATATTGGTGTGACTGATGTTGAACTGTTCATTCATCAACTTATTTATTTTTTCCAGAATCTCACGACTCCGGCTGAGAGGAATGTCATCCACAATGACATGAGCTGTCATAGCGTACATACGAGAAGTAATTACCCAGACGTGAACATCGTGTACTGCCTTCACCCCAGGAACTCTTCTTTTAATGACCTCCACCATTTCATCAATATCTACATGCTTTGGCGTTGCTTCCAGGAGGATATTGATGGATTCTGCCAGGAGCCTTACCGCCCATATCAAGATCAAGCCACAGATGAGGATGCTGATGAGGGGATCCACGACAAAATTGCCAGTGTAATAAATAATCAAGCCTCCGAGAACTACCGCAACAGAAGAAGCTGTGTCTCCAATAAGGTGAAGGAAAGCACTCCTTACATTGATGTCTCCCCTTCCCACTCCGGAGAGGAGGAAGATCCCTGCTCCATTGGCTGCCAAACCCAGAAGAGCTACCAAGAGCATCTCCAACCCAGCTACCGACTGAGGAGAGAAAACCCTGAAGATGGCCTTATAAAAAATAAAGGCGGTGATAAATAAGAGAACTATGCCATTGACAAAGGCCACCAGCACCTCTGCCCGATAAAACCCGTAGGTTTTCTCTTTGGTAACAGGCCTGGCAGCTAGAACAATGGCAAAAAAACTCATCCCCAGAGCAAAAAGATGGGTAAGCATGTGTCCGGCATCGCTGAGGAGAGCAAGGCTATTAGTCAGAAAACCTCCCACTACTTCTATTCCAATCACTATGGCGGTGATGATAATAACCAATTTCAGTCTTGTTCCTTTGAGTAATCTGTCTTCATCTAATGACTGAGGATTTTTTTCTAAATCGCTGCCAGGACGTACTGAATCTTCATACCCCGGTGATAATTTCCCCTTTTTAGAAAAATAGGCCATCTATATCCTCTCGCTAGGGATAATCAAAGATTTCCCCAACTCTTGTGAGAACGTCTTTCACCTACCTATAGTAGACTTGCTTCCTCTTCGTCATTGTAAGGAGCTGAACAGAGAGGAAGGTAAGCTTTTCGGCTCTATTCGACTTGGTTCATAGCTTAGGAGGGCGAGAACCCCAGTCGTACCATTTCCAGACACTCTGGGTAAGGTCCTCATAATCTCTCTTCACGTGTGCAAATAACCTGGCATTTTCAATGGCGGTGGCTACCTGATTGGTCAAGGCGGAGAGAAAATCCACCTCCTCAGGAGTAAACCGGTGGGGAAGGGACGAGTAAACTCGCAGCAATCCGATGGCCTTATTCTTCACCAATAGGGGAACATAAAGAACTGCGGATATTCCTTCCCGTTTTATCTCTTCTCGATAGCGAACTCGAGACTCGGCCTCCACATCAGAAATATTGACCGATCTTCCCGCCAAGCATTCCTGATCCAGGGGACTCTCGCTAACCCGAACCGGTCCCTTATCCAGGTATTTCTTACTTAAGCCATAGGTTGCTCTAATTTTGAGAGTCTCTCCCTCTCTATCTAGAAGTCTTAGAGAAGCAGCCTTGTATCCCATTGTTCTGGCGGCACTTTTCACAATCAGATCAAGAACCTCAGCAAGATCAAGGGTAGAGTTGATGGTCTTGGCTATCTCCATAAGGGCTTGCATCCGTTGCTGAACTCTGGCTTTTTCGATGGCAATTGCACCCTGAACGGCAAGAGTATTGGTAATAGCTACTTCATTTTTTTTAAACTCATGAGGCCGGGAAGTATAGACCCTGAGGACGCCTACTGGTTTTTCTCTCATTTTAAGGGGAACCGAGAGAAGCGAGCATATCCCCTCCTTTTTGGCTTCCTTAGGATACTGGAAAAGAGGCTCTTTGCTCACATCAAGTATGCTCACTATTTCCCCCTTCAAAACTTTCTCATCCAGAGGATTTTTTTCTATCTCTACCGGTCCCTTTTTCAGGTACTCCTGGCTCAATCCATGGGCTGCTCTCATTTCCAGCCTTTCCCCTTTTTCATCCAGAAGCCGAATGGAACAAGCCTTTACCTTCAAAGCCCCGGTACATCCCTTAGTCAAAACCTGCAGGGTCTCCTGGAGATCCCCCGCGGCAATCAGATCTCCACATAGTTCACAAAACTTTGATATATACTTGGTTTCCGGACCACTCATCCTATCCTCCCTTAACTTATATTAATTGCCTGAAGAAGAATCAATGCACTGAACAGGAAAAGCAAGGATCATAGGCCCTAACCAGCATCTCACAGAGAAGAGCGATCTTTTTTTCTGGCAAATCACTGTTCTGTCTCACTAAATGGCGCATATCCTCTTCAATATTGGCAAAATTATGGACTGTGGGTGTGACTATATTGGCCTTTTCTACCACTCCTCTGGCATTTATAGCATACCAATGGTAAAGCAGTCCCCGGGGAGCCTCGCTGAAGGCTCCCCCTTCCCCGGCTCTTATCCGGTAGCTATTATCCTCCGGGGAAAGTTTTAGATTCTCTAGAACGCGCCGGCATTCCTGGACGCCATAGAGAATCTCCAGAGCCTGAGCTAAATTATTATGGAAAGGATTGTAATCGGGCAACCTGAATCCCACTTCTTGAGCCAATTTCTTTACCCCGGGTAAAAGTTGATCAAATTTGATGTGTAATCGAGCCAGAGCACCCACCATTAAAGAACCTCTCGCTTTAACTTTCGCTCGCTTGGCCATACTGTAGGGAACCTCTTCTTCCTCAAAATATTGCTTATAATCTTCCCCGGGGATGTCCAGACCTTCGCTGGAAGCTATATTCCCTTCCAAAATAGCATAACGGTTAACCTGTTTTAGAGCTACGTACTCGGTTTTTCGAAAAAAATTAGGAAAAGAAAGTCGAGACACCATCCTTACCGTTTTGACTGCATCGGCCTCTATTTTTTCCAGATCCTGGTGCAGTTTCTCTAGCGCTTGGGGAGAGGGAAAATCCGTAAATCCATTTACGACAGAGGTCACTGGATGAAGGGCTCTACCCCCAACCGCTGCCGTGAGATCATTCACGACTTTTTTCATCCGCATAAGACGGGATAGCTCCTCAGTAAACTCGGGCAGCATTTCTTGAGCACCGGGATAACCATAATAATCAGGTACAGCTAGCATATAAAGGTGAATAAGATGACTGGATACAATCTGGGAAAGAGACATTAGTCGGCGTAAAATCCTTGTTTGTTGACTGGGGTTGATTCCCATAGCCTTCTCTATAGCTCTAAGAGCAGTAGTCATGTGGGAGACCGGACATATTCCGCAGATTCTGGCCACTATATCGGGAACCTCGTAATATTTTCGCCCCACCAAGAAACCTTCAAAAAAGCGGGGGGGCTCAAAAATCTTAAGCTTCAGCTCCTGGGGCTCCTTACCTTTGATATTGATTTTAATAGCTGTCTCCCCTTCCACTCTGGCCAAATAATCTATGGATATAACTTTTTCACTCATACATTTCTGCTCCTTTGCGAAATTCGATCCTGGGACTGGCAAATTGGGTAAACATTCTCACTATATCATCAGGAGATACGCCCAATTGTTCAAATTTTTTAGCCAGAGCCGGAGCATTGGCATCGCTCACCGGTCCCCAGCAGCCATAACAGGCTCTTCCGTGAGAAGGACACAGTGCTCCGCAACCGGCATTGGTTACCGGTCCCATACAGGGTTTTCCTTCGGCTACCAGAAGACAGATATTTCCCTTCAGCTTACACTCTACACAGACACAGTACTCCGGAAAAGAGGGCTTGGTGTTTAAAAGAAGAGAAGTCAACAGCTCCAAAAGTTCCCTTTCTCCCATAGGACAGCCTCTTACATATCCATCTACTTTCACATACTCATCTACCGGATGAGCTTTCACAGAATGAATAACTGAAAGGTCCTTATAGACCCTTTTTTCTACTTCAATTTCGGGGTAGATGTTTTTGATCGCCGGGATGCCTCCGTTAACGGCACAGGAGCCTATGGGAACCAAGAAACGGCTGACCTCTCTTATTTTTTTTAGTTCATCAACTTGCCAGGACTCGGTAATGGCTCCCTCAATTAAAGCCACGTCGAAGGGACCTTCTTTTTTCCCACCACTGGTTCCCATTTTACAGTAGACAATATCCACTGCTCCCAGGGTTTCCAGAACATGTTCTTGAAAAAAGAAGAATTGAAACTGGCAACCAGCACAGCAGCTATACTTAAAGATACCTAGGCGAATTTTTTTCATAGCCATTCCTCAAATTAGAGTATCGGGAAAGCTCCGAATTTCCCTGTAGCAAAAAACTGGCCCGTCCCGGCAGACGTATTTGGGCCCGATTTGGCAGTGTCCGCACTGTCCTACTCCACATTTCATCCTTCTCTCCAGAGATAGGTATAGGCGTGAAGCCGGATATCCGCGCTGGAGAAGACCCACCACCACAAACCTCATCATTATCTCCGGTCCGCAGACCAAAGCCAGCGTATTATCGGGAGAAACCTCCATCCTGTCAAATAGAGTGGTTACCACTCCTTGATTTTCTTCCCATCGGGTTCGGGGGGGAACTTCATCTACCGTTAACAGAAACTGAGTATTTGGTTTTTTGCGCCATAGAGGTAGCTCCTCCCTAAAGAGAAGATCCTCAGGGGTGCGGGCTCCGTAGAGGATGACCACCTTACCAAAATCATTACGATCCTTCCAAACCTGGAGAAGAAAGCCTCGTAGGGGAGCCAGTCCAATCCCTCCGGCCACCACCAGGATATTCTTTCCCTGGGCATCTTCCAGAGGCCAGCCTCTACCATAGGGACCCCGGATCTGTAACCCATCTCCCTCCTTATAACGAGCGATAGTCTGAGTGACTCTTCCCACCGCTCTAATGGTGTGTTCGAATTTATTTTTCTCCCCCGGGTCCGAACTAAAAGAAATAGGAGCTTCCCCAACTCCGGGAATACCTACCATATTGAATTGTCCGGGAAGAAAGGAAAAATCCGGATTCTCCTTTAACTGGAATCCATAAGTACTGGTATCGTAAGTCTCCTTTTTTTTAAAGACGATTCTGGCCATAAAAGGTTTAAGCCAATTGTTCATTGGACTCTGCCCGCTCGGATTTCTCCGACAATCTCCGTCAAATCTATACCGGTGGGACACCAACTAATACAGCGTCCACATCCCACACAGCCAAAACACCCGTACTGCTTTACCCAATAGCTGAGTTTGTGAAGTACAAATTGCCTTAACCTTGCCCCTCTGGTGGAGCGGAAGTTGCCTCCATGAACTTCGGCAAAATGAAGTTCCTGGCAGGAGTCCCAGTATCTATATCTTTCGATTTTACTCAAATCAAGTTCGGCCCTATCCACAGTATTATAACAGTAGCACGTGGGGCAGACCATAGTGCAATTGGTGCAGGAGAGACACATTCCTTCACCTACCCTGGACCAGACCGGATGGTCCAGATTCTCGAGAAGCAAGGAAGGTAGGTTTTCGAGGTTCAGTTTCTTGATAAATTTTTCCTTTACTTTGGTTTCTTTTTTTCTCTTAAGCTGAACATCCTCATCAGTAGCTGTTTCCAAGGGAAAGGAGAAAAGCTGTTCAGCTTTTTCACTGAAAAACTCTACCAGATACCGATCTCCCAGATCAGTGAGCTCAAGATCACAACCTTTTGCCGGATCCTGTCCCATCCAGACATGGAGGAAAGGACCGGTTCCCATAGAATCACAAAAACAGTTTCTCCCCACCCCCTGACAGTTAAGGACAACCAGGAGAGTGTTTTGCCTCTTTTTTGCATAATAGGGGTCAGTAAACTCACCCATAAAGACTCTATCGAGCACCATAATGGCATGGGCATCACAGGGGTGCACCCCTAGAAGGATCTGCTGACCCTGGGGAAGGATCTCCTCTGTAATAAGCTGATCATTGGGGTGGCGGAGAAATCGAAAAAGGAGTTGTCGGGAAGGATAGATGAATTTTCGGGGAGCCGCCATAGTGCTAACATAATCCATCTGCAGTGGTTGAGGGGATTTGATAGGCTGAAATAAAATCTCTCTTCCCTCCCTTACCGGTCCAATTACGGTGTACTGTCGGAGAAGGGAATTCACCCACCGAAAAAAATCCTTTTTGTGGATTATTTTTATCATCAGACCATTTTCATCTTAGTCGAAAATGTGAAAATGTCAAAAAAACAACCTCGGAGACTGCTTTTTATTCTTGAAGAGGAGTGGCTCTCAGTCCCATAGGGTGAGTGTGAGAAGATGGGAATTCCCTCTTAAGAGAATCTTTCCTGTTTGCCTGAGAAGACAAAGAACTTGCTTAATTCAAGATATTGACTAATATAATAGAGAAGTCATGAGGATAATTACTGGAGGTAAAAGGGTGGTTGGCGCTATTCCACCCTTGTAGGTATGAAAGTGCTCGGTTTGTTTGGCAGTCCCCGGCGGGGAGGAAACACCGATCTTTTATTGGAGGAAATGCTCAAAGGGGCTCAAAGCCAGGGGGCCAAAATTGAGAAGATTTTCCTCTCTGAATACGACATCTCAGGTTGCCGAGAATGCCGGAGTTGTGAGGCAACTGGAAATTGCGTGATTCAAGATCAAATGCAAGAGATTTATCCCCGACTGATGGCGGCAGATTACATCATCCTGGCTTCCCCCATTTTCTTTTACGGTGTCACGGCCCAAGCAAAGCGGATGATAGACCGATGTCAGGCGCTCTGGGCCCAAAAGTACGTTTTAAAAAAAACCTCAATGGCTGAGAAAGAAAAAGTCAAGAGAAAAGGATGGTTTCTCTCCGTGGGCGGTTCTCGAGGAGCGAGGGTATTCGAGGGAGCAATCCTTACGGCGAGATACTTTTTTGATGCTTTGAATGTCCAGTATGCTGGCGAGCTAACCTTTCGAAAAATAGATGCTAAAGGATTTATCAAGAAACACCCCACCGCTCTTAAAGAAGCATTCGAAGCCGGTCAGCGATTAGCTGCAAGTTAGGAATTTTCGAGAACCCACAAAGAACATAACCAAAGGTATTGCAGCTAATAAGGGATGGTAAAAGGAGTAGCGCAGAAAACGATAAAATCTATCTCTTGACAACATTCAAGATATTCATAGACAGATACTCTTTGATATCTGAGGGAGGAGGTTCTATGAAGAAAAATAACCTGGAAAGTCCCTTAGAATTTCGGCTACTGTTCTAGTCGTGCTCTTCAAATTGCCTATCAAAGACAGAATCGTTTTTTCTGAGCCACTCAATGAGCATGGCTGCATGTTCTTTTTCCTCATCGCGATTATGCTCTAAGATTCTTCGCAGTTCGTTATTTTGAGTAGCATCAATTCTCTCCTGATACCAATCAATTGCTTCCAGTTCTTCTCTTAGGGATTGAGAAGCGCGTTCCTGATCCAGTGTTTCAGGCTTTAACTTGGTTCTATCTTCATAACTTGGCATACTCTCTCACCCCCTTTGTCCGCGGATAGAGCTCTTTATTCTTTATTCATAGCTTCCACAGAATCAAAGTTACAACAACGTATCTTTTCTATATTCCCTGTTCGGTCAGTCTGATATGATCTGATTCTATTTCCATAAGAGCTTTGAAGAATTCCTTGATTTCTGACTCAGTAGCTTCATTCCTTGCCTCCAGGTAGAACCTAACGGCTCTCTTTTCCCTTCTGTTGGATTCACTTATGTTTTCCTCATCTGATTCTACTGCTTTATCAAAACCTACATCTGATTCAGGTTTAGTAATACCAAGATGTTTACATATAGTTGAGGCATGTTCTCTTTCTACTTTAGACAGACCTTTGAACATACCTTCTACATAGATATTCTCGGTTTTTTGAGACACGCCTCGGTAGAAATTGGTGTTATCTATCTCTAGCTCTAAGGCTTTCTGAAGATTTTTCCTGGAAACATCGGAAAGACTGGTTGCTTTTATCATGTTCCATTCATTAGCTACAACCAAGTAATTTTTGTGAGCACCGCAGAAGGGACAGCTTCTCGGTTTCTCGGTACCAATATACACCTCCCCACATATTCTACAACGGTAGACTTCCATATCACACCCCCTATAGTAGTCTTTTCTCCCCCTCAAATTCCTCTTTGGCAAGATTTTCAACCATTTTCAGGCTTCCTTTTCAAACTTTTCCTTACCTGCGCCGCAGACCGGACATACCCAATCCCCGGGTAACTCTTCGAAAGGTGTTCCCCGGTTTTACCGATTTCATAATGCACCTGGCTAAATTTCTCTATTTCTCTACCCGACTTGAAACCAAAGTGACCGATAAAGTTTAAGGGTGTATCCTCGCAGAGAACAGAGGCACTAACTCTAGCCCCCTTTTGTCTATCATAGAACCCTTATCATCTCCTTTACTCAACCAACTAATTTCTTCAGGTAATTTTCATAGATGGCTTCCCAGCTATTAGTTTTGATAATTCTCTTAAAGAGGCGATAGGTTGGCTGATGGCCAAGAAAATCAATGATACGTTGGGCAATTTCGTAGGGATCATCCTTAAGATCAAAAAGAAGAGCATGCTCTTTGGTAACTTCTGTGGAAGAGGCGATATTTGAACAGGCAATGGGCAGCTTTTTACTGGCTGCTTCCAAAAGAGGAATGCCAAATCCTTCCTGGGAAGAGGGAAGGAGAAGAATATCAGAGAGACTGTAAAGAGCCTGAAGGTGGGAGTAGCCAATTCTAAAATCCTTTCCGTATTTTTCTTTTAAATTATGGATAAAGATAACCTCTTTTTCACAATCAAGCTTTTTAATCAAAGCACAGAGTTCACTAAGATATTCTTTAGTTTTAGAATTATGGGGATCAGGCGGACCTGTGAGCAAAAGCAGACTTTTCTTTCCTAGTCGATTGAGGGCATGAGTGATATGTATTGCCAATTCGTAGTTCTTTCTTCTCAGTATTCGTGAAGGAAAAAAGAGAACAATCTCCTGGTGAAAAAGGTTTAAATCCTGAGTTATCTGCCAGATGAAGTCGGTGATTCCTAAAAAAGACCTCAAGTCTACTCCATTGGGAACGATTTGGAAAGAAGAAGAATCCACCCCGAAAAGCTCGCTCAACTGTTTTTTTCGCCATGAGGAGATAGTAATGTACCGGCCGTGAGATTGAACTTCTTGCAATAGTTTCCAGGGGTATTTACCTCGGTTGGGAATCCGATAATCAGGATTATTGAACGTAGCATCATGACACCAGATATAAAAATCTTTTTCTTCTCCCCACTCTTTGATGATTTCAGAAAAGGCGGCTGTCAAGGCCATATTAAAATGCATGGTGAGGACATTGTGGACAAAGCAGACAGAGATGTCACCAAGGGCCTTTTGAATCTCTTTTTTGAGCTTATTCTTCAATTTTCCAAAACGCTCTGTGAGAAATCCATTTCTGAGTTCTTCCTGAACAATCTCTGTTTCTACTGAATCTGTAGAAAAGTCTTTAATGCGGTGAATTGAAATGTTCGGGTCAAGGCTCCTACCAACTCCGGTGATGATTTTCACCTGATGTCCTGCCTGAGCGAATTGCTTGGCATGAGCCTCCATGATGAATTCAACGCCGCCAATGACAGGAGGATAGGAATAGTGAACAAGGGCTATATTCTTCTTTTTTGTCTTATTGGGGTTCATAAGTGGAAACTGATCTCATCAAGTCATTCATCTTTGATGA
>Ga0307429_1001421_pt1 | contig 11305 bp, 16 predicted proteins | sample SalMarWE160230MG_FD_202151 | JGI IMG/M metagenome (GOLD analysis project Ga0307429, IMG submission 202151) | Salt marsh sediment microbial communities from the Plum Island Ecosystem LTER, Massachusetts, United States - WE1603-230 | ecosystem: Environmental > Aquatic > Marine > Intertidal zone >...
CGCTCCCTGCGAGACCAGCACATCCACCTGCCTCAGCTTGGCAACAATCTCCTCCGCCTTGTATCGCTTCCTCGGCATATCGGTCCTCCTTGATGCCAAAAGACATACTTCAAGTCGGACCACTTCAGCGAGGGCGGATCATGATCTTGAATGCGGTTTCGTATTGATAACAGCGTCAAACATAGAAGGCAGTGTCAGGTGGCTTTAGTCCATAATGCACATCAAAAGGATACGCCATGATGTGATTTCGATTAATGAGCCTAGCTCTTATCTAACCCGAGGCCGTCAGCCTTGCATGGCGGCCTCGCTTTATTTCCTATACCGGGTAATCTTCGCATGAGCGTCACAGTATTTAGCTGACAGGGGGCGGTAGGCGCCAGTGCCGCCGCTCCATCGGCAGCACAATCACCTTGCCGCCAAGTTTTACACGGTTGTAAAGGTCAATGATGTTGTCGTTGGTGAGGCGAATACAACCGCTTGAAACGAACTTGCCGATGCTGGTTGGATCGTTGGTGCCGTGAATACGGTACTGCGTGTCACTGATATACATTGCACGCGCACCAAGCGGATTGCCAGGGCCGCCCGCCACCATACGCGGCAAGTAAGGTTGGCGCTTGATCATATCCACGGGCGGGTACCAATCTGGCCACTCGGTTTTACGAATGATCGATTTCACGCCTGACCACGTGAAACCCCGCCGGCCGACGCCAATGCCGTAGCGGATAGCCTTGCTGTTGCCGAGCACGTAATAAAGGAAAGTGTTTGGGGTATCGATGATTATTGTGTCGGCTGTTTCGCGGGTCGGATAGTCAACGATCTGTCTTTGCAGACGCGCGGGGAGCTGTGCATTTTCATTGTCATCAGCTTGTTCATCCTCAGTTGTTTGCGGCCCCGGTTGGCTCAGAACTGGCGGTCGCATGAATGTAAACATGTCTTGCGCAGCCACAGGGCCGTACGAGAACGCAGTAGTGATCAACGCGGTGAGGGAGCAACAGATAAGCTGGTTAAATCTCGACATGGCCCCATCCCTTCGGTGCGAGGGTCTTGTCGATGCATTCTATCCCGTCACAAGTAGCTTCGCGGTGGCGGCTGAATAGTCAACGACAAGACCCTTATCTAAACTTCTCGATGAATAATCTTTCCATTGGGGGGCTACGTTTCATTGAGATGGGTCAAGCGTCTTCCGCCCTTTGGTACAATGCACCCATGTACAATCGAATCTTCGACATTGCGGGTTTACCAATTTCCACCTTGAGCGATGTGTGCGTCATTGCCAACTCCGACATAGAGGTGTTGGCGTTGGAGGATGCCATGAACTGGTCGCTATACACCGCAGACCGCACCACGCATCTGAAGATCATAGTGGTTGGGCTTTCGACCGCGTTACTGATGTCTGTAATGGGGATCGCCGCGACCGAGTACAATCGCGGCACCGATGTGTTGGCCGCACAGGCCATCACAGTTATTAAAGCCGGCGCGCCCGTGGCCTTCACCAACCGCGACGGCCTTGTCGTCCGATAAAGCTCGGCGCGGGATTATGGCAGCTCTAATCAAATATTTTGCGGGTGTTGCGGTTATCCTTTCCGTTGTGATGACGCTTTCCGCAATGACCATGCGCGAGACAATTGTGACTTTCCCAGCGGCCACAAAGGCCCCAGCCGCAGAGACTCCAAGATGGAATAGCGAGCGCTTAAAGGGAGAAGCGATGGAATATATCGGGCATGGCTCGTTAAGCCCGATTTACCCGGCAAGTCTCGGCAAAGAGGTTTTGGGAAAACCGATCTACACCGCTAGCCCAAAACGGATTAACGTTCGCCACGCACTGCAATTGCACAAATTACCGCTGCAATTGTATCCGGAAGGCGAGCGAGAGAACAAATATCCGCAGCAAAGTTTAAGTTATACGGAAGCGTCGTCATCGTCGCCTCGTATGAGCATCATTTCTCGACATGAAATTTACTAAGCGAACACGTTTATAACCGGCAATTCATTTTAAAGAAATTATCAGGAGTCGCCTCGAGCAAGGGCCGTAACGTTATTCCTAATTGTGCAAATCGTTGATCAGTCTTGTCCAGGTCGGCTTGCCGTAATTTATAGTCAGAAGACGTATCGCGCATCAGCTAAACAAGGGTGCAATGTCATGGATGAAGTAATTGCAAAGATAGGTCCAGAGGCAAACATTGAATTAGTTGAGCATCACTCCGGCAAAATCAGATCGAGATTTTTTATGACGCCGCAAGACGGTGCTTATTTGGCGCGTGGCATACTTGCGTGCGCGGCCGAACTATGCGGATCGGATCCACCACCTGCCGGATCAATTATTGTGGATGAGCATATACCAGTCCTGAGGTGGACGGTTGATGCGTCTCATGGCGAGTTAGTGCTCACCGTAACAATCCAGTCAGGAATTGAATTGGCCTTTAAAATGCCTCTACAAGACGCGAAAAGTGTGGAGCGTTTGAGGTAGCGTTTCGCCCGAAGCTTTTCGAGAGCGAAAATCCGCTATTGATGCTGTGGACGGCTCCTCCACAGGCACGATTCGCCCGAATCGTCTCAGGCGACTTTCTAAGCCCGGATCGCGAATCGCAGGTCGGCAAGCCTCACAGCCGTCTACTCACAAGCAATACCCGCTTTTCACGAAGGACTTAGGCCGCTGCTTTGCGGCTTTTGCGCAGAAACGGTTTTTATGCAGACGCAAAGCTTTTTGGGCAAAACGATTTTATTGGGCAAAGCCCCTGGCGGGCGCCACGGCTGATGCAGTATCGGTACGCCCTGTCATATCGCTAGGGGCGTATCCTTAGAAGTCACTTTAATAGCCTTAGCAATTAATCCTAAGCCATTTATTTACCTAATGAATATGCTTTAATCCACCGTAACTCCGGTGTCGCCCACTTGGGCGCGCCGGCCCCGCGGCCAGCGTCGCCGGCGCACTGTTCCATAGCGAATGGGGGAGGTTCGATGCCGGTGTGGCAGCGAAAGCGAGGTAATCCGCCGCGCCCGCCTTTCCATGGCCAAGTGCTGCGGGTAAACCGGAATGCTGAGAGACCCCGTAGCTCAGCCGGATAGAGCACCAGCCTTCTAAGCTGGGGGTCGCTGGTTCGAATCCAGCCGGGGTCGCCACATCTTTTCAATGACTTAGCGCGGGTCCTCAAAGCGCGATTTTTCGCCAAATCGGCCTCGGGGTAACGCCGGGGGTAACAGCAAACCGATTTTTTTCGACGACGACAGTCGCCTGCATCTGGCCCTCGACCTGATGATTCGTCTTTGATGGGCGGCCACGACACCGGGAGGCCGAATGGGCGAAAAGAAGCGCAGCTTCTACGGTTGGGGATTTGAGGGAGATCCCGTCCCTGCAGAGGAACTTGGTTGGTTCGAGCGCAGTTGGGCCGAGCTGTTCAAGGTGGATGGCTTCGATCCGGTGGCCATGCCGCGTGAATCCGAGATCACACTCCGCGCGCCGCGGATGGCCTTGCCGGCGGCCATCCAGCCATTCTGCACAAGCGACAAATACGACCGTCTCCTTCATAGCTATGGTCGCTCGGTCCACGACCTCGCCCGGATGATCCACCGGCGGGATTTTTCTAATCCGCCCGATGCGGTTGCCTACCCACGCGACGAGGGCGAAATCCGCGCCGTGCTTGACTGGTGCGGTGCCAATGACCTCGCCGCTATCCCCTACGGCGGCGGCTCCAGCGTCGTTGGTGGAGTGAACCCACCCGTCGACGAGCGCTACCGCGGCGCGGTGACGATCGATTTAAAGCACCTCGACAGGGTGATCGAGATCGATAAGACATCTCAGTCGGCGCGCGTTCAAACCGGCGTCCTCGGCCCCGATCTGGAGCGCCAGCTCAAGCCCTCCGGCCTGACGATGCGTTTCTTCCTGCAGGCCTGGGAGTTCTCCTCGCTAGGCGGATGGATCGCCACTCGCGCCGCCGGCCACTACGCGACCGTCTATAGTCAGATCGATGACCACATTGAGAGCCTGCGCGTCATTACGCCGGCCGGCTTGATTGCAACTCGCCGACTGCCGACCTCGGGGGCCGGACCGAATCCCGATCGGTTGTTTCTGGGTTCTGAGGGCGCGCTCGGCATCATCACCGAGGCGTGGGTGCGACTGCATCGCCGACCGACATTCCGAAAGTCAACGACGATACGCTTCCATGACTACGAGAAGGCGGTCGCCGCCGTTCGGATTATCAGCCAGGCCGGACTTTACCCGGCGAATGCTCGGCTAATAGAGCGCGACGAGGCCAAATTCACCGAGGCCGGAGATGGCACCTATGATCTGCTCGTGCTTTCCTTCGAGTCGGCCGATCACCCCCTCGAGCCGTGGATGGATCGGGCCCTACAAATCTGCGGCGACTATGGCGGCGATTGGGATCGTGATGCATTGGCCAAAGAAGATTCGCAACGCAGCGGCGCCGCCGGAAACTGGCGCGACAAGTTCCTGCGCGGCCCGTATCTGCGCGAACATGCGATTGCGCGCGGCGTGATGCGCGATACTACGGAAAGCTGCATCACGTGGGAGCGCTACATGGAGTTCCAGACGCAGGTCAAGGATGCGACGCTACGCGCCATCCGCGAGGTCACCGGCCGTCCTGGCACCTGCACTGTGCGCTTCACCCATCTTTATCCTGATGGACCAGCGCCATACTTCACGTGGAACGCGCTTGGCGATAAGGCAAAGTTGGTCGAGCAGTTCTGGGCGATCAAAGCCGCTGCCTCGGAAGCAATGCTTAACGCGGGCGGAACGATCACGCACCATCATGCGCTCGGCCGCGACCACCGGATTTGGTACGACCGCGAGCGGCCCGAACTGTTTGCCGACGCCTTAAGGGCCATCAAGCAGCAGCTGGATCCACATCAGGTCTTGAACCCAGGCGTCCTAATTGATTCATGAATCTGCCGCCATGAGGTCTCAAACTATGGCCGCAAAGGCTGAGTTGGCAGTGCCGCCGTGGATCGTCATACTTCCGATAAACGTCGTTCTCGGAAGTGATATATGGATTTCCGAAAAGGCGTCTTGATCTATATCTGGTTCGCAGCCCGCGTCATGTCCGCTATACGCCCTGCGCCCCCTTTGTTAATATGTGTCTTTTGCTGGGACTTCGATTGGTTGCCAATGCGAATCACAAAGTGGTTGCTGCTAATTTTTCTGGCCTTTGCGTGTGTTTTTTACAGCGCAGAGCAGTCCAAGAGCGAAGTGCTGATCAAAAATGACGGAGGCGGTGATGTCCTTCAATACTTCGCCAAATATCAGTATCTGCAATCGCGCGGTGAGCGAGTCGTAATCGACGGAGACTGCCTCTCTGCCTGTACACTGGTGCTCGGTCTCATTGCGAAAAACCAGCGATGCTTTACCAATAAAGCACGATTCGGCTTTCATGCGGCGTGGGATGAATCTGGAAAGACCCAGGTAGAGAACACTATTGGGACCGCTATTTTCTTGTCGGTCTATCCTCCTGAAATTCTACAATGGATCAGCAAGCATGGCGGCCTTACTTCAAAAGTGATCTATCTCGATGGCAAAGACCTTGCCGCCATGTATGCGCCGTGCAGACGCTGATCAGGTCTATAAATCACGGCTTCGAATATAGCGTGCTTCAGACGGCCGTTGTCATTTCGCAGGGCAGAGTTATTGGTTGGGGCAGTTCTTGGCTTTTGGTCTGCTCATATCCGATCGCCCGTAGCACTCCGCGCGCTGGACACATCTCGACTGCGATACGAGTCTGTGGATTGAGTACCGGCGGCGATACCCAACCGAACTCTCCTACAAATGGCCCATCCCATGCCTCAAGGTGGTCGCGTCTTATGCGACTGTTCTCCGCCGCTTCGTCAAAACTGCGTGTGAAAAGCGCTTCAGGAGCTACTCGTGCTTCCCATGACGGTCGGCTCTCAAACCAGTCGTTGGCGGCTCTGGTATCGTGGTCGCGGCTGCTGAACCCGACTTCTGTGCGCTCAATCACGCACCGTTCACTGACATGGCAACCGATCAGTGTATATATTGCGGGACGGGCGATCGGCGTGGTTTCTAAGCGGTGCTTCGCTTCGCTGAAAGTCTTGCAGGTCTCGAAGACCTCACGCAGGAGATGGTCGGGCGGCATGTGGCGGATCCCCCATGTCTTCCTGGCGTTCAAGGCAATATCATAGGGACGCAGCCAAGCCTGCCGCGTGCGACGCCACATCGGCGCTTGGTTGATGCAAGCGGCGAACCTTGCCGGTGCCGACGCCGTCAGGACGCCGACATAGCCTGGCCAGGTCACGTTGTGGAAAGTGCCAGCAGTGCCATGCATCTGCGCCATTTCGACGTAACGACCGAGGCCCGGAAACGGCCAGTCGAGCGTTCGCACAAGCCATGATACTCCCTCTCGTTCGCAGGCAAACGCAGTGCAACCCCACTGGTAGCAGCCATTGAGAAACCAGATGCCAGGAAAGCCGAGCTCGGCCGCAATTGCGCGGACCTCTGCGGCATAGGGCGAACGTGATCGCAGCAGCCAATGGCGAGTGACTAAGTCGATGGCCGGCAACAGGCCACTCGCGATGCGCGGCAACCAATCGACGCATTTATCGTGTAGAGCCCGTGCGCGCGCGTGGCCGTCGGTAGCGTGGCGAACAGGCCCGTCGTCGCGAACATCGACGATTGGAATGGAAGGAAGGCTCGCGGGCAGCGTCTTCATATCATGCCTCTATATATGAAGATCCAAATCATACAAAACCCGGTCGGACATGAACCACTTACAGTGGTGGACGCCAAGCCGCAGGGTATGTCGTTACCGCGTGAACGCGTGCACTGCGATGCGAAACAGGGATGGGCCGCAAACGCGAATTATTCGGACAGCCGGGCTATGAATTGCTGATCATCAATCTAATTGCATGGATGCACTAACGATACACATTTCCGGTTAATCGAAGGATAGCTTTGATAACCGCGTTCGTTGAGCTTGCGATACCCTTGAAGTATTGAATTTCCTTGGTGATATCGAGCCCGTCGAAGAAGACCATGGCCGACACCTTGCCGCTCTTATTGGCCGGCTCGGCATGCACGTAGATCGCCGGTAGGCTGGTGTCGCCATAAGGGATTTCCACATGCTCCAGGTGCGGCCGCCGGATGTATTTTGCGGCGTCGCGCAGGCAATTGACGCCGCGCATATAGGCGTCGAGCCCTTCCTTGCTCTTAGGCTGCAGGAAGCGCTCGCCGACGTGATAATAGGCGCTCGCGCGTTGCAGATATTGCGCACCGCTGACGCTGTGGCCTTCCAAGATGCGCTCGCGCCCGCGGTCCTCCACAGTGCGCGCCTCGCGCGCCCATTCCAGGAACCAGGCATCGTCGTCGCCGACGCATTTCTTCAGCCTAAGCCCGACGCGGTTGACCTCGCCGATCTCGGCGCCTCCCCAGGGCGCCATGTTCAGCCCAATCAGCAGCCCATGTGACCAGCGGTAGTTCCCAGGGAAATAGGTGAACGATAGTTCTTCGGCCCGGTCATCCATGGGACTCTCTCATAGAAAGTCGAATTTTACCGCAGTAGTGGCCGAGAGCATCGATACATTGCGCCGCTACGTTCGCGATGCCGAGATGTTTCATGATCATGCTGGGAGTGGATTACCCTAACTAAGCGCGGTAACCGCTTTCCAACATTCGCTCAGTAGCAATTAACGGACTAAATTCTAACGTGAGGCCGAGTCCGCGATGGCCCAGAGCCCGAACTGGGCCGCATTAGACCATTATTCTGATTTGCTGTTGCCAGGTGCGAATCCTTGAAACGCCCATCTTGCCACCACACCGAAACACAAGAGAGCAATCGGTGGACCAAAAAGCAACACTGGAATCTCTAGAAAATCGCCAATGGTTTTGAACTCGCCCTGTATTCCATTCATTGCCAAGTAAACCATCCATGCCATTATCCAGGCGATTGAAACCAGAAACCAAACGCGAAATAATCCGCGCCGCCAGTTTATCATTGAAGGTTCGTCGCCATGTTCGCCTGATGGACGGCGAGGAATCCCAAATCGAGCCATCGTAGCCGAGGCCTCAAAAGTAAAGTGCACAGTGCAGGACAGGATAGCAATTGGCTATACACGAGCGCAATCTGCCTCAACTGTGTACCTTAAACTCTTCGGAAATTCACTCCGCTCGCATGGCCCTAAATAGATGCCAATGCACCGCAGCGTCTAATAGACGCGCGAAATGAATTTGCGGACTAGACGGGACAAACGCGGGCGACGCGACGTTGTTCTTTTGGTCATGCGTGCCGTATTCACTACGTGCTACCCCCTGTATGCTGGAATTGTTGCGCGCTTGGCTCTAAAAGTGACATATGAACCGGTCGTTCTCCCGCCTCGCCACACGCGTGGCCTATGGCGCTAGCCAATTGCCGCGCATCGCTTGGTATGTTGGGCACAGCCTCGCCCTGCGTCAACTCTCGGACGCGGTGCGACAGCGAGAGGGTCAGAAAGCGCGGCCACGCGCACATACAGATGCACCCGTACCGAACCGCCGACGTCTCTATGCGGATATGGCTATGCTTTTTCAGCAAGACCTCGCCAATGTCGAGGCCGGCATTTATCCGCTTCCCGCCGACCATGACGGATCGCTTTTGACGTTGCTCCACCGATCACGGCTTTTCTTCGAGGATCTTCCCGAAATCCATCGGCGGCGCAACAGCAACGCGCACAGCGAAGTCCTGTGCGAGGAAACGCGCGGGAAGCGCCCCCGCTACTATCTGCAGAATTTCCATTTCCAGTCGGGCGGCTGGATGACGGACGATTCAGCGGAGCGATATGATACGCAGGTCGAGGTGCTCCTCAACGGAACAGCCAATGCCACACGGCGACAGGCGTTGCCCCAGCTCTACGAAGCATTTGGCGGCCGCGACAAGCGTAAACTGAGACTTCTCGACATCGGCTGCGGCACAGGGCGCTTTGTCGATCTTCTTAAGCAGGTCTGGCCGCGGCTTCCGACTCTCGGACTCGATATGTCGGAGGCATACATCAGACATGCGAAACGTCACTTGAAGCGTTGGTCGCGGACCAGCTTTGTTGTCGGCAACGCGGAAGTGATCCCCTTACCTGAAAACTGCCAAGATGCCGTCACCTGCATTTTCTTGTTTCACGAATTACCGCCGAAGGTGCGTCGTATCGTTTTTAGCGAATGTGCCCGGGTGCTAAAGCCCGGCGGCCGTCTGGTGCTCGTGGATTCGCTCCAGCGTGGCGATGAGCCGGAGTATGAAGGACTCTTAGACCTTTTTCCGCAGAATTACCACGAGCCCTATTACGTAAGCTACACCAACGAGGATTTTTGTGCGCTCGCTACTGATTGTGGCCTGACGCATATCCGAAACGTCAAGGCCTTCGCCTCCAAGGTGATGGTGTTCGACAAGCCGACAACGAAGGTGGCTCCGGACCCGTCACTCCCAGCCGGTGCCTGACAACGCGGCAAAAGCCTGCCAGGCTCGCGAATGCCTATCTGGGGCAAAACCAAATAGCGTCATAACGTTGCCTCCGATAACCCATCTTATCGGAGGCTGGCGTCCCGTTCAGCCTCTCCGCCCCGTTCACTCCGCGCCTGCCTGTGCCCGGCTTGCAGCGACCGGTCGGGGGGTTGACCTGCCCGGGCTTTTTTAGACCAAGCGTTGTGAGAAAATAGCTTGGAAAGGAGCTGGTCATGCCGAAGAAGAGATTCAGCGCGGAGCAGATTGTTACATTGCTTCGTCAGATTGAAGTGTCGATGGCGCGGGGAAACGCGACGCCAGTGGCCTGCCGGGATGCGGGCATATCGCTGCAGAACTACGTGAGGAGCTCCTCAACGGCGAAATCTTCTACAGCCTCAAGGAGGCCCAGATCGTCATCGAGCAATGGCGCAGACACTACAACAGCGTCAGACCGCACTCGGCACTCAACTATCGGCCGCCGGCGCCGCAGACATTCGCGCCCTTGGCTCACCACCTAGATGAGATCCTACCGATGCAGTAATCTCTCATCCGCTGGTACAAAAAAACCGTCAGGTCACTTGTTGCAGCGCACTCCGGAAGCATAGCCGCCGCCCTCGAAACGGGTCTACGCTATGCGGCTAGGAGGAACCCACGATGGGCGAACTCTTAGTGATGATAATTGTCCCGCCGATCGTTGGCTTGGCGACCTACGCTTTTTTGCGCTTGCTCTGGAAGAAAGGTGAGCAAGCAGAGATGACGGTGCGGCAGCACCAAATCGATGGAAACTTCGGCGGGTAAAGGTCGAAGCGTCGAGGCGGGTGACAGGGGCACTTTACCGCCTTTCTTTCTCGGCGCTATCAGCCAGCTCGTGGTAGTTCTTCGCCATTGCCAGGTAAAATTCCTTCGCCTCAGCGGTCTCGGCCGTTTCCGCGGCGTGTTCCGCATCCTTAGCTTTTCGCCTGTACTCGTCGGCCTCGTTCGCGCTTGGCCGTCCTTTTTCCGATGTCTTCATAAGACCTAGAGACGGTGAGAATGCTCGATCATGCAATTTTATAACAGGGCACAAGTCAAACAAGAACCTGGCGGCCGCTGGGTACTTTAAGAAGATTCAATAAACAATTGTTTTTACACAATAAACCTTGATAGACGCCGAGAATCAGGCTTCTCGGAAGTTGCTCATCGTCATCGAGCCAGGGGCACATCTCAGCCCAGATGTCCCTTTTGTTCGCGCGTTTGGTCCCAGATGGCGCAGGGGCCGTTATTTTCGCTTGAGCCAACTCCCGATAGGCTTGCCACCGTCGCCGCTGTGCTTCGGCGATCCTGGCGCGGCCCGCGTCGGTTTTCGGGCCGGTCGACAGTCCTCCATGGAAGCGGCAGCGCCGCTTGCCGGGCTCGACCCGCACGAGACAGCTTCCCCCTGCCCGGGTCTTGGCACCGCAACGCGGATGTCGCCGGCGGCGAGGATCCCAAGCAGTATATGCAACATCAGCCGAAGGTCGCGCGCTCACAGGCGTAAGACCCCCCTGACGCGCGCACGCGCGCGTACTGGTCCGAAACTCCTGCCAGTAGATCGCACCATTTGATTTCCTTTGATTAAATTCAAACGATGGAGGCAAGCGGCCGAAAGTTGCCGACGTCGTATTTCTGGGTCTTAGTGTCCGTCGTCAGATAATTTGAGACAGATGGCGGTGTGATTTACAGGATGGACCGGCTCATCTGGTTTTAGTTTATGCGGCTTCCTTTTGGTGCTGCAAGCGTCGTTTTTGGATTGTGTTTCGTTTGATCCTTTCTCTTTCCAGCAGGATTGTTTGAGCGCGCCCGAAGTACACATCGGCCGGTGTCAGATTGCTCAAGCTCTCGTGATAGCGCCGGTGGTT
>Ga0307429_1001424_pt1 | contig 11286 bp, 6 predicted proteins | sample SalMarWE160230MG_FD_202151 | JGI IMG/M metagenome (GOLD analysis project Ga0307429, IMG submission 202151) | Salt marsh sediment microbial communities from the Plum Island Ecosystem LTER, Massachusetts, United States - WE1603-230 | ecosystem: Environmental > Aquatic > Marine > Intertidal zone >...
CTAATGTTTTAGAACATATTCCTTATCCTCTTTTTGACCGATTAGAAATTATTTCATTAGCTGGCTATACCGAAGAAGAAAAGTTTTCTATAATTAAAAAGTTTCTTATCCCAAAGAATCTTAAAGAATATAGCCTAACCGGAAGACAGTTTAAAATAAGTGATATGATACTACGAATACTCATTGATGATTACACCAGAGAAGCAGGGGTTCGACAACTTGAACGTATCATTGCTAAGCTTATGCGTAAAACTATTCAAGAATTACTACAAAACAAAAACAAAAAAAGCGTAAGTATCTCTAAAGAATTATTACAGGAATGGCTTGGCCACCCCCCATTTAAAAAGACAAGTCTTAATAAAAAAAAGGAACGTATCGGATTAGCAACCGGGTTAGCATGGACAGAAATAGGTGGTGATGTTTTAGAAATTGAAACAACATCATTACCAGGAAAAGGTGCCCTTACTTTAACTGGTCAGCTTGGTGAGGTAATGCAAGAATCAGCACAGGCAGCACTCAGTTATATCCGATCACGTGCAACAGAATTAGGTCTTAAAAGCTCTTTTCATTCAACAAAAGATTTGCATCTTCATATACCCGAGGGGGCAACGCCTAAAGATGGTCCTTCAGCTGGTATTACTATTGCAACTGCCCTTGTTTCTGCTTTGACTAAAAACCCTACAAAGCCAGAACTCGCAATGACGGGTGAAATAACATTGCAGGGAAGAATACTTTCTATTGGTGGTTTAAAAGAAAAACTACTAGCGGCAAAACAACATAACTTAACAACGGTCATTTTACCGCAAGAAAATTTTGATGATATTCAAGAAATAAAAAAAGAAATTAGTTTAGACGGGTTAAAACTTATTTTTGTAAGCAACATGGATGAAGTACTTAATACATCATTAAGTAAAAACCCTTTTAAAAAAGCTAAATTTAAAAAAACAGTAACGAGAAAAAAAAATTAGTTCTGTTCGGGTAAAAAAATAAATTCTTGAATATTAGTCAATAATTTTTTTATAATTTTTGTAGAAAATAATACAAAAATTATTAATTTTTTAAAAAAAGGAGAATCGGTGAAAAAAGCTTTGCTACTATCCTTTTGTTCTTTATTATTAATTGTAATACCTGCTTGTCGGTCAAGAAAAAAAGAACCAAGAAAAAATACATCAAGACAAATGCACGTAAAAGCAATGAAACAAAAAAAACAAATTAAGTACTAAACTTTCTATCCATTAACATAAGCATTTTTTTTAATGCATCTTCTGGATTTAAATAAGAATTATCAACTATAATTGCATCATCAGGAATAATTAAAGGATTAGCTTTTCGGTCTTCATCACGCTTATCACGTTCACGTATTATTTCTATTGCTTTCTCCTGTGAAAAATCATTACCAATTTTTTTTTGTTCATGACGCCATCGTTCTGCCCTCATTTCAAGTGAAGCCGTCAAAAAAAACTTAACATTGGCAGCAGGAAAAACTATAGATCCTTCATCTCTCCCATCAACAACAATATCACTATGTTTACGAGCAATATGCCGTTGTAAGTTAGCAAGAAAATCACGGACTGGATTACTGGTCCCAAGGATAGACGCCATTTTATCAATAAAATGATTTTTTAAATGAGGAGTAATATCGACTCCATCAAAAAAAACAGATTCCTGAAATTGATCATTATAACGGTATAAAAATCTTTCTGGATCAAGGTATTTTGTTACGTCATCTGCATGTGCATTGTATAAATCATCTTCTCTATAGCCCCCCTTATTAATTAATAAATAAGCAAGCGCTCTAAACAATAGTCCGGAATAGAGATAATAGTAATCTAATTTTTTTGCAAGCATACGCCCCAACGTCGACTTTCCACTTGCTGCTGGCCCATCAATTGTAATAATCATTTTATTCCTTCTTTTTTTGTGCTACATCAGTACCAATAAGCTCAATAGTACTATTACCATTCCAATAATTTTCTGCTACTTGCGCAGCTAACCAAAATGGTTCTTGACCATAATCAAGCAGAATATCATATAATGTAGGACGATTAAAAAAAATAACTGGTTTAATTACACCATCCGCAAATATACTACATTTAACGTGCGCATCTTTAAGAAGCATTGGCTTTTGAACTATTACTACATTATTTACATAAAAAATTGGCTGTTCATTTTTATTACCAAAGGGAGCAAGATATTCTATATCAGCATATAACTTTTTATTTACATCAGTAAGATTCATCTGCGCATCAAGTTTTATCTTTTGTTGCAAATCAAAAGAGGTGAGTTGCTGTGCAATAAGTTTTTCAAGATAATCTTTTAATGGTGAAAGATTATCTGCAGAAAGAGCTAATCCTGCAGCAAGCGAATGGCCGCCAAACTGTTTTAAAAGATGTTGTGCCCCATGTAACGCATTAAACATATTAAATACCGGAATTGAACGACATGAACCTTTTGCTATGCCAGCATTAGTTACATGAAAAAGTAAGACTGGTTTACCATATTTCGCAACAAGCCGAGATGCAACTAAGCCAATTACCCCCGGCGGCCAACTTTTACTTGCAGCCATAATAATATTTTCTGTTGCTAAATCTATTTTTTTGCTCTTAATTTGTTCTTCAATTTCAGCAATAATTGAACGTTCTACTGATTTACGTGCCTCATTTAATTCAAGTAACACCTTCCCAACTTCTTTTAACTGAGAATTATCAGTCCCAATTAAAAATTGTACGGCCTGTCGTGAATCTTGCAATCTTCCTAACGCGTTAATTTGTGGTGTTATTGAAAAGCCAATATCAACGGCAGAAATTTTTGGTTTCGTCAAATTACTATTTTCTTTTAATATTTTGAGAGATGCACTTTCAATTTTATTAATAAAATTTAATCCATAACGTACCCAAAACCTATTTTCTCCATTCAGTGGAACAACATCCGCAACCGTACCAAGTAATAACAGTTCAAACACCTTTGCCGGCAAACGAAGTTTTTCTCGTTCATATAAAAGTGATAATAATTTAAAGGTAACACCAACGCCCGCAAGTTCTTTAAATGGATATGCGCAATCGTTCTGGTTTGGGTTAACAACAGCAAAAGCTTCTGGTATTTTATCATGAGGTCGATGATGATCGGTAATAATTAAATCAATACCAAGCTCTAAGGCTTTCTGTGCTGGCTCAAAGGCAGTAATCCCATTATCAACAGTAACAATAACTTTATAGCCATTTTTTCCTGCTCTTTCAACAATCTTTGAAGAAAGACCATAACCATCACGAACACGATGCGGTAAAAAAAAATTAATTTTTGCACCCAGTGGCAACAAACAAATCATCATCATTGCTGAAGAGGTCACCCCATCTACATCATAATCACCAAAAACTAATAGTGGTTCACGGTTTTTAATTGCTTGTAAGATACGGTCAACTGCCTTTTCGGCATCTTTTAGCTGTGACGGATGAGCAACATCCCGCTCAAATGAACTAAATAAAAATTCATTAATTGTTTCTTGTTCAACAAAACCACGCGTACACAATGTCTGTGCTACTGGAAATGAAAGATTATAGGTCGCAGCAATAGTTGCAATTATCTGTTGATTGGGAGCGGGTAATTTCCATAGATATTTATTTCCCTGCACTAACTGATCAGCCATTTTTTAGTTACTCTTACTTGATATTATATTGAACAGTTTATAATAAAATAGTATCTTATTCTTTCTTTTTGAGCGTTGGAAATAATATAACATCTTTAATAGAAGTTGTATTAGTCAATAACATAGTTAAACGATCAATACCTACCCCAATACCAACGGTAGGTGGCAGTGCATGCTCAAGTGCTAAAATATAATCTTCATCATAATAATGTGCCTCAATATCACCTCCTGACCGTGCTTGCGATTGTTCCTTAAACCGCTCTGCTTGATCAAAAGGATCATTTAATTCATTAAAGCCATTACTTAATTCCATTCCTGCAATAAATAATTCATAACGATCTGCAATAAGTGGATTTTCAGAATTCCGCTTAGCAAGGGGTGAAACAGCAATCGGGAATTGTGTAATAAAAGTTGGTTGAATAAGATGGGGTTCAACAAGCTCTTCAAATAAAGCATTTAACTTATATCCCCACGTATCTTTTCCTTTTTCAATTTTAACTTTATATTTTTTAATTAATGCATCAATATGATCCTCTTTTAAATCATCAACAGAGCACTTTGCATAGTGTGCAACCGCTTCTTGCATGGTCATACGATTAAAAGAAGACTCAAAATTTAATGTATACGTATCATACGGTATGTGCATTGAATCACAAACATTGCTTACAATAGATCTAAGCATTTTTTCAACAAAATCCATAGCATAGTGATAATCTAAATGAGCAGCATAAGCTTCCATCATCGTAAATTCTGGATTATGCTTCGTTGAAATTCCTTCATTACGAAATACCCGCCCAATTTCATAAACTCGCTCAAAGCCAGCAATAACCATCCGTTTTAAATAAAGCTCAGGAGCAATTCGCAAATATAAATCCATATTCAATGCATTGTGGTGCGTAACAAATGGTCGTGCTACTGCACCCCCGGGAATTGGCTGCAACATTGGTGTTTCAACTTCTACAAAATCATGCGTGTCTAAAAATGTGCGCATTTCTTTAATAATTGCTGCACGTTTTTGAAACCGTTCCCTGCTTTCTGGATTACTAATTAAGTCTAAATATCGTTGCCGATATTTAATTTCAACATCGGCAATACCATGAAATTTTTCTGGCAGTGGGTGCAAACTTTTAGATAGCAACACCACTGACGAAACTTTTAAGGTTACTTCTCCCATGCGTGTTCTAAATGACGTCCCTTTACACCAAATAATATCACCAATATCAACATAATCTGAAAACTGTTTAAATTCTTTTTCGCCAAGATCATTTTGTCGAATATAAATTTGAAGGCGCGCAGTACTATCTTGAATATGTGCAAAAATAGTTTTACCATGTTCACGCAATGTTAAAACGCGTCCAGCAACCTCATATGTTCTTGATTCTTTATCATCATAAAATTCATCTAAAACATCTTTACAGGTCGCATTAATTGGCTTAAATGGTGGCCATGGCTCTATACCAGCAGCACGCATCCTCTCCGCTTTTTCAACACGAATAGTATGTTCTTGTGATATCCCTGACTCTTTATTTTTTTCTGTATTATCTGCCATATAAATACTATTTAGTTTCTACCCAGTTACCCAATATTCTTGGATACATTAATTCAAGACTTTTTAACAACTACTTAATGCAAGTCATTAAAATTTAGTATAAATTATTTACATTTTTTCGCTAATTATTATTTAACAGCAGCACGATAATTTTCTTCAACCTGATCCCAATTAATAACATGCCACCAAGCAGTAATATAATCAGCACGCCTATTTTGGTATTTTAAATAATAAGCATGTTCCCAAACATCTAACCCAAAAATTGGTGACAATCCCTGAGAAAGTGGTGAATCTTGATCCGATGAAAGAACAATAACCAAATCACCTTCACGGTCAACACAAAGCCATGCCCACCCACTACCAAAGACAGTTTTTGCTGTAGCGTTAAATTGCTCTTGCAAGGCATTAAAACTACCAAATAGTTTTTTTATTTTATCGGCAATGATCCCACGTGGTTGTCCCCCACCATCTTTTTTCATTATATACCAAAACAACGTGTGATTTGCATCACCCCCAGCAAAATTACGAACCGCTGTTCGAATATCTTCTGGCATTGCATGTAATTCTTTGAGTAACTCATCCGGGCTCATTGTTTGCAAATTAGGATAATTTTGCAACGTTTTATTTAAACTATTAACATACCCTTGGTGATGCTTTGTATAATGAATTTCCATAGTTCGCGCATCTATGTACGGTTCTAATGCATCATAGGCATAGGGTAACGGCGGCAACTTATATTCCATTAAGCTTCCTTAATTATACTTCTTGCTACAATGCAATACTACATTGCAAACAAATAATAATTTTATTTTTCACTGACCTATAAAAAAGTAACGTGCTGCTTATAAAAGTCAAACTAAACCAAGGGTACCACAACCATACTTAATAAAAAGAAAAACTAACTGCAGGAAAGTAATCTTTTTCTAATATTTCTTGTACTGCAGAAGTAAATGATTCCCAAATTTGTTTTGCTGCATTTTTATCTATCTTTGCAAGATAATCTGGACTACTTTTGAGATTAAAAACAAAAAGAAGTTGCTCTGGAGTAAATAGTGCAAAATTTATACCATGATTATAATTTATCAGATCAAGTATCTCCATTTTTCCATTCTTACTTAAAATTATAACCTTGCCTTTAACATTTTCAGAACAACAATTGATTCTCCCGTCGTTAAATCTATTATTTCTCCTCTATAATCATCTTCATAATAGCTAATCCAAGCCTTATGCCTTTGGCCTAAAAGACTATAAAACTTATTTTGTTTTTTATCTACTTTGAAAAGGTAATGCTAATTTTTTTAAGACTGAAAATAAAAAAAAGTTGTAACCAAAAGAGAAATCCGCTCCAGGAAAATAATCTCTTTTTAATATTTCTCTTACTTCCGGTTTAAAAGATTGCCAAATTTTTATGGCTTTATTTTTACCTATTTTGAAAAGATAATCTGGATTTTTTCTGAGATTAAAAACAAAAAGAAGTTGTTCTGAAGTAAATAATGCAAAATTTATCCCACAATCATAATCTACCAGATCAAATATCTCCATTTTATCATTAAGATATAGAATTATAACCTTTGTGCTATCTGGACTGAATACTATGCCTTGTAGTCGCCTAACATTATTCAGAACAACAATTGATTCTCCCGTGGTTAAGTCTATTATTTCTCCTTTCGTATCATCACCATAATATTTAGCCCTACCCTTTGTGCCATCTGGGCTTGGCTCTATGTTTCTAACATTAGTCCGGACAACAATTGATTCTCCCATCGTTAAATCTATTAATTCTCCTTTCCCAACACGATATGAAACCTTAACCTTTGTACCATCTGAACTGAATTCCATCCAATTAACATCACTCCGAGCAACAATTGATCTTCCCGTCGTTAAATCTATTATTTCTCCTTTCCAACCACAATATGAAACCCTAACCTTTGTACTATCTGGACTGAATATCATGGGTTTTTCCAATGCTACCTCTTGAATATTACTCCAAGCAAAAATTGATCTTCCAGTGGTTAAATCTATTATTTCTCCTTTCTTATCCCCACCATAACATGCAACCGTAACCTTTGTGCTATCTGGGCTGAATCCCATGTGAAAAACATTACTCCGGACAACAATTGATCTTCCCGTAGTTAAATCTATTATTTCCCCTTTCTTATCATCACCATAATAGCTAATCCAAGCCTTTGTGCTATCTGAACTGAATTCCATCCAATTAACGTTACTCCTCCGGACAACAATTGATTCTCCCGTCGTTAAATCTATTATTTCTCCTTTCCCATCACGATAAAAAACCCTAACCTTTGTACCATCTAGGCTGAACTCTATGTTTCTAACATTAGTCTGGACAACAATTGATTCTCCCGTCGTTAAATCTATTATTTCTCTTCTATAATCATCACCATAATATCTAATCCAAGCCTTTGTGCTACCTGAACGGAATTCCATGCGTGAAACATTACTCCGGTTAACAATTGATCTTCCCGTCATTAAATCTATTATTTCTCCTTTCTTATCATCACTACTATATACAACCCAAATCTTTGTACTATCTGGACTGAACCTCACCTCCTTAACATTACTCCGTACAATAATTGATTTTCCTGCCGTTAAATCTATTATTTCCATTGTCCCCTGATTATTGATACATCCAATTAAATTTTTTGTAGCTGAAACAACACAACTGGCAACTCCTTCCTTTTTAAACACTATTTTTGGAGAAGCTGGTTTAATAACTTCATTGAGCACTTCCCTCATTATTCCTTGCATTCTTTCTTTTTGATCTTTTGGTAAAGACGATATTTCTGCAAACCATTCAAGCTCGCCTTCTTTTAATGAATTATATATTTTCCTAATCAACTGATCCCAGTAATCTGAAAACAATGTCTTTGAAATAAAATGGTAATGTAGCCCTGCTACTAATTCTATATGCTTAAAAGTAGATAAATTATTTATTAATTTTTCTCTTCCCTCTTCATCTGCCCCCACAAAATCAAGCAACATTTTTATTTCTTCCCCACTTGAGTCTAATTTTATTTCCCCTGCAGCCATTTTCTTATCGTGCGTCATAATTCCTGCAATTAATCTACTATTCACTATTCTCGATTGCCGTACTGGAAACACCATATCATCTGCTGATATCAATTTCATCAGTCGATCAAACGTAATGGTTACTTGGTTGTTATCAGCAAATAATGCTGTCAGGCTTTCCCCTTCCTGCAACTGATTAATTTTTTCTTTGATATTTGCTTCATCCAATGATTCATTACCAATTTTCCCCCTTTGTTTTGTAATTTTTTCTTTTCCATCCCGATCTTTAATACAAAGTTGTTTAATTTGCTCAATAGAACCCATATATAATTCTCCGTCAGAGCTAACTTCAAAAGCAGCTTCATTTGCATTTTCTGATAATGGAATAATAAGACGGGATTGATCAAGACCACTTTGGTTTAACGTTAGTCTTTCTAACAACTGCTGATTTGTTGCGCGGCAAGAAAAAACAGTACTTCCTACTTGGAACTCCTTTTCCCCCATTGCATGCACCAGTGATGATAAACAAATAACAACACAACCTACCAAATGTAAAAACTTCTTTTTCATTCGTTAACCTTTCCACTACGACAAAAATAAAATTATGAAACTGTGGTGGTTTTTATAGGAACATATTTTCATTAAAAGGCAAATTAACTTCAGGAAAGTAATCTTTTTCTAATATTTCTTGTACTGCAGAAGTAAATGATTGCCAAATTTGTTTTGCTTTATTTTTATCTATTTTGGCAAGATAGTCTTGATCTCTTTTGAGATTAAAAACAAAAAAAAGTTGTTCTGGAGTAAATAGTGCAAAATTTATACCACGATCACAATCTACCAGATCAAGCATCTCCATTTTTCCATTCTTACTTAAAATTATAACTTTTGTGCTATCTGGACTGAATACGATGCCTAAAATATTACTCCGGACAACAATTGATTCTCCCGTGGTTAAATCTATGACTTCCCCTTTCTTATCACCACCATAATATCTAACCACAGCCTTTGTACCATCTGGACTCAATTCCATCCATTCAACATTATTCCGGACAACAATTGATCTTCCTATGGTTAAATCTATTATTTCTTCTTTATTATCATCATATGCAACCATAACCTTTGTGCTATCTGGACTGAATCTCATGCATCTAACATTAGTCCGATCAATAATTGATTCTCCCGTGGTTAAATCTATTATTTCTCCTCTAAAATCATCTTCATAATAGCTAACCATAACCCTTGTGCCATCTGAACTGAATTCTATGTGTAAAACATTACCCCAGGCAATAATTGATTCTCTCCTGGTTAAATCTATTATTTCTTCTTTCCTATCATCACTAAAATACACAACCCTAACCTTTGTACTATCTGGACTGAATCTCATGCTTTCAACATTACTCCGATCAATAATTGATTCTCCCGTCGTTAAATCTATTATTTCTCCTCTATAATCATCTTCATAATAGCTAATCCAAGCCTTTGTGCCATCTGGACTGAATTCTTCGTTTTTAACATTACTCCGATCAATAATTGATCTTCCCGTGGTTAAATCTATTATTTCTTCTTTCTTATCATCATATGCAACCATAACCTTTGTGCTATCTGGACTGAATACGATGCCTAAAATATTACTCCGGACAACAATTGATTCTCCCGTAGTTAAATCTATTATTTCTCCTTTCTTATCACCACTATAACATGCAACCGTAACCTTTGTGCTATCTGGACTAAATTTCATAAAGTCAACATTACTCCGATCAACAATTGATTCTCTCGTGGTTAAATCTATTATTTCTTCTTTCTTATCATCACCATAATATTTAACCCTAACCTTTGTACTATCTGAACTAAATTCCATACGCTCAACATTACTCCGTACAACAATTGACTCTCCCGTGGTTAAATCTATTATTTCTTCTTTCTTATCATCATATGCAACCCTAACCTTTGTACTATCTGAACTAAATTCCATACGCTCAACATTACTCCGTACAACAATTGATTCTCTCGTGGTTAAATCTATTATTTCTTCTTTCCCATCATCACGATAAAAAACCCTAACCTTTGTACTATCTGGACTGAACCTCACCTCCTTAACATTACTCCGTACAATAATTGATTTTCCTGCCATTAAATCTATTATTTCCATTGTCCCCTGATTATTGATACATCCAATTAAATTTTTTGTAGCTGAAACAACACAACTGGCAACTCCTTCCTTTTTAAACACTATTTTTGGAGAAGCTGGTTTAATAACTTCATTCAATATTTCCCTCACTATTCCTTGAATTTTTAATTTCTTATCATTTGATAAAGAAGATATTTTTGCAAACAATTCAAGCTCGCCGTCTTTTAATGAATTAAAAATTTTCTTGACCTGTGAATTCCAACAATCTGAAAACAATGCCTTTGAAATAAAATGATAATGAAGCTCTGCTACTAATTTTATATGCTCAAAAGTAGATAAATTATTTAGTAATTTTCTTGTCCCCTCTTTATCTGCCCCCACAAAATCAAGAAACATTTTTATTTCTTCCCCACTTGATGCTAATTTTATTTCCCCTGCAAGGGCAAATGTTGTTCGCATTTTCTTATCGTGCGTCATAATTCCTGCAATTAACCTACTATCTGCTATTTTCGATTGCCGCACTGGAAACACCATATCTTCTACTGATATCAATTTCATTAATCGATCAAACGTAATTGTTACTTGGTTGTTATCAGCAAATAATGCTGTCAGGCTTTCCCCTTCCTGCAGCCGGTTAATTTTTTCTTTAATGCTTGCTTCATCAAATGATTTATCCCCAGTTTGCTCTCTTTGCTTTGTTACTTTTACTTCTCCATGACGATCTTTAATACAAAGTTGTTTAATTTGCTCAAGAGAACCCATATATAATTCTCCGTCAGAGCTAACTTCAAAAGCAGCTTCATTTGCATTTTCTGATAATGGAATAATAAGACGGGATTGATCAAGCCCATCTTGATTTAACGTTAGTATTTCTAACAACTGCTGGTTTGTTGCACGGCAAGAAAAAACAGTACTCCCTACAATCAATTCATTTTC
>Ga0307429_1001434_pt1 | contig 11229 bp, 12 predicted proteins | sample SalMarWE160230MG_FD_202151 | JGI IMG/M metagenome (GOLD analysis project Ga0307429, IMG submission 202151) | Salt marsh sediment microbial communities from the Plum Island Ecosystem LTER, Massachusetts, United States - WE1603-230 | ecosystem: Environmental > Aquatic > Marine > Intertidal zone >...
CCCCCAGCCGACGTCTGGCGGTGCTTCCACGTAGCGCCCTTCGGGCGCTGGTTTCGCCCGCCTTTGGCGGGCGAGCCCCGCACTTTAAAGTGCGGGGCAGTGCCCAAAGGGCACTATCAGGTGTTATTCCCTGCCGTGCCTGCCCTTCGTTCACCACACATTTTTGCCTACTCCCATAATTTTTATATGTCCACAGCGTCCTATGGCAAAAATATGTGGCTCACTACGGACAGATGTTTTGCCCCCAAGTAGCGGGCTAAAGCCCGCTACCGCTTTTTTTTAAAGCCCGACTTCTCACCCCGCAAAAAAATCTAAAATTTTTTAGCGGGACTCGTGGCGCTGGGCTTTAAAAACAGCGAAAAAAAAAGGGGCAAAACAGCGATAAAAGCATTTTTTTTTCTCTAAATACAAGGAGCTTTCTACGAAAGCGGATAAAAAAAAACTCTTTACCCCCTCAACGAGCAGAAACGCTCGTAGTCTAACCTCATAAACGCTCGCCCTTTCGTTTCAAGATAGATTGCTACACAAACTATCTCTCAACTTCAAGGCCTCACTATTCGGTTAGACTACTCGCTGTATCATCCGCAACTACCGCTTATCGCTTATCCTAAAGGAAAAGCGACCTTTTTGGATTGTTTATAACAACCCAAAAAGGAGCTTCCTAAAAAATCTTTTGAAGATTTTTTAGGATAGTTGCGGACGATACTTCTGCTCATAAAGAAATATCAATAAAAAATATACACAAAAAAAAATGCTTTTATTTCACGGCAGGGAAAAACACCACGTGGAAGCACCGCCAGGCGTCGGCTGGGGGGAAGCAGAACCCAAACCACACTGCGAGCCCCCCGCAGGGGGGGGACGAGGGGCGATCGCAGGGAGCCCCGAGGGTCGATTCCCCCCCCAAGGGGGGTGAGCAACACCAGACGTGGAAGCAAGAGGCCCCGAAGGGGCCCCGGGGCGAAGCCCCCCCGCCGAAGGCGGGGGTAAATATCCCAATTAAACCACTTTCCTTTTTTTCTTTTATATTAAGCCCTTTTTTCTATGTTATAATAAAATATAAGTAAAAGGGCGTTGTCTTTTAAATATTATAAATTATGAGTTACGAGGTTAGGATATACAAAAAGAACAAGAAAGGGCGAATAAGAACGGCGATGATAAGGGACTGGCAGGGAACAAATATTTTCAGTTGGATCAAATTATTTTTCATCCTAAAAAAATATAGTATCAAAAAATAACCGCTTCCTTTCTAATTTAAGTGGAAACAATAGGAAATATAATACTGGTAATCGGGTTAGGTATTTTGGTAGGAAAAATAAGCGACTGGGGCATTATCTTACTTGAACAGCCTCACAAATTAGATTTTAAGAGGTTTTTCAAAAGGATCGTGGTATATCTATCACGCAAGAATAACTTTAAAACCTAAACAAAAAGGCAATGGCGAAAACGTCTTACATTGAAATCTCCCCGGAACTGGAAGAGAAATATTATGCTGACTTACAACCCAGGGACCGGTTTATAGTTCCCGGTATAAGGCAAAAATCTGCCATAATATCAAGGAAAAAGCGGCAATCACTTAATAACAGAACCCTGCTTAAAATCTGCTCAAATTATTGGAAAACCCTTACTAATGAAGAAAAACAAACATGGGAAGATGTTAGCCCTTATGATCCTAAACACGGCTGGCGGACTTTCGTTTCAGAACAAACCCTAAGAATATTATCAGGTTTAGATGGAATAGCGACCCCCAGCGAACATCATCAAAGTGAGGTGGGCTATGTTTTAATTGAAAGTCCGGCCGAAGAAATTAAACTAACTCAGCCCCACCCTTCCTCTTATTGGATTAAAACAAAGGTAATAGGCAAGGACAATATGTATAAGCCAGAACAGGTTACCGAGATCCTGGCCTTACCATTGGAAATCGGCATAAGCTTCAAATCTAATCTAACATCAACCGGCGAGGGTTCTTTTGCTAAGCTTTACGCCTCAATTCGCCACTTATATCAAGGGCAGAACCTAAACCATGACCTTGAAATAGATATACCCTTATCATCCGACTGGACCAGAAAAACTGAAACCGTATCGAGCTTAATAGGAACGGTTACTTCCTACAATCTCTATATTCATCTTTATAAAGTAACCGGCGAATTATTTTTTGATAATATAACATCTAAACACTCAGGGACTAATTGGGCAAGAGATAGTTTATGCGAGAAAATTGAAGAGGATTTTACAAGAGCTTATTTTCAAGTACCTAAACACTGGGCTCCTATCACTTTACCGGCCGGCGCAGTTTACTATTCTAAATATGTCCCGGCCGAAGGATATGAGATTTCCATATACGGATACCGGTGGTATGGTGTCGCATTATACGGAAAAGAATAAAAAAACCTGCTTTCTTCTTAATACAGAGTTCGGCTTTCCTCTTTAACCGACCTCCTCCTTTCCTCCTCTTCTTAACCTCTTCCTCTTAAAGAAACCCCGCCCTCTTTCCTAAAACTTCCACCCTCCTTATATCCCAAACTTCCTCTCTTTTACTTAAATTAAAAGGAAATCCAAGAACATTTTAAAAGAGATCTAACGAAGCCGAGTAGGCATTAGCGATTAGTTTAACGTGGGTTCGAAATTCTTTCGGAACTCTTTTTTTACTAATAATCAAAAATATTGTATAATGAAAACGAAAAAAATATGTCAGCAACATACCCAGGGGGCGTATATTCCCCCCGAACAAAAGAGAATAAATCAGGCGTAGAATACGATGAGTCTAAAACCACCGTTGGCTATGCCGAAGACGTTATCAGTTTAGATGATGAAGTAATAGCCATAGAAAATGAGCTTGGACTGGGCCCTAAATGGGCAAGTAGTGATGTTAAAGAACGCCTTAAAGGAATCAGATCGCTGTCAGACGCAGTAGAGGACACAATTACAATAAAAGGCAGCAACGTCGGAATTGGGACAGATAGTCCTGCAAGAAAATTAGATATTTCTTCGGGTGTCATCAGGTTAAGCGATAATTATCAGATTGAATGGGGTGGTGCGAATAATATGATTCATGGCAGTGAGGCTGGTGATTATTTGATTTTTGCTACTGGAAATGGTGCAGAAAAAGTAAGAATAAATAGTTCGGGTAATGTAGGAATAGGAACTGCAGTTCCAAGCAGGAAATTAACTCTTAGAAGTGCTAATTTTCAATTAGGAATTATTGATAGTGATAGTGAAAAGGAGTGGGATATTACAAGTTATAGTAATACTGGATTATCAATTTATGAAAATGCAATAGACCCAAGACTCACAATTTTGGCTGGTGGAAACGTCGGAATAGGAACAACAAGTCCTTCAGCACTACTAGACATAAACTCAAACATCATAAGATTGAGAACATCTAAAACTCCGGCCTCGGCAAGTGATACAGGCAACGCTGGTGATATATGCTGGGACAGCGATTACATTTACGTCTGTATAGCAACCGACACATGGAAAAGGGCGGCCTTATCAAGTTGGTAAAACAAAAATAAACACATGAAAGACAAAATAAAACTAACAAGAGAAGAAAAAGACATAATACTGCTTCTACTTAATAAAGTACAAGTCAAACCCGCCGACCAAAACGCCAAAAAGGTGATTGATACAATACAAAGCATATCCCAAAAACTATCAAGCAATAAAGGAAACGAAAAAGATTTAAATGCGTAAATACGAATACTACGACACCGGGGCAGACGGGGACCGGGACGCCTACTCAAATAACTGGGAAGGGCAAACTTTCACCCCTGAAACCGACCACCTCATGGCCAAAGTAAAATTAAAACTCTTCCGGGTAGGCAGTCCGGGAACGGTAAAGGTAAGCATAAGGGCCACCTCGGCTGACAAGCCCACCGGAGGGGATCTCTGCTCCGGAACAATAGACGGCGACACACTAACCACCGACACAAACGGCGAATGGTATGAAATAACCCTGGGCGACGGCTACGAAGTAGAAAAAGATACAATGTACGCAATAGTTATAAGAGCAGTTAACGGGAACGCTAGTAATAAAGTATCTCTGCGAGCAGACACATCAAGCCCAACATACACTGGCGGAACACACGTCGACAGCTCCGACTCCGGGGCCGATTGGAACACATATTCCGGCGTGGACCTCCTATTTGAAGAATGGGGAACAGGCCCGCCAAGCCCAACCGCAGTCACATGGGGAAACCTCCTTAAATCCCAAATAAGCTCTGAAAAAATTGAGGAAGCCATCACCAGAATGATCCAAGATCACGAAGACGATCCGAACGCCCACATAGAAGAAGGCGAATCACTACAAAGCCACAAGGCCTCCGAAGTAATAGATCACGTAGTCCACAGTGTTTTAGGGGAAAAAATTCACACGAGCGGCAAAACCGCAGACTGCATAGTTGCCACAGAGGGGGGGGATTATACCTCAATCCAAGCCGCTATCGACGCAGGGGAAAAAAACATCTTCATAAAAAAAGGAACCTACGAAATCAGTACAGGAATATTTACCTATAGCTCCAACATCCACATTAGAGGTGAAAGTAAACACAATACAATCATTAAACTGGCAGACGGAGCAAATGATCATGTAATTCAATTCAGCAACAGCCATATAGCCGTAAACAAAGTAATTATCGAGAATATACAAATCAATGGTAATAAAGCCAACCAAACCGACCCAGACATACGAGGAATCTACATGTTTGGCGGTAGCACCGCTAAAATCACAAACCTCATCATAAGAAACTGCTATATTCACGACACTGCTTTCAATGGAATCGACGCAAGATACACAGAACACTCTATAATAGACAATAATATAATAGAAGACTGCGGAGACGCAGCCGGAAGTGGCGGAAATGCAATCGGCCTCTACAATTCCTCTCACGTTATAGTAAGAGACAACGAAACAATCAACAATTATAAAGGCCACTGGTACTACTACTGCGATCACATTTTAATCGACAAAAACAAATCCACAGGAGAAGACTATGGAGGAATAAACATAAACAACACAGAAAAAAGTAAAATCATAAACAACACATTAACAGAAGTAAGCGGAAACGGGATACAAGTGGGGGAAGGATCTAACAACAACATTGTTACAGGAAATCAAATTGAAGCAAGTGGATATGGAATCTGGATACAAGGAACAAACACAATAGTAGCAAACAACCAAAGCAACTCCAACAACTATGGAATAATAACGGCAAGTAATAAAAATATCATCATCGGAAACCAATGTAACTCAAATAATAATGACGGAATATTACTTGATACTAATGCCTCCAACAACACCATAATAGGGAATTATTGTAAATCTAACTCGAGAGACGGGATAAGATTGTCAGGCGGCAACGACAACAATATAATCAACTCCAACTATTGCACTGAAAACGCAGGCTACGGCGTCAATATAGTAGCCGACACATGCGACGAAAATTATGTCACCAAAAACTATCTCACCGGCAACACAACAGGATCCTTCCAAGATCTAGGAACAAACACAATAAAAGCGGCGGACACCACAAACGACAATGTAATTTAACATAACCACATGTCCCTTACCCAAACCATAACCGGCCGGGAAATAGCCGAAAGGGCAATCCCACTCATCGAAAAATCTAAAAAACAAATAGACACAATTGTCTATATCTGGCTATGGTATCCAAACGAACCCGGCTCAAACATCCAAAGATTTAATAACGCAATAATCAACGCCATTAAAAGAAACGTAAATATAAGAGCAATAGCCGAACCGGAAAAAACCCGAAAAATACTGAAAGAAAATGGAGTAAAAACCAAGCAATATATCGGAGCAAAAAAGATCCATACCAAATTAATGATTATTGACAACCAAACAGCAATAATCGGCTCCCATAATTACACCAAAAACGCCTTCAACCTCAACGAAGAAGTATCTCTAATAGTGAACGACGAGGAAACAATTAAAAGGTTAAGAGAATATTTTGAAAATCTATGGGCATTATAAAATCCGTTAATAAAAGATTCGGGCTACAAATAAGAGGAAAGGTCGGCCACGCCACAAAATATGGAAAAAGATTATACGGAGAATACCAATATGGAGAAGAACCACCGACTCAGGATATAGGCGAAGAGGAACCCTGGAACAGGTGGGGAATATACAGGGTAATGAGTGTAAAAGGACACCAAGTAAACGTCAAAGAAAGGTTCTATATCCCCCACAACCCCCAAACAGAAGCCCAACAAGCAAACCGAAATAAGTTTAAAGACGCAATAAGCGCATGGTATGCCTTGACAGATGAAGAAAAAGAAGTATATAATGAGAGAGCAAAAGGCAAAAATATGACAGGATATAATATTTTTGTCAAAGAATATATGCTGTCTTAAAAAGGTTCGAAGCATATATTAACAACCATTAACGTATCATAAAACATTGGCTAAAGTATACGGACCCCTCCACTCCGACAACGCAAGAGGTAAACTCGCAAAATCACTTGTTTTTATCGGTTGGAAGGGCATTAAAACTGTTAGAGGTTGGATAACGCCGGCGAACCCCCAGTCAGCAGGCCAGGGTAACATCCGCACCGTCCTCGGGGGTATTGGTAGGGCAGTGGGTAAAGTGAAACCCGACTCCGCTTTTCACGAGCAGATGAAGACCCTGGAAGTGATCCCTGACCAGCAAAGTAAGCAGTCCTATCTTGTCCAGTACATCAAGGACAACTACATTGCTGGGGCGGGAGCCACTATGACCGGTAACTTCGCCTGCGTTCTCGCCGAGATAACCGGACACACAGCTTACACCTCATTCCAGTCTGGTGCGGACGACGTTGGAATCCTTGATTTCAGCCTCACCTACGACAGTATCGGAACGTTCGAAAAGGCCCTCGGCCTTTACTTGATCGCAAAGGCCGCCATTGACTTGGAGTTCACGGGTTCCCCGTACACCAAGACCCTCGCCGACTGGACAGGAGCAGAAATCGACAAGCTGGTCGCCCACCTCTCTGCCTAGAATGACTAGACAGAAACATAAAACCCCCTCCCTCTCAAAAAGGGGGTTTTGTGTTATAATAAAAGAACAATAATATGTCAACAGAAGAATATTCTGACGAATTTTACAAAAAACACGGAGGGGGAATTAACGACGACCCTGTCCGATTTTCAAAAATAGCTTCGCTATGCCGGGGCAACGTCCTGGATGTAGGGTGCGGCACTGGCGCCCTATCCGGATACTACGACGAACCATATACCGGAATAGATATCTCGCACGTTGCGATCGAAATAGCAAAAAAGCACAGAAAACAAACCGCAAACTTTTTCAAAAAAAATCCGGTAAGTTATGAGCTAGATCTGCCGGCAGAATACGAAACCATAGTAATGGGGGAATTTCTGGAACACCTGGAAGATGAAGGAAATCTCTTTAATAACCTGAAAAAAGTAACCAAACCAAGCGGACGCTGGATCATTTCCGTCCCCAACGGGGACAGGATCCCCGATGAGGACCACAAAAGAGAATTCACGGTTCCGGAGCTAAGAAAGAAATTTGAGGAATATGGCCGGGTCCAATTCCACAATTACCCGGGATTCGAGGAAAGAATAATTCTCACGATAGATTTCGGCTCCCAGCCGCAGCGGCGCCTGGGCCTATCAATGATAGTAAAAAACGAGGAAAAAGGGCTTGAAAGGGCAATTTTATCCTGTATTGAAATAACCGACCAAATAGCGATATCTATCGATACGAAAAGCAAAGACAAAACCGAACAAATAGCGAAAAGATACGCCGACATCATTTCCAGCCACGAATGGAATGACGACTTTTCAACGCCGCGAAACGAGATCCAGCAAAAACTGGGCACGGAATGGGTTCTGATAATAGACGGGCATGAATACGTGGAAAAGTGCGAAAAGCTGGATGAAGCCCTGAAAATGGACGCGGACGGGCTATTCGTGAAGGTTATACTGGAAAACGGATTCCGATTATCTTCCCCGAGGCTGATTAAACAAGGGGTAGGGTGGAAATATAAGGTCCATAACTCCCCAATGCCGAAAAAATCGAGGAGGTATTCGGGCTTAATTGTAATCCACGACCGGGACGGCGGACAAAGCAAGGAGTCGATAGAAGAAAGAAATAAGCAGCGGGATAAAATGGTAAAGGAAATAATGGGCGAAGAGATCAAGAAGAATAAAAAAAATCCCCGGCCGTACTTCTACATCGCCCAGCAATACAACTATTCCAAGAATTTCAAAAACGCCATAAAATACTACAAGAAATACATCAAACGTTCTACGAACACCCAGGAAAAATGGCTCGCATATTACAACATAGCCGTATGCTACGGCATGATGAACCGGAAAACAAAGGCGCTCTGGAATTTATGGAAAGCGAATGAAATGATTCCCAACCGGTGGGAAGTATGCCAGTTAGCGGGGATAATATACGCAACAAACGGACAATATGAAAAAGGACTGAGTTACCTCATAGAAAGTTTTAAAGAAGATAAGGGCGATTTTCTATATTCCCCTATCGTGAAAAACAACGCCATGACCTGGGACACGATCGGAAAATGCTTTATCGATCTAAGAAGAGGAAAGGAGGCAAAAGCCGCCTTCAAGCGCGCCCTGGATATTCACAACGGCCCCGGGCCGGAAAAATTAAACGAAAAAAGAGCCGAAGAACTCGAAAAATTGCTCCGGTATATAGAATAAAAAAAGCCCCATATTCGGGGCCTTTTTTATTTTTATCTAACTATTTATCGTAATCAATAATTCCAGACTCTTCCTCTTCCAAATTTTCAACCAACTCCTGCACCATTTCCCGAAGAGTAACCAAAAACTCCCTTTCAGTTTCAATAGCTCCGGCCTTCCAATCCGCTATCAAGAGATAAATACTGGAAATATTTTTATTCGTTTTTGCTTTTATACACATTTTATACCTTTATCTTTTTTTTAGACCTTTTTATTCTGCTGGAAATTTTAAAGCTCTAAAAATATCCTCATGGGGAATATAAAGCCTAATTTCCTCTCCCTTATACTTAAAGATGATACAAATCTGCTTTTCGCCATCACCTAAATCAGGATTTTCAAACTGTACAAAAACTTCATATGACTCATCTTTCTCACCAACAAAAACATCACCTACTGTTCTATTTCCTAACATTTTACTTTTTTATTTATTTATTTTCTACCGACCTTTATTTCCTTTTTAATCTTACTCCAATTTTTCAAAACCCTATTCTTATATTCATTATAAAACAAGGTTTCCTGCTTCTTATTAAACCTCCCGATATATTTTTTCTTATTATTAGTCATAAAATTAGAGAACAAAAAAAGGGGCCCCACCGGCTAAGATGGTACCCCTAATTAAAATTGCCGGTGGACTTACGACCATAATATTGATAAAACGAACCGACCCTAAAAAAGAGAGAAAGAAAAAGGAAAAAACTCTCTTTAATTAAAGTATAGCATATTACAACCAAAACAACATGTGGATAATTCTAAACCCTCCAACACTTTTCAGAAGCGCTCCACCAACTTAAATTATTATTCTTGACAGCTTCACAAAATGCTGTTGTAGATTTTTCAACGTCAAAAGCGATCTCATCAGTGATTTCAGGGTGCCACTTATCATTCCATTGAAAAAGACCTCTGTCTAAGCTACCATCGGCGTTTTTATGAACCGCCTGGGGATCTAGCCCACTCTCACACTTCGCAACCCTAACGGCCACATCAGGATCAACACTCATATCCTTCGCAACATCCCTTATTCTCTCTTTAATCGTTTTAAATTTCCCCTTACTTGGTAATGATTTAGCGATCTCATCATACACTATACGCTTTCCGAAATAGGCGGCGATAATAGTAGCAATCATAGCATTAATAGTACCGTCAGCGCCGGTTAATTTTAATATTAGGCCTCCAATAAGAGATATAACGGCTATTACATCTGCAGGATAGAATCTATTTAACATGATATTATATATTTTAAAAAGTTATTTAAGTATACGACCATTTTCTGATTTAAGAACTTCATTTGTTCTCCGTTCAATTTCATTTCTCGCTCTTTTTTGATACTCACTAGAAGCTTCATTTGAAAGCCATTTAAGATAATCCAACGGAACCTCATTCCACCTTCTACCCTTATATTTTCCAAAATCTATTACTTCTAATGTTACTAAATCTAATTTCATTTATAATTATTTTTTCCCTTAACTCATATTCATCAGGCACGGCTAACTTCCTAAAGCCGTCCTTAAGGTTAGCATTTTTTATTAGCGGGCGCGTTTTTCCGTTTTCTCCCGGCACGCCTTATGCCCTTCGCTGGTTCGGGTATGGAGCAAGTGTCCTCCTCCCCCGACCGTCTCGCTGTGATCGTTAGAGCAACTATTCTAATTTACCGATCACGGCTTTAGCTTATTCATCAGTATACGGCTTTTACTCCTGTATATCCCATTCATTAAGTGGCATCCGATGGACAATCATAACCAATTGTGATATAATTGCTGTTAGGTGAATGGGTTCGCCCGCCTAACACCACCAGTATTATTTTGTGTCTAAAAAACACAATAAAAGCCCGACAGAAATTATATCTGTTGGGCTTTATTTTGGATTCTTTGGTTGTTAATTAAATAGTTCATCTCATAAAATTTTATTAAGTAAATTATAACATACACAATTTTCGGCCAATTTTCGGCCTGTGGATAAACTATGGATGGGTCAAGAATATACGGGTAACTCCTAATACACGAGTATTTAATAATCACTTAAAAAATCAGCGGTGATTGACAAAATTTCAGTAAATTATCCTAAAAAAATCCCAGCCGAGCTGTGGATAAAATAAAAAAAAATGTGAAAAACTCCACCGAGGCGTGGACAAAATGTTGAAAAAAAAACCAAAGCGGGCGGGCAAAAAATGCGCAAACAGCTTCGCAATTTTTCGCAATTTTTCCAAAATTTCTTTCTGGTGACAAGTCAGGTTTCGGGCACACTCGCCTAACGGCTCGCCTTTTCCCCGCCGGCATTCGCCGGCGGGGAAAACCCCCTTTTTAAAAAGGGGGGGTGCCCTACCTTTCTTTTCTTCTCTTGGTGCTCGCTGTTCCCTCTCTCGCTACACTCGGGGGGCGCACTCTCCCCCCTCGTTCCGCTCGTTCGGCGGGCGAGAGGGCGGGAATCGACCCTCAGGGCTCGTTCCACTCGCCCTTCGTCCCGCCCCTCGCCCTGCGCACTTTTTGCCCGCCCGCTTTGGTTTTTTTT
>Ga0307429_1001438_pt1 | contig 11215 bp, 9 predicted proteins | sample SalMarWE160230MG_FD_202151 | JGI IMG/M metagenome (GOLD analysis project Ga0307429, IMG submission 202151) | Salt marsh sediment microbial communities from the Plum Island Ecosystem LTER, Massachusetts, United States - WE1603-230 | ecosystem: Environmental > Aquatic > Marine > Intertidal zone >...
CCTTTCGTCGTTCTCTTTATACGAGTTTTTCCCATCTTAGCCGTTCTCTCTGTGAAACGCGACCTAAGAGGGCATCGCTCTTAAGGCAAGGTCGCATTTTCCCGCATCGCTTTACTTATGGTAGGATAACCCGAGAAGGGAGTGATGGGATGGCAGATCTGATCATCCGCGATATGGAAAAAGAGGACGAGCAGTACGTAGGAACGTGCACCCATGTGAACGAGTCAGACGAGATCGATGCCTGCGCAAGGCAACGGCTCCCATGGCTCAAGAAGATGTACGCGAAAGGGCTGCGCGTCAAGGTCGCGCTCCTTGGCGATAAACAGGTCGGGTTCCTCTACCTTATGCCGATCGAGGTCTCTCCGTGGGGTCCGCTGGGAGAGGAGCTGATGGTCATCCCGTGTCTCGTTGTAACAGAGTCGGCAAAGCACAAAGGGATTGGCAGAGCCTTGATGGAAGAGGCGGAAGAAGAGACCAAACGCCAGGGACGAAAGGGTCTCGTCACGCCTGCCTATACCCACGATTTCTGGTTCATGCCGGCCGGGTTCTTCGAGGCTTGCGGTTTTTCCGCAGTAAAGAGGAGAGGACAAGAGGTTCTGCTGTGGAAGGTCTTCGACGAGACGGCCAAGGCCCCGCAGTTCCTTGAGCGAAAATACCGTTATGAACCGATCCCCGGAAAGGTGGCGGTCGATCTCTTCTTTAACACCTTCTGTCAGACGAGCGTCATCGAGGCACAGCGCGTGCGGGAGGTAGCTGCTGAGTTCGGCGATAATATCGCGCTGCGCGAGTACTGCGCTGATGACCGCGAGACCCTCCTTCACTTGCAAACCCCACGAGCGATCTTCATCAACGGAAGAGAAATCTGGTGGGGATATGAGGCCCCCAAGGAAGGGATTCGCAAGGCGATCAGGCAGGCGCTTTCTAACCGACTGCCTGAACTGTGATGTTTGTTACAAAGCGCTAAGAGAGAAACATAACCTGAAGCGGTGCCGCGTCCAGTTTAAGCTGTTAAGGAATCGGAAGAGAAGATCGAGCGGATCGTGAAAATAATCAAAAAGTACAGGTAGCGGTAGCTGAGCCGACCGCTCAACCCAATGGCAGTTGCAGGTGCGTCATTTCTGAGATAGCCATCGTTCTATTGGTATGAGAAATCTTGCTCTGCAGGAAATAAAAAACAAGATTTGACCGCATTGCACTCCGAATCGCATAGCCTCTCAGATTCATGGACGCTCGTCTTCTGTATGCGGTTCCTCTACGAATTCCTCCTTTTCCTCAGTGGATGAGGAAGGCAGTCTACCGAATATCTCTTCTAGCTGATCCTGCAACTCTTCCAGTTTCTTCGTTTTCTCATCTCCGAATCGCTCAACCTCTTCCACTTCCTTCGCTGAATCCCTTGGGAGCGCTCGAAGTACGAGAGAGAGGAAGAGGACAACCATGAGTCCTGCGTCTAGTACCTGGAATGCGCTCAGTACTAGCCCTGTGTACCCGGCGGAAGTCACACTTGCAATCGGAGCGGTCGTGAAGATTGCCAGACTTGCAGCAACGAAGCTTGTCAATCCTCCGGAGGATGTCGCCGATCCGAACAGGAGAATACCTGCCTTGGATAGTCCAAAGTACACGCTGGCGTAGGAGAACACAATCCCCGCGCCAAGGGCGACCCACATGGCCACGAGGAAGACAATCAAGCGCTCCTGTCCTAGGGGAATGCGGCTGGCTCTCACCTGAGCTTGCTTCATGAAGCCATCACCCAGCTGCGCCAGATGCTCTTGAGTGGTGGGCATGGGTTTGCCCATGAGACTTGAATGCAGCGTCTCGGCCGTGTCCGTGGGAGCTTTCCCCAAGGCACGGAACAGCATCCCAAGCAACAGGAGAACAGCTGAACCGGCAAGGGCTCTACGTACGACCGCCCGGAGAGGCGAGGCCGGCCGAAACGCCCATCGAAGCGTACGCAGAATGAGGAAATGCACAACCGCCAGATTGAGAACGGAACTCGCCATCACCACCATTTGATGATTGACTAGCAGGTTGACGCACCATGTAAGAACAAGAGCAAGGACGATCGCAATATCAACAACCCCTGGGTCGGAGCCAAGGACCTTCAAAAGCGTGCCAAAGCCCTCTGTCGCAACACGCCACATTCGGCGTGTCACCTGGGAGAAGATCACCAAGACACTCACAGGAAAATGCATGTAGCATCGAAAGAAGAGTCCGACAAGAGCGTCTGCTATCGAGAGGGTAGATTGCGCTTTGAAATGCTCCCTCGAAACGACTACCCGCCAAGTAAACGTCATCAGCGGGGCTGCCCATAGCCAGGAACCCAAAATAAGGATATGTGGTGGAACAACTCTAGCTAGGACAGCGGATACCCAAGTCCAGAACAGGGCAGATGGGACTATCCATCGAGCCCTTAGTAGGTAACTGCATAACAGCCGTGTTCCTCTCATACCTGCTATTCTATGCGACAAGTCGAGTGGATACCCGTCATGTTTGTAGGAGGTGTTTGCGAACAAGGCCTACATCTAGAAGAACCCCGTAGCAGCCCACCGTCGACCGGCAGACACGCACCAGTGATCGCGGCCGTACGGCCCGAGGTCTGTGTTTGCACATTCCCTGCCTACTCGGGCCTACGTTCGAGTGATTCGCTGTCGGGGGCATCGCCGCCAAGGCTAGTGATCTCCTCATTGATGCTCTCGATCAGCGTTTCCTTTTCCTTCCTCAGTTCTGTACGAATTGCAAAGGATCGCCCAGCCATTCCTCTAAAGAGGAGCGAGAAGAAGAGCACAAGCATCAATACGGCATTCACAATCTCTAGAGTGCAGAAAGCTGCACCAAGAGAGCCTGTTGGCTGAACAGCGGAAATCGGCGCAGTTGTGAAAATGGCGAGGCTGGCAAGCCAGTAGCTTAGCAGGCTTGTCTCCCCGTGCATAAGAACTAGCTGGGGAACGTTCGCCCGGGTGAGCGCGTAGAAGGCGACAGCGTAGCCAGCAACAATGATCCCGGCGATAAGTAGATACGCTAGAACGAAGAAGGGAATAAGCTGGCCTTCTTCAGCTGGAATACGCTTAGCTAGCCTACGAGCTTTCCTCAGGTAGTCACAACCGAGCCGGTGTAACCCCACTCCTCTCTTCCCCGACTGTGAAGCCAGCTGGCCAAAAGCTACTCCCAGTGCCATCCGGGCCTGGGCCCAGGGCTTCAGAAACTTCTCATAGGCCTCACGGAATGGTTGGATTGGACTATAGGCCCAGCGCAGGGCTCGAACGACGATCACGTTGATTAGTGTTATGTCAAGCACAGTGAGGGCAACGACAAGCTCTTCGTGTGTGGCAACAAGTGCTCCTATCCAGGTTCCAGCAATGCACAAGGCCAGGGAAGCATCTGCGATTCCTGGATCACTGAACAGCAGCCACGCTAACGTTGCTTTGCATCCTCGAAATACGAAACTGAACTTGGCTGCAAGTCGCTTCAGGATGAGAAAGGTGCTGAACGGCGCGTACGTGAAGCTTAATAGGCTAGCGAATGCAACTGCAGTCACCAGGGTTCGGGGCTTCGATTTCTTTGACCATGTTGCAATTGCCCGCCAGATGACCGTGCCGAAGGGGGCCAGCCAGATCCACTTTTGGGCCGAGAGAGGCAGGTCTTTCCCTCGCAGAAGAAGGAGCCAAACCCAGAACAACGTTGATGGAATGAACCACGGAAGCTCGAAGACTAGATAGTGACGAACTCTGCTCTGCGTTCTGGTCAGAAGTGTGCAAGGCTCATTTCCCCTAGAACTCTCCATAGTCACACACTATTCTTGAACACCTAAAGTTACACTAGAATAACCCCCGTGCCATCCCGCCGCCGACCGGGAAGGTTGAGCCGGGAAGATGCCGGGGTCAGATGCTGTATCACCTGTCAAGTATTTACCCCCTTGATCGCGTTGTAAAATCCTCTGCTCTTGTAGATAGCATACGCCATGAGGAGCATTTTCCTCGCTGCTGCAATGCGCGCGACCTTCTCGGGTTTCCCTTTCGCCTTCAGCCTGTGGTACACCGCCTTGATGGAGGAATTGTATCGCGCTGCTGCAAGTAAAGCCAAGGGGCACATCTTCATTCTTGGCCTTCAAGCCTTCTACGGCGATCTCGAATCAGTCCTTTGCAGAAGGTAAGGCACGAGGTATGACCCTGACGTTCTCACAAGATGCCGTCTCACCACGCCGATTGTTGCCTCGGTGGCCCCGGAGTATACTGTAACTATGAAAGCAATGCGGTACGTTTACTGGCAGCATGACGACATGTGGCTCGGTTATCTCGAACAGTTCCCTGATTACTGGACCCAAGGGGAGACACTGGACGAACTGCAGGAGAACCTGAAGGATCTGTATCAGGAACTCACCAGCGGCAACATCCCTGAAGTCCGTCGTGTGGCCGAGCTGCAGGTGTCATGAAGCGGCGCGACCTCATTGGTCAAATCGAGAAGGACGGCTGCCTCCTCATTCGACACGGTAGAAGGCACGATTGGTATCAGAACCCGAGAACGGGTGTCTGCCAACCTGTCCCACGCCATCGAGAAATCAAACAGCCCCTGGTCCAGCACATCCTTAAGATGCTCAAGGACTGACACAATAAGCCCTTGGAGCGCACGCGTCCATAGGCCGCGCCGCTCATGATCTTGAGATCCTTGATCGTTTTGCTCACGGGTATCTGGATATTACCCGTGACTTCCTGACACCTGTCGAGTTGGATCACCTGCCCTTCTCCGTAAAGCTTATGACACTTGAATGCGGCATGCGGTTTCTAACCGACTACCTGAACTGTGATGTTTATTACAAAGCGCGAAGTGAGAAACATAACCTGGATAGGTGCCGCGTCCAGTTCAAGCTCGCAAGAGACATGGAAGAGAAGTTCCAGGTGGTGAGGAACCAAGAGCAAGACACAAGGTCTGACCATGATAAGTACGCTTAGGCTTTTGGATGGAGTGTTAATAGCATATTTTTATCCCTCGGGCCTCCATCGCCTCGATCTTCTTGATCCCCGGGGATCCCGAGACCAAGTTAAGTGGATTTCCTTTCAGGTTTACGATGTAGCCAGGTATTAACTTACTATCCATTACAAGTGGGCCGATATCTTCAATTGCATTGTTCGCGAGATTAAGATGAGGATACTCGCATGAAACACCTAATAAACCTTCAAGGGTGGGAACCGACACCTGCTTCTCAATGTTCGCAGGATTCATGCTGGGGAGTGAGGATATATCTTCGATCCGATTTCCATCAAGCCACAGGACCTTAGAATTCTTAAGATGCGCCAACGAAGTGATCGTACTGATTTGGTTGTTAGATAAAAATAGGTATGTAAGCCGCGTCATCCCTGCCAAGGGGCTGATATCGCGGATCTTGTTCCCATTTAATGTGAGCCCATTAAGCTTTGTCATCCTCGTAAGGGCGCTAATGTCGCTGATTTGGTTGTTGGATAAGCCTAGATACTCAAGCTTCGTCATTTTCGTCAGAGGGCTGATATTGCTGATCTTGTTCCCATATAACGACAGCCCATTAAGCTTCACCATCCTCGCGAGGGCACTAATGTCGCTGATCTGGTTGTTGGATAAGTCCAGAGTGGTAAGTTTCGTCGCCCCCATGATGGGACTGATATTGCTGATCTGGTTGTTGGATAAAATCAACCACATAAGTTCTGTCATCCCCGCTAAGGCACTGATGTTGCTGATCTGGTTGTTGCTTAAACCCAGGGTTGTAAGTTTCGTCGCCCCCATGATGGGACTGATGTCGCTGATCTGGTTGTTGGATAAAATCAACCACATAAATTCTGTCATCCCCGCTAAGGCACTGATGTTGCCAATTCGATTGTCGGATAAGTCCAGAGTGGTAAGTTTCGTCGCCCCCATGATGGGACTGATGTCACTGATCTGGTTGTTGAATACCGCCAACCACACAAGTTTCGTCATCCCCGCCAGAGCGTGGATGTTACTGATCTGGTTGTTGGATAAGCCTAGATACTCAAGCTTCGTCATCTTCGCCAGGGCGCTGATATCCTTGATTTGGTTATCGGATAAATCCAAGTCCGTAATTCTCGTCATTCTCGCCAAGACATGGATATCGCTGATCTGGTTGTTGGTTAAACCCAGATGCTCAAGCCTCGTCATCTTCATCAGGGATTTGATGTCACTGATCTGGTTGTTGGTTAAACCCAAGTCCGTAATTTTTCTCATTCTTGCCAAGGGGGAAATATTACTGATCTGGTTGTCGGATAGATATAGGTTGGTAAGCTTTGTCATTCTCGTCAGGGGGCTGATATCGCTGATCTGATTGTTGGTTAAGCCTAGATGCTTAAGCTTCGTCATTCTGACGAGGGGGCTGACATCGTTGATCTGGTTGTTGGATAAGCCTAGGTGCTTAAGCTTCATCATTCCCGCTAGGGTGCTGATGTCACTGATCTGGTTGTTGGATAAGTCTAGATACTTAAGTTTTGTCATTCCCGCCAGGGAGCTAATATCACTGATCTGATTGTCATCTAGCTTCAACTGTTTAAGCTTCGTCATTCCTGTCAGGGAGCTGATATCACTGATCTGATTGTTGGTTAAGCCCAGATGCACAAGCTTCGTCATCCTCATCAGGGGGTTGATATCACTGATCTGGTTGTTGGATAAGCCTAGATACTTAAGCTTCGTCGTTCTCGCTAGGACGCTGATGTTGCTGATCTGATTGTCGTCTAGCTTCAACTGTTTAAGTTTCGTCATTCCTACCAGAGGGCTAATGTCGCTGAGCTGGTTTCCAGTAAGAACGAGTACGGTAAGGAACCGGCAGTGTTCTAGACCCGTCAGGGCTTTGATGCCTCGATCAGCAGCATCCAACTCACTGAGACAGGATAGCTTGTAGTCATAAATATCCCCTGTCGGCTTCTGAATCGTCTCCCGGATGGCTGCCTCCAGGTTTGAGTCCGTAAACTTCACAACCTTCATCGCTTGCACCTCCATCCGATAATATACCCGGGCGTAGTAAACCAGGTCAATGCTGGCTCAGAAACAGGAATCTCAGAAGAAGAGCCGTTTTTTGCATCCTTGATATAGGTGGTGAATGTAGGTGGTGAATGGGGTCAGACCTTTACTCTTGCGTGCCAAGTCGTCCCTTTGCCACTGCACAGTAGATCAAGGGACAAGATGTAAGCGTGGGATGCTGATCGCCTTGCAAGGGCTTTTTCAGAATCGATCCGAAGAGAATACGATCTGGCAATCTCTGATCATTCCTTGACGCAAAGTAGGGCATGTGTTTTCTTGAGCCAGCCTGTGATATCAATGCCTGCGGGCAGCGTTCTTCGCACTCGCCAAGTAGGTATTCTACTTGACGAAGGTCTCCCGTCATCGGTAAATACCCCCGGTAGCCCTCTAAGCTCTTGCTACCACGCTGCTCACAGCATCGCAGGCTCTGACTGTGCAATAAGGAAGAGAACATCTCCCTGCTGAAGTCTATATGTCCCTTGTGGGTTTACAACTATCACTCTATTTTCTTTGTCCTTAACTTGATACAAGATATCGTCAGCAAGCATAGCCCTGATCTCGTCGGACCTATCAGTTTCGATTCCCAGCAGGAGGATACGTTGTTCCGCTAGAATACGAACTGCTTGAGAGAACTCCTTCCCAAGCAGTCTATCAGGGAGCCTATCTGAGTAGCGGTAGAACTCACTGCCGGAGTTAAAGGTTAGGAGTTCTGAAATGAGATACGAAGTACCGTGATTGAGGGCTGAGGCTACAGCGAGGTTGCCTCCCAACTGGTCGAGGCAAATGATTTCATCGGCATGTGCATGTTCAAAGTGGATCCGGTTCGATGAATTTAGGATTTGTACACAGGTATGCACTTGCTTGTTCAGTGTTTCCACGGCTAACACAATCAATAGGGCCTTAGCGTCGGCTTCGTTGGGATCTCGCGTGAAATCAGTCAACACGATAACGCTGGCTGCGTCCTGGATTCGGGCTCTTAGAAGATCGCAATCTTGAGCTGGATCCCCGCTCACGAATTCAACCTCGTCTACCTGAGTTGGGCGTCTATCGGCTTCCGCCAGGATCGTTATGCCCTGGGATGCTCTCGCACCGGCTGCGAGAAGCCCTCTGACGATTGCCTCCCCTTGCGTATTCCAGCCGCAGATAACGATATGCCCCCGCATTCTAACTCTATTCACGATTCGACCTCCCTTCAGGCAAAGCTTTATGAAGCGGTTCACGATAAGCGCAGTGATAATAGCCAAAGAACCGATGCTGGTTGCCAAACCAGTTAGAAGGATAAGGATTCGCCCAATTGACAAGTCTCGATCCTCAAAAACGTGCCCAAGAAAAGGCGGGAGCACTATTAGAATGGCGTCACCGAAGGACTTCACATCATCTTCTAGAAACCAAAGAGCGGAACTTGAAACAAAGAATAGTGCCGCCAGCACACCAAGAAGAGCTACAAGTGGATGTCGTGCTATGCTTGCCCTTAACAGATATGAAGAGCGTCTAAAAGTCATGCCTCCTCTCAATGTCTCCTGTACAACTTTGGACCATCACAGTCTCACACAATAATGAGGAATATACCCTCACACAGAACATGGTGTCAAGTGACAACTTTACTAACCGCGGTAGACCAGGGTCCGACCTGAGCAATTCCATTCATTCATTCCATTCCATTCCGGGGACACATACCTTATCTCTTGAGCTTGATCTCTCCCAGCGGATTCTGTAAAGATGGCGAAGAAAACTCGGTCGAGTAGAATATCTGCTTGACAGAGACCTCTGGTCTTTCCGCGATCGGGCTAGCGGTGGAAGTGTTCGACCAGTTACAAGAAGTCAGTTACCCCGCTTCCCGAAGTGCTCTAAGGGCGCGCCGAAGGCTCATTCGCTGGCCATACATCAGTAAGCCCGCCCGGAAGATCCGCGCCGAACCCCACAGCAACACGATGCCTCCAAGAAGGGTCACAATGAAACTAGTAATGATCTCCACAAGCGGGACGTCCATGGCGCCTACGCGGAGCATCATCGTAATTGGGGCAGTGAGCGGAATAAAGGACAGGATTCGCGCTAGCAGACCATCCGGGTTGCCGGCAATGAACATGAATAACCACATCGGAACCAACACCGCCGGCATAAGAAGGAGCATGGAGATCTGCGAGCCCTGGCGATAGGAGGTCGTTGCTGCACCGATGCCAGCATTGGTCACCGCAAAGACGAAGTAGCCTGCTAAGAAGAAGGCGGCCACCCAGACCAATAGAACGGGATCGATCGTCAACTGGCCAAGATTCGGGAAATTCTCCATGATGAGGGGACCGATGAATACCATTGAAGCGGCCCAGATTGTAACCTGCAGCAAGCCAGCAAGCCCCAGCGCGACCACTTTACCGGCCATCAAACCCAGAGGCGAGACAGAAGTCAGGACAATCTCGATCATCCGGCTCTCCTTCTCCTCAGAAACGCTCTGCAGCAGGTATCCACTTCCGGTCATGACAGCTATCATTAACAAGATAGAGAAGATGTAGGATACGGATATCAGCTCTACTTCTTTGGGGCCTTCCTCTGTAGAGCCACCCTCATCCACGACAATGGATTCAAACCAGGCAGGCCATAGGAATCGTGCCTTCAGCTCAGGTCGTAAGGCATCTTCGACCAGCGCCGCTCGCAGCCATGACTGGATTTGCCTGGTGTCCTCCTCACTGGACAGGACCGCGCTAACCGAAGAGCCGGTGTGTAGCCACTGCACTCGCCCGGTCTTTAGGTAGTCCTGCGAAATAACGAACAAAGATGTGATCTCGTCGGCCAGTAAGGCGGCCACTCCGGCCTCTCGTTCGGGAAATACACGATAGTCTGCTTCCACGGCTTCTTCCGTCAACAGCTCGCCAGATAAGTCGACAACCCCTATTCGCCCGGCCTCGATCCTATCTTCCTTGTCGTCGGATGTGGGACCACGTACCAGCGGCACCACAATAAGCGACACCAACAGGATGGCCGGCAGCACCAGCGTCATCACTCGGTACCAGATTCGGTGCGTGGCGCGCCGGAATTCCTCACTAAAGACCGTTCTTATCTCAGTCCAAATACTTTCCATAGATCACCTCAAACGGTCGAGCGCCTCGTGGTAATTGTGTTTGGCCGGAGGTTTTGAGACAGGGTATTCATCTTATCCCGCCTCCCGCAGTGCCCTTATCACACGGCGGAGACTCATACGCTGCCCGTACATCAACAGGCCAGCCCGGAACACTCGCGCAAAGACCCAGAGCAAGGCCATTCCGGTCAGAACAATCACTGCCAGGCTCGCCACACTCTCTAGAGCCGAAGCACCATCAACGGCCAACCGAATCATCATGGCCGACGGAGCTGTAAACGGGATAAAAGACAACACCCGTGCTAAACTCCCGTCGGGGTTGGACAGAATCAGGCCAAGAACATAGATGGATGCAAGCAGTGGAAAGATCACCAGAAATGCGAGCTGGTTCGCTTCCTGTACCTTTGTGGCTACCGCCCCGATCCCGGCCATGATGACCGCGCTTACAAAGTAGCCCGCAAGGAAGAAGGCCAGTGCCCATACCAAAAGACCCAGATTTATGGGGAATTCGAAGGCGCTGGAGATGATGTCAGCGATCCTGGGTGCTATAACAACGACAGACCCCACCCATACCGTAATCATGATCAACTGCGCCGTACCAATGGCCAACACCTTGCCAGCCATCAACGACAGCGGCTTGACCGAGGTCAACAGCACGTCGATCATGCGGCTCTCTTTCTCCTCCGCGACGGCCTCGCCAAGGCTGGCGGCCCCTATCATGATAGAGAACACGAGCAGCAGGGTAGAGACTAGCGACACAACGATAGTTCCGACTTTAGTGTCGGCGTCTTCCTCCACAGGCTGGCCGTCCTCGCCGATGTGCACACTCTCGAGAGTTGCCCCCACCACAGCCCTTGCCAGAAGCTCGGGCATCATCTCTTCAATAGCCAGTGTAGTACGGAGGTATGCTCTAAGCGCCGCCGAGCTAGTGTCACTGGGTCCTAGATCGAAACCGCTGAACGCGCCGCCCTTGCCATGAAGCCACTCCACCCGGCCAGTCTTCAGGTAGTCCTCTGGGATTACGAAGACCTCTTTGACGGTTCCCTTGGTCAGCGCGTCGATTCCCTCCTGACGGGTGTTGAACGCCAGAAACCGGAACCTTTGAAGGTCATCAGGGGCGAAGGTAAAGTCGTTTAAGAGGACGACGATGCCAAT
>Ga0307429_1001440_pt1 | contig 11209 bp, 9 predicted proteins | sample SalMarWE160230MG_FD_202151 | JGI IMG/M metagenome (GOLD analysis project Ga0307429, IMG submission 202151) | Salt marsh sediment microbial communities from the Plum Island Ecosystem LTER, Massachusetts, United States - WE1603-230 | ecosystem: Environmental > Aquatic > Marine > Intertidal zone >...
CCGGGAACCGTGGCCATGCCCTCCGTGACGATCAAGCCGAGAGTGACGCCCGTGAGCAGCAGGTAGCGCGACACGGGGATCCAGCCGCCGAAGAAGAGCATCGGCAGCGGCAGCATCAGCAGCGAGTCGAGCCAGAGGATGCGGTGGGCAGCGCCCGGAGACACGGACTCAGCCGACGTCGCCGAGCGCCGCGTCGAGGCGCCGACCGGCGGTCCAGCCGCCGTCCACCACCAGCGAGGCACCCGTCACGAACGAGGCCTCGTCGGAGGCCAGGAAGAGGGCCGCGGCCGCGATCTCCTCGGGTCGGCCCGGTCGTCGCAGCAGGTGGGCGCGGATGAACTCTTCCCCCAGCTGCTTGAGCGGCCCTTCGGTCGCGCGGGTCACGATCTCGGTCATCGGCGTCTCCACCAGTCCGGGGCAGATGCAGTTGGTGCGGATCCCGAGGTGCGAGTAGTCGACGGCCAGGCTCCGGGTCAGGTTGATCACGCCACCCTTCGACGCGCAGTAGGGAGCCGTCGACTCGGTCGCGATCAGCCCCTCGATGCTGGCCAGGTTCACGATGGCGCCGCCGCCGCGCTCCAGCAGGTGGGGTACGACGTGCTTGCAGACCAGATAGATGCCCTTGAGGTTCACGTCGACGACGCGGTCCCACTCCGACTCGTCGAGCTCGTGGAGCGCGCCGCCGCCGGCCACGCCTGCGGCGTTCACCAGCACGTCGAGCCCGCCGTGGTATCCCGCCGCTTCGCGGACCGCTGCACGCACCTCGTCCTCGACCGCCACGCTCGCGTGATGGAAGCTCGCCGCGGGCGCTTTCGCCTCCACGTGCTTCCACTGCGCGGCGTCGGGCTGCTTCACGTCGAGGCCCGCCACGCGCGCGCCCTCCTCCGCGAAACGCAGCGCGGTCGCGGCTCCGATTCCCGAAGCCGCGCCGGTGATCAGCGCGATCCTGCCCTCCAGACGACCCATCGCGACCTCCGTGGCGTCGGGCGATTATTCCACAGGAAGTCGGCCGGCGGGGACGCCGGGCGCGGGTCAGCCGGTCGGCTGGGCGGCGCGCGCGCGGACCTGCTGCAGGTAGGCCCGAGGCGGCAGGAAGGCGAGGTACCAGCTCCCGCTCAAGGTGAAGCCGGCGAAGGCGATTCCGAAGATCGGGACGGGGTGGCTGACGACGCGCCAGCCCACCAGCAGCGAGCCGGCGGACACCAACACGCCCGCGACCGCGCCGAGGCAGCCGAAGCTCCACAGGAAGAAGCGGTTGCTCACGACCGGATCCGCCAGACCCAGCGTGACCCGGCGGCGCAGCATGCGGTGATAGCGGGCCGCCTCGATCCCCGTCCAGGTCAGACCCAGCACGAAGACGCCCATCACCAGCACGGACCAGTGCGCGCTCACCACGCGGTCGGCGTGCCAGGCGGCGGCGCGGCTCGACACGATGCCGACGATCCCGAGCGCCGCGGCCAGCGCGGCCAGCGGCGCGAGCCCGCGCGCCAGGCGGCTCTGCGGACGGAACACCACCGCGGTGAAGGAGTAGAGGCTCGCGGCGAAGCCCACCACCGGGGCCAGGCCGAGCGCGAACAGCCCGAGCTGGAACGACGGGCTCCCCACGTGGAACATCATGCTCAGCGTGATGAGGGGAAGCGTCATCACGGTGAGCGAGGTCAGACCGGCTCCGAGCAGCAGCTCGGGCCGGCCGCGCGTGCGGCGCGCCAGCAGCAGCATCCGCACGCCGATCAGGGCGCCCACCACGATGAAGCTCGCGCCCGCGAGCATGGCGACGATCAGCATGGCTCCCCCGACCCCGGGCTCCGCTACCTGCATCGTCCGGCGCCGCCGGGCGCTGAAGGTCCCTCGGGGTCAACCTCGCGGCCAGCGCGGCGCGCGCCCCTCCAGGAAGGCCCGCAGCCCTTCTCGGAGCTCGGGCGATTGGATCGCCTGGCGGAACAGGGCCACGTCGGGCTGCGGCAGGCGCCGGTTGACGTCGGCCTTGAGCAGCGCGCGGGCACGCGGTCCGGTCCGCTTGATCTGCTCGAGCGCCCAGGCCACGTGGCGCTCGAACTCGGCGTGCGGCACCACCTTGCCCACCAGCCCCATCGCCTCGGCCTCGCGCGCCTCGATGCGGGCGCCGGTGAAGAGCAGGTACTTGGCTCGCGCCAGTCCCACCTGGGCGGTCAGACGCGCCGAGAGCCACGGATCCGGCGCGCCCCGCAGCAGCTCCGGCGCGCGGAAGCTGGCCCGGTCCGAGGCGATGGAGACGTCGCTGTAGAGCACCAGATCCAGGCCGCCGGCGTGGCACAGTCCGTTGACGGCGGCGACGATCACCTTGCTGCAGAGCTCGAAGTGACGGAAGGGAAAGTGGTCGGTGGGATCGAGCTCGTGCGCCAGACCCGCGGCATCCTCGGGGGTTCCGCTCATGTCGCCGCCGGCGCCGAACCACTCCCCGGTGCCGGTCAGACACAGCACCTCCACTTCCGCGTCGCCGTCGGCGAGGATCGCGGCCCGCTTGAGCCCGCGATACATCTCCTGGGTGGTGGCGTTGCGCTTCTCCGGTCGCGCCAGTCGCACGCGCAGCACGCCGTCCTCGACGGCTGCCTCCAGGAAGCGTGATCCCAGCTCGACGGGGCGCGCCGCCATCGCTCAGAGCCCCACCGGCGTGGTGCCGATCACACCCTGCTCCTCGAGCGAGGCGAGCTCGGCCGCGCCGAGACCGAGCAGCCCGCCGAGCACCGCGCGGTTGTGCTGACCCAGCGTGGGAGCGGGCTCGCGCAGCCAGTGCTCGACCGATGCGTAGCGGAACGGAACCGTCGGCGCCCGATGGTTCCCGACCACGGGGTGGCGGAAGCTCTCGAAGAAGCCACGCGCCTGGTGCTGGGGGTTGCGATGTGCGACGCGGGGATCCTCGAGGGGCGCCGCCGGCACGCCGGCCTCCCGAAGTTCCTCGGCGAGCGCTTCGCGCTCGCGCGCGGCGAAGCAGGAACGCAGCCGCGCGTCGATCGCCGCCTGGGCGGCGCGGCGCCCGGCCAGCGATCCGAACGCCGGCGCAGCGGCCCAGGCCGGCCGGCCGAGCACCTCGCACAGTGCGTCCCACTGGACGTCGCTGTGCACCGAGAGCGCGAGCCAGCGCTCGGCACCCGGCTGGCTGCCGCGGCAGGCGTACAGGCCCTGAGGCGCGGCCTCGGGACAGCGGTTGCCGTCGCGCTGCATCAGGTTGCCGTAGGCCGTGAACTCGATCAGCTGCTCGGCCGCGGCGTTGAGTGCGGCCTCGACCATCGTGGACTCGACGTGCACGCCCTCACCGGTGCACCGGTGCTGCGCCAGCGCCACCAGCAGGGCGTAGGCCGCGTGCATCCCGGCCAGCGGATCGCAGGGGCCGCGCTGGATACGCGGCTGGTCGTCGCGATGTCCGGTGATCCAGGCCAGTCCGGTCAGCTGCTCCATCGTCTGCGCGAAGCCGGTGTGGTCCCGCCACGGACCGCTCAGCCCGAAGGCCGGCATCCGCACCAGGATCAGGCGCGGGTTGAGCGCCTGCAGCGTCTCCCACTCGAGACGGAAGTTCCGCAGCACGCGCGGCGTGAAGTTCTCGACCAGCGCGTCGGAGCGCTCGATGAGGCGATGGATCAGCCGCTGGCCTGCTTCGCTGGTGAGGTCGAGGGTGACGTCCAGCTTGTTGGTGTTGCTCCCCAGGAAGAAGTGGCTGCTCTCCCACCACTGCTCGACCCGGCTCGCGAACATCCCCCCGACCATGCGCATGCCGTCCGGCCGCCGGGTCGACTCGACGTGGATGACCTCGGCGCCGAGGAACGCCAGCATCTGGCTGGCGGAAGGCCCCGCCCACCAGTTGGTCATGTCGACGATCCGCAAGCCGGCCAGCGGCAGCTCGACCCCGGCCCGGGGTCGCGCCCGCCGCACCTCCCGCGACTCGATGCGCCCCGTGTGCTCGCCCAGCCTCGGCGCCGGCCGGAAGGCGGGCGGGTCCCGGTGGTCGAGCAGGTAGGGCCGGCGGGGATGCAGGAAGGTTCCGCTGGCATCCTTCACCAGCACGCCGCGCTCCACCAGCTGCTCGTGGTGCCGCAGCGTGTCGCCGTCGTTGACGGGTGCGACGGGGATGCGCAGCAGCGAGGCCTTCTCGACGATCTCGGCGGTGGTGTGGCGCCGCGTCCAGGCGTGGACGATCTCGTTCCACTCGTCGAAGCGCGCCGCGCGACCGGCCACCTGGGCCAGGGCGGGGTCGTGCTGGAGGTCGGGTCGCTCGATCATCAGCAGGAAATCCGAGAACTGCTGACGCGAATTCGTGCAGAAGCCGACGTAGCCGTCGGCCGTGGGCTCGATGGAGGGCGTCTCCACCGACTGGGGAAGGCCGGGCCCGGGCTCCCCGGCTCCGAGCAGCTGCCAGAAGAGGTCCATGTAGTTGGTACCGGCGAGCGCCATCGCCTCCAGCATCGAGACGTCGATCCGCTCGCCGTGGCCCGTGCGTCGTGCGCGCACCACCGCCGCCAGGGCCGCGACGCCCGCGTAGGTGCCGGCGACCCACTCGCCGATGCGCCCGCCGCACTGGAACGGCTCGCGGCCCGGCAGTCCGCGCGTGCCGATCGAGCCGCTCTCCGCCTGGATCGTGAACTCGCTCCACGGCCGCCGGGCCCAGGGTCCGCCGCGTCCGTACGGCGACAGCGAGAGCAGCACCAGCCCGGGCAGCCGCTGCGTCCAGTCGAGGGCGTCGATCGCGCCCGGCTCGAGGCTCTCCACCACCAGATCCGCTCCGCGCACCAGCTCGAAGACCGCGGGGTCGTCCGGCGCACCGATCACGGAGCGCTTGTTCTGGTTGAGGAAGCGGAAGAGCGCGCCGTCCGCATCGCCCAGGTCGCCGCCGGTGGACGACCAGCGTCGCAGCGGATCACCCTCCGCCGCCTCGACCTTGATCACGTCGGCGCCCGCGTCCGCCAGCAGCTTGGTGCAGTAGGGGCCGGCTACCTCCGTCGAGAACTCGATGACGCGCAGATCGCCCAGCGGCTCCATCCCGCGGGAATCATACCCCGAACCGCCCCGACCTCTGTTAGCTTGCGGGCGTCCGATCGTCGTGGGGAGGAAGCCATGGCAGAGGCGCCGGTGCTGCGGGAGCTCGAAGACGGGGTGTTGCTCGTGACGCTGAACCGACCCAGGAGGAAGAACGCCTTCGACGATCCGCAGTGGGACGGGCTGCGGGATGCGCTGAACGACGCGCGCGAGGACGACCGGGTCGCCTGCGTGGTGGTGACCGGGGCCGGCGGGGACTTCTCGGCGGGCCAGGATCTGACCGCCTTCGGCGCGGCCCCGGATCGTGAGGACGGCCAGCCCAACGGATACGCCGGCTGCATGGACGCGCTCTTCGCCCTCGACAAGCCGCTGCTCGCCGCGGCGCGCGGCGTGGGCGTGGGCATCGGCATCACCTTCCTCTTCGCCTGCGACGTCGTGCACGTGGGAGAGAGCGTGCGGCTGCGGCTGCCCTTCGTGAGCCTCGGCCTCGTGCCGGAGGCGGCCAGCTCCTACCTGCTCCAGGCCGCGATCGGCCGGCAGCGCGCGGCCGAGCTCTTCTTCACCGCCGAGTGGATCGACGCGCAGCGCGCCGTGGAGATCGGTCTGGCGGCCCGGGCCTACCCGGACGAGGAGCTGCTGCCGGCCACCCTGGAGAAGGCGCGGCAGATCGCGCGTTGGCCGGTCTCGGCGCTGCGCGCCACCAAGCGCACCCTGATGGTCGCGCACGCGGCCGGCGTGCGCGCCGCGCGCGAGGCCGAGGATGCCGGCATGCGCGAGCAGGCGGGCTCGCCGGCCAACGTCGAGGCGGTCCGGGCCTTCCTCGAGAAGCGGCCACCCGACTTCCGCAGACTCCGCGAGGGGAGTTGAGGGCCCGTGTCCGGCGTGTGGAGCGCGGAGCGCATGCGCGATCTCGGCCGGCGGCACGCGCGCGTGGAGGCCGCGCGCCAGCTCGAAGCGCTGATGGAGACGCTGGTGGACGAGCCCGTCTACGAGTTCCACACGCTGGGCCTGCGCCTGCGGGGCGGAGCCCGGATCCGGCGCTACTACCGGCAGTTCTTCGACGACTACCTGTCGAAGGTCAGCGGCGGAGAGCGCCTCGGCGAGTGGGTCAGCGAGCGGGCCTACGTGCTCGAGAGCGCCATCCAGGTGCGCGGCGCCCGCGGCCCCGAGCTGCATCAGGTGATGTCGGTTCTCTGGGCGCAGGGCGAGAGACTCGGCGGCGAGCGCATCTACGCCGGCGAGCACGTGGTCCGCGCGATGGCCGGGAGCCTCTTCGCGGAGCTCGAGCCGATTCCACGGACCCGCTGAACGCGGACCCGCCGGGCCCGAGCTGCCCGCACCCCGGTGCTCAACGCGGCGTCAGCCGCACGGGGATCCGCTTGTAGGCGTTGTTCAGGTTCGAGCGCAGGCGGCGGGGCTCGCCGCAGAGCTCGACGCGCGCGAAGCGACGCAAGAGCTCCTCGAAGAAGACGCGGGCCTCGAGCCGCGCCAGGCGCGCCCCCAGGCAGAAGTGCTCACCGAAGCCGAAGGCCAGGTGCGGGTTCGGGGCGCGGTGGATGTCGAAGCGGAAGGGCTGCTCGAAGACCTCCTCGTCGAAGTCGGCCGACGTGTAGTGGAGCACCACGCGGTCGCCCTCGCGGATCCGCCGGCCGCGCAGCTCCACGTCGCGGGTGGCCGTGCGGCGGAAGTAGTGGACCGGCGTGACCCAGCGCAGCATCTCCTCGACGGCCGTGGGCAGGAGCGACGGGTCCGCGGATAGCTGGTTCCAGGCCTGCGGATGCTCGATCAACGCGAGCATCGCTCCCGAGAGCAGCGTGCGCGTCGTCTCGTTGGCTGCCACGGCGATCTGCACGAACAGCGCCGCGAACTCGACCTCGCCCAGCGGCCGCCCGTCGACCTCCGCCCGCAGCATCACGGAGATCAGGTCGCTGCCGCCGCGACCGCGGCGCTGCGCCGCCAGCCCGAAGCCGTAGGCACCGAGCTCCGCGTGCGGGTCCGGTGCCTCGCCCGACCCGGCGACCTCCGGATCGGCGAAGTCCGGATCCGTGCGGCCGATGATGCGGTCCCCCCACTCGACGATGCGCTCGCGGTCGGAATCCGGAATCGCCAGCATCTGGTTGATCGTCTGCATGGGCAGCTCGCCGGCGAGCTCGTGGACGAAGTCGACCTCCCGCCGGGCGGCGGCCGCCTCCATCAGCTCGCGCGCCCGGGCGCGCAGCCACGGCTCGAGCGCCTGCACGCGTGCCGGCGTGAAGGCGTCCAGCACCACCCGCCGCAGGGGGCCGTGCTCGGGCGGGTCCATGCACAGCAGCATGGTGCGCATGGCGGCGAGCTGCTCCGGGGTCTGGTCCTCGATCACGATGCCGCCCCGCGCCGCCGAGAAGCGGGCCGGATCCGTCGAGGCGGCCATCACGTCCGCGTGCTTGAGCAGCATCCAGAAGCCGCAACCCCGCGGCAGCTCCTGCCAGAACACCGGCTGCTCCCGCCGCAGCCGTGCGAAGGTCTCGTGGGGGACGCCCGCGAGGTAGAGCTCCGGGTCGTAGACGTCGACGGGCGGGGAGCCGGACAAGTCCGCCCGCCCTCAGGCACCGTCCCGGTCGAACTCCGGGATCACGTGCCTTCCGATCAGCTCGATCGACTGCATGCATTTCTCGTGCGGGATCTGGTAGGGATCGAGCAGGCAGAGCAGCAGGTCGACTCCCGCCTCCTGGTACGCCTTGCAGCGCCGGATCACCTCGTCCGGATCTCCCACGATCACGGCGTTCGAGTCCTTCAGGTAGTCGAAGTTCACGAGGTCGTGCGTGCCGTCCCGCACGATGTCCTTGGCCCCCGCCAGGTAGTCGTAGGTACCGAGCTCGCTTTTCATCTCCTCGAGCCACAGCGCCACGGACGCCACCAGCTCGGCGGCGCGTTTCGTGTACCAGGTGAAGGAGTCCTTCGAGGTCTCGTAGGACTCCGACGCGCGGGGCGCACAGTTCACCATGGTGAAGGCGGCGGTGCGGTCGTTCACGTAGCTCGCCAGCGGCCTCTCGCAGCGCGCGACGGCGGCGCGGTAGAGATCGATGCGCCGCTTCAGGTCCTCGGGCGGCAGGCCCACGCCGAAGGAGCAGAGGCCGAGCCCGAGCTCGCCCATCAGCTGGTGTCCGGAGTCGCTGCCCGTGGCGCCGTAGACCGGCGGGTGGGGGTCCTGCAGCGGCTTGGGCTGCACCCGGCGGCGCGGCATCGACCAGTAGCGGCCTTCGAACTCGTAGTGCTCGTGGGTCCAGCAGCCGACGATGTGCTCCACCGCCTCCTGCCACATGGCGCGCGTCTCGTCGGGATGGATGCCGAAGCCCTCGAGCTCGATGCGCGTGGACGAGCGCCCGGTGCCGAAGTCGACGCGCCCTCCCGAGAGCAGGTCGAGCACGGCGGCCGACTCGGCGGAGCGTACCGGGTGGTTGTACGGCCGGGGCGCCAGGCGTACGCCGTAGCCGATGCGCAGGTTCCGGGTGAGCGCCGCCACCGCGCCGTAGAGCACCTCGGGGTTCGAGCAGTGCGAGTACTCCTCGAGGAAGTGGTGCTCGACGGTCCACAGCGCGTGCCAGCCGAGGCGATCGGCCAGCACGGCCTGCTCCAGCACGTTGTGGTAGGCGCGCCGCTCCTTCTCGCGGCTGAAGGGTCGCGGCACCGGGATCTCGTAGAAGAGCGCGAACTTCATCGGGTCGCTCCAGGACGCGGCTCGTAGCCGGCGGGCAGGTTGATGGTCTTGGGCTCGAGGTAGGCCCGCAGCCCCTCGGGACCCAGCTCGCGTCCGAGCCCCGAGCTCTTGAAGCCGCCGAAGGGCGCGCCGAAGGCCATCATGAACTGGTTCACGCTGTAGGTGCCGGTGCGCACGCGGCGGGCCAGCGCCAACCCCCGCTCCACGTCGGCGGTCCACACCGAGCCCGAGAGCCCGTAGTCCGAGTCGTTGGCGATGCGCACCGCTTCGTCCTCGTCCTGGTAGGGGATCATCGCCAGCACCGGACCGAAGATCTCCTCGCGCGCGATCTCCATGCGGTTGTCCACGTCGACGAAGAGCGTGGGCTCGACGAACCAGCCCCTGGCGAGGTGCTTCGGCCGGCCGCCGCCGACCACGAGCTTCGCTCCCGCGCTGCGACCGGACTGGATGTAGCGCTCCACCCGCTCGCGCTGCCGCTCGGACACCAGCGGACCCACCTCGGTGGCCGGATCCAGCGGATCGCCCACCGGGCGCTGGCGCACGAAGTCGGCGAAGGACTCGACGCACTCGGCGTAGCGGCTGCGGGGCACCAGGATGCGCGTCTGGGCCAGGCAGGCCTGGCCGTTGTTCATCAGGCCGGCCGCTACCAGCGCCGGCACGACCGCATCGAGATCGGCATCCTCCAGCACGATTCCCGCCGACTTGCCGCCGAGCTCCAGGGTCACGCGCTTGAGCTGCTGACCGCAGAGGGCGGCGATGCGGCGGCCCGCCGCGGTGCTGCCGGTGAAGCCCACCTTGTCAACCTGCGGGTGGCGCACCAGGTGCTCGCCCACCTCGCGGCCCGCGGCGACGATGTTCACCACTCCGCCGGGAAGACCGGCTTCCTCGAGCGCCTCGGCCAGCAGATAGGCATCGAAGGCCGTCTCCGGGGCCGGCTTCAGCACCACCGTACAGCCCGCCGCCAGCGCCGGACCCAGCTTCAGCATGGCCGTGAAGAGCGGCACGTTCCAGGGCACGATGCTCGCGGCCACGCCCACCGGCTCCTGGCGCACCAGCGCCGGCGTGATCCCCTGGCGCAGCTCTTCGAACGGGAAGTGGCGCGTCAGGTTCACGTAGTAGTCGAGCACCATCTGCGAGGCGAGCGCCTGCCCCATCTGCGACCAGCTGATCGGACTGCCCATCTCGGTGCTGATCGTGGTGGCGATCTCGACGGAGCGGGCCTGGAGCGCGCCCAGCAGCTTGCCCATCCGATCGGCGCGCTCGGTCGGCGCCAGCCGGGGCCACGGCCCCCGGTCGAAGGCCTCGCGGGCGGCCGCGACGGCGCGGTCCACGTCGGCCTCGCGCGCCTCGGGCACCCGGTAGACCAGCTCCTCGGTGAACGGCGAGATCACGTCGAGGGTCGCGTCCGACGAGGGCTTCAGCCAGGCGCCGCCGATGAAGAGCTCGCTGCGGGTCTGCACGTCGCCTCCTCTCCCCGGCCCGGGCCGGGCGGCGAATCTAGCTCAACGAGCCGATAGACTCCGCGGATGCCCGCCGCCCGGCGCCTCGCCGATCTCTCGAGCCCGCGGCTGCCTTGGCCGCTGCGCCTCGCGAACCGCGTCGGAGCGCCCCTGGCTGCGCGGCTCGCGAGCCTGGAGGAGGGCAGCCTGCTCGCCGCCGCGCGCGAGCGCACCGGTCTCGACGATTTCGGAGACGCGCGCTTCCTCGAGCCGCTGCGGGTGCTGCTCGACGCGCTGGAGCGCGAGGCCGGGCTCTCCCCGCTCGGCCGTTTCGCCACGCGCCAGCTGCTGGTGCAGCTGCTCTCGAACCGTCTGCTCGTCGAGTCCTGCATCCGGCGCCGGCCGCAGCTGCTGGATACGCCGGTCGAGCGACCGCTGGTGATCGCGGGGCTGCCGCGCACCGGCACGACCCACCTGCACAACCTGCTCTCGCCGGACCCGGCGTGGCGCACCCTCCCCTACTGGGAGAGCCTCGAGCCGGTGCCGCACCCCCGCGACTCCGCCCGACCCGGCCAGCCGGACCCGCGCATCGCGCGCTGTCAGCGGGCCCTGCAGCTGCTCGACTACGCCATGCCGCACTTCCGCAGCATGCACGAGATGACCGCCGAGTCCGCCCATGAGGAGATCCAGCTGCTGGCGCTCGACTTCTCCACCATGCTCTTCGAGGCGAGCTACCACATCCCGAGCTACCGGGACTGGTACAAGAGCCACGATCAGACGCCGAGCTACCGCTATCTGCGCCGCGTCCTCCAGGTGATCCAGTGGCTGCGCGGCGGCGCGCGCCGCTGGGCGCTCAAGAGCCCTCAGCACCTGGAGCAGCTCGGTCCGCTGATGGACGCGTTCCCGGACGCGAGCGTCGTGCAGACGCATCGGGATCCCCTGCGCATCACCGCCTCGCTGTGCACGATGGTCGCCTACGGGAGCCGCATGCAGGCGCGCGAGGTCGACGCGGAGTCGGTCGGCCGCTACTGGGCGGCGCGGGTCGAGGACCTGCTGCGCGGCTCGA
>Ga0307429_1001441_pt1 | contig 11207 bp, 21 predicted proteins | sample SalMarWE160230MG_FD_202151 | JGI IMG/M metagenome (GOLD analysis project Ga0307429, IMG submission 202151) | Salt marsh sediment microbial communities from the Plum Island Ecosystem LTER, Massachusetts, United States - WE1603-230 | ecosystem: Environmental > Aquatic > Marine > Intertidal zone >...
GTTCCGCGAGCTCTTCGAAGACCTTGGCCGCCACCTCCTTGCGGCGGATCGTCCGCATCGCATGCCGTCGTGCATGCAGACCGCCACGCTTGCCGAGCGTGATCATCCGCTCGGCGATGCGCCGCACCTCCTTGGCTTTGGCATCGGTGGTCTGGATGCGCTCGTGCTCCAGCAGGGACGTCACCATGTTCCGGTACATCGCCTTGCGGTGGGCGCTGGTGCGCCCGAGCTTCCGAGAGCGGACGCGGTGGCGCATCGCTAGGCCTCGCGCTCCCGGATTCGCTCGATCTCCGGCCGATCGGGGAAATTCTCCAGCATCATTCCCAGCTCGAGGTTCATGGAGGCCAGCACCTCCTTGATCTCGTTCAACGACTTCCGGCCGAAGTTCTTGGTCTTCAGCATCTCGGCCTCGCTACGCTGTACGAGCTCCCCGATGTAGCGGATGTTGGCGTTCTGCAGGCAGTTGGCCGAACGCACCGAGAGCTCCAGCTCGTCCACCGACTTGAACAGATTGGGGTTGAGCGGCCTGGGCTCCTCGATGGGCAGCTGGGCCACCTCGTGCGGCTCTTCGAAGTTGATGAAGATGCTGAGCTGCTCCTTCAGGATCTTCGCCGCGTATGCCACCGCGTCGGCCGGCGCCACCGTACCGTCGGTCCAGATCTCGAAGTTCAAGCGGTCGAAGTCGGTCTCGCGGCCCACGCGCGCGGGAGTCACCGTGTAGTTGATCTTCTTCACGGGCGAGAAGATCGAGTCGATCGGGATCGTTCCGAGCGGCATGTCTTCCGTCTTGTTCTTCTCGGCGGGAACGTACCCCTTGCCGCTGTTGACGGTGAGCTCCATCTCGATGTCCGCCTCGCCGGAGAGCGATGCGATCCTGTGGTCCGGGTTCAGGATCTCGACGCTCGAGTCCTCGGAGGACAGGTCGGCCGCGCTCAGGATGCCCTCGCCCTTGCGGTGGAGCCGCAGCGTCCTGGGGCCCTGCCCGTGCAGCCGCAGGCGCACCTCCTTGAGATTCAGCACGATGTCACTGACGTCCTCCATGACGCCCGGGATCGTCGAGAACTCGTGGAGCACGCCGTTGATGCGCACCGCCGTGACCGCGCTTCCCTGGAGGGAGGAGAGCAGGACGCGCCGCAGCGAGTTGCCCAGGGTCACGCCGAAGCCGCGCTCCAGCGGCTCGCAGGAGAACTTCCAATACGTGCCCAAGCCGTCCTGGTCCGAATCCAGGGCGCGCGGCCGGATCAGCTCGCGCCAGTTCTTCACGATCTGCTCTTGTTCCATCTGGGCATTCCCCCGTTTTCGAACTCCGCCATCGGACACGAGACCGACGCTCCGACCCGAGAGCGCCGGCCGAGCGCCCGGCTCAGCGCGAATAGAGCTCGACGATGAGCTGCTCCTGGATGGGCAGCGTGATGTCCTCGCGAGTGGGCATTCCCTTCATCGTACCCGCGAAACTGTCTTTCTCCGTCTCCAGCCACTGCGGCACGCTGCGTCCCTCGAGTGCATCGAGAGCGCCGGCGATGCGCGCCACCTTCCGGGAGCGCTCCCGCACCTCCACCTTGGCCCCAGGCTTCAGGATCGCCGAAGGCGTGACCATCTTGCGGCCGTTCACCAGGAAGTGACCGTGACGCACGAGCTGACGCGCCTCGGCACGGGAGGTGGCGAAGCCCATGCGGAAGACCACGTTGTCCAGGCGGCACTCCAGCAGGATCAGCAGGTTGTCGCCAGCCCTGCCCTTCATGCGCGTGGCCCTGTGCATGGTGCCGGCGAACTGCCGCTCGAGCAGGCCGTACATCCGCTTCACCTTCTGCTTCTCCCGGAGCTGGACACCGTAGTCGGAGAAGCGCGCGCGGCCCTGCCCGTGCTGGCCGGGCGGGTAGCTGCGCCGCTCGATGCCGCACTTCGGGCTGAAGCATCGGTCTCCCTTGAGGAAGAGCTTGGTGCCTTCCCTGCGACAGAGCCGACAGACTGCGTGGGTATATCGAGCCATCTCTTCCTCTACACGCGCCGGCGCTTCGGCGGTCGGCAGCCGTTGTGCGGAACCGGGGTGACGTCGCGGATCATCGAGATCTTGATGCCCTGGGCCTGTAGCGCGCGGATCGCCGACTCGCGACCGGCCCCCGGTCCCTTGACCTGCACGGCCAGCTGTCGGACGCCGTGCTCCATCGCCTTCTTGGCGCACTCCTCCGCGGCCACCTGAGCGGCGAAGGGTGTCGACTTCCGCGAGCCCTTGAACCCCTGGGCTCCGGCGGTCGCCCAGCAAAGCGCGTTGCCGGCCACGTCGGTGATCGTGATCTGCGTGTTGTTGAACGTCGAGTAGATGTGGGCGATGCCCGACTGGACGTTCTTCTTGACCTTCTTGCGTACACCCTTCTTCACGAGCCTTCCTTCTCCGTCTACTTCTTCTGGATGGCCTTCTTCTTGCCGGCGACCGTCTTGGCCGGGCCCTTTCGGGTCCGCGCGTTGGTGTGGGTCCGCTGTCCGCGCACCGGGAGCCCACGCCGATGGCGCAGTCCCCGGTAGCAGCCGATGTCCATCAGCATCTTGATGTTCTGCGACACCGCGCGTCGCCTATCGCCCTCCACTTGGTAGTCGCGCTCGATGATCTCGCGCATCCGCACCACGTCACCATCCGAGAGGAGATCCGTCTTGACGTCGCGGTCGATCTCCGCCTTGTCGCAGATCTGCCTGGCGGACGTGCGTCCGATTCCGTGGATGTAGGTGAGCGCCACTTCGATCCGCTTGTTGCGCGGAAGATCGATGCCTGCGATACGGGCCATCTCTCTCCTCCGTTCTCAGCCCTGTCGCTGCTTGTGCTTCGGGTTGTCGCAGATGACTCGCACGACACCCTTGCGGCGGATGATCCGACACTTGATGCACATCTTTCGAACCGACGATCGTACCTTCATCTCCGCCTCACCCGCGTCTAGTGGGAGCCCTCGATGCGCGTCAACACCTCCGGCTCTCCTTCGGTGATCAGGATCGTGTGCTCGAAATGGGCCGCCAGGGATCCGTCCGCCGTGACCGCGGTCCACTCGTCGTCCAGGATCTCCATCTCCGGCCCCCCGGCGGTCACCATTGGCTCGATCGCGAACACCATGCCGGGAAGCAGCCGCGGTCCCCGTCCCTCGGCGCCGTAGTTGGGAATCCAGGGCGGCTCGTGCATCTCCCGCCCGATGCCGTGGCCCGCGAAGTCGCGGACCACCGAGTAGCCCGCCGGCTCGACGAAGGACTGTACCGCATGTCCGATGTCCGAGAGACGCCGCCCGGGGCGCATCACCTCGATGGCGCGATCCAGCGAGCTGCGCGTCGCCTCCAGCAGCCGCTGCTTCTCGGGTCCGACCTCGCCCACGGCCACGGTCACCGCCGAGTCACCGTGGAAGCCGTCCACGGCGACCCCGAAATCGATGCTCACGAGGTCGCCCGCCTCGATCGTCCGGGGCCCCGGAATGCCGTGGACGATCTCATCGTTGATCGACACGCAGATCACCGCCGGATACTCGGGCAATCCGTAGGGGCCGTAGCCCTTGAACGAGGAGACGACACCGCGCTCCTGGATCGCCTTCTCGGCGTGCTCATCGAGCTCCCGGGTAGTCAGGCCGGGGCGCACGAGCCGACGCAGATCGAGCAGGATCTCCGCCACGTGCCGCGCCGCGACGCGCATCCTGTCGACCTCGTCTCGGGTCTTGATGGGGATCCGCTGGGCGTAGGGCCGCTTCATGCGATGGCCCTCCGGATCCGCGTCGCGACCTCCTCGATCCCGCCCGAGCCGTCGACCTCGGCGAGCACGCCCCGGGCGCGGTAGTGGTCGACCAGCGGCTGCGTCTGCTCCCGGTAGACCCGCATCCGATGACGAATCGTCTGCTCGTTGTCGTCGCTGCGGCCCTCGATCGCGGCTCGCTTGAGCAGCCGCTGGACCAGCCGGTCTTCGTCGACGACCAGCAGGATGCAGCGCTCCAGCTTCGAGCCCAGCTCCCCGAGCATCGCGTCCAGGGCCTCGGCCTGGGCCTCGGTGCGGGGGAACCCGTCGAGCACGAAGCCCTCCCGAGCGTCCGCCTGGGCCAGCCGGTCTCGGGCCACGCCGATCACGATCCCGTCGCTCACCAGCTCGCCCCGCTCCATCACCGCCTGGGCCTGCCGGCCCAGATCGGTTCCCGCCGCCACGGCAGCGCGCAGCATGTCACCCGTCGAGACCTGCGGGACGCCCAGATCCTCGACCAGGCGGCTGGCCTGGGTGCCCTTGCCCGCCCCCGGCGGACCCAGCAGCAGCAGACGCCGCGCCGTCATCGCGCCAGCCTCCCACGGATCCGCGTGCCGCGTGCGAAGCCCTCGTACTGTCGCGAGACCAGGTGTGCCTCGATCTGGGCGATCGTATCCAGACCGACGCCGACGACGATCAGCAGCGCCGTGCCACCGAAGAAGAACGGAACTCCAGCACGGATCGCCAGCACGGTCGGCAGCACGCAGACCATCGACATGTAGAGGCCGCCGATCAGTGTGATGCGCGTCAGCACCCGGTCGATGTGCTCGGCGGTCCGCTTGCCCGGCCGGATCCCCGGGATGTAGGCCCCCGATTTCTTGATGTTCTCAGCGACGTCGTTCGGGTCGATCATGATCGCGGTGTAGAAGTAGCAGAAGAAGATGATCAGCCCGATGTAGATGACCTGGTAGCCGACGCTGGCGGGATTGAGATAGCGGTCGATGAACCCCTGTACGGCCGGCGAGTCGGTGAACTGGCCGATGGTGAGCGGGAACATCAGCAGGGACGACGCGAAGATCGCTGGGATCACGCCCGCCGTGTTCACGCGCAGCGGGAAGTAGCTCATGCCCCCCTGCATGACGCGCCTGCCGACCACGCGGCGCGCGTGCTGGATCGGAATCCGGCGCTGCCCGCGCTCGACCACCACCACGAACGCGATCACCGCGATGGCGAAGGCGGCCAGGAAGACCACCTGGAGCAGGCTGAACTGATCCGTGCGCACGAGCTGGAAGAGCTGGCCCAGGGCTCCGGGGATGCCGATGATGATGCTGGCGAAGATGATCATCGAGATGCCGTTGCCGATGCCTCTCTCCGTGATCTGCTCTCCCAGCCACATGATGAAGGCCGTACCCGTGGTGAGCGTGATCATGCACATGATCCGGAAGCTCCAGCCCGGATCCATCACCGCGCCCTCGCCGAACTGCCCGTTCTCGAGGGCCACCGCGATCAGGAAGCTCTGGAACATCGACAGTGCGATGGTCCCGTAGCGGGTGTACTGATTGATCTTCTTGCGGCCCTGCTCGCCCTCCTTCTTCAGGTCTTCGAGGTGGGGAATCACGACGGTGAGCAGCTGCAGGATGATCGACGCGCTGATGTAGGGCATGATCCCCAGCGAGAAGATCGAGAGCTGCTTGAGGGCCCCGCCCGAAAAGAGACTGAAGAGGCCGAACATCGTGCCCTGCATCTGCTCGAAGAAGCGTCGCACCACCTCGGGATCGATCCCGGGGGTCACGACGAAGGTGCCGACGCGATAGACCGCCAGCATCGCGAACGTGAAGAGGATCCGTTGCCGAAGCTCCGTGATCCTCCCGATGTTCTGGAAGCCGCCGATCATCAGATCACTTCCACCGTTCCGCCCGCGTCCTCGATCTTCTTGCGAGCCGCGGCGCTCACGGCCTTGACCTTGACGGTGAGCTTGCGGGGCGCGTCTCCCTCGGCCAGGAGCTTCACGTCCCCACCCTTGCGGCTCACCAGACCGCGCGCGGCGAGGGCCTCGAAATCGACCGTGGTCCCCTCCGCGAAGGCTCCGAGCGTTCCCACGTTGACCACCTGATAGACCTTGCGGTTGCGGTTGTGGAAGCCCCGCTTGGGCAGCCGACGCACCAGCGGCATCTGGCCGCCCTCGAAGTGGACGGCGACTTCGCGCCCCGCCGAGCGCTTGCCCTGGCCCTTCTCCCCGCGTCCAGCGGTCTTGTGGAGGCCGGAGCCGGGACCACGCCCCACGCGCTTGCGGGGCCGGCGCGCACCGGGACGCGGCTGCAGTCGATCGAGCATCAGCCTTCCTCCACCTCCACCAGGTGGCCCACCTTGCCGAGCATCCCGCGCACCTCCGGCGTATCCGCGAGCTCGACACAGTGGTGCATCCGCCGCAGGCCCAGCCCCCGCAGCGTCGAGCGCTGTCGCTGGTCGTAGCCGATCGCGGAGCGGACCTGCCGCACCCGGATGCGCTTCTTCTCGCTCATGCCCGCCCCAGCTCCATCAGCCTGGCCGCGGGATCCCGCAGCTCGCGCAGCGCCGTCATCGCGGCGCGCACCACGTTCCCTGGGTTGTTCGTTCCGATGTTCTTGGTGAGGACGTCGCGCACACCCGCGGCTTCGAGAACCGCCCGCACCGGACCTCCAGCGATCACGCCGGTGCCCGCCGATGCGGGCCTCAGCAACACACGGGCGGCCCCGAAGCGCCCGAGCACGTCGTGGGGCAGCGTGCCCCCCTGCAGCGGCACCCTCACCAGCGACTTGCGGGCCTTCTCGACGCCCTTGCGGATCGCTTCGGGCACCTCGCCAGCCTTTCCGTAGCCGGCCCCCACGACGCCGTTTCCGTCACCCACGACGACAAGCGCGCTGAAGCTGAAGCGTCGGCCTCCCTTCACGACCTTGGCGACGCGGTTGATGTGCACCACGCGGTCCACGAGCTCGTAATCATTCGGATTGAGCTGCTCGATTGCCATCTCGACTTCCTAGAAATGCAGACCCGCTTCGCGGGCGGCATCGGCCAGCGCCTTGACGCGACCGTGGTAGAGGAACCCATTTCGATTGAACACGACGCGGTCGATCTGCTTGGAGCGGGCAAGCTCGGCGACCGCGCGACCCACCTTTTTCGCAGCGTCGACGTTTCCCGTCGCCTTGCTGTCCCCGCGCACCGCCTTCGAGCGTGTCGATACGGCCCCGATCGTACGGCCGGTTTCCGCATCGATCAGCTGGGCATAGATGTGCTTGGCGCTCCGGTACACCGTGAGGCGCGGGCGCCGAGAGCGCGAGACGCTCGTCGCGACCCGCGCACGACGCGCTTCGTGTCTCCTTCGCTTCTCGTCCTGGTGCCTGCTGCGCATCTCGACCTCAGCCTGCCGTGGCGCCGGCCTTGCCGACCTTCCGACGCACGTGTTCGTCGGCGTATCGGATCCCCTTGCCCTTGTACGGCTCCGGAGGCCGCACCGAGCGTACGTCGGCGGCGAACTGGCCGACGCTCTGCCGGTCCGCACCTTCGATCCGGATCGCGACGTTGCGCTCAATGGACACGGCGATGCCCTCGGGCACCTGCATCTCCACCGGGTGGGAGTACCCGACGTTCAGCGTCAGCTTCTTGCCCTGCACGTCGGCGCGATAGCCCACGCCCTGGATCTCCAGCTGCTTGACGAAGCTCTCGGTGACGCCCTTGACCATGTTCGCCACGAGCGCCCGGGCCAGACCGTGGAGCGCCCGCGTGGGCTTCCGGTCATCGGGTCGCTCCACGCGCACCTCGCCATCCGCAACCGTCAGGCTCACCCTCGGCGGAATCCTCGTACTGAGCTGGCCCTTCGGGCCCTTCACCGAGACCGACCCCTCGGCCACGCTGATCGTCACCCCCTGCGGAATCCGGATGGGCTGCTTGCCGATGCGCGACACGTCTACCAGACCTCGCAGACGATCTCGCCGCCCACGTGCGCCTCGCGAGCCGCGTGGTCGGACAGGATTCCCTTCGACGTCGACAGCACGGCGACGCCGAGGCCATTGCGAACCTTCGGCAGCTGATCGCTCCCGACGTAGACGCGACGCCCCGGCTTGCTGATCCGGCGGATGCCTCCGATCAGCGCTCGCCCCCGGTCGTCGTATCGAATCGCCATCACGATCACTTCGAGTTCTTCCCTGCGCTCGACCCGCACGTCTCCCAGGAAGCCGGACTCGCGCAGCACGTTCGCGACCGCCAGCTTCATCCGGGACGCCGGACAGGAGGTCTCGACGTGCTTGGCCCTGCCCGCGTTGCGGATTCGCGTGAGCATGTCGGAGATCGGATCGGTCATCATGGGATTCAGTCCTACTGTCTGAACGGGACGCCGAGGTGGCCGAGAAGCGCCTTGCCTTCGGCGTCGGTCTTCGCCGTCGTGCACATCGTCACGTTGAGACCGGTGATGCGTTCGACCGCGTCGTAATCGACCTCCGGGAAGATGATCTGCTCTCGAATCCCCAGCGAGTAGTTTCCGCGTCCATCGAAGGCCTTCGGAGAGACACCCTTGAAGTCGCGTACCCGCGGCAGTGAGACGTTCACCAGGCGATCGAAGAACTCCCACATCCGATAGCCGCGCAGGGTCACCATGCAGCCGATCTGCTGACCCGCGCGCAGCTTGAAGTTGGCGATCGACTTGCGTGCGCGGCGGATCGCCGGCTTCTGGCCCGTGATCATACCGAGCTCGCTCGCCGCGGTCTCGAGCAGCTTCGGGTTCACCGTCGCCTCCCCCAGACCGATGTTCACGACGATCTTGGAGAGCGTCGGGATCTGGTGACGATTCTTGTACCCGAACTCCTCCGAGAGCTTCGGAGCGATCTCCTTGCGGTACAGCTCGAGCAGGCGCGGCGTCATCAGAGGACCTCCGGCGCCAGCGAGATGATCTTCATGAACCGCTTCGCACGCAGCTCGCGGGCGACCGGGCCGAAGATTCGCGTCCCGACGGGCTCGCGTTGGGCGTCGATCAGCACGGCAGCGTTGTCATCGAATCGGATGAACGAGCCATCGGGGCGCCCGACCTCCTTGCGCGTACGAACCACCACGGCCCGCCGGACCTCTCCCTTCTTCACTCGAGCATTCGGAATCGCGTCCTTCACCGAGACCACGATCACGTCCCCGATCGAGGCGTATCGCCGCCCGGACCCGCCCAACACGCGGATGCAGGCCACCCGACGGGCTCCCGAGTTGTCAGCGACCTGAAGGACCGATTCCTGTTGGATCATGATCCGATCGCCGCCATCTGGGCGGCGCTCTCCAGGGTTGCCTGCACCTTCCAGCGCTTGCGCTTGGAGATGGGTCGATGCTCGATGATCTGGACGCGATCCCCGATCGCGCACGCATTCGTCTCGTCGTGCGCCATGAACTTCGAGTAGCGACGAACGTATTTCTTGTACCGGGGGTCCTTGACCAGTCGCTCGACGCGCACGACCACGGTCTTGTCGAGCTTGTCGCTCACCACTGTACCGATCAGGGTTCGCCGCATTCCTCGCTTCGTCACTGATTCGCTCCACGTCGCTCGCGAAGGATGGTCTCCACGCGCGCGATGTCCCGGCGCAGCTGGGCCAGCCGCGCCGTGTTCTCGAGCTGTCCCGTCGAACGCTTGACCTTCACGTTGAAGAGCTCCCCGCGCAGCTCGCGAGACTTCGCGACCAGCTCCTCTTCTGCGAGATCCCGGAGCTCGCCGGCCTTCATGCCTCTTCCTCTCGCGCCACGATGCGAGTAGCCACCGGCAGCTTGTGCGCTGCGAGCCGCAGCGCCTCACGAGCCACGCCCGCCGGAACACCCTCCATCTCGTAGAGGATCCGACCTGGCTTCACGACGGCCACCCACTCCTCGGGGTTTCCCTTGCCCTTTCCCATCCGGGTCTCCGCGGGCTTCTTCGTGACGGGCTTGTCGGGGAACACGCGGATCCAGACCTTGCCGCCGCGCTTGGCGTGCCGCGTCATGGCGACCCGAGCCGCCTCGATCTGCCGCGCCGTCAGGCGGGAACACTCGATGGCCTGGAGTCCGAAGTCCCCGAAGTCGAGGTGGCAGCCCCGGTAGGCCTTCCCCCTCATACGCCCCTTGTGCTGTTTGCGGTGCTTGACCTTCTTCGGCTGGAGCATGGACCTACCTCGCCACCTCGTCGCCGACGCGGCGGGAGAGGGCTGCGCTCCGGAGGTCCTTTTCGGTCACGTCTCCCTTGAAGATCCAGCACTTCACGCCGATGACACCGTACGTGGTCTTCGCCTGGGCGAGCCCGAAGTCGATCTCCGCCCGCAGGGTGTGGAGCGGAACCCGCCCCTCCCGGTACCACTCGCGGCGCCCCATCTCCGAGCCACCCAGACGACCGGCGCACTGGATGCGGATCCCGCCCGCTCCGAACTTCATCGTCGACGTGACGGCCTTCTTCATCGCCCTCCGGAAGGCCACTCGGCGCTCGAGCTGGAGCGCGACGTTCTCCGCCACCAGCTGCGCGTCCAGCTCCGCCTTCCTGATCTCGCGGATGTTGATGAAGATCTCCTTGTTCGCCGAGAAGCCGCCGAGCTCCGCGCGCAGCATCTCGACCTCTGCGCCACGCTTGCCGATCAGGATGCCCGGGCGCGCCGTGTGGATGTTCACGACGATCTTCTCGCCGGATCGCTCGATCACGACCTTCGAGATTCCCGCGTGATAGAGCTTCTTCTTGATGTAGTCGCGGATCGCGATGTCCTCGTGGAGCTGCTCCGCGTAGTGCTTCTCCGCAAACCAGTTGGACTGCCACCCATACAGGGTGCCGATCCGAAAGCCGTAGGGATGTACCTTCTGACCCACTGATCTCCCGCCTAGTGTTCCGCGAGCACGACTTCGACGTGGCTGGTCCGCTTCTGGACCCAGGTGGCACGCCCCTGCGCGCGCGGGCGGATCCGCCACATGCTGGAGCCCCGATTCACGGTGATCCGACCCACCACGAGGTTGTCCACGTCGATTCCTGCCTTGTCGCGGTTGTTCTTGTCCTCGGCGTTGGCCAGCGCCGACCGCACCAACTTGGCCAGCGGTCGCGCAAAACGCTTTTGCGAGAGGTCGAGGATGGAGAGCGCCTCCTCCACCCCCTTCCCGCGAATCTCGTTCGCGAGCAGCCGCGCCTTCTGCGGACTGACGCGATAGTTGTTGAGCCGGGCGCGGACCTCCATGGCTAGCTGGTCTTCACCTTCTTGGCGCCCATCGTGTGACCGGTGAACTTGCGCGTCGGAGAGAACTCACCCAGCCGGTGACCCACCATGTTCTCGGTCACGAACACGGGAACGAAGAGCTTGCCGTTGTGCACGTGGAAGGTGAGGCCGACGAACTCCGGAGTGATCATCGAGCGACGCGACCAGGTCCGGACCACCTGCTTGGAACCGGAGCGCAGCAGGCGGTCTACCTTGCGCTGGAGGCTCGGGTCGACGAACGGCCCCTTCTTCAGCGAGCGCGCCATCTACTTCTTCCCCCGCCGTTTCACGATGTACTT
>Ga0307429_1001442_pt1 | contig 11206 bp, 13 predicted proteins | sample SalMarWE160230MG_FD_202151 | JGI IMG/M metagenome (GOLD analysis project Ga0307429, IMG submission 202151) | Salt marsh sediment microbial communities from the Plum Island Ecosystem LTER, Massachusetts, United States - WE1603-230 | ecosystem: Environmental > Aquatic > Marine > Intertidal zone >...
CTTGTTTCCACAGGGAAGTGTTTTAGGGCTTTCTTTAATAGAGTGTGCAGCAGAAAAATTAAAAGCTGCAATATCACGCTTAACACCAGCAATTAGGGATTATTATGATTTGGGGCACTTTATTAAAACAGGCTTTGATTTTTCCCGGCCGGATTTTTTAAAATTAGTTAATAAGAAATTAGAACTTGACAATTATAAAGGAGATTATTCATATAATTTGGGTTTACCTGAAAAAGCAATCAAAGAATTAAAAAGGATTAGCCAAACCGATCTAATTCCAATGCTTAGGATTGATGATAAATTTGATCTTGATGAAGTCCTGGACTATTTTAATAATTTATCCTGGAAGGCAAACCAATAAAATAAATCTCCAAGATAAAGGAAAAACTTGTAAGTTAAAATCAGTAATATTAGGTGATGAAATTAATAAAAGCGGGTAATTTGAAAAAACAAAATAAATTTTAAATTTCAATCTAAAAAAATTATTTAATATATATTACAGATAAGAAGATGGTCAATTATAAAAAGGTTAGCTTAATAGTTCTTGCAACAAGAGAAAATATTGCCAATTGCAAAGTTCTGAAAACCGGTGAGAAAATATTATTAAGGTTATCCTCATATCAGCTTTTTGAAATAGCACCTGGAGAAATTGCTACTATCGGTATAAAAAAGATATGGGAATTTGGCGGTAATAAATATATATCAGGAGAACTAATAGATCATCAAATTAAAGTAGATTTACTTGGCCTTAAGCCACTCAAGCTAATAGATTATGAATTCTGGGATCCGGCGGAAGAGTTTGAAGAAGAATTTGATGAAGATGGCCAAACTATAGAAGAAATAGATGATTATTATAGAGCTATTATCAAGGCAGGAAAGAGACCCTGCTACGAAATGGAGCAGGTAGTTCCAGGTGATACTGACATGGAAGCTGATGGACCAATACTTGATTCTATATATTATAAAGATATTGGAGAGCCGTGCAAAGCCCAGGACATATTAATGAATGAGCTGATAATGGATCTTAGATGTCTAGATGCCCATGCACACCTTGGAAATTTATTTTTTGACAGCTGGCCCGAAAAAGCAATTATTCATTACAATGTTGGTATGAAAATAGGGGAACTATCACTTCCTGAAGGTTTTAACGGAGTTTTGCTCTGGTCGCTTATTGATAACAGGCCATTTCTTAGATGTATGCATGGATATGGGCTATGCCTCTGGAAACTTAAAGAGTTTGAGGAGGCAGAAAAAGTATTTGAACGAATGCTATGGTTAAATCCACCGGATAATCAGGGAGTGCGCTTTATTATTTATCATGCAAAAGATAGAAAACCCTGGAGGGAAGACTATTAGCAATGGATTTAGATCTATGTAGTATTTGATAAATCAGCAATCAAGTATTAATAATATTGGTATTATCTGGCTATATTGTCAAAGTAAAGTACACTTGAATTTAGAAATAAAAAAGTTAAAATAAAAGCTCACCAGTAGTATGAAAACCAGCATTTTGGCTGGTTCGGGGCGAATGGCGGAGGCGGTTCGCCTAGCGCATGCCTAAAAAATCATAAGGATTTAGTACAGGATTTTATAAATTCCAGGGATAATTCAGCTGATTCATCTCTCGCCTTTAGGAAGAAAATAAAAGTTATTTAAATAAAAGCCCGGTATAATGCCGGGCTTTTATGTGTTAGATAAAGATTATAAAAAGGAATTCTATAATGGGGGAGAATAATTTAAGAGATAATAGGGAAAATGTATGTAAAAATTTAGAATTATCTCCCAGTAACTCAAATGACTCCTCGAACAGAAAAGAATATAATTCAATTTCATCATACAGATTTTATACTGCAAGCGAAGAAGTAACGCTTCGGTTTTACCAGGTTCCAAAAGCGCTTTTTAAAAACCCAAAATATAAAGATCTCTCACTTGGGCCAAAGCTTATGTATTCAATATTAAGAGATAGATTGGATCTTTCTATAAAAAATAACTGGCAAGATGAAAAAGGATATATTTATTTAATTTATAGTGTTGAGGAATTATCTAATATTTTAGAAGTAGGAACAAGATCTGCTATTAGATATAAAAAGAGTCTTGTTAAATATGGGTTAATTTACGAAAAAAGATTAGGGCAAGGTAAGCCGAATTGGATTTATATTTTAAAACCAGAATTAAATGGAATTCAGAAGTGCCAAAACGACATCCTATTGATACTAACGTTAATGAACCTAATTTAAATAACGTTAATAGAGTCAGTAGTGAAAGGGATGTGAAAAACTCTAAAGAAGATATAAAAGAAAAAACAGCAGAAAATGAAGAGGACGATAACGATATTAGGAGAATAATAAAAGAATCCTTTGTGGAAAATAGAGAATGTAAACTTATGGAACCAAAAAACTCTGGAAAAGTAAAGAAACCACTGGAAAGCCACGCTGGTTTTAAAGGAAAATATTTCAATAAAAGTATGGTAGAGAAATATCCTATACCTGGGAAATATAGGTCAAAAGAAAAGGAGCAGCTGGCAAGAGAAATAGCAGAAGAGCTTAATGACAGTCATAGCCTGGGGGCATTTAGAGTTGTAGTTGACAAAATCCCGGAACAGCAGATAAGAATATTTTTAAGCATAATAAAAGATACATATCTTACTGGAAAAATTAAAAAAAGCAGAGGTGCAATGTTTATATCACTTACTAAAGAATATGCTGGAAAAAATAATATAAATCTTAATTTCAGGTAATGCTGTTATCGGATATAGATGCAGTGCCTGGCAATTCCATTTATTGTCTATAAAAATCAAACCAATATTTTATGCATTATGAATATCTAATCTAAAAGGTAATAGTAAAAAAAAATTTTTATTAAAAAAGACAGTAAAATATTTTAAATAGAATTTTCCTTTTAAATCCAATTATGATAAATTTATTGTGCGAAAAATATTATTTAAATAAAAATGGTGATTTTGCATGAGTGAAGTAATATTTATTATAGAGGAGTCAGCTGAAGGTGGATTTGAAGCAAGAGCGCTGGATCATTCTATTTATACCGAAGCTAAAGATATGGAATCATTAAAAGAAGCTGTAAGGGATGCAGTAATCTGCCATTTTGGTAAAAAAAATACACCAAAATTAATAAGACTGCATCTAGTAAAGGATGAACTTATCACCATATGAAAATTCCAAGAGACATTAGTAGTGATAATGTAATTCAATTATTGAAAAAATATGACTATAAAATTACCCGCCAGACCGGAAGCCATATTAGATTAACATCTAAACTAAAGGGAGTAGAGCACCATATAACAATCCCCCGGCACAAAGACCTAAAAGTTGGGACTATAAATAGTATTTTAAACGATATTTCCAGATATTTAGAAATAGATAAAGAAATCCTTATTAAGAACTTACCCAAATAGTCAATTATTCTTCTTTTTATGTATTAAAACCAGAAATTGAAGAATTTCTGAATCCTAAAAATGCGGATTCTAAAATCCTGAAAAAGCATATTCTAGAATCCTAAAAATGCACCCCTAATGATACTTACGTTAATTATACTAATCTATGTAACGTTAACAGTACCAGTAGGGAAGAAAATGTGGAAAACTTTAAAGAGAATATAAAGAAATATCCCGAACCAAAAAGATATAGATCCAGAGAAAAGGAACTTCTGGCAAGAGAAATAGCAGAAGAGCTTAATGACAATCACAGCATGGGAGCATTCCAGACGATAGCTAATAAAATCCCGGAACAGCAGATAAGAATATTTTTAAGCATAATAAAAGATACGTATCTTACCGGAAAAATTAAAAAGAGCAGAGGTGCAATGTTTATTTCACTTGCTAAAGTATATGCTGTAAAAAATAATATAAATCTAAACTTCAAATAGTTTTTTATGAGATTTTAGGCAAAATACTTATGGTTGGCCTATTGATTATTGACTACAATTTGTATGTACTTGACTACAAATTGTATATACTATTAATTAGATATTTATTAATTTTTTAACAACTTTTCCAATTCCTTTAACTGTATCTTCAACTGTACTGCCATGTGCAGCCAGTGATGGAAATTCAAGATATCTGGCAATATGTAGTTTATATTCTTCTGACCACTCTACTCTATAAGTATATTTTTCAATAAATCTCTTAGTTTCCATTTTTGATCTCGAGGCATAAAAATTAATTCAGTAAATAAAGGAAAGAGGATGAAGGAAGAATCACAATGTCTTTTTCTAACAAGAAAATATTCTTAGAAACCACTATACCTTTTTTAAATGAATTTTTAATTGTTATGTAATCAATAGGATTTATTACATTCTGGTATTTTACCTCTATAGGTATAATATTGTTTCTTGACCTATGCAATATAAAATCTATCTCCTTGCCTTTTGATGATTTCCAGTAGAATATTTTTTCAATATTGGAAAATCCCTGGTAAATTCTCTGCTCAAAATTTCTAATTAAATGGGATCCTATAAGGCTTTCTATAATAGAGGATTTACTTATTTTTATATAAGGTAAGCTGATTATTCTTGATATTATATAATAGTAGAATGGGTCAAAGAAATATAACTTTTTTTCTTTTGCCGGGTTCCCAGCCTGTTTATTCATATTAAAATGTTCCATATAATAAAGGGTAAAAGAATCGGAAAAAGTATTTACATAGTCAATTAATGTATTTGTAGAAATGCTGCCGGATTTCCTGGCAAGCTTGTTCCAGCTAATAGTACTGCCAAGGGAATCCATAATAGCAGAGAAGATATTTTTTGAAATTATCCTTGATTTTTTAACCTTTTCTATCTCTGTAAATATTACCGAGATATATCTTTCAAATGTTTCTTCACTTATAGCATCACTACTAAAAAGGGAGTTAATCGATTCCAGGAAACCTCCACAGATAAGGTATTTATCAAGAAACAGATCCAGTTTATTCTGGTAAATCTTTAGTTCGGGAATATTCTTTTTTATCGAGTCCGGTTTAATGTCGCCATCATATTCCAGCGAAATCTTCAATCCTGTGAGATTACAGAACTCTCTAAATGATAAAGGTAGAAGTAATTTATCCGGACTTGCCACCCCTCTTCTTCCGGGGAGTCTTTCTGAACCCTTTCTTAAGTCAATTGCTGATGAACCTGTCAGTATAAAAGTTTTATTTTCCAGGCCAAAAGTATCGACAATATGTTTAATTGATTTTTCCCAGTTTTTAACAAAAGTTGCTTCATCAAAGAGGATGTATTTTCTTTTTTTGTCTTCCTTAATTGTTTGATACCATGAAATAAAAATCTCAAAAAGCTCTTTGTCGTCTTTTACAAGATCCATTGAATAGTAAAAGATATTTCTGGGATTAATGCTTTTTCCCAGTAAATCTTTTATTATTAATTTTACCAGTGTTGTTTTGCCTACCTGTCTTGCTCCTCTGAGTGTGTATACAGCATCTTTTCCAAGATCAGAAGATCTAAACACCTTAGGCTCATACACATACTTGCATCCTTTTAATTTCTTTATATGAATATCAGCTTCAATATTATTCTTATCTTCCCACCACGGGTTTTGCAGTAACAATTCGTCCATTTTATCCCCTGATACAATGCCTTATATAATAAAATATAATGAATAATTAGATACTCTAATTGTTCAATGGACTGCACAATAAAGTACCCTAATTGTTCAGTGAATATTATACCCTTTATTAGATTAAAGTCAAAATATGGAAAAATCTAGAGGTAAAATAAAGAAATATCCCGAACCAGAAAGATATAGGGCTAGGGAAAAAGAGATGCTGGCTACAGAAATAGCAGAAGAACTTAATGACAGTCACAGCCTGGGGGCATTCCAGACGATAGCTAATAAAACCCCGGAACAGCAGATAAGAATATTTTTAAGTATAATAAAGGATACGTATCTTATCGGGAAAATTAAAAAGAGCAGGGGAGCAATGGAAAGATTTAGATTACAGGATATAGCAGGTGAATTGAGTGAAGAACTGATCGCAAAAGAGACAGATACTCTAGCTGGCTACTGGATTGAACATACGCCGAAATTTAAATTAGTTATTCTTTTTACCCGTGATGCAGAGGATATAATAAGGCCTTACCTTCAAAAATATAAAGAACTCAGCAGTATAATTGAAGTAGGTACAGCAAAATACTCTCTTACAGAAATCGGGAATATCCAGGAGGAGGTATCATCTTCAGTAGGAAGTATGGGGATACCCGTAGACTCAGCAATTGATGTGTATAAAAATTGTGTTAAGGTTTATGTAGCAGAGGAAGATTGGACTAAACTTAACAGAGCATTATCCGAGGGGAAGATGGTATTGCCTGATTGTGTTGAAGTAGAAACAGTTGACTCACTGGCAGAACCGGCAGCTGAAAATTAATGAAGATATTATTAAGTACCTATGCAGGTAGTTTTGCAGTAAAAAATCCTGGTGGAATTCCACCGATACCAGAGATATAACTACTGCTGGTCATTATATTGAAATACAAAAAAATCTTTGAAGTAAAACATCAAATAAGGTTTGGTTTATTCTGAAGCTTTATATTTATTCTTAAACAGGGTAATGCCTTAATTTTAGTTATGATAATCATGTTTATAATATAGAATAGAAATTATATAATCCCCTTGAATTTGAAAATAAAAAAGTTAAAATAAAAGCTCACAAGTCGTATAAAAAGCAGTAATTAAGCTGATTCGGGGCGAATGGCGGAAACAATAAACCCAGTATATACACTAAAAACCCAGAGGATGCAATACAAGATTTAATCAATAATGAGAATAATCGAGTAAATGTAGATCCTACCTGCAGAAAGAAAATCAAAGTTATTTAAGGCATAAAAGTTCGGCATAATACCAAGTTTGACACATAAAACACTCCACTCTTGCTCCTATAAGTCGAAAAGTATTGTTTTTTTAACATTTTGGCTAAATATGTATGTTTTATTAGATTATTGTTCAACTTATAATGAAAAAAGATTCTATTTATAAATTATGAAAGGAGGTACTTTATTGATAAATAAATTTGAGATTTGTTAAAATTGATTTATTAAAAGGAGGATGTCAAAGTGAAGAAAATACTTTTATGGCTTATAGTCATATTGTTGATTACAGTATTTTCTTTGGCAGGCTGTGAAAAAGCAGGTGCAGTAGCTGAAGAAGAAGTAACAGCAGCGGAAGAAGAAGAAGTAACAGCAGCGGAAGAAGAAGAAGTAACAGCCACTAAAGAAGAGGGCGAAGAGGAAGTCGCTAAGCAGGTCATGACAGGAATGTTTCTTGGAAGTTCACAAGACCAACCTGTTGTTGATATCATTCAAGAAGTGACTGATAAGTTCAATGCGGATAACGCTTACAATGTAGAATTCAAGTTTGAAACTTACGAAAACGAGCAGTATAAAACAAAGTTGGCAACCGTGATGGCAGCCAATTCAATGCCAGATGTATTTTTTACTTGGAGTGCTGGTTACTTGCAACCTTTTGTGGAGGGCGGTAAGGTTTATGAGATCGGACAATTGCTTAATGCCGATAATGAGTGGAAAGACCGTTTTCTCGAAGGTGTATTTGGTCCTATAACATATGACGGAAAGGTTTATGCAGTACCTCATGGGCAAACTGTGGCTGTTATGTACTATAACACACGGCTGTTCGAAGAAAATAACGTTTCGGTACCGACTACTTTCGAAGAGTTGAAACAAGCCTGTCAAACATTTAAAGACAATGGGATTATACCCATCTCCGTTCCCGTAAAAGATGCATGGATTGCCGGTCAGTTTTTACAGCAGATCGCCAATGGTGTTGGTGGTATGGACCTGTTTAATGGCACAGTTGACAAAACAATTGATTGGAATGATCCCCGTTATATAGAAGCTGGCGAACTTCTGAACGAACTCGTCAGCATAAACGCTTTCCAGGATGGCTATTTGGGTATGACATACGATGAAGGACGTGATCTTTTTGTACAGGAAAAAGCAGCTATGTTCTATATGGGTTCTTGGGATATTATTATGTTGGCTGGCTCAGATGTACCTGTTTCTGCAAACATCGGAGTATTTAATATTCCCCCCAGTGGTGACCCCTCAAACATCAATGTAGCCATTGGTGATACTGACCAGTGCTTGGCAATAAGTACGAACTGCACTAATGTTGAAGCTGCCGCGGAATATATCAAAATGTTCTCTGATGTCGAGGCACAGGAAGCATATGCCTATAATGCGAATTACTTGATTTCCACTAAGACCCCTCTTGACGAAAGCAAATTACCACAACTATTTATAGAAGTTAACAATCTGAAGCAGGAATTCATAGGTTTAACCCCCTGGTTTGATCGTGTGTTTGGTGCTGGTGAAGGCGTTGAGTTTAACAATGCCGCACAAGCCATTATCGCCGGCAAGGATCCCACCGAGAAAATGAATGAGTTGCAGCAATTTGCAATAAACAATGCTCTTCGTTAATATTGGTGCAGCAGTAGGCAGAGGAGGCATCATCCAGTATGGTGCCTCCAATCTCTATCTAAGGGGGGGAATAAATTAGAAAAGCTACTCAGAGCAAAAAAATATATTATATTATTTGTAGCACCGGCTTTGTTGATTTTTGTTATTTTTGGATTGGCGCCAATTATATATAATTTCATATTAAGCCTTTACAGGACAGATCTCATGAGCCCGGCTGTTTTTGTAGGATTAAAGAATTATGCAAACCTCCTTCACGATTCTATATTTCTACAGAGTTTGAAAAACAATCTTTTTATGGTTGTCGGATCATTAATTGCTCACCTCCTATTGGCATTGCTTTTATCAAATATCTTGTTTAACAAATTGAGAGGTACTAAGTTTTATCAATCTGTTTACTTTCTTCCTTGTGTAATATGTGGAGCCGCGATTGGTCTAACATGGACATTTATATACAATTCTGAATTTGGTATGGTGAATAATATTCTTGAAATTCTGAAACTGGCACAGCTAAAACACCAATGGCTATCAGACGAGAACACTGTTATGTTTGCAATTATTATTGTGGTTATGTGGCAGTATGTTGGATACCATATAGTAATACAGCTTGCCGCAATGAGAAATATACCAACATCATTATATGAAGCTGCCGCAATTGATGGAGCTTCTAAGTGGCGTCAGTTTACAAGTGTGACTCTTCCACTCATAAAACCTGTCTTGAGGGTTGATGCGATTCTCATAATAACCGGTTCTCTTAAATACTTCGATCTAGTATTTGTTATGACCGGCGGTGGTCCAAGCCATGCCAGTGAAGTTTTATCAACCTATATGTATTATCAGGGTTTCCGTACATTGAAGTATGGGTATGCCAGTGCAATAGGTAATATATTGCTATTTCTTTGCATCGTTGCGATTTGTTTATCCAGTGCGGTTTTCAAATCCAAAAAGATTGAAGAGTGATAAGGGGAGATAATATGGTAACAGGAAAACGTAATCTAATGAAAATACCTCAGCACATTTTACTGATATCTTTTACCGTAATATTTATGTATCCAATCATATGGCTTTTCATAAACTCCTTTAAGACCAAACAGGAGCTTTTTCAATCACCTTGGACATTACCGAATTCATTGAATGTGGAAAACTACATTAAAGCCATAGTTGTGGGTAATATCGGCCGATACTTTTTGAATTCTATAGTCATAACGGTTTCTGTTGTTGTGATTACCACTCTGCTCAGTGCTATGGCGGCTTACGGTATATCACGCTTGCGCTGGAAATTATCGAAATTTGTGCTGGCGGTAATCTCTTTAGGTATAATGATCCCAGCACATGCAACGATTGTTCCGCTCTTTTCAATGTTTAGCAAAATAAACATTAACAACACGTATTTAGCGGTCATCATACCTCTTGTTGTTTTTACACTTCCTATAGCAACTTTGATCTTGACAGGTTTCTTTTCTTCTATACCAAGGGAAATAGAAGAAGCCGCAATAATGGACGGTTGTTCAATACCCACAGCGTTTTTTAAGATAATCTGGCCAATGACAACACCTTATTTGGTGACTGTAGCTGTTATTACTTTTATTTTTGCTTGGAATGACATGTTATTTCCACAGATATTCCTGTCAGACCCTAACATGATGACATTACCTGTCGGGCTTAATGCTTTTAAGGGTAGGTATTCTACGGATTATGTCGGCATGATAGCTGCAGTTGTGATTACCATTGTTCCAAGTATAATTATTTATAGTGTGCTGCATAGAAAAATTGTTGAAGGTATGACTGCTGGTGCTGTTAAAGGATAATCCCAAACCAGGAGAAAAATATGATTAAACTGCTCATTGCGGATGATGAAGATATAATTCGGCGTGGTTTACTTACCATCGGTTGGGAAGAAATCGGCGTACATGTTGTTGCCGATGTTGACAATGGATTGGACGCGATCGAAATATTGCAAAGTGATATCATCGATATCTTGCTTGCTGATATACGTATGCCTGGAATCGATGGGCTGGGAATCGCTCGTTTTATCTGTGAAGAAGAACTATGTACAGAGGTAATATTATTATCCGGGTATAGTGATTTTGAGTATGCCCGTAGTGGTATAAAGTACAATGTAATGAGATACATATTGAAACCTTCAAGCCCGGAAGAAATCATAAACGCAGTAAAACAAGCTTGCAAACAAGTGGATAAACGACGTAAAGCCGATATGCGATTGCGTTTGTTAGAGGCGGAATTGGGCAAGCGCCAATTAGTAATGGATAATGATGGAATTGTTCTGGGTGAAATAGAACATTCTTCTATTGTAGACAGTTTTTTTGAATATATTGCAAAGAATTACACCAAACCAATATCCCTGTCTACCCTGTCAGAGGAATTGCACTTTAGCACAATTTATTTAAGCAAGGTAATTAAGAAAGCAACAGGCTATACTTTTCTTGAGATATTAAATGCCATGAGGATTCATAATGCTACTTACAAGTTGCGAGAAGGGAAATACACACTTGACGACATCAGTGAAAGTGTATGCATAAATGGTGCGCGCTATTTCTGCCAAGTTTTTAAGAAATATTATGGAGTAACTCCCTCTTCATATAGGAAAGCACCTTGCATACCGGTAGATACTAAATTGGCTTATCTTGTTCAATCGATACATAATATACATTATGAAGCGAGCGATCATTAAAACATATAATAAATTCTCCAATCTGGGAATAAGGGATAAACTTTTTCTCCTTTTTATTTTGTTGATATCTCTGCT
>Ga0307429_1001443_pt1 | contig 11197 bp, 11 predicted proteins | sample SalMarWE160230MG_FD_202151 | JGI IMG/M metagenome (GOLD analysis project Ga0307429, IMG submission 202151) | Salt marsh sediment microbial communities from the Plum Island Ecosystem LTER, Massachusetts, United States - WE1603-230 | ecosystem: Environmental > Aquatic > Marine > Intertidal zone >...
GCCAAGACATACTTCCTCTATATAATATAACTTATAAGTTATATACTAACTTAAAGTTATCTCTAATGTAACTGTCCATACCTGTCCAGAAGCTTTAGTTCCCTGAGCAGATACTTTACGGTTCATGTGGGTGTCAGTATATACTTGGTCTGCAAGAGTATCCCCATTAACTACAGCGAACTCTCCCCAAGCATAGTTACCCTCCCCACTAGCAAACTCCGATTTGAAGGACATCTTCTGGGAAGTGTGAGTGGGGTATCCATCCTCCATTCCCTTCACTAGCTGGTTAGCACCATTGCAATGTGTCTGTGCAGCAGCAGCAGCTTGAGTATGGGTAGTCCAGGTTACTGTGTTATCCTCAGTGGTATCTCCCTCATCGGTATTCCATGTAGGTTCAGTAGAGTCAGAAGTACCAGCAGTGGTACATTCATATATGTTACTATCTGTCTCAGGAGTATCCTTGACTCTATCACCCTTAGAGTATGCAGTATCAGCTACCCATATATCTGCCTCATTATCACCTACACATATATAAGCATTGGAGTTATCCCAACCCTGTCCACCAGCAGCACATATCAGGTCTTCCATGAGGTCAATGCCAGCATTAAGTAGACAGTTATCAAAGAAAGTAGTTGTTAAGAATGAGGGTTTACCTAATAGTTGGTCTTCTTTACTAAGCCATCTTTCTACTATCCATTTAACGTTCCAGTTAGCTTTTTCTAACATTAGTTCCCTCCAGACTCTTTCTCAACTTTCTTAGCTTTAATTCTGTACCCAGCGTATCCACTTACCAACCCTGTCATAGCTGCTATACTCCCTGCTAGAATCTTTCCATCCATTCCAAGGTACATAGCATACCACTCAAGAACACCTATAATACATACTGTAACTATGATAGCTTTTACAATACCTTCCATAGTATCAATCCTCCTATTACTAATAGTCCTATGAAGCTACCTCTTCCTAGTCCATAGTACCAGAAATCTTCCATCACCATGTTCTTGAGGTCTTCATTCTTTTGCCATATCTTCTGTCCAGTGAGCCATGACCAGAACCCTATGAGGAAGGAATGTACCTCCTCTGGGGTGTTCATAAACTCAGCAGGGTCAATATATTTAAGCATCCTTTAATGAGTTAATCACAACCTACCACTTCAATAGTTGCCTCAGCACCTACTCCAGCATTGGCAGTGAACTTCACATATCTTATCCCACCAACATTGAGGACGCAGGTTGAACTCTCTGCAAGAGTTATAGCAGCAACACTTCCATCAGTCTCATCCAAGACATAAAGGTTTGCAAAGGTGACGTTATCAAAAGAAACTTGGACTGTAGCAGTAATAGCAGTTGTCATATCAGGGATTCTCACTATCAAGTTCTTATAGGGAGAACCTAAATCTGCAACTGCACTGACAGTCTCACCATTATCTATAACTGCATCTGTAATTGGACTACATAAATTCATTATTTCTTACCTCCAAAAGCTTCACTTAGACCAAGATTCATATTAGATTTCTTAGTCTTATCTCTTATATAATTATATACTATAGCTTTACACTGGTCGGGTTCTCTACCCTCTCTGATACATTGAGCAATGGACTCACTCCTCTTTGCTTTAATATCTTCAGGTGAGCTATCAGGTGTTAAGCTTTCAACTGACAGTGGCATTTCTTTCCTCCTTTAGCATTTCTGTTAGCTCCTCAAGACTTTTGGAACAGTGAGGATTGTGGAAGTAATCCCAACTTGCATCTGTCAATTCCTTTGCATTCTCCCCAGTCTTGAACTCCTCCCAAGATTCCCCATAGTGATAAATTAAATATTCTTTGACTGGTGAAGGAGCAGGATATTTCCTCCCATCAAATTCAACCTCCGCTGATTTCTCAAAGAATCTCAGAGGGAATACATGAACTCTCCAATCATTGTCCTCCTGTGGAGGAGATTCTACAGCGTACCATAAAAACTTTCTGCTACATTGAGTAAATTTCAAGTCAAGTAAAGTTGCCCTATCACTACAAAGCAACTGTTGCGGTATCCCTGGATTCTGTTGAATAAGGGTGTAACCAATCTCCCATAATCCCTTTACCAGATTTGGTATCTGTGTATCAGGAGCTTCATTAGGGAGGATTCTAATATCTATATCATGGTCTGTAGGGATTAAAGCTTTATCTCTTATAATACCTAGCAGAGTTCCACTATCAACGTAGTAGTTAATATCAAGCCTATTTAGCAGACTCGTTGTTTTTTCCAGCATCCTTTGGCTTGCTCTTACGTCCTTCATCCAAATCAATTCCTATCTTCTTTATAGTATCACAGGCATAATAAACAATATTCTTTATATGCCCAAGCTGAATCCCTGTGTGTGCCCACACCTTTGCTCCTACTTCCCTAGCTTTATCACAGAAATCCCAATCCTCAGAGATGTAAAGAGGAGGTTTAGCATAATCTTCAAAGAAAGGATAACACTCCAAGTCACTCCCTTTTTGAAGTAGAGGCATCTTCAGCTTGTCTCTCATCTCCTCCAGCAAATTCCTTTGTATCCCCATAAAACCTGTAGAAACATACTGAACCTCTACTAAGTCTCCAGTAATCCGAAGACCTCCTGGTAGTCCAGAATGTTGGGCAAGTTTAGCTCCACCAGCTACAGGATACAGCCCCCCAATCACTCTATATTTCTTTCTTGTTAAAGCATTATAAACATCCTCTATATCAGAGGACTTAAAAACTATGTCACTATCAATGAAGAGTAAAATGGAAGCTTGGTAATCCCGTAGGAACTTGGAGGCAGCAATAGACCTACTCCTTCCTAGGATACCTTCTCCGTACTCAAACACCCACTGGTAATCTATAGAGGTAGTTTTTCTAAACTCCTCCATGCAAGACACCGTTCCAGCAGAGACCAGCCCTGCTGTGTTGGTGCAAATTACCAAGTCTCCCATTTATCCAGCTACTCTTTATTTTTTATTGCTTAGTCCTTCACAAGGTAGTGAATGTAAACTTTTCCTGCCAAGGTTGAAGCATCCGCATTTGCATTTGAAGTCATAAACTTTCCCCCAACATAACTGTTTTGGGGAACATTCGCAGCCATGTCTCCAGCAGCTTCTACACAATACACACCAACAGCAGTATTGGTAGCAACACCATCCAGGAACTCATCTCCTATGTTACCTGCATCATCTATGTTACTTGACACCCCAACATCAAGAGTTGAGGTATCTGTTCCACCTGATGTAGTGATTTCCATAATGACTTTGTCCACCATAATGTCTGCTGCTTCTGGGTTTAACCAGCTAAATACTTTACAGTTGGCATGGGTATTAGCTGTTACAATGTTTGCATTACCACTCAGAGTTGCGACTGCCCATCTATCTTTAATGTCAGACTCTTTTCCAGCACCATATTTCCTAGTCATCTCAATCCTCCTTATGCGGTAATTGCAGCAGTGTCGTCAATGTTGAATATCCTAGCTGCACCTTTGGTTGAACCAAGAGCGAAGTCAAAGTATCCAACAACACGAATACCTTCAGCATTGTAGTCTTCCAGTTTGTCAAAAGTGTCTACGGACATAATCCTACCGATTTCTCCACCCTGACCACCTGTTACTAGAGAGAGACCACCTTCCATAATTTGTCCAAAACGGACAGCATATACGCTAGTCAAAGAGGCACTAGCATCATAAGTTCCCGTTGCGGATTCTGTTACGGTTAAGAAGTCACTCCTAACAATAGGTATGCCATCAAAGTACGTAACACGTTGTCCCAACTCATTTAGAGTCGTAGTCATACGACTACCAAAGATTTGGTCTTTGTTAGCAGCACTCTCAAGTGGAGCTTCCTGCACGAAAGCATCAAACTTACGAGCAAAGTTCCTGTTCATCACAAGAACATCGGGTTTAGGTCTTACAGCATCAACTAAGCAACGCAACTGAGTAATACTCAGAGCACCACCACTAGCATTAGCAGTTCCACCTACAGCAGTCATTGAAGCGTCAGCTTCACCAGATGCACCTAGCATATAAGCTAGACCATCACAGTGATTAGTTGCTCCAGTGCCATAAAAGAGTTCAGCTTCTAACCAATGGGTTAGACCCTTAGTTATCTCTTTCATAACCTGTGCTCGGTAGTCATTAGGGTTCTTGTAGGTATCCCGTATGAACTTATCTATACGCCTTTGTCCACCAACAATCGCTAAGGCAACAGTTTTCTTGCTACCATAAGCAGTGTCAGCATCCCAAGACATCTGTCCACCAGGAGCGTAATAGTTGGGTGAGGGTAGTGTACTCTCTCGGTAGTAGATTAGTTCTTTGGCATCAATTTGCATTACTGGAAGTCGGGAAAGCATTTCCCCTTCTTTTATAATCTCTTCAACCACACCAGCCAGTAACAACTCATGCTGTACTAGCTTTTGAGCCTCAGTGAGACTATTCCAGTGTCCTATAATTGCCATGTTAGTTTCTCCTTATTTTATTTTTTGTCGAATTTATCTGCTAACCCTTGAGATAGTTTCTCAAGAGTTGAGAGATTATCAACTGAGCCAGTTCCACCCTTACCTCCATCGGGTAAAGACTTCTTAGCTCCTGCACCAACAGCTTTAACAGCCTTTTCGTATATGGTAAGCTGCTCTTCGGTCAGGTCTTTTACTTCCTCTTCAGGTGCTCCAGCATCAGTCAGAGATTTTCTCCTATTATCAAGGATACCTTTTTCCAGAGTAGCAATCTTATCCAATACCTTCTGGTGCTCTTTTGGGTCAACTAATGACTTTTTTGCTTCCTCAAGAGATTTGACAGTAGTTTCTAATTTCTCTATCTGGGTGGTCTGTAAGTCTATCCGACTCTGTGCAGATACTTTTTCCTGTTCAGTTGTAGCTCTGTACTCAACAGAAGCCTCTTCTGCTTTCCTTAGCATCTCTTTGACACCCACATATTTACTCATAGGTACTGTCTCCTCAGTCTTAGCTGTAGGATTCTCTTCAACAACGTTATTCACGTTCTCTTCTGTCATTACAATACCTCCTTACTATGTATATTATAACATAGAACATTAGTTCTTGTCAAGTGTTTATCTCCTTGCAACGTGAGGAATTAGGTAATAATCATATAAACTATCCACTATTCCTCTAGCCTCTACGGTTGATAGGTCATCTATATCCCCCCAGAAGTATAACATTGCATCTATGTTTGGATTCTCTAATCTCATCTGTGCTCTACCCTTACCCTTAAAGTAAGCCTCATACTCCTCATAAGGCTCATAATAATACTCCTCTAGGTAAGCTTGGCAATCTACAATGAAGCATACTAATTCAGAGTAACCAAACTCCTCTGATACCATATCAGTAGGTAGTTGTTTTATGTACCTATTAGCCTCAGTCCTAAAAGCAGGAAGGTCATACAACTCTCCCTTATCAGTTAGAGTACCCAACTTCTTTTCTGCTTCCGAGAGGTTCAGTTCCATCTTCTCTACCACAGTCCTATCTGGTTCACTACCAAAAGCTCCATGTTGGAAAGCTTCTAGTAAAGTCCTATTTGCTGTTTCTATATCCTGAGCATTATAGTTCTTATCAAACTTAGCTCTCACTTGTCTTAGGAATTGAGTATCCATATATTTCTTATCTGCAATACCTTCAAGAAGACTAAGAGTTGTACTATACCAAGGAATGAATACATCTGCCATTCTAGTTATCTGGAATGGTAATTGCCCAAGTGCTCTATCTTGACTCTCAGCATCACCTAGAACAGCAGTGTATAGGTTCATCATCATTTCACTGGCATCTATCAACACCCCCATCACTAAACCACCTGCTGTCCATTCAAACATATGAAGGGGATTGTAAGCCTTAGTCTTCTTCCCTGTAGCTTGATGTAGAAGCCCTGTCATAATTGTACCCATAACACAGATATTCATTATATCCTTGAGACCATCCAACCTAGATGCCATAGGGAGGGAAGTATCTGTAACCTTCTTAGCTTGGAGGATAAACCTCTCAAAGACGCTTCTAGGGAAGGTTGTTAGATTCCAAATTAACTTTCCATGTGTACCATGCTCATAAGCTGCTCTTGCCCACCTCATATACCTGAAGTGTGTTATGTCTGCTCCACAGTTACCTATCTTTGCAGCAGCAGCCTGAGCACCAGTAAGATGTTCCATACCAGGGTATCCCATGCTTACTTCCCTTTGACTTAGAAGGGAGAAGAACTGCATCCTTTCTTCTATCTCATAATGGGCTGCTCCACTATTCCTTAACCAATTATTAAAATCCTTCATAGTTCTCTTTTCCCAGGGAATGCTTAGGAACTTCTCATTAGCATCCAAAGCTTTGAACATAGAAGTATCAGCAGATATAAACCTACCAACACGGTCAGACCAACCATAAGCATTTATCCTTTGAGCAGCCTTACTTGCCATACTAAAGGGGTTATATTTAAGAAACTCCAGTTTTCCTGTGAATAGGGAACGAGTTTCCCTCATCAACATTTGGTCTTGTTGTATTCCCCCCATCTCATCAACGAATACCCCTCTGTATATCTTCCACCACTCAGGTCTAGGTCTATTTACATATTTAAGAAGGGAGAGCTTATCTGGGTGGAGAACAAGGAACTGAACGGTATTACGTACAGGAAGCCAAGGAAGAGTTTGGAATATAACATTATAAGCTTGTCCTACTACATTATAAGCTATCTGTGTAGGCAAAAACTTTGGTTCTGTCCTCTGCATTAGTTCCTTCCAGAAGCTTTTAATCATAGCCTGTGAATCTGGAACATTCACGTTTCTTAGTTTACCTGCTCTCTGTGCTGCATCCATTATACCAAACAGGTCATTATACATCTTCTGAGCTTCTCTAGTTTCAAATCTCATATTTATACTTCTAACATAACCCGTGTATCTAGACCATAAGCCCTTTGCCTGTGCAGGGAGGATAGTTCCTGTTCGTGATTGGAGAAGTCCATATCCCGTCTCTGATAATAACCTATCAGCATAGTTTTCTACTCTTGCAAAGTAAGCTTGTAAGGGAACATAACCATTGCTGATTACTCCCCAATTCTCATGTTCTATTAGTCTTGCTAACTCTGATAGTTTCCCTTCTTTGAATAACCTTAAAGCTTCTTCTATAATTTCTTCATGTCCCACAGCATCTGGCATCTTAGCTATAATACCTTTAACTGTTTTTATACTCTCTGCAAGTTCAGTGAATCTCATAAAACGAGCAGTGGGTTCAAAGGATTTAAGACTAGCAGCTATAGCATCTGCTAATCCCCGTTCTGATGCTGTGAGTTCAGGATGAGTTAAGCTTATCCCCTCTTTTTCAAGCATCTTAACTATATAATCATTCCTTGCTAGTATCTCTTGTTCAATTCTATTCATAGATGCTTCATTACTTATAAGCTTTCTATAAATAGGATTAGTAGTTATCTTACTGATTTCAGCTTTACTCTGAGCACCAGCTAACTTGAATCCGTAATCTGCATGGGTATAAGCATCAAAAGCCATTCGGGACACATCATCTCCAAGCTCTTTTAACTCTCTTCCTATGAACATCTCTGCATATTTCTGAGTTGCTACATGTTTTAGTCTAGCTCCCATTGATGCACCTATTCCTGGTGCTTTGGCAAAGTATCCAGACTCCTCAAAGGGTATGGGAATGTCTGGAGGTATTACTACTTCAGGAACAACTTTGGGGGTGACTCCAAGTTTCCCTGCCAGCTTTAACCCCTCTGGAGACATTTCACTTACAGGAGGGAATACTAAGTTTGGAGTTCTCTTTAATTCAGCTAGGATAGCACTTGCAGCTTTACCTTTAAGTAGACCCTCTCCAGTAACTACAACAGAACCAACTCTAATAGCCCCGCTTGCTTCGGGGTGTAGAGTAACAACTGCTATAGGCTCTCCTGATGGACTCCTATAAATAATCCCCATAGTTTCAGTAGAAAGTCCTGGTTTTCCAGTGCCAGCCATAGCAAGGATATTTCTTTGTGTTGCCTGTGGCATAGCTTCAGATACAACCTTACCCCTCCCTGCTGGAATCTGGGTAATATCAGGGAACTGCTGAGTAATCTTAGTTCTTGCAAGTCTTCTTTCCACTGTTCCCATCTCAGCAGTAGGAGTAGTAGGAACTTTAATAGGTTCAGGTATAACGTTCTCTCCAACAAACTTGGTCATAGCATCGTCTACAGAAGCACCTTTAACCCACTCAGAAGACACACCTAAGTCTTCCAGAGCTTTGATGAGAGCCTTATTCTTCTCAATGGCAACCCCTTCGGGTAAGTTCTTTGCAATCCATTCAGCAGTAATATCCTCTTTGGTTAAACCTTCAGATGCAATCTTGTTGGCTAGATTCTCAAGGGATACTTTGGTATTCTCTGGTAAGTCTAGAGTATTTATAGCTTCTTTTAGGACACTTCCATCAGCTACTTTTATAGTTTCCTCCTCAATTAGTCTAACCATTCTTTTGCTGTATTCGGGAGCATACTTATCCGCAAAGGCTCTACCAAAGTTCTTACTTAAATACTTATATACTGCACCTGTGTACATCCCTAATTGTTGGTCAGGAGTTAAGCCCGTCAAAGCTTTTGCCTTGATAGAATTAACTATAGCTTTATTTATAAAAGCAAGGTCTTTAAGAGCCTGTTCACTAACCTCTCCCCCTAGAATCTTCTCCATAACAGGGTTCAATCTATTTAAGGCTCTATTGGTTACAGCCTTAGTAAATATCTTATTGGGGACATAGCCTATTCCCCTTTCAAACATCTCTGCTGGTTTTAATAGCCTGAACACCGTCTTTGCTGTTTGTCCTTTCACTCCTGCTTGGAACACAAACCTCATCAGCTTTGCTTCATCCCCCACTTTCACTGCTGCCATAACAGGTTTAGCGTACCTAGTAGCTAGAAAACCTCTCACACCAGTTCCCGTTAAACCACAAGCTATCAATGCAAAGCTTAAAGGGGTAACGAGAGAGTCTGCAATCTCCCCATACCAAGTATTTGCATCGTGGTAAGCTGCTACTAATTCCCTAGAAGGAGTTCTATCTGTTTGTCCCCACATAATAAACCAAGTCCAGAAGGGACTCATTATATTAAACTCTTTAGAGAGAACTTGTCCAGACATAATAGGAGGATTCCCCCTCTCTGCGGTGTATGTATTGAGAAATACCTGCTGTTTTTCTGTGGGGATGTAATCCTCAAATGCAATCTTCTTCATTAAATTCTCTGCATCATACTCTAACATAAAGGGAGTGTCCACTACATCAAAAGCATCCACAATCTTCTCTAAAGCTTTTGCCCATGTGGGGAGTAAGCTTAAATAAAAATCATGCTTGTATATCCTCAACCAAGCAGCTTGCTCCTCTTCTGTCTCTAAACTTATAAAGTCAATATACATGGCTTCGTTTTCCTTTATACTTAGAGTATTATCATAAGGAAAATCACCAAACTGCTCTTTAACTTGGTCAATAACAAGATTCTCTTCAACACTTGCCTCTGGATTATAACTACCCCCAGCTTTTACATAAGACTCCAAGTTCTCTTCCACACTTTTGGTATCATCATAAGAGAACCCCTCTGCTTCAATCTTCGCCTTAATTAAGTCTGTAAGCGTATCTTTATCTGTTACCTTTGGAGCTTCTAAGGGTCTATACATTTCCCTGAGTGCTGCTGTCACCTCAGCAATATCCTTTGACCATGCTACAGTAGAAGCAATGAAGTCTCTTTCCTGTCCTGTTCTCTGATAATATACCTCAGCCTGTTCAGGGGTAATAAAAAGGTCTTCAGGAAGCATACCAGGGATTATAGGAGGAGCTTTTCCCTCTTCCAATCCCAACAACTCCATACCACTTTCCAATACCCATCTCCTATCCTCCTCTGTCCAATCACTCCCACCCATAGATGTAAACAAACCTTCCAACTCTCCTGGTGTTGTAATAGGCACTCCAGCAGACCTCAACATCTGCAAAGCATTCATAATCTCTTGAGCTTGCCTAGTTACTCTCTGCTTCCGTAGAAGCTCATCTATATCCTCAGAGACACCATAAGCTAATTCTTGCGTCTCACCTGGAGTTACACCATACTTGAACCAATCTATAGGTAACATCTCAAAGGGGGCTGCTGCCAGAGCTTCCCTCCCCCATCTCTCATACCAAGGCTTCTCTCCCCAATCATATTCTCCTGCTCTCTTCCTGTAACCTTCAAGAGAAGATTGTCGTGCTTCTAAGAGACTCTTATCAGCAGAAGTGAAGTAGGAGGGTAATCCCTTGGGAGTAGGATATTCTATTCTAAAAGTTTTCTTCTCTTCAGCCATTATCCTTTAACCTCTCTCTCCTCAGCAGGGGTAAACCCTTTAGACTCTTCAGGGGGGAGTACCTTTGAGGAAGTTCTAGCTTTACGTTTGGGTGTTCCAGCTTCCTTTGCAGCCTCAATCCTATTTGCTTCCTCTGGTTTGCCAGAACCAGCAGGAGGAACTCCAAACTGTGCTTCAAGAGCACCAGCAGCTTTTCTATACAATTCTGCGGTTTCTCTACTCGCTGGTGTTGCCAAAGAATCTAAATAATTAGCGTGTGCTCTCCAAGCAGCAATGAGATTTAAGTTTTGAGACATAGGGTGTTCAGTTGCCCTGTCAAGCTTCTTTCTTCTTAGTATAGCCTGAGTATCAGGGAACTTGAGGACATCGTTTAAGAGGGTAGTTTCATCTACCATCTCCTTGAGGTAGTTAGCTATAGTGGACTTCTCTAACCAATCCTTCGGTGTAGCAAGTTCACTCTCTACTGTTATATATACATCCTCTGGTATATCTTCAGGTTTAAGCTCCTCCATAGTCTTACCTCTAATCTTAAAAGTCTTACCACCCTTCTTCACATTCTCCAAGAAGAACTTATCTATCTCTTCTATAACGAAGTTCTTACTCTGGTCATAAGAGTCAAGAACCCTGTTAGCAGTAGCAGATACCTGAGAGTAGGCATAACCAGACATTCCCTTCTCTACTATACCATATAGAGCATCAGAGAATCCTGACTTTTGTTCCTCATCATGTAGCTCTTCTAAGATAGCTGCTATCTCTCCAGGAACAGCCTGTCTCTGTACCTCAGATAACCCCTCTCCAGGAGCAAAGTGAAACAGTGCATTCCTTCTAGTGAGGTCTTCATCCTTAACTTTGGGTTCTCCTGTGGACTGTTCTTGATACATAGGATTTACAGTGTCATGGAGTCTCTGCATTAGG
>Ga0307429_1001445_pt1 | contig 11188 bp, 8 predicted proteins | sample SalMarWE160230MG_FD_202151 | JGI IMG/M metagenome (GOLD analysis project Ga0307429, IMG submission 202151) | Salt marsh sediment microbial communities from the Plum Island Ecosystem LTER, Massachusetts, United States - WE1603-230 | ecosystem: Environmental > Aquatic > Marine > Intertidal zone >...
GGTGGTGACGTCCGGGCCCAGGTAGCGGGGACCGGCGATCTCGTAGAGCAGCTGGGAGGTGACGGTGCCGATCGACACCTGGCCTCCGGTCCCGTCGTGCTTGCCGATCAGCGAGGACCCGTCCGCGGCGACCTCCGCCCAGGGAAAGCCGGGACGCACCATCCCGGGAACCTCGGTGAAGAACGAGTAGTTGCCGCCGGTCGCCTGGCAGCCGCACTCGATCACGTGGCCGGCGGCCACGGCGCCGGCCAACGCGTTCCACTCGGTGCGGCTCCAGCCGTGATGCCAGGCGGCGGGCCCGCACACCACGGCCGCGTCGGTGGTCCGCCCCGTGACGACGATGTCGGCCCCCTGCTCGAGCGCCTCCACGATGCCCCAGCAGCCGAAGTAGGCGTTCGCGGTGAGGAAGGCGGAGGCATCCTTGATGGGATCGCCGGTCTCGAAGTGGCACAGCTGCCCCTCGGCGATCAGCTCGTCGATCCGGGGCATCAGGTCGTCGCCGCGCACGTAGGCGATCTTCGGATGCAGCCCGAGCTGGTGGGCCACCTCGGCGACGGCCTCCGCGCAGCCGTCCGGATCGAGCCCGCCCGCGTTGGCCACGACCTTGATGCCGCGCTCGAGGCAGGTGCCCATGACCTGCTCCATCTGGGTGACGAAGGTGCGCGCGTAGCCGCCGTTGGGACGCTTGGTGCGGGTGCGCGCCAGGATCAGCATCGTGAGCTCGGCGAGCCAATCCCCGGTGAGGACGTCGATGGGTCCTCCCTCGACCATCTCCCGCGCCGCGGCGAGGCGGTCCCCGAAGAAGCCCGAGCAGTTCGCGATCCGGATCGGGTCGGCCATCACGAGTCTCCCTTGCTGGAGTCGCCCTGCGGCTCGCCGTCGCCGGTCTGGATCACCAGCAGCAGGGCGCCGTTCTCCACCTGCTCGCCGGGCGTCACCCGCAGCTCGGCGACCACGCCGTCCGCCGGCGCTCGCAGCGGATGCTCCATCTTCATGGCTTCCAGCACCAGCAGCGTCTGGCCGGCGCGTACCGCGTCCCCGACCGCCACGCGCAGCTCGATCACCTTGCCCGGCATCGGCGCCACCAGGCCGCCGGACGGCCCCTGCGCCCCCGGCAGATCGAAACGCGGGCGGATCACGAGCTCCAGGTCGCCAGCGGAGACCTGCACCACGATCAGCGCGTCCGCCCGGCTGATCCGCGAGCGTCGGCGCCGGCCGTCGATCTCGACGTCGATGGCGTCGCGACTCCAGGTGTGGATGCGTGCCAGGCTGGCGTCTTGCAGCCGGAAGCTCCCGTCGCGCAGGCGCCGATACGACACCTCGATCTCCCGCTCGCCGAGTGCGAAGCGCACCCTCTGATCCGGCAGCCGCGCGTTGCGCCAGCCGCTCGGGATCGGGCGCAGCACGCCCGCTTCGGCTCGGTTCGCGCCCTGGAGCCAGAGCGCCGCCGTCTGCGCTGCGCGTTCGAGCTCGTCGCCGGCGAGCTCGACGGAGCGCGCCGGGGCGACCCGCTCGATGAAATCCGTCGTGGTGTCGCCGTCCAGGAAGGCCCGGGTGCGCAGGGTCGCGACCAGGAAGTCACGATTGGTCGCGACGCCGCCCAGGTGGCTGCGTTCGAGCGCGAGCGCGAGACGCTGCGCCGCCTCCGGGCGCGTCGGCGCGTGGGCGATCACCTTGGCCAGCAGCGGATCGAAGCGGGTGCCGATGACCGAGCCGCGCGCGACTCCCGAGTCCCAGCGCACGGCGGGCGCGGCGGCGGGCTCGAAGGCGACCAGCGTCCCCGTGGCCGGCAGGAAATCGGCGGCGGGGCTCTCGGCGTAGAGCCGGGCCTCGATCGCCGCTCCGGTCCAGCGGATCCGGTCCTGCTCCAGGGCCAGCGGCTCGCCGGCGGCGATGCGCAGCTGCTCCCGGACCAGATCGATGCCGGTGACCGCCTCGCTGACCGGGTGCTCGACCTGGAGCCGCGTGTTGACCTCCAGGAAGAAGAACTCGCCGGAGGCGTCGTCGAGCAGGAACTCGACGGTGCCTGCGGACGCGTAGTCGAGGGCGCGTGCCAGCCGCAGGGCCGCCTGGCCCATGGCGTCCCGCAGCGCCCCGTCGACCCGCGGCGACGGCGCCTCCTCGATGATCTTCTGATGGCGCCGCTGGATGGAGCACTCGCGCTCGCCGAGATGGACGAGGTTGCCGTGCGCGTCCCCCAGGATCTGGATCTCGACGTGCCGGCAGCGCGGCAGGTAGCGCTCGAGGAAGACCCGGTCGTCGCCGAACCCGCTGGCGGCCTCGCGCCGCGCCGCCGCGACGGCCTCGTCGAGCTGGGCGGGCGACGCCACGATCCGCATGCCCTTGCCGCCGCCGCCCGCGGCGGCCTTGACCAGCAGCGGGTAGCCGACGGCGTCGGCCTGCGCCGGATCCTCGGCTCCGGGCAGGATCGGCACGCCCACCTGCCGGGCGAGCGCCTTGGCCGCCAGCTTGTCGCCCATCCGCTCGATCGCCTGCGGCGACGGGCCCACCCACACCAGCCCCGCCGCGCTCACGTCGCGGGCGAAGGCCGCGTTCTCGGCCAGGAAGCCGTAGCCCGGATGGATCGCCTCGGCGCCGCTGGCGCGGGCGGCGTCGAGGATGGACTTGCCGTCCAGGTACGAGTCCGGCAGGCGCAGCGCCGCGTCGGCATCCGCCACGAACGGCGCCTGCGCGTCGGCCTCGACGTAGACGGCCACGCAGCGGAGCCCCATGGCGCGCGCGCTGCGGATCACGCGGCGCGCGATCTCGCCCCGATTCGCCACCAGCAGCGTCGTGAAGCTCACAGCCGGAACACCCCGTATCCCTCGGCTCCCTCGATGGGACGGCTGCGCACCACCGAGAGGCAGATCCCGAGCACCGTGCGGGTGTCGCGAGGATCGATGATCCCGTCGTCGCTGATCGCGCCGCTCGCCTCGAGGGCGATCGATCCCTTCTCCTGGATCGCCTCGACGGCGGCGACGATCCGGGCATCCGCCTCCTCGTCGAAGGCAAGTCCCTTGCGGGCGGCCTGGCCGCGGCGCACGATCGACATCACGCCCGCGATCTGCTTGCCCCCCATCACGGCGATCTTGGCGCTGGGCCAGATGAAGGTGAAGCGGTTGTCGAAGGCCCGGCCGGACATCGCGTAGGTGCCGGCCCCGTAGGAAGCGCCGACGATCACCGTGAGGTGGGGCACCGTCGAGTTGGTCACCGCGTTGATCAGCTGAGACCCCTTCTTGATCATTCCCGCCTGCTCGTAGTCGCGCCCCACGATGAAGCCGGTGAGGTTCTGTAGGAACAGCAGGGGGACGTCGATCTGGTTGCAGAGCTGGACGAAGTGGGCGCCCTTCTCGGCCGACTCGGGGTACAGGACGCCGTTGTTGCCTAGGATCCCCACCGGGTAGCCGTGGATCGACGCCCAGCCGCAGACGAGCGTGCTGCCGTAGCGGGGCTTGAAGTCCTCGAAGCGGGAGCCGTCGACGATCCTCCCGATCACGTCACGGATCTCCACCGGCCGGCGCAGCTCGGGACTCATGATGCCCAGCAGCTCCTCGGGGTCGAGTGCAGGCTCGTCGGCACGGAGGCTGGGAGGCGGACCGGCCTTGCGCCAGTTGAGATGCGACACCACCTCGCGACACAGGCGCAGCGCGTCCCGCTCGTCCTCGGCCAGGTACTCGCCCAGACCCGAGATCTCGGCGTGCATCTGCGCGCCACCGAGCGTCTCGTCGTCGGATTCCTCGCCGGTAGCCATCTTGACCAGCGGCGGTCCGGCCAGGAAGATCTTCGATTGATCCCGGATCACGATGTTGTAGTCCGACATGCCCGGCTGGTAGGCGCCGCCGGCGGTGGACGAGCCGAACACCACGCAGACGCTGGGGACGCGCAGCTTCGAGAGCTCGATCATCTCGTAGAAGAAGCGCCCGGTCTCCGCGAAGTGGAAGGTCTTGGCGGGCCGTCGCCTCTTCTTGCCGCCTCCCTCGTCCGGATCCATCCGCAGGTCCGCGCCCGCCGACTCGACGAAGCTCACGTAGGGGATCCGGTTGTCGCGCGCGATCTCGAGCGCTCGCATCCACTTCTTGCTCACGTAGGGGGTGAGCGCCCCGCCCAGCACCGTGGGGTCGTTGGCGAAGATCACGCACTCCACGCCCGCGATGACGCCGATGCCGAGCACGGCGCCGCCGCCGATCGCGTAGTCGGAGTTGTATCCGGCCAGCGGGCTGATCTCGAGGAACGGGCTGTCGGGGTCGAGGGCCAGCGCGATCCGTTCGCGGACCGGGAGCTTGCCGCGCTTGGCGAGGCGGGCGTGCGCCTCGGGACCGCCGCCGGCTTCGGCCTGGTCGAGCAGCCGATCGATCTCCGCGAGCTTCTCCAGCATGGCCGCGCGGTTCTCCTCGAACTCGGACGCGCGGACATCGAGGCTCGAGCGCAGCGGAGGGGCGAGCAGGCGAGGCAGCGACATCGGCAGCCCTTTCGATCGGCGGGTCCGGGCGGGCTTCCCGCTTGACACCTGGATAACACGGACGGTAACTTGAATCAATTCAAATTACCTGTGCGGCGGCGGGGTAGAGTGGACCGCAGCGCACGAGGACCGCGCCATGGACCCGGTGGAGGTGAAGACCGAGCGGGGCGTGATGACCGCCACGCTGGTCGACGTACAGAACCGCAACGCGCTGGGTGCGGCGCTGGTGCAGGGCCTGCGCGATGCGCTGGCCTCGGCCAACGCCGATCCCGCCATCCGCGCGCTGGTGGTGACCAACCGGGGCTCGACCTTCTGCGCGGGGGCCAACCTGAAGGAGCAGTCGGGCGCCGTGACCCGCGGGTCCGGCCTGGGGGGCTTCGAGACGCTGCTCGAGGAGCTCCAGGGCTCGCCGACCCCCGTCGTCGGCCGCATCGCCGGCCACGTGGTGGGCGGCGGCAACGGGCTGGCGGCGGCCCTCGACATCTCGATCGCCGCGGACGACGTGAAGTTCGGATTCACCGAGGTCCGCCTCGGCGTGGCGCCCGCCATCATCTCGGTGGTGTGCCTGCCCAAGATGCGGCGCGCCGAGGCGCTGGAGGCGTTCCTGCGCGGACATCGCTTCCCGGCCTCGCGCGCCGTGGAGCTGGGCCTGATCAATCGCGCGGTGCCTCCCGCCGAGCTCGACGCCGCGGTCGACGAGGTGCTCGAGGATCTCCGACGGGGCGGCCCCCGGGCGCTCGGCTTCGCCAAACGCCTGGTCTACGAGGTGCCGACGCTGCCGCAGAAGGAGGCCTTCCAGCGGACCGCGGCGCTCTCGCGCGATCTCTTCAAGGGCGAGGAGGCGAGAGAGGGCATGCAGGCCTTCCTGACCAGACGCCGGCCGAGCTGGGCCGAGCCGAGCGAGGACTGAGCATGAAGATCGACGCGGGCCTGATGGGAGCGCTCTCGGAGGTGCCTCGACAGGTACGCGAGCTCGAGGCCCAGGGCTTCGACGGGCTCGTGACGGCGGAGCTCGCCAACGATCCCTTCCTGCCCCTGGTGCTCGCCGCGGAGCACAGCCAGCGGGTCGACCTCATGACCTCGATCGCGGTCGCCTTCTCGCGCAATCCGATGATCCTGGCCCAGATCGCCAACGACCTGCAGGTGGCGTCCCGGGGACGCTTCATCCTCGGTCTCGGCTCGCAGATCGCGCCCCACATCCTCAAGCGCTTCAGCATGCCCTGGTCGCGCCCCGCGGCCCGCATGCGCGAGTTCATCCTCGCCATGCGCGCGATCTGGAGCTGCTGGTACGAGGGCAAGGCACTCGACTTCCGCGGCGAGTTCTACACGCACACGCTGATGACGCCCATGTTCACACCGACCAACAACCCGCACGGCGCGCCGCCGGTGGTGCTGGCCGCGGTCGGGCCGAAGATGACCGAGGTGGCGGGCGAGGTCGCCGACGGGATGCTGGTGCATGCCTTCACGACCGCGCGCTACCTGGAGCAGACGACGCTGCCGGCGCTCGAGCGCGGGCTCGCCAGGGCGGGGCGATCGCGCGCCGCCTTCCAGCTCTGCTACCCGGTCTTCGTCGTCACCGGCCGCGACGAGCGCGAGTGGGAGGCCGCGCGCACCGCGGTCACCCGGCAGATCGCCTTCTACGGCTCGACGCCCGCCTATCGCGGCGTGCTCGAGACCCACGGTTGGGGCGAGCTCCAGTCGGAGCTGAACGCCCTCTCGAAGCGCGGGGAGTGGGTGGCGATGGGCGAGCGGATCACGGACCCGATCCTGGAGGAGTTCGCCGTCGTCGCCGAGCCCGGGCGCGTCGTCTCGGCCCTGAAGGCGCGCTTCGGCGGAACCATCGACCGGCTGCTGTGCACCTTCCCGTGGGCCAGCGACGCGGAGCGCCGGGCCTGCATCGAGGAGCTTCGCGCCGCGTAGCGCCGGAGGGGAGCGCCGTGTTCCAGCAGGTCAGCGACTTTCTCGAGGAGAGCAGCGCACTCCACGCGCTGCTCGAGCCGCTCGCCGACGCGGACTTCGAGCGCAAGACCCAGTTCAAGGACTACTCGATCCACGACGTCGTGGCGCACCTGCACCACTGGAACCGGGCGGCGGATCTCTCGCTGCGGGACGAGGCGGGGTTCCGGGTGTTCTGGAAGCAGGTGAGCAGCGGCATCGCCGCGGGTCGCAGGCTCCCCGAGCTCGCCGACGAATGGCTCGACGGGCTCCGAAACCGCGCCCTTCTCGATCGGTGGCACGCCTTCAGCTTCGAGCTGGCCGGGCACTTCGGCACCGCCGATCCGAAGGCGCGCGTCCCCTGGGCCGGCCCGGACATGAGCGTCCGATCGAGCATCACGGCCCGCCTGATGGAGACCTGGGCCCACGGTCAGGAGGTCTACGACCTGCTCGGGGTCGAGCGCGTCGACGGCGATCGGATCCGCAACATCGCCCAGCTCGGCGTGCGCACCTTCGGCTGGACCTTCGTGAACCGCGGACTCCCGGTGCCGGCCGACGTGCCCGGCGTGAGGCTGACCGCGCCGTCCGGGGTGGTGTGGGAGTGGAACGATGTCGATGCGGCGAATCGCGTCGAAGGCGATGCGACCGAGTTCTGCCAGGTGGTGACGCAGGTCCGCAACCTCGCCGACACGAAGCTGCGCGTGGTCGGGGACAGCGCGACGCGCTGGATGTCGATCGCGCAGTGCTTCGCGGGTCCGCCGTCGGATCCGCTGGCGCCCGGCACCCGCTTCCGGCAGGAGGGCTGATGGACCTGAGCTACGGACCCGAGTACGAGCGCTTCCGCGCGGAGCTGCGGGCCTTCCTGGCCGAGCACGCCGAGCGGGCCCCGAAGGGTGGGGCGGGGGTCGCCGCCGGCCAGGCCGGCCCGGCGCTGCTCGCCTGGCAGGCGCTGCTGATCGAGCACGGCTACGCGGCCCGCAGCATCCCGAGGGAGTACGGCGGTTACGGCGCCGAGCCCGACATCCTGAAGAGCGTGATCACCGACGAGGAGCTCAACGCCGCCCGCGTCGCGCGCGGCATCGGCGGCCAGGGCCCCGAGATGCTGGTTCCCACCCTGCTTGAGCATGGCAGCGAGGCCCAGAAGCAGCGCTGGATCCGACCGACGCTGCGCGGCGAGGTGGTCTGGTGCCAGGGCTACTCGGAGCCCGGATCCGGGAGCGACCTCGCGAGCGTCCAGACGCGCGCGGAAGAGGATGGCTCCGACTTCCTGATCACCGGACAGAAGATCTGGACCACCACCGCCCACCTGGCCGACATGATGTTCGCCCTGATCCGCACCGAGCCGGGTGCCTCCAAGCACGCCGGGCTCAGCTACCTGCTGATCCCGATGGACGCACCGGGCATCGAGGTGCGACCCCTCGCGACGATGACGGGCGAGTCGGAGTTCAACGAGGTCTTCTTCACCAAGGCCCGCGTGCCACAGGAGAATGTCGTCGGGCAGCGCGGGGAGGGATGGAAGATCGCGAACACCACGCTCCTGCACGAGCGCAACATGCTCGCGTCGAGCGCCGTGCTGGACGGATCGCTGCGCAGCCTCGTGCGGCTGATGGAGCGGGAGGAGTCGAACGGCGTGCGGGCGATGGACGCGCCGCTCCTGCGCGACCGTCTGCTCCGACTGCAAGCCCGCGTGCTGGCGATGAAATACCATGGCATGCGCATGCTCACCGCGCGGCTCCAGGGGAAGCATCCGGGCGTCGCTGCGCTCGTCACCAAGCTCGCGGGCTGCGAGCTGAGCCATCAGCTGAACGCGCTCGGGATCGACGCGCTGGGCGAGCTCGGCACGCTCTACGAGGGCTCGCCGCACGAGCGCGACGGCGGCCGCTGGCAGAGCCAGCACATGTTCACGCTCGGCCTGATCATCGGAGGCGGCACCGCCCAGATCCAGAAGAACATCATCAGCGAGCGCGGCCTCGGCATGCCGCGCGAGCCCAGGCCGCCGGCCCGGAGCTAGGCGCGATGGACTTCGCACTCTCGGAGGAGCAGGAGCTGCTGGCGGAGAGCCTGCGGCGCTACCTGGACGACGCATGCCCGGTGACGCGCGTGCGCGAGCTGGTGGCGCACGAGGCGGGCCACGACGGGGGGCTCTGGAAGGGGCTCTGCGAGCTGGGGATCGCCGGCCTGCTGATCCCCGAGGAGCACGGGGGCAGCGGACTGACGCTGCTCGACGCGGCCGTCGCCGCCGAGTCCCTGGCGCGAGGCGTGGCCCCCGGGCCGTTTCTCGACAGCGCCGTCATGGTCCCCGTCGCGCTGCTCTCCGTCGGGAGCGCCGAGCAGCGGGCGCGCTGGCTGCCGCGGCTGGCGACCGGTGGCTGCCGCATCGCGGTCGCCGCCAACGAGCTCGTCTCGCGCCGCGACGGCGCCGGCGTGGAGCTGCGCGACGGCCGCCTCCAGGGCCTGTGCCTGATGGTCGAGGCCGGTCCCGGCGCCGATCACCTGCTGGTTCCCGTGGACGAAGGCCGGAGCCTGGCGCTGATCGACGCCGCCGCCCCCGGCGTGAGCCTCACGCGGCTGACGACGATCGACCGCACGCGCGGCTTCGCCGAGCTCCGGCTCGACGCGACCGAGGTCGGCGAGTGGATCGGCGAGCCGGGATCGGCCGGCAACGCCTGCCGCCGGATGCTCGACGCCGGTCGCGTGGTGCTCGCGGCGGACATCCTCGGCGCCAGCGAGCGGGCCATCGAGCTGGCCGTCGCCTACGCCATGCAACGCCAGCAGTTCGATCGCGTGATCGCCTCGTTCCAGGCGGTGAAGCACATGTGTGCCGAGATGGTCGCGGAGCTCGAGCCCGCGCGATCGCTCGTCTGGTACGCGGCCCATGCCTTCGACGCGGTGCCCGAGGAGGCCTCGCTGATGGCGTGCCACGCCAAGGCGCATCTCTCGGAGATCGGGCCCCGCATCGTGCGGACGGCCACGGAGGTCCACGGCGGTGTCGGCTTCACCGACGAGCAGAACCTGCACTACTGGTTCAAGCGCGTCGGCGTGGACCGCCAGCTGCTGGGCGCCCCCGAGGCGCTCCGGGAGGAGGCGGCCCGCCTGCAGGGCTGGATCGACTGAGCCGGGAGGACCCACCATGAGGACGAAGCTGGCCGAGGAACTCGGCCTCGAGTTCCCGATCTTCGCGTTCACACACTGCCGCGACGTCGCCGCCGCCGTGTCCAAGGCGGGAGGGCTCGGGGTGCTCGGCGTGGCGGGGCACTCGATCGAGCACCTGCGCATGGAGCTGGAGTGGATCGAGAAGGAGATCGGCGACAAGCCCTACGGCGTCGACCTCCTGTTGCCGACCCGCTTCGTCGGCAGCGAGCAGGGCGGCCTCGACGGAGCGCAGCTCGACGAGCGGATCCCGGCGGAGCACCGACGTTTCGTCGACGATCTGCTGACGCGCTACGAGGTCCCGGCACTGCCCCCCGACGTGCAGCTCCCCGAGGAGTTCAGCGTCGGCTACGAGCGACAACGGGACGTGATCGAGCTGGTCTTCCAGCATCGGATCAGCCTGATCGCCAGCGCCCTCGGGCCTCCGCCGAGCTGGATGATCGAGCAGGGACGCGCCAAGGGCGTGCAGGTGGCCGCGCTGGCGGGCACCGTCGAGCACGCGCGCCGCCACGTCGATGCCGGCGTCGACATCATCGTGGCCCAGGGCTACGAGGCGGGCGGCCACACCGGCGAGATCGCCACCATGGTGCTGGTACCGGAGGTGGTGGACGCCGTCGCTCCGGTGCCGGTCCTGGCCGCGGGAGGCATCGGAGACGGACGGCAGGTCACCGCGGCGCTCGCGCTGGGTGCTCAGGGGGTCTGGATGGGCTCGATCTGGCTGACCACCGAGGAGGCCGAGACGCACCCCGTGGTCAAGCAGAAGTTCCTGAAGGTTTCGTCGAGGGACACCGTCCGGAGCCGTTCGCTCACCGGCAAGCCCGCGAGACAGCTGCGCAGCGCCTGGACCGAGGCCTGGGAGGACCCGGCGAACCCGGATCCGCTGCCGATGCCGCTGCAGCCGCGGCTCGTCCGCGAGGCCCAGGCGCGCATCGCGCGCTCCGCCCACAAGTCGCCGGGCGCGGCGGAGCTCTCCAACTACTTCGTGGGACAGATCGTGGGCTCGCTGAATCACGTGAAATCGGTGCGCACCGTCATCGAGGAGCTGGTGAGCGAGTATGCGGATACGATGACGCGGCTCGACGAGCTCGCCGAGGGCTAGCGGCGCGGGCTGGCGCCGACCGACGGAGCACCGATGACCCGGATCCGATCGCTCGCCGACATCCCCCGCGTGCACGCCGGCGAACGCGGGGCGGCCACGGCGCTGATCGCCGACGATCGGCGCTGGACCTACGCCGAGCTGGATGCGGAGTCCAGTCGGGTCGCGCAGGCGCTCCGCGCGGCCGGAGTGGGTCCCCAGGACCGCGTGGCCTTCCTGGACAAGAACGCCCCCGAGTACTTTGCCTTCCTGCTCGGCGCGGCCAAGCTCAACGCGGTCACGGTCGCGGTGAACTGGCGGCTGGCAGCGCGGGAGATGAGCTACATCCTCGAGCACGCCCGCGCGAAGGTACTGCTGCTCGGAGCGGAGTTCGTCGGTCACCTCGACCAGCTGCGGCTCGACCGCCCGTCCCAGGTCGTCCTGCTCGGCGAGCAGGGCGCCCACCCCTCGTACGGCGAGTGGATCGCCGCGCACCCCGACGTCGATCCCGCGATCGAAGCGGCGTGGGACGACACCTGCTACCAGCTCTACACCTCGGGCACCACGGG
>Ga0307429_1001450_pt1 | contig 11163 bp, 4 predicted proteins | sample SalMarWE160230MG_FD_202151 | JGI IMG/M metagenome (GOLD analysis project Ga0307429, IMG submission 202151) | Salt marsh sediment microbial communities from the Plum Island Ecosystem LTER, Massachusetts, United States - WE1603-230 | ecosystem: Environmental > Aquatic > Marine > Intertidal zone >...
GGGCCGCGGGCACGAGCATCCTCCCCAGCGCGGCCGCGATCGAGAACGCCGCCATGCGCGGGCTTCGGAGCTCGCCCCGGACCAGCTCGCGCTTGAGCTCCAACGCGACGACGAAGAAGAAGAACGTCATGAGAGCGTCGTTGATCCACTCTCGCAACGATCGCGCGAACTCGAACGAGCCGATCCGAATGCCGACGGGCAGCTCCCAGGCGCTCAAGAAGGAGTGGGCCCAAGGCGAGTTGGACAGCGCCAGGGCGGCGACGGTGAACAGCAGCAGAAAGACGCCGCCGAGAGCCTCGATGCGCAGGAACCACGCGAACGGCTTCGTCAGCCGGTCGACGATCTCCGCGGGTAGGCGATCGAGGGGTGGAGTGAGTCGCCGATCGGGGGTCATCCCGGCTCGGTCACGCCGGTTGCGGCAGCTCCCCCGCCAGCCGAATGGGCGGGTCCGGCGACAGGGGCGCCGGCATGAACGCCCGATACGCGCCCGGTTGCCGTAGATAGCGGCCGGCGCGATGCCGATCGTCGGCGAGCGTCATGCGACCGGCAGCCTTTCCTATTCGCCACTCACCGGCCCATAATAAAGGCAGGCTTTGACATGGGCAAGGTTTGACGGCGCTCATTCCCCCGCCTCCGTCCGCTCCTGCTGCAGCGCATTCAGCGTGCGTCCGCGCTGATCCTTCCGGGCACGCCGCCCATTGGCGCTGCCGCCTACCGGCAGACCGCTGGAGCGCCGGTATCGTTTGCGATCCAGAACCTACCCCAGCACCACCTCGACACAGTGCTCCGAACCGTCGTCGGACAAGAGCAGGAGCGCTCCTCCTGAGAGCGGGCTTCCGTCGAGACTGACCCGCAATACGCCTCGGCAGACTCCGTTCGGGTTCTCGACGCGGATCCGGTAGCGCGAGCTGCCATGCCGATAGGTGATCGCGAAGCGCTTCCATGCGCGGGGAATGCAGGGGTCGATGCAGAGGGCGGAGCCTTGCTTGCGGAATCCGAGAATCGATTCCAGGCCCGCGCGGTAGAGCCAGCCCGAGGCCCCCGTGTACCACGTCCATCCGACCCGCCCGACGTGGGGCGGCTCCGAGTAGACGTCGGCGGCGACCGCGTAGGGCTCGCCCTTGTAGCGGTGAAGGTCCGCGCGGCGGCTCGTATGGTGGATGGGGCTCAGCAGGTTGAAGTGCTCGACTGCCTTGTCCCCTTCGCCGAGCATCGCGAATGCAATGACCGACCAGACGGCGGCGTGCGTGTACTGACCGCCGTTCTCCCGGATACCCGGGACGTATCCCTTGACGTACCCGGGGTCCAGCGGTGTTCGGTCGAACGGAGGAGAGAAGAGCAGCATCAGGCGATCGTCACGACGGACGAGCCGTCGCTCCACGGAGTCCATGGCCTGGCGAGCTCGCTTCTCGTTGCCCGCGCCGGAGAGGACGGCCCACGACTGGGGAATCGAGTCGATCTGGCATTCGTCGTTCTCCGCGGATCCGAGCGGCGTCCCGTCGTCGAAGAAGGCGCGCTTGTACCACTCGCCGTCCCAGGCCTCTGCGTCCAGGGATTCCGCGAGAGAAGCGGCGCTGCTCCGCCAGGCGGCCGCGCGCTCCCCTTCCCCGCGGCGGTCCGCGATACCGGCGAAGTCTCTCAGGTTCACGAGCAGGAACCAGCCCAGCCAGACGCTCTCCCCCCTCCCCTCGTGGCCGACGCGGTTCATGCCGTCGTTCCAGTCGCCGGCTCCCATCAGAGGCAAGCCGTGGCTGCCCAGACCGAGGCTCCGGTCCAGTGCGCGCGCGCAGTGCTCGTACAGCGTCGCCCTGTCTTCCGACTCCGTGGGCTCGAAGTACGCCTCTTGTTGGCCCTCCTCGAGAGCCGGCCCCTCGAGCCAGGAAACCTCCTCGTCGAGCACCGCGTCGTCCTCCGTGGTTTGGAGATAGTGCGCCACCGCATACGGCAGCCAGACGCGGTCGTCGGAGATCCGGGTCCGCACCCCGCGGCCCGACGGGGGATGCCACCAGTGCTGCACATCGCCCTCCCGGAACTGCCGCGAAGCAGCCCGCAGGATGTGCTCGCGCACGAGCTCCGGGCTCGAGACCACCAGTGCCAGCACGTCCTGGAGCTGGTCACGAAAGCCGTATGCCCCGCCGGCTTGGTAGAAGGCAGAGCGGGCCCACACCCGGCAGGAGAGGGTCTGATACAGAAGCCAGCGGTTCAGGAGAAGGTTCATCGAGGGATCGGGCGTCTCGACCTGGACCGTGCCCAGCAGCTCGTCCCATCGATCCTGGACTTCGCCGAGCACTGCGTCGGCGTTCACCGCGCGGTAGCGCTCGACCAGCGAGCGCGCCTCCTCGGGACCCGCCCCCTGGCCCAGCAGGAACAGCACCTCCGTGCGTTCTCTTGGCTCGAGCTGCAGCTGCGTGCGGAGAGCGGCGCAGGGGTCCAGGCCCGCTCCGGTCCTACCGGATAGCTGCCGACCTCGCTCCAGCGCCGCGGGGTGATCGAGGCTCGCATTCCGGCCCAGGAACTCGAGGCGGTCCCCGGTCCAGGAGGTCTGCCGGCCGCCCAGGTCGGCGAACGCGATCCGCTCCGCGAACTCCCCGTTCCAGGTGTTTCGCGCGAACAGTGCCTGCGTCGCGGAGTCGATCTCGGTGACCACGTGCGGCACGGAGTCCGTGCGCGAATCCCCGAGGACCCACTCCGCATAGGCCGCAATCGAAAGGCGCCGCTTCCGGGTCGACCGATTCTCCAGGGTGAGGCGCGAGATCTTCACGGCGTCCCGGACGGGCACGAGCTGCAGCAGATCGAGCGCGATGCCGTGGGATTCGTGCTCGAAGCGGCTGTACCCCTGTCCGTGCCGGATGACATAGGGCCAGGGCTCTTCGCGGATGGGAAGGAGGGTGGGCCCCCAGACCCGCCCGCTGTCCTCGTCCCTTACGTAGATCGCCTCGCCCGGCGTGTCGCTCGTGGGATCGTTCGACCAGGGTGTGAGCTTGTTCTCGCGGCTGTTCGCGGACCACGTGTAGCCGGAGCCCGCCTCGGAGACCTGGAAGCCGAACGCCGGGTTCGCGACCACGTTGATCCAGGGAGCGGGCGTCCACTGTCCCTTGCCCAGAACCGTGACGTACTCGCGGCCACCCGAGGCGAAGCCGCCGAGCCCGTTTCCGAGCTCGAGATCCAGTGCCGGAGGAGGAACGACGGCGGACGTCTCGGACGCCGGGCGGCGACGCGGCGGGAGTGGCGCTGGGCGGGGCCGGCCCAGCCGGACCACCTGCTCGGACAGCGTACCCCGGTTCGCATGAATCACGATTCGGGCAGCGGCAAGCAGGAGCGTCTGGTCGCGCGACGACACGCGCTCGACGCGCAGCAGATACACGCTGCCCCCACTTCGCCTCTCCTCCTCCGGCGCATGGCTTGCGCGCACCATCGCCTCGAGGGACTCCTGGAGCGCCTGCGCGTAGGACGCCCCGCTGGCGTTGAGGATCACGAGATCGGCGGCGATCCCCTTCATGCGCCAATACTCATGCGCTCGCACGAGCTGTCGTACGATGTCCCGCTCCTCGTCCCGCTCGATGCGGACCAGGGCGATGGGAAGGTCGCCAGAGATCCCGTAGGGCCAGAGCCCGGACGCGCCGAGCTGGTTCCCTGCCATGACCTGGGGGGCCGAGCGCAACGTGGGATCGGCGTGAAGGAGACGGTTGGCCAGGCGCTGGAAGAGATGCGCCTCGTCCTGGGTGATTCGCAGGTGATGCAGCTGGACCTGTGCCTGGGTCCAGGCCAGCGAGCTCTCGCGCTCGAAGGTTGCCGGCTGGCGGTACTTCTCCGCGATCTGGAGCGCTTCGTCTCGTGTGGTCGCGACGAGGGTCGTGAATGCGAGACGAACCGTCGCTCCCTGCGGAATCGCCAGACGCTGCCGGAGGCTCACGATGGGATCCAGGACCGCCCCCGTCGTGCCCGACAGCGATCCCCCGTCGAGGACGGAGAGGGCAGACCGGATCCCGCGGCCCCGACCCAGGAAGCGCGCGCGGTCGCTCTCGTGTTGCAAAGGCGCGGCCAGCTCCCCCGCGACGCCGGCCACGTGAGCCAGCCAGACCCGGGGTTCGCCCGCGGAACGCGGGCGCCGCGTCGCCAGCAGCGTCCCGAGCTCGGGAACGAACTCCGTCTCCACGAACAGCTTCGAGAAGGCGGGATGGGACTCGTCCGCGTTCTGAGGAGCCAACACGACCTCGGCATAGGACGTGAAGTCGATCTCGCGGTCCCGGCTCCCGACATTGGTCACTGCCAGCTGGCGGAGCTCGGCATCGTCGTCGGGGGAGACCACGATCTCGAGGGTGATCGAGAGGGACCGGTCGCGCTGGGTGATCTTGGCCCGGTCCTCGGAATAGACGACCTCGTAGTGGTCGACTTCCGTTCCGCTCGGCTGAAAGCCAGCAGACCAGACTTCGCCGGTGTCCGCATCCCGCAGGAAGACGAACGTGCCCCAGTCATCGCGCGTCGTGTCCTCTCGCCAGCGCGTGACGGCGAGATCGTTCCAGCGGCTGAAGCCGGAGCCCGCCGCCGTGATCATGACGGTGTAACGGCCGTTGGAGAGAAGATGGCTTCGCGGTGTGATGTCGTGCGGCGACTCGAACCTTCGCAGCGTCGGCAGCACGAGGTCGCGGACCAGCGGTGCTACCCGCACCTCCTCGCCCCGGGGCCTCGTCACCGCCACCGAACGCGGCGTCCGTTCCTGAAGCAGCAGTTCCGCGGCCTGGACCATGGGATGGGCATGAAAGCGTCTCGGGGTCAGGCCGTCGTGAACGACGTTGCCCAGTGCCACCAGGGTCATCCCCTGGTGATGGGCCATGTAGCTCCGAACCACCGCAACCCCACCATTCTCCGGCAGGTGCGACGGCGTATAGTCGAGGGCTTCGAAGAACCCAAAGGCGCCTCGCGCTCCGGCCTCCTCGAGGCTCGCGAAGTTGTGGAGCGCGGCCTTCGGCTCCAACATGGCCGCGAGTGCGGTCGCGTACGGAGCCACCACGATGTCCTGGAACAGCCCGCGCTTGAGCCCCAGACCCGGCACCCCGAAGTCCGAGTACTGATACGTGAGCTCCACGTCTCGAATGTTGTAGGCCGATTCGGAGACCCCCCACGGAACGTTCCGCTCCCCGCCGTATTGAATCTGCCGTGCCACCACGAGACGGCAGGTGAGATCCAGCAGGCTGCCCGCGGGCTGCCGCATCACGAGCATCGGCATCAGGTACTCGAACATGGAGCCCGACCAGGAGACGAGCGCTGCACCGCGCCCGACCGGCGTGAGGGCCCGACCCAGCAGGAACCAGTGCCGCGGCGAGACGTCGCCCTTGGCGATGGCCACGAAGCTCCCCAGCCGCGCCTCGGAGGCCAACAGGTCGTAGCAGCTGGGGTCGAGCGTTCCCTCGGCCACCCGATAGCCGATCGAGAAGAGCTTGCGCGAGGAGTCGAAGAGGAAGTGGAAATCCATGGCCTGGAGCATCGCTTCGGCGCGGAGCGCCAGAGCCGAGAGCTGATGCCCAAGCTGGGTCTCCGCCCTCCGGGATGCATCGAGATTCTCGAGAAGCCGGGCCGTGTCCAGATCGCGGGCGTGGCTCGCGACGCAGTCCCGCACGGTCTTCGCCCACGCCAGGACCTCGGATCGGGATCCCTGCTCGACCTCGCTCGCGAGCGTGCGCGCGATGTCGACGAGGTTGTCCGCCTGAGCCTCCAGCTCCTCGAGCCGGCGCACCCATGCGGGAAGCGAGGTCGGCGGCTCGTCGAGAGATGCCGTGAGGGCCTGGGCTGCCTCGCGCAGATGCGTCTCCGCGACTGTCTGAGTGCGCCGGGGACGCTCGCCAGCCTGGTCCGCCTCGAGAACCAGCGCGACAGCGTCCCGGATTCCCTCCAAGTTCTCCGGGCCGAAGAGGGGGCGATGCACGAGGTCGCGGCACGCTTGCGCGACGGCGATCAGGTGACCCGCCAGATTCCCGCTGTCGACGGTGGAGACATAGGCGGGATCGAGCGGCCGGAGGTCCCGCGTGTCGTACCAGTTCAAGAAGTGCCCGTGGGAGCGCCGCAGGCGCGTCATCGTATCGAGCGTGTCCTCGAGCCGTTTCGCCATGTCGAGCACCCCGATCCAGCCGAAGTCGTGGGCGACGGTCGCGCTCAGCAGATAGAGACCCAGATTGGTCGGCGAGGTGCGATGCGCGACGGTGGGCTCGGGGTCTTCCTGGAAATTGTCCGGCGGGAGGGCGTTGTCCTCCTCACTGACGAAGGTCTCGAAGAAGCGCCAGGTGCGGCGGGCGAGCCGGCGCAAGGAGCGCGTCTCATCGGGGGAGAGAACGTCTGCCTCGACGAGCCTTGGCGGCAGGCTCAGCCGCCAGGCGACGACGGGCGACAGGGCCCACAGGAGAACGAACGGCGTGGCCACCGGCCAGGAGCCCGGCGCGAAAGCGCTGACGAGCACACCCGCCGCGATGGCGAGGCCGACGCCAGAGCGTTGGTGCCGAAAGAAGGCGCTGAGCCGCAGATCCACCCCGTACCCCGCCTGCGCGGCCGGAACCCACTCGAGGAGGTTCCGCTTCGTGACGTAGAGCCGCGCGAGCGTGCGCACCACGGCGTCTGCCATGAGCCAGGCCTGGTGGGCCAGCATGGTGATCGCCATGAATGCCTGCGAAAGAGCCACGAAGATATCGTTGCCCACCGCGCGCAGGTGGCTGCGCTTGGAGATGCCTCGCCGCCTGGGGACGACGCCGTCGAGAACCGGGATGAAGGCCGGCACCGCGACGGAGCCCACGAAGAGACCGGTCCACAGGAGCGGAGAGACGCCCGGCAGCGTCCACGCCGCCGCCGCCATGAGAAGCGACGCTGGGGCGACGAGGCTTCGACGGAGATTGTCGACCATCTTCCATCGGCCCTGGGCGGGGATGCGAGGCCCCGGCCTCCGGCCGGCGGCGTCGCGCGCGTGGCCCAGGATCCAGGGGAGGAGCTGCCAGTCGCCGCGCACCCAGCGATGCTGGCGGCGCGCGGCCACCTCGTAGTTCGAGGGGAACTGCTCGAAGAGATCCACGTCCGTCAGCAGCCCGGCGCGTGCGAACAAGCCCTCGAAGAGATCGTGGCTAAGGAGCGCGTTCTCCGGCGCCTTCCCCTCGAGCGCCGCTTCGAAGGCATCGACGTCGTAAATCCCCTTCCCCGTGTAGGACCCCTCTTCGAAGAGGTCCTGATATACATCGGAGACCGCGGCCGCGTAGGGGTCCACGCCTCCAGGACCCGAGACGATGCGCTGGTAGGTCGTGCTGGCGGGGCCGGTGGGGAGCGACGGCGTGATCCGGGGCTGCATGATCGCGTAGCCGTCGACGACGCGCCCCTTCCGGGGATCGAAGCGCGGCCGGTTCAGGGGGTGCGCCATCGCTCCGACCAGGCGGTAGGCGGCACCCTTGGGCAGCCGGGTGTCGGCGTCCAGGGTGATGACGTAGCGGACGCCCTGGGGCACCGGGGGCGTGCGTGCATCGACCGGAATGAACGAGGTGTCCGTGGCGCCGCGAAGCAACCGGTTCAGCTCGTGGAGCTTGCCTCGCTTCCTCTCCCAGCCGATCCATTGGTGTTCCTGCTCGTTCCAGAGACGTCGGCGGTGCAACAGGAGGAAGCGCGCCCCGCCGCCGGGTGGGCCTTCGTATTGCGCATTGAGACGCTCGATCCCCTCGGCCAGTGCGGTGATCAGCGCCTCGTCGCCGGGCATGCGTTCGGAGGTTGCGTCCGCCCAGTCGGTCAGGAGGGCGAAGTGGAGATGGCCCTCGGGGTTGGCCAGATAGTGCACTTCGAGTCGTCCGAGCTGCTCCTCGAGGTCGGCGAGGCTCGTGAGCAGCGAGGGCACGGCGACCAGGGTTCGAAGCTCCGGAGGCACGCCCTCTGCGAGCTCGAGCTTCGGGAGCCTCCTGGGAGGAAGCAGGACCGCGACCAGGCGGTGAACGAGGGACACCGCGATCTCCGACGCGGGCAGGAGCCCGAGGATCACCAGCAGGAAGAGGCTCCAGGGCCCTGCCCCCGCCCATCGCGCGACGAACACGAGCCCGCAGAGCTGCAAGACGCTGAGGGCCGCGATCGCTCCCAGATAGCCCGCGATGGCATGTGCGCGGCAGACGCGAAGGAGCCGGAGGCGTCGGCGAGGGCGAAAGCCCAGCCTCCGCTCGAAGTCCCGCCGGCCCTTGGAGACGAGCGAGTAGCCCGGGTCCTCCTCGGCGCGCTCGGGAACGCCGGGAAGCCTCGGCCCGTTCCGTGGGGCCTCGCTCTCGACCGTGGGGGAAGGCGTTTGCCGGTCCTCTTCGGCTGCGTTCCGCGCCACCAGCACGGCTTCCCGCGCCACCTCGAGCTCCGACCGACCCGAGCCCCGGGACAGCAGCTCGATCTGCTTGCGGTACTCGTCCCGCGTAGCGAAGTCCATCGCCGGAAACGCGGGAGCGGTGCGCAATACCTCGTCCACCAGACTGACACTCTCGAAGAACTCGAGCCAGTCGATGGAGGACATCCACCGCATGCTGCCGATGATGTGGCGGACGGTCGCATTGGCCGCGCCCTGGGCGTGGTGTTCCTCGGCCACCACCGCGCTGGAGGACGTCCCCTGGGCAGCGAGCTTCCGATCGAGCCACGCCAGCGCCGGCATGATCGATGTGTCCTGATCGCGCAGCCGCTGTACCAGCTGGACTGCGAACGCCCGAGCCAAGGGGGTGTCGTCCAGCCCTTGCAGGACGTCATCGATGCTCTCGACCGGCCGACCCGAGAGGCCCAGCAAGCGGTCCGCCAGCTCGTCGGCGCGGGCCCACGCCCGGCGAGAGCCTACGATCAGCTGCGACAGCCGCCGCAGGTTCTCCACGAGGGCCATGCGCAGGTGGATGGGCACGGCCCAGAGCTCGCCGATGCCGAGAGGCTGGACGCGCTGGTAGGCCCGGACGAAGCGCCCCAGCGTCTCCAGCTCGAAGCGGCTGTCGGTGTGGGCCACGTAGGCCCAGGCCAACCCATAGACGCGCGGCGTTCCCGCCAGGTGGCCTGCGGCGATCTTCGGCAGCCGGCGGTAGTAGCTCTCCGGAAGGTGGTCTCGGATCTCCCGGAGCTGCTCGTCGACGACGTGGAAGTTGTCGAGGAACCACTCCTCGGCGAGCGTGATCTCACTCTTCTCACCGACCGCCCTGACGACGTCGCGATACGCGTCCAGGAGTACGCGCTCGTTCGCCCGGACCCGGGCAAGAAGGCTCCGTCCCTTCGTGGGTCTCTGGGTGGTTCGCTCGGCTGCAGCCAGGCTCTCGGCGTGTTGCTCGAGACGCTCGATCCCGAACAGCTCAGCGCGGATCGGCTCTTCTCGGGCCGATGCGGCGCCCGGCACGCTGACGTTGGCGCTCATGTTCGCTCGCGTTCTCCCGGCGGAGATCGGGCTGGATTCATTCGGTCAGATCCGGCGCCAGTGGCGCGGTAGGAATCGGAGCGACCCCTGCTGCTCGCCCTTCTGTTCCGAGCGCGGAGTCCGCATCCAGTGTCATGACGATTTCCGGGAGCGAAGGAACGCCAGGTACTTCAGAAGCTCTTCCTCCTCTTCGGCGGTCAGATTGTCGATCGCGAACGCCGCCAACCTCGCGCGGCGCCCGCCTCCGTCCTGGGAGGGCAGCAGGTATCCCGCCTTCTCCATCAACGCCTCGTACGGGACGGCGTAGACGTCCGCCAGGCTGTGCAGCACATTGGGCGACGGCCTCTTGATCTTCCCGTGCTCGAGCTGGCTCAAGTAGGCGTTCGAAACGGCCTTGCCCGTGGCCTCCTCGACCTCCCGGAGTGAGAGCCTCCTTGCCGCTCGCAGGTCGGCCAGGACGGCGCCGAGCTGGGCGGGGCTTCCCGTGGACTTGGAGCGCTTGCGCCGGGACCGTTTACCGTCGTTGCGCATCGGTCTGAGTATGCAACAGACTGCTTGATACATCAAGCATCTGCCGCAGATGCTTGACAGATTCAGCAGATCTTCCCGCCGGCGACCATCCGCGGTACGGCGGTCAGAGTCGGTTCAGGTGTCGATCTCGGATCGAGATGGGTCCCCGGGAGCGACCAAGTCTCGAGCCTCTCCTCGGGTGGCAGATACAGGGACCCGCAGAAGACGAACCCTCCGCCGGTGCTCGAGGCCGAGGTGGAGATTGTTCGGGCCCTACCGGAACAGTGACCGGCAGTCCTGGACCTCGACCCGCTCGGCGAGCACCAGATTCGTCCGGTTGAGCAGGGGCTTCACCTTCGAGGTGAGGTCGTCGCCGCTTTGCTTCGCCTTCGCGGAGTCGAACAGCAGGTTGGCGCCTTCGACCCGGATGCAGGTTCGCTCCCCGCCCGCGCGCAGCCGCTCCTGGAAGAGGTCGTTGGCCTCCTTCAGGCGGGCTCGCGCGCGGCCATCCGCTGCCACGAAGGACAGAGACTGGGTCAGACGCTTGGCCTCCGCCGCGCCTCCGGAGCGGCACATGTAGAAATCCGGATGGCGGGCGGCGATGGCCCGCGCGCTGGCGAGCGGCAGGCCTCCGAGGCTTGCATGGATGGGGCCGTCCTGCGTCGCATTGCCCCCGAAGATCACGTACGTCTCGTCGTGCGATCCGATGCGGCTGTAGCGGTACTCGAAGCCCCCCGAGTCGACCACGACCTCGCGACCCTCGCTCTGGACTCCGGCGCCGGGACCGATCCCGATCTTGTCGACGAGGAGCCAGGCGGCGACACCGAGGAGCAGCACCACGCCGAGCAAGCGACCCATTCCGCGCGCTTCGGCCGTACACGGGTCGCACTGGAGCGGAATCGGCGAGGCCGACGAGGCGGCTCGCTCTCGCTCACGATGAAGAGAATCTGGAGCGGCTCGCGGCAGCACTGCGAGAACTCGTGCCCGAGGGTCTACCGTTCGACTGCAGCACGGCGACCCTGGCCCTGAGCTCCGCGGCGTTCGGCGAGCCACGCTTCCAGGTTGGCCGCCACGCGGTGCCACAGACGGGTCACCGCCCGATGGAAGACCGGCGTCGCCAGCCACAGCAAGACGCCCCGGTCCGACGCGATCGTCCAGCGCATCCGGGTGCGGCCGCCCTCGTCGGAGAGCTCGGTGCACTCGAGCTGGGCTCGGGCCAACGGGTAGCTCGCGCCCGACAGGTAGTAGGCCCAGCGCTCCTCCTCGTCCCAGGC
>Ga0307429_1001451_pt1 | contig 11161 bp, 7 predicted proteins | sample SalMarWE160230MG_FD_202151 | JGI IMG/M metagenome (GOLD analysis project Ga0307429, IMG submission 202151) | Salt marsh sediment microbial communities from the Plum Island Ecosystem LTER, Massachusetts, United States - WE1603-230 | ecosystem: Environmental > Aquatic > Marine > Intertidal zone >...
ACGAGTTCCTCCCGGGCTATAATCAAAATAGACTCCGTCCCAGGTAATGATCATTGCTAAGCTCTCATCAGTAAATTTGTCTTGAGCTTTATCAATAGCTGCTCCAGCAAGCCAGAATTTTTTTCCTAATGAGAGATCCTCATCATAGATCGTTTTAAAAAACCTAAACGCATCCTCCAGTGCTTGACTCCTTGAAACCCATTTATTTGCACTTCTATCATATAGATAACCACCCGCTCCAATCAAAAATGGATAGAATCCATTCATCGTCGTACATTCCACACAGGTAGTCCCAAAATGAGTAGTGAAAGGAGCAACGCCAGGAACTTTTTCCTTGATTGTTCTCGCTGCTTCTAAAAGATCATCCCAACTCTTGGGCTGCCAGGGAATTGGTATTCCAGCTTTTGCAAAGACGTCTTTTCGGTATAAGATCGGTCTTGTATCAGTATCCTCCTGCAATGCCCATACTTTCCCCATAAACGTTACTGCCCCTTTAGTAGCAGGGGGCCATTGATTCCACTCATTCCATTGATTCACCTTAGGGGTTAGGTCTGCAAGATATTCCGCATCAACAAGTTCACCGACCCAGGGTAGATCGATAAAGAGAAGATCTGGAGCTTCGCCAGCTGCCAAATCAAGTACCAATTTTTCTTTATATGTAGCATCAGGGGCGGGATACTCTACATATTCAAGCTTTATCCCTTTTTCTGCCATCATTTTATTGAATTCGGGGATGAAGTAGTTATTTTGCTTGTCAGTCCATCCACCCCACCACCCAGGGAACATGATTTTCAGGACGACTTCTTCTGAGAACACGCTCAATGTAGCCACAGAAAGAAGGAGCAAGGACACCAATGCCATCACGAATAAAATTTTTGTGAGTTTCATTTAATAAACCCTCCTTGTAATTTTTAGATGCTATAAAGCACCTTATTATTTGACTATAGTCTGACTTTTAAGAAAGGTCTTATCAGTTATGTGACTAATAAAACCTTTACCAATAATTTTTGTCCTCCTCTCACCTCCTTTTAGCGTAGGCTAACTCGGTAATCTTTTTCTCGAGCCATCTTGTAGTTGAGTAGATAGCTGCACCAATTGCGACGGCATCTTCTGATATTTCTGAAAGTCTTACCTCAACCTCTTGGTCTCCAAATAAATACATCGAAACTATTTCTCTTATCGGTTGGATTAAATCATCTCCGAGAACGGCCATCTTTCCACTAATAAATACTGTCTGCGGTCCTATGATATGTATGGTATTAATTACAGCAGCACCAATCCAGGTGGCAATCTGCTTTACAATAGAACTAACCACTCCATCGTTTGTTTGAAGAAGATTAGATATATCTTTAATATCCTCAATATCCAATCCCCGAGATCTGGCCTGTTTTATCAAGAGATCTACACCACTTAAATCCTCAAGATACCGGAATTTTCCATGATCATAAAACAAAGTATGCCCTATTTCACCAACGTAATCATATGCACCTTGATAGAGTTCATCATCAATTACTACACCTGCTCCTATCCCTTCATTTACCAGTATGTACACAAAGTTCCTTAAATCTTTTCCCTCACCATGCCATTTCTCGGCAAGTACCCCTACGTTTGCATCATTCTCTATCCAAACGGGTAGTTTATGCCTTTAGCATTAAGGGGTCAGATCTTACAATATCGCTTTTCATATCTCCCCTCAATTTTTTTAATATCAAGAAAGATCGTTTGTATAGTATTTCTTCTGGAAGTGATGTAATAAATTGCTACTGAAAATTATATCCGTAATGGCCTGGTCATGCTGCAAAGATAATATAGCTTTTGTTATATTTCAAGACTTGACCCCATACACTCTTTTGTTGATAATCTTTTCTTCTTTATCAGGATTAAGCTTAACATAGGATGGTATAACTACTAGGATAATGGGATGATTTTTAGGGAACATCAACTAAAATATTGTTAATGTAAAAGTAGAAACATTGAAGGGGGATTAATTTTATCATGATCTTTGATCATAAATTATAGTAGTATTTTCTATAAAATAATGAATTAGAAAGTCTAATATAATATTTAATTAGTTATAAAAATTAAACTTTATATTTAGTGGAGTATCCTCCTTAAGATTGTAAGTTTATTCTGTTTTATTTATACACCTAATTTATACTTATGTCAAACAAAAAGCCCTTCTGCAAATTACCAAAGAGCTTAATGATTAAATTTATCTCTTATAAAAATTATCTGTAAAAAGGGGGTGACTGTCCCAATTTTAACTACTTCACCTTCAACATCTTCAATAAATTTTCTTTTAGCTCAGTATTTTTTACCTGAGAAAATGAGGTCTCTTTTAAAATGTTTACAAATTCTTTCCCTAACTTTTTTAGAATCCTTTCCCATATCTCATAATAATCATGCTCTATATTGATATAATCAACAATCCCTCTTCTCTCTGGAATAACTAACTCTGGCATCTCACTAATAATCCCTTCCAAAACCGATGATACTACGTTCATATCTAACTTGATAAAGGCTGCATCTCCGGAAATCTGGGAAAATTGATTAAATCGCTCTCTTAATTTAGTGCAAAGTCTCTCCGATAAAAGGTCTATCTCTCTTTCTGCTTCCTTAAATATTTCATCTACATCTTTCTCATGAATTACTCTTTCTTTCTGAAAAAATGGTTCTATCCAATCATGATTTAGGATAGGCATCTTCCGATATCTATTAACCAATTTTAATAATACCGGTACCGGTAGAAAAGAAAGTTGAAAGCCAGTAATATCTTTAAATCTCCTACAACATCCTTCTGTCTCCACAGGGAAACCGGGAGCAACAAGCAGCATATATTTGGCATAACCTTTATAGGCACCAATTAGTTTGTCTTTGAAGAGATCAAGACAATAATTTTTTAAGGTATACAAATAATCTTGTTTTTTAACCAGATAATTATAGATTCCTTCCACAGCAGTCTTACATTCTACTACGATAAAATAGGGATGTACCGCCCTTCCGGCAATTAAGACTATATCCCAGCCATGACCACTTCGCTGAGGGATGGTATCAAAATCTAAAAGTAAGAAGGCTCGATTTACTAAATCCTCAAAGACCTTTTCTGGTTCATCATGGTATTTCTTTCGGGCTAATGTCCTATTTTGCCGAGCAATATCTAAAAAATCGGTATTTAGTTTTTCTAAATCCCCTTCTATATCTCGATGAGTGATTTCTTCTCCCTCATCTTTCTTGCGCTGGTTTACTACTGCTAATAATTCCTCTAATACTTTCCCTTCAATATAATTAATCTTATCTTTTGGACTTATTTCTTTTTCATAGATTAATTGAGCAATTGCCGCAGCATAATGTTTACAAAAGGGGGTACTCCCTCTTTTTACTTGGTAGAGATAATCGGCACATTTATCATCACACATATAAGAGAAGTCTTCTTTTCCTAAATTATTAATAATTACTCTATGTCCACCCACATCTACAATGAGAGAGATTTTATCTTTACACCTTATGGTTACCCGCTTATTTAAAAAATGGTCTCGGCAATCTCGAATCTTCCCCAATAGTTTATCGATCAGATAAACGTTACAAATATCTTTTAATTCCTCTAAAGAAATCTCCAGATTATCAACCATAAACTTAGCCAGTTCCTTTTTTGTTCCGGAATATCCTTTGAGGTTATTCTTCTCACAAATTTCCTTTAAATTACTTACGGTAAGAGTTTGAAGGATAGATAATTTTTCTCGTTTATCATTCATTTAAAATCCCCCCTTCGAAATAAAATACTTTCCATAATCTTTTCCCTTGCCATAGAGATGAACATCCACTCCATAACAACTTCTTTCCTATCCCACTTCTTGTCTTCATCCACCCTTTATTACCTCCTACATTATAGATTTGTCTTCTTAGGAAAATAGGTGTCTGTCTATTATCTTCGCTATTATCTTCGATATATTCTTTAATTCTATTAAATCACTTTCTGATAGAGGAGTTTTCCAAAGTTCATTAACTAACCAAAGTCCACTTTTTCCTATTTTCCAAAGCTCACTTTTTCCTATTTTTTCTTTTGGAAAAGATAATCCTAACCAATTTGGAGAGGGCTTGCACTCGTCACAAAGAGAAACAGTAGAAATAATCTTTGATTCAAGTTCAATCCTCTTATCTTTGTCATCAATTTGAAATACTACAAACGAAATATTTTCTTGTATATATTCTGTTACTCTTTTTTCAATTTTTTTCTCTTTTTGTATATCCCAAAGATATCCATATTTCTCTTGATTTGTTTTGTTTTTGAAATCTATTTCCCAAATTTTTAGGTAGTCGTCTTTATATTTATTTAAAAATGCTCTGCCAATATTTTTTCTAAAAATACTCCTATCTTTGTTTTCATTTACAAAATGTTCTTTCAATCGAGACCAAAGTTTATTATTCCCGGTATGCGTTCCGATTCTGACAATTCTATTTGTATTGTGAGCAAGTTCGCCCCTTTCAAAAAGAATATAAATTCCGTTTTTTGGTATTTCTTGTTTATTAAAAGGAAAGGAATGTTTTTTCATTCCATTAAACCATTGATGAATGGTATGGCAAATTTTACTCACTTTTATCTTCTCCTTTAACCATTTAATTTAAATAGGAACAACACATCCTATTTTTTCTATATTTTAGCTTTCCATTTTACGAGGTTTTTCTTTAGGACATCTATCTGTAATAACACCTAAGCCTCAATCATCTGTTTAAGAAACTTCTCAGGTCCTGTAGGTTTACCGCTAAAAATTACCGAATTATTGACCTGGCACACCTTTCCCCTATTTATCTAAAGTCGAATTCTTCTCCTTTTTTAGCTCCGTTTTCCTAAGCGCAAATTAAACCGTCCGTGAAGAATGCCCTTTCCCTTTATTGTCTTATTGTCTTACGACAAATACTTTCAATATCCGACAATATTTTTTCAACACGAGGATTGATTGGATCATTCTCTGCTAAATCTTCCCAAAATACAGACTCATATTTTTCCACATCCTGTTGATGTTTGGTCCATTGCTCTTCCGTTCGAAAGTTGGAGCGTGCCCATAGCCTCGATAACCTACGTGCTGAGGAAATTAATTCAAGGATAATTTTCCGAAGTTCATCAAATGATTTGGCTTCTTCTTTACCAATCTGCACCATAAATCGGTAGCGCATCGCATGAATTCTACTGAATAACTCTTTGTGCTCGTTATATCGCTTTAACAAAACACTGGCATTTTTACGGGCTTGGTAGGCATCTTCTGACTCACCATTCATTTGTTTTATATCCTCTGTTTCACTAGCAAAGCTACCGGGACTACGTAAGTAATGAATCACATCTACAGCCTCGTAGAACAAAGTAAGGGTATCTTCCGCGAGTTCAATTTTTCTTTTTCCAATATGTTCTCTACGCCATGAAGTGATGTTATAGATTGCTATAACAATTCCAATGATAACTGCTATATCGCGTAAAATTCCACTTAATTCCATTAAACCATTAAACCCCCTCCAAAGATATAGTATATAAATTTAAATAAAATAGGGATATATCCTATTTTTTCTATGGTTTAGCTTTCCATTTTACGAGGTTTTCCCTTAGGATGTCTATCTATATTGATACCTGAAGCCTCAACTATCTGGTTAAGAAACTCCTAAGACTCCATTGGTTTCCTGCTAAAAATTACCGGATTATAAACCTGTTACATCTTCCCTATTTATTTTATTTAAAAGTAAAATATTAATTGTCTAAGAAAATGGGACGTGTCCTATTTATTCAAAAAAGCACTATGTTATATTCTTTAAATTTTAATAATTAACTCATTCAAAAGGATAATATTTTTTTAATAAATTGAAAACTTCTCTTTTTATAATATATGGGAAAAATTTCAAAATAATTTCAACTTTTTTTAATCGATCTTTAGGGAAAACTACAATTTCATGGTTATTCATTAAGATGTCTTTTTCATATGACCTAAAAAGTCCAACGTGCCACGGGATTTTACCATTTTGAATATCTTTCGTTGTCCAATTATCCTTCAAACCTATCAAACCATATCCCTTTCTTATTAGTGTTATAGCTTTTTCACTTTCTCCATAACTAAAATTTGGGTGCACTCTTATTATTTTTGGAGATTCATAACTTTGGTTATAATATAAAATAATATTTTCAAAAGTAGTTAAAAAAGCTGAAACTTTATTTATTCTTTCCGTCATTTCATCTTTAGTATATACTTTTTTAAAATCATTTTTAATACTAACTCTGACTTCTCCTTTGTAAATAGTAAAATCTGAATGAAAAATTGCGTTTCTTAGATCTTTATCAAAAACATCTTGAAAAGGATATATACTTTTTTCCATATTTATTTCTTTTGCCATCTGAATAAGCATTTTGATCTTTTGATGTGGATAAATAATTCTTTTTTTTCTTATTAAATTATTAAATGGATTAATATTATGTCGCTTGCCTTTAGAAATATTGATTAAATTTGCAATAAGTTCGTAGGGAAAATTTGCTTCAATCGCTAGACCATACATCCAGAGCATTAAATAAATAATCTCTTCAAAATATCTAAATTTATTTGTTAATTTAGATAAAAAATGAAAAATACCTAAAGTTTCTTCCCAGGGATTCCATCCTGCATCCTGTACACCTTTTGTTCCTAGTATAGACAAGATAAATTCAAACTCGGAAACACTTTTTGCCTTTTCAAATAATGGATCAATACTCTCTAAATATTTATATATTTTTTCTCTTAAAAAAGGTGCTATTTTTTTATTTTTTATTATCCATTTTCTTTCTTGATCTTGATTCATTAGATTAATATCTCAAATCCTTATCATTATATGAAAAACAAACATTTACTTTAAAATAATCAAATATGGGAAGATTAAACTTATACTATGATATCTTTAAATTTATTGGATTACTGAAGCAGTATCTTTATTATTGATAAATAGTATTAGATTATTCTAACTAATTCCCGCAAATTCACATTATATAAATATTGCAAATTGTCTTATTAAAAATATAAATAATAAATTAACTAAGCTCTATTTATTATTTTATCGTAGTCCAATTAATCCTCTGTTCTTCCCCTAATCTTTCAGCTTTCAGATATGACCACCAAAGAATATCAAATATTCTTATTCTACTTAAATTTTTAAGATTATTTTTGGATATTTCTTTGAAGATGTGATTGAGATTTTTCCGATTATTTTCTATTTTCAGATTGTTAAAAAAATCAATAAATATTTCATCGGCTCGTTTCTTCGGCCATGCATTATTAATTTTTTCACGATACTTTTTTTGAAGAGGGTTATCAATCATAGGAATAATTTTTGGATAAAGAGTATGTAAAATCTTGGTAGTAGTAGAGAAACCAATTCCATTGATCTTTAACAATTCCTGAATAACAAAATCATTTAATTCTATAATATGTCCACTTCTTTTTTTCTCTTCCAGGTCTAAGAACTGCTCAAGATTATATTTAAATATACTTAAGCTCTTTGTTCTTTCAGTTATTATTTTACATTTTAAAAGTACATCTTTCTTAATGCGTGCACCAATTTTATTTACATCCTCAATTTTCCTATCTTCCAGAAGGTCATATCTAATATAAAAATCATTTTGGTAGCAGTAGCATTCGATTAAAGCGATAGGTTCAGGAATTTCAAATGATATTTTCGAAAATAGGAGGAATTCCATTTTAAAACCTCGGCTCTTGGAACTAAATCCTTACAATTAATAATCATATTTAATTCTAAAGTTTCCAATAGTATTTCTTTATTTTTTTTGCCATTAGTTTTCGGCGTTCTTGAAGAAACTCTTCATAGTGCTCAATGGTTTTGTTTTCCATCCCCTCGGGAATACAATGCAAAACAAAATTATCTTTAATTTGATCCAAGTCTGTTATCGCTCCATATGCAGCTTTTTCGCTTCCGTTACGACAATACTCAAATAATTTAGAAAAATAATCAGCAGGCGATTTATCTCCAACAGAAATATTAATTTCACTTTGCATCATTACGTAATTTGCAATCTGGTTATATTTATTCCGTGTCAAACCATGTTTCTTGAGATAATTCTTCGGGAAAAGGTGGTGAACGTCTCCTTTGTACGAAAGAAGGTCATGAACGGTTATATCCCGGGATAAAAATCCTTTGTCGTTTGCATAAACTTGGGAAGCAAGATAAACATTAAAATACGGACTACTGGCAACTGATGTATTCATTTGTTGAGGTAAGCCTGCATTCCAAAACGCATCTGATAATTCAGCAGCCTCTACATCTTCCATGTATTTAGCAATACCCATTTCATTAATTCGTTTTATATCAAAATCAAAGTATGACTCTGGTGAACTTGAATAGCGTCTGGTTAGTATTGACATTACAAACCATCTACGTATATATGATTCTATTTTACCGGGATTAATTTTTTTATACCTTAATACAAGATAAATAATATAAGCAAAATTAATAGTATTCTGAGAACGAATCATTGATGATTCTACAAATCCGGCAGAACGAAGAATCATAACAAACTTCTTAAAATTTGCCTCATTCATAAAATCAAAGATACCTTCTTTAAGTTTGTTAAAAGATTCCTCTGCAATTATTTCTTCATAATCCCTAGTTTCAAAATTCCTTCCTGATAATAAAGCTACCAAATCTGCCAATCTTCCCCTCTTAAACTTTGAGGTAAAAGCAACTCTTAACATATCTGTATAAGATGGATCATACAAATCATCATTTTCGTTTTTTAACCATGTCATTTTTTGAAAATATTCTGTCTTGGTAAATTCTTGGTCTATATCTGCAAGCTGTAGATAAAATTCGGGAGCGACCGCTAAATGACAAAAATAATCGATGCATTTTCGTAATTCATTACCTCCATAAATTTCATTAGCAGCAATCTTCGACATTACAAAATCAGCTTGACTGAGAACAGTTCCTTGTGAATTGATACGGATAAATATTTCAGTAACGGTCTCTATATCTAAATCAGAATTTAATTCAATCAATCCAATTTGATTATGAATGATGCCTAACAATGATTCGATACTCTTAAAAATATCATCCTGATCGTTTCCTTCATTATTCTCACAATATTCGTTAACGAGTTCTAAAACTTTTACATCAGGGGAAAAGACTTTTGATATATCAGCTATCCAGGATTTATCTTTACGGATTGCAGGATTAACAACTTCAAATTTACGTTCTTTCGGATGAAATGCAATAATTATCTTTACCTTTCTATATTCTTTGTCAACTATATATTCTCCAAGTAAAGCTACCATTAGAGCGGTTACCCGCTGCTGGCCATCAATAAGTATTTTTCTTCCTTTTGATCGGGTTCCATCTTTAAGTCTTACTGAAGGATTATGCCAAGCAATTAAATAACCTATCGGATATCCTTGGTATAATGAATCAATAAGGTCACGAACTTTCGTTGCATTCCAGACAAAAGGACGCTGAATTTCTGGTATAGCAATATTCTTTGACCTAATATCTACTAATAATGAATTAATGGATTTTTGATTTACCGAATATCTGTTGACTAACATATTACACCTCTTTTTATTTAAAAATACAAACAAAAATTATTTAAATGGGATGTGTATTGTCCCCATTTAATAAATATTAATTATAAAATTTGTTTTCCCATTTTACTCTATCTTTTTCAGGAACTGCAATAACTAAAATTTTTTTAGGCCTTGTTATAGCAACATAAACATTTCGTAATTCTTCACAATTATTTATATCTTCAGAAAGTAATTTTATATATTTTCCGCCAGTAGTTCTCTCTTTTAATATAAGCAAAACAGCTTCAAATGTTTCTCCTTTTACTGAATGAATAGTTCCTAATATGTATTCTTCTTTTTTTACTTGTTTACTCTCGGTTTTAAATAATTCATCAAAAGATAGATTATTATATATTTTTTTATATATACCTCCCTTAATTTTAATTTCTAATGGATCTAATATTTCTATATCTTTTAATGATGTATTTGCTTTTTCAATCCACTCTCCTAACTTGCAATTAGTTTCTGGAATATTATGCATAATGTTGCCAATATCTTTTCTCCATTTCTTAAATCCATATCTATCTATAAATGCCTTTTTATCATTTTCGCTAGCGGTATAATAGTTTTTTATTTTTTTAAAGACTGCTTTTTCTAAACAATTAAATCCCTTATAATAATTTCCATTGGTGAATAAATATTTGCTTTGTGCAATTTCCTTAGTAAATATGTTTTTCCATGGGCTTTGTTGAACATCAGACTTTATTCCAGATATTTTCTTAAGCAAATCTTCACTTCTAACAAGTATAGCGATATTTTCATTATTTAATTCAATCTTTCTCTCAGGACATAAACTAATAAATTTCTCAACTATTTCTTCGTAACAATCTTCATTGTAACCCCAAATTTCCGGAACAAAATCAAAATCTTTAACTTCATCATTTATTGCTCTTATCTTATAATCCAAAGAAGAAAGTTTTTGAATAAAATCACATATTTTCTGTGAACTCCGTAAACTTTCATTAAGTGAAATAGTATGAAAATGTTTGGATTTTTCTACAAATAATTGAGGTTTAGCTGTTCTCCATTCATATATAGCTTGATCTGAATCTCCAATAAACATTACCTCCTTTAACCCTTCCTCAATCAATAAATCTATAATTTTCATTTGTACTTCAGAAGTATCTTGAGCTTCGTCCAACATCAACACTGGAAACCTATATACAAGCGCTTTAGAAATTGCATTATATTTTTCTAAAATTCTCATTGCAAAATAATTAGCATCTAATTGTGTTGCGTATCCATTCCTGTATAATTGCTCTTTTACACGTTTACAATATATGTGACCGCATCCACAATTCGGGAAATGAGGTCTTGTAGAAAAATCTTGTAATTTTTGATTAACATTATAAGAGATATAGTTTATTTTGCAATTATTCTGATTACATTCGGCTTTTCCATAATAATAATGTGCATTTTCTCTATCTTCAACAGGATCCCAATCATTATAAGGAGGACCAATAAATTTTGGCCTATCTTCGCAATTCATAATTATATGTCCAAAAGGGAGGAACAAATATCTATTTATGAAACTGTCTATTGAACCTAAAAAATGAGGATAGATATTGGATGCTTTTTCTTCA
>Ga0307429_1001455_pt1 | contig 11157 bp, 11 predicted proteins | sample SalMarWE160230MG_FD_202151 | JGI IMG/M metagenome (GOLD analysis project Ga0307429, IMG submission 202151) | Salt marsh sediment microbial communities from the Plum Island Ecosystem LTER, Massachusetts, United States - WE1603-230 | ecosystem: Environmental > Aquatic > Marine > Intertidal zone >...
AGCAGAGATGATGTGGGAGGAAGGAGCAAGGAAAATTACTCTAGCCTATGCCAATAATCCTTACGGTCTGGGCATAGCTGATGCCACTGCCCAAAGGTTTGAAGAATTAGGGGGAGAGATACTGGCCAAGGTTCCTCATGAGCTTGGAAGACCAAGCTACAAAGCAGAATTATCAATGACCTTTGCTCCTAAACCTGATGCTGTCCCTATGATAGTTTATCCGGAGGATATGATAATCATGGGCAAGCAGGCTATAGCCATGGGATACGGCCCTGATGTGATTCCCTGGTACGGAGTTGATGCCTGGATGGCACCAGAAGTAGTAGAAGGAATAGGGGCAGAGAACCTTGAAGGTCTTAAAGGAACAGCTTCAGGTGTGCTTAAAGGTCCTTCCTTAGAAACTTTCCGCGAAGAATACAAGGAAGAATTTGGTGAATTTCCACCTAAACCCTTTATTGAACCAGGATATGATGCTGTGGTGGCCTTTGCTGTAGCTGTCACCAGATCTGGTAAGCTGCCTGAGGAGCTCACACCCAAAGACATTAGAGACAACATGAGACCAGCCAACAATCCCCCTGGAAAGAAATTTTATGCAGGACCGGAAGAGATAAAGAAAGGACTTGAGTGGGCAAAACAGGGAATAGACACTGACTATGTGGGCGTTGCCAGTACAGTAGACTTTGATGAATATGGTGATATAGTGGGAGCAGTTGCTGTCTGGCAGATAATAGAAGGTAAAATAGTTGTAATAGAAAATCTTCTGCCAGAACCGGTCTCTCGGGAAAAACTTGGTCCGAGATATCTACCTTAGTTGATAAATTAACTTAAGAATCCCCCGGCTGTAGTCGGGGGATTCTTAAAAAATAAAAAAGGAGGTTTATCTTGGCTTCAATATTGGAAATAAAAGATGTAAGTAAAAATTTTGGAGGAATTCGGGCAGTTAGAAATTGTTCATTGAAGATTGAGCGCGGGAAAATCAGCGGGCTAATTGGGCCCAATGGCGCTGGCAAAACTACACTCTTTAACTTGATCACCGGGTTTTATGAGGTGGATTCCGGTGAGGTCCTCTTTAAAGGTGAGAAGGTACAACCAGGGTCTCAGACTCATGAGATATTTCTTAAAGGAATATACAGATCATTTCAGATCACCCGTGAGTTCCACCAAATAACTGTGCTGGAGAACTTATTAGCAGTCCCACCAGAGCAGGACGGTGAAAAGATCTGGATGAACTGGTTCAGACCAGATAGAGTAAGAAAGCAGGAAAATAGGAATATTGAAAAAGCTCTGGATATACTAAAATTTTTGGAACTGGATAAAAAAGCTGGGGAGTACGCTGGTAATCTGGCAGGAGGAGAAAGAAAACTGCTTGAGCTTGGAAGAATGATGATGGTGGAACCGGAACTGGTCTTGTTAGATGAACCAGAGGCAGGAGTTCCTCCAGCCATGCAGGGCAAAATAAATGAGTATATTAAAACCATATCCAGGGAAAAAGAGATAACTTTTTTTATAGTAGAGCACGATATGAATGTAATTATGAAATTGTGCAATCCCATAATTGTTATGGTTGATGGAGCCTACTTAACTGAGGGAGCTCCGGAAAAAGTACAGCATGATGAAAAAGTAGTAGATGCTTATCTGGGGAGGTGAGAAATGGTGAAAGAAGAAAAAATGATATTAGAGACTGATAAGGTAACGGCCGGGTATGGTGGGGTTGATGTATTGTTTGGTGCCTCCATAAAAATAAAAGAAAAGGAACTGGCAGCAATAATAGGTCCCAATGGAGCAGGGAAGACTACCTTGCTAAGAACTATATCCGGTGTTTTGTCTCCCCGAGAAGGTGAGATAATCTTTAAAGGGGAGAAGCTAAATGGTAAAACCCCCAGAGAACGTTTAGCATTAGGTATAGGTTACATTCCTCAAGATGATAAGATATTTCCAAAAATGAGCTGTATTGATAACCTGCGCATGGGGGCCTATACTTTACCAAGAGAAAAGTTCTCAGAAATGCTGGAGAAAGTCTACCAACTCTTTCCTATTCTAAAGGAAAGAAGAAATCAGACTGCTGGACAATTCTCCGGGGGGCAAAGACAAATGCTGGCCGTAGCCAGAGCCTTAATGATGGAGCCGGAGATTTTATTACTGGATGAGCCCACCTCTGGCTTACAACCAAGTCTGGTAAAGGAAGTCTTGGATAAGGTAAAAGATTTGCATCAGCAGGGAATGACTACACTTATAGTTGCACAAAATCGGGAAGCACTGGAAATAGCTGAAAGAGCATACTTAATCAGAGCCGGGCAGGTAGTGCTGGAGGATACGGTAGAGGGCTTATTAGATAACGATCAAGTTATACAACTTTATTTTGGAGGTTAAAAAGATATGGGTGGATGGATAGTATCAGGATTAGTGTATGGAAGTATAGTAGCCCTGGGAGCTCTCGGCTGCTCATATATACTTCTCATTCAAAGATATTTTAATTTTACTGCAGCTCCGTGGTTAGCTCTTGGTGCTTATTTTGCCTGGAGCATGATGAGAGTCTTACCTCAATGGGGAGGACTGGAGCTGATAATAGCTGCCATAGTCTCAATGGTTGCCTTGGGAATAGTAATGACTGTAGCAGATAAGGCTCTATTTAAACCGTTAAGAAAGAGGGGAGCTCCTTTTATGTTTTTCTATCTGACTTCATTCGGGTTGTTATTTGTGGTAAGAAGTATTATCTGGCTCATCTGGGGTCCTCAGGCAAAATATTATTATTCAGGAGCTTCTGTGGGAATAAAAGGTCCCTGGGGGATAATGGTAACACCAGCTGAGATTCTTACTTTGATAGTAGCTGTTGTGGTAGTAGCTGCTTTATATTTTTTTCAATATCGTACAAAACTAGGACGGGGGATGTTGGCTACTTCTCAAAATTCTATGCTGGCAAGCGTTTGTGGAGTTGAACCAGAAACTATACATACAACAACAACTATGATTGCCGGATTTGTAACCGCACTTGCTGGAATACTTTACGGACTTACTATCCAGGTTCGGCCACTTATGGGATGGTATATCCTGCTGGGGATATTTGTTTGTGTAGTTTGTGGTGGAGAAGGTGCTATTTTGGGAACCTTAGCTGCTGCTTATTTGGTGGGAATAGCTGAGGAGGTTGGTTCAGGTTTAATTCAGATACCTCTTAATTTTTTTGGAATTCCTATACAGATGAGTGCTTATAAAGTGGCTATCTCCTGTATATTATTCCTGGTGGTGATATATTACAAACCTCACGGGGTTTGGAAAGGAACTTTTTTAGAGAGGTGATAGATTATGGCTTATATTATATCAATTATATGCATAGGTACATCATATGCAATAGCTACTCTGGGGTTAAACTTACAATGGGGATATACTGGACTTTTTAACATTGGAGTTGCTGCCTTTTTCGCTGTTGGTGCTTACGCTTCAGCCATTTTAACCGGACCTGTATGGGGTGGCATGATTGGAGGATTTGGGTTACCTTACCTTGTTGGACTGGTCGGAGCTGTACTTTTTGCTGCTCTTCTGGCTTATCTTATTGCTTGGATCCTCAAACTGGAATTTGGTTTCTTAGCTATTGCCTCAATTATGCTTTCAGCCATTGTTATTCTGATATTAAAGAATGAAATGTGGCTAACTAATGGAGTATGGGGGATTGGAGGAATACCCAGACCCTTTGGTGAAATGCTGAGTCCGAGTACATCTGATTGGGTCTATATGATAATATCCCTGGTTATCTTGGCAGGAGCTTACTTTCTGCTTGAAAGGGGGGTTAGATCACCCTGGGGAAGGACTCAAAGGATAATAAAGGAAGATCCAATATTAGCCGAAATGGCTGGCAAAGATGTATACAAATGGAGAAAAATGTCATGGATAATTGGAAGTATGTATATGGGGCTTGCCGGAGCGGTATATGGACATTACATTCAATACATAAACCCAAAAACTTTTGATGATGTTATGATTACCTTTCTCTGTTTATGCATGGTAGTTATCGGAGGTTCTGGAAACAATAAAGGTTCTATACTGGGTGCTTATGCTCTATGGGTCACATGGACAGTGAGTGAGATTCTTACTGGTTACCTGCCAGAAGCCTGGCAGCTTCGTGCACCTTTTATTCGTGTGTTAATAATAGGAGTAACCATAATCTTGCTCCTACGGCTTAGACCTCAGGGGTTAATTGGCAGAGAAACATCTATATCAAAGATGGGTGAGAGGATAAGAACAGGACGAGTTGAGTAGTAAAATCTAAAAAAACGGATTTTAAGATCAAAATGAGACCTACGAAGGTGGAAATTAATAAGGCTTAACTATAGTAAAGATTCTTTTTGTCTTGTTACTTACCAATGCCCTTAATGGAGCAATGGCTATTCCTAACTTGATTGGTCTAATCTTCTTAAGTGGTGTAATGGCAAAAGAGTTAAAAGATTATTTCTCTAACCCTGAATTGTTAGGCCGTTAGAATAAAACTTTATAGAGGAGGGGTTAACATTACCCCTCCTTTTCTATATTAAATACTAAGGAGGAAATAAAAAAAATAATGATAATTGGTATTCCTAAAGAAATTAAAAATAATGAAAATAGAGTAGCAATTACTCCGGCTGGAGTAAAAGCCTTCTGTCAAGCAGGACATCAAGTAATAGTACAAAAATCAGCTGGCCTGGGTAGTGGTATCGAAGACAAAGAATATAATGAAGCCGGGGCTACCATAATTGAGACTACTAAAGAAGTCTTTAAAAAAGCTGATATGATTATGAAGGTGAAAGAACCTTTAGCTTCTGAGTATGATCTTTTAAAAGAAGGTCAAATTCTTTTTACTTACTTTCATTTTGCCTCTTCTCTTGAATTGACTAAAGCTATGATGAAAAGGAAGGTAATATGTATTACCTACGAAACAGTACAAACCGGGGATGGTAGCCTGCCTTTATTAGCCCCTATGAGTGAAGTAGCTGGGAAGATGGCGGTACAAATGGCTGCGTATTACCTTGCTGCACCTTATGGAGGGAGAGGTGTACTAATGAGTGGTGTCCCCGGAGTTAGCCCAGCAAAGGTCGTGGTAATAGGAGGTGGAACTGTAGGTACTAATGCCGCTAAAGTAGCCGCTGGTATGGGGGCAAGAGTAATCTTATTTGATATAAATATTAACAGATTGAAATATTTGGATGATGTCTTACCTAAAAATATTATCCTATTAATGTCAAATCAACACAGTATAGAAGAAGAAACAAAAGATGCCGATGCCGTAATTGGAGCAGTATTAATCCCTGGAGCAAAGGCACCTAAACTAATGTCTGAAGAAATGGTAAAGAAGATGAAACCTAATTCAGTGATAGTAGATGTAGCCATAGACCAGGGAGGATGTATAGCTACAAGTAAACCTACTTCTCATAGTGACCCAATATATAAATTACACAATGTGTCACACTATTGTGTCACTAATATGCCTGGAGCTTTTCCTAGAACTTCTACTTTTGCTTTAACCAATGCTACTCTTCCTTATGGTTTAGAAATTGCCAATAAAGGCTATAAGGAATCAATAAAAGGTAACAAAGCCTTAGCTAAGGGATTAAATGTTATTGATGGTAAAGTAACTTACAAACCTGTAGCAAAGATTTTTAATTTAAAATATTATCCAGTAGAAGAAGTGATTACCTAAGCTAACAAATTGATCAATAAGCTGGTTAGCTTATTGATCAATTTGTTAGCTTATTAATTAAACCAATAGTCAATATTTCACTCACTTCAACCATAAAAAAGACCTCTATACAAAAACATATAAAGGTCTTTTTTATATTAATATTATTTTATTGTTAATTTACTTAGTACATTCCGCCCATTCCACCTGGCATTCCTCCTCCTGGAGGCATAGCCGGCATTTCTTTCTTTTCTTCTGGTTTATCGGTAACTAAGCATTCGGTAGTAAGAATCATTCCCCCTATACTGGCTGCATTTTGTAAGGCAGATCTGGTAACCTTAACCGGGTCAACAATACCTGTTTTTATCATATCCACAAACTCTCCAGCAGTTACATCAAAACCAATTCCATTTTCTTTGCCTTTTAATTTTTCTACAATTACCGATCCTTCGTAACCACCATTGGTAGCAATCTGCTTTGTGGGTGCTTCTAAAGCTTTTATAATAATCTTTGCTCCAATCTGTTGATCGCTTTCTAAATTCAAACCCTGTAATGCGGGAATAATATTTAATAATACTGCTCCACCGCCAGCAACAATACCTTCTTCCACCGCTGCTTTGGTAGCAGATAAGGCATCTTCAACTCGATGTTTCTTCTCTTTAAGTTCAGTTTCAGTAGCAGCACCTACTTTAATAACAGCTACTCCGCCAACTATTTTCGCTAATCTTTCCTGTAGTTTTTCTCGGTCATAATCAGAGGTAGTTTCTTCGATCTGAGTCCGAATTTGAGCCTCTCTTTTCTTTATCTCTTTTATATCTCCTTTTCCTCCGACTATTATGGTTTCTTCTTTATTTATTTTCACTTGATGAGCAGACCCTAACATTTTTATTTCTGTATTTTCTAATTTAAGTCCAATCTCTTCGGAAATTAACTGTCCGCCAGTAACTGTGGCAATATCAGCTAACATCTCTTTTCTTCTGTCCCCGAAACCGGGAGACTTTACAGAAACACAATTTAAGGTTCCTCTTATTTTATTTACTACTAAAGTAGCTAAAGCTTCTCCTTCAACATCCTCAGCAATAATTAATAAAGGTTTGCCGGACTGAGCAACTTTTTCTAAAATAGGTAATAATCCTTTCATATTGCTTATTTTAGAATCAGTTATTAATATATGAGGATCATCGAGAATTGCTTCCATCCTTTCTGCGTCTGTTACCATATAGGGAGAAATATATCCTTTATCAAACTGCATTCCTTCTACCACTTCTAAAGTAGTCCCTAAGGTCTTTGATTCTTCTACGGTTATCACTCCGTCTTTCCCTACTTTTTCCATAGCATCTGCTATTATATTTCCGATTTCTCTATCAGCGGCTGAAATTGAAGCTACATTAGCTACAGACTCCTTGTCACTTACTTCCTTGCTTAATTTTTTAATCTCTTTAACTGCTACTTCTACAGTTTTATCAATTCCTCTCTTTACCATAATAGGATTTGCCCCTGCTGCCACATTTCTTAAGCCCTCATGAATAATTTCTTGAGCTAAAACAGTTGCTGTAGTAGTACCATCCCCGGCAATATCGTTAGTTTTAGTAGCTACTTCTTTAACAAACTGAGTTCCCATATTTTCAAAAGGTTCTTCAACGTCAATTTCTCGAGCAATAGTAACTCCATCATTAGTAATGGTGGGTGAACCAAATTTTTTATCCAAAACTACATTTCTTCCTTTCGGCCCCAAGGTAATTCTTACGCTATCAGATAAGGTTTTTGCACCTTTCTCTAAAGCCCTTCTTGCATCTTCATCAAATAAAAATTGTTTTGCCATTTATTTATCCTCCTTTTATATTTAACCTCTTTATATTTTTTCTAAAAATTAAATTGCTTTTTAAATCATTTTTAATCTAAAAATTTAGATTTTATTATTTAACAATTGCTAAGATATCTTTTTCGCTCAGAATGAGATAATCTTCATCATTGTCACCTTTGATGTCTGTCCCAGAATATTTTGCATAAACTACTTTATCTCCCTTTTTAACAGTCATGGGAATTATTTTTCCTTCTTTGCTAGTAGCGCCGGGTCCTATTGCCAATACTTCTCCTACTTGAGGCTTTTCTTTAGAAACAGTATCTGGAAGTAGAATTCCTCCTTTACTCTTTTCCTCTTCGAATATGGGTTTTATCAGTACTCGATCTGCTAATGGTTTTAATTCCTTAACGTTCATGCTCAGTAACCTCCTTTAATTAATATTTGTATTTTATAAATTAATTAGCACTCTCATAGTAAGAGTGCTAAAAACACCTTATATATAGTATATAAACTTCTTAGGAAAAGCAAACTTTGTTATCGGCCATATTTAGCTATTTGCCCTCATTTTTTATGATTATAAGTTACTTATTGATTATTTACTTCTATTTAATAGTTTTTTCTCTCTAATGGTAATCGTGAAACTGCATCTAAGCTTAAAGATGATTTTTTATTTTCTATAAATTTATAATATCCAGCTGAAGCTACCATAGCTGCATTATCTGTACACAAAGAAATTGAAGGATAAAAAACCTCAATATTTAATAAATTTGCTTTCTCTTTAATCTCTCTTCTTAAAGAGCTATTGGCAGCAACTCCACCAGCTAAGATAATCTGTTTAGTTTTAAACTTTAAAGCTGCTTTTATAGTCTTTCCTACCAAAACATCGGTTACTGCTTGTTGGAAAGAAGCTAATATATCGCTAACAGGAATATTTTTATTCCTTTTTTCTAGCTCTTTTATATGGTAAATTACTGCAGTTTTAAGACCGCTAAAACTAAAATCATAACTTTTATCATTTAAAATAGGGCGAGGAAATTGTATTGAAGAAGGATCTCCTTCTTTAGCTAATTTTTCGGTGATAGGGCCACCAGGGTAACCTAAGTTTAAAATCCTTGCTATTTTATCGAAAACCTCTCCTGCTGCGTCATCTTTGGTCTGTCCTAATAATTTATATTCTCCAAAATATTTTATATATACCAAAGATGTATGCCCACCTGAAACAATTAAACAAATAAAAGGGGGTTTTATCTCATTATGTTCTAAAAAATTTGCATAAATGTGGGCTTCAAGGTGATTTACTCCGATAAGTGGTATATTTTGAGCATAAGCCATTGCTTTAGCGACAGACAATCCCACTAACAGTGAACCTATCAAGCCTGGGCCATAAGTTACTGCTATTGCAGATAAATCAGTAATCTTTTTCCCTGATTCGTCTAAGGCTTTGTCAATTACCGGAATGATATACTCCATATGTTTACGTGAAGCTATTTCAGGAACCACTCCCCCATATTTTTGATGAATGCTAATCTGGGAAGCAACTATATTTGAAATAATTTTTTTTCCATCTTCCACAATAGCTGCTGCTGTTTCGTCACAAGAGGTTTCGATTCCCATTATTAAATCTGACATTTATTTTTCCTTTCCTTTTCATAATTTCTTTTCCATAATCAAAGCATCCTCTTTTTCTTCTTGATAATAATTTCTCAACAACTTTATAACTTTATATCCATATTTTCTGTACATATCTTGGGCAATACAATTTGATCTTCTTACCTCTAAAAATATTTTCTTAATTCTATAGGTAGCAGCTATTTTCTCAATAAATTTTAAAAAAATTTTTCCATAGCCCCTTCTTCGAAATTTTTCGGCAATAGCGATATTGGTAATATGAAAACTGGTTCCTTTATGCCAAAGACCAAGATAGCCCATTACTTCACTATTTTTTTCCATTACAAAATACCTAGCATATTTATTTCGAGTTAATTCGCTAAAAAACAGTTCGTAAGCCCAGGGAACTGGAAAAGATTTCTTTTCAATCTCTAATACTTTTTTTAAATCGTCCATTTCCATAGATCTAATAGTTATCCCTGTAAAACCCTTGTTAACCATAATAGTTAATCACTTATATTTTTTCTCCCAGACAATTTCAGCCTCAGACTTCCTCAGATAAAAAGGAGTAATTGTAGAGATATCATCTTCTTCCCCTTTTTTAAGCTTATTTAAACCTAAAAAAGCAATATTAGTAGCCATCGGTAAATTTATTTGGGAATCGATAAATAAAGCATCTTTACCTAATTTTTCCTTAATAATATCCCGATATTTTTTTATTCCATCTCCTAAGAAGATTATCTTTTCTTTTAGGAGGGAGAGTCGGGCAAGCAAACTTTGAATATCTTCACATTTATAATCCATAACCCTATGCAAGCTATCCCCTCCCCGAAATACCACATCGTATATTTCATCTTTCTTAGATTCTAAAACGGGACATATTAAATAGGGAATTTCTTTTAAGGGGAATGCCATGGCATCTAAAGTAGTAATCCCTAATAAAGGTAATGAACGAGCGTAACATAGCCCCTTTGCCACACCTAAACCGATTCGAAGTCCGGTAAAGGAACCTGGACCCATAGAAACTGCAATACCATTAATTTCTTCCATTTTTAAGTCTATCGTTTTTAATAAGTCTTTTATAGCAGGCACTAAAATAGATGAGTGTTTTTTCTTCAAACCATTAATAGTGTATTCCATAAGAACATCTTCATCTTCTATTATACCTAAATTACAAAATTTAGTAGAAGTATCAATTCCTAAAATTTTCAATTTTGCTTAGCTCCTTTAAAAATTTTTCAAATCTATCCCCTTGAGGAATGAAAGAAATTGTTCTTTTATAATGATCTTTAAATTTGATATCAATCTTTAAATGTTCTTTTGGTAAAAGTTGTTCAATCTTCTCAGCCCATTCAATAACTGTCAAGCCTTCTCCGTAAGAATATTCCTCGTAACCCAATTCTAATATTTCCTCTGCATTATTAAGCCGAAACAGGTCAAAGTGATAAATTGGTATTTTACCTTGATATTCATTTATAATGGTAAAAGAAGGGCTAGTGACATAATCTTTTACTTCTAATTGCTGAGATATCCCTTGAATAAAACAGGTTTTTCCTGCACCCAGTTCTCCGTAAAAAGCTAATAAATCTCCCGGTTTAGCTAATTTGCCTACTTCTTTCCCTAATTTTTTCGTTTCTTCAGGACTTTTAGTAATAATAGTTAAATTCATTTAAAACTGTTCACCAATTCTCCAATTAAATTAGTCGTTAGTATATCGTATCGCGTATTGCGTATTGCGTATTGCGTTCGTATTTAAATGGTAAAAAGAGAAAAAACCTACAATTTGGAACGTACAAATATTTACTTATCACTGTTTCTCTCTGTCTTCTGCCTTTTACTTTTCTTACGAGATACGATTCACGAGATACTAGATACAAATTTGTTCCAGGTAACTAACTAACCATCTAACTCTTTTCTTATTACTTATTACTCATTACTCATTACTGTATTTCTAAACGCTCAACTCTAAACGCTATACGCTATTTTGCTATCCGCTATAGTAATTTTTCCCCTAGCATGGTTTTAATCTTCCAGGGTCTTCCATTCTTAATAAATAATTTAGGAACTCGTTTTTTATCAGGCATATGCACAACTTCATAAT
>Ga0307429_1001456_pt1 | contig 11155 bp, 6 predicted proteins | sample SalMarWE160230MG_FD_202151 | JGI IMG/M metagenome (GOLD analysis project Ga0307429, IMG submission 202151) | Salt marsh sediment microbial communities from the Plum Island Ecosystem LTER, Massachusetts, United States - WE1603-230 | ecosystem: Environmental > Aquatic > Marine > Intertidal zone >...
ATCCCAGTTGGCCTTTCCGGTGCCGTTCTGAAACAGCCATGCGGATTCATCCCAGATAAAAAAAAGGTCGTTTTTGAATTCCTTGCGCATCCAAAAATGAGAGCTGTCCTCATAAGGAGCTCTGCCCATTCCCCGGTCCTGATCCGTGATCGTATAGACGCGGATCTTATGCAGAAACTCACTGAGTTGTTCCGGGGTTCGCTCCTTCTGTACACGCCAGATGACCTGGGCCAGCGTGTTACCACCTCCCCAGATACACACCCAGATAGGACGTTCATCTTGTTCATCGACCGTTTTGATAATCAGGTCGCTGCCGGGTGAATTGTTGTCCTTGCCGATGAACCGGATGCCCCTCTTTGTGCTGCCAAGGACGGTACGGGCCCGCAAATAATCCACACTTGGCCAGTAGCCGATTTGTTGTCGGGACTCATCGGCCAGGTGTCCCTGCTGGTCGGAGCGTTTCAGAAGATTGGGCAGATCTTTTCCGTACGCACTGATTGCAGCATGAATCAACTCGGGATGTTCCTGACCGCCGACATTATTCCACCCGGTGGAGTTAACCAGACCTTCGATTTCGAACAAGTCAGCATGTACCAAGAGTCGAATCATGGATTCCATGTCATCCGGTTCGTGGTTACTGGGTGCTATGTCGGTCAGCACAATAATCCGCGGTTTAAGATCAGCCGCCAGAGATGTGGCGGATAACGCCAAGGACAACAGAAACAGGATTATTATTGCTATGCGTTTCTTAAGCATACCATTCTTTCCTTCTATTATCGACAGTGTTATAAAAACCGAACAGAAGATTTCTATTCAACAGTTTTCCACTTGAATTCAGCACCGCCCTTGCGAGCCGGATTGGGACCTGTGGCTGTTGCGGTCACCGGTCCCGGCTCGTTGGGCTTGGTTGCCAGATAACGATGATTCGTCAGGGACATAAGCATAGTATCGCCGCGCATCAGGTTGACCCATTGGAAAGATTCTGCATCGCCAGGCGTCTTACCGGCGAGGTCTTTCAATACAACATCCCCGTCAGCGGCGGACACAAACCGGCCGTTGGCGGCCTTGAACGCCACGCGGCCCAAACCCACATCGATGACCTGGAATTTCGCATTCTGGGGCACCGCGCCTCCCGCGTCGGCTGCCAAATTCACCAGCTTATTGTTCTGCGTGTCGGCTGCCAGAAAGCTGCCGTCGGCGCCGCTAGTCAGCACAATGGTCTTGCCCATGGGAATTTCACGTTCGATGCCCATCGCCCGCGGCTCGTCAACGGTGAAGTTGTCGAAATCGGCATAGCCGCCGGGCTGGCCGGACGTGTTGTAGCTGAACAGGGCGGGACGAACGCCCTGAAAGGTCGTCAACTGGAAGGTCATGGTGAAGGGATTGCCCAGAGGCGTGAATTCCCTGCCATTTGCGCTCCAGTTGAAGGTGGCGTAGTCGGTGTCGAAGTTGCAGTGAACGCGCAGCCAGAGATGCTTGGGGGGACTGGCCGGGCTAATGGTAGGGGGATTGGCCGGGCCAGCAGCGGCGCCTCGGCGCCCGCGGCCTCTGTTGGGGCTGTTGTACATCTGCAGCGTCATGCCCTCTTCGGACTTCACTACGCCGATCCAGGCATAAGGCGAACTCAAGAGCGCCAGACCCGCAGTGTCTCCTGCGACCATGCCCGACGTGTCCAGCTCGACAGTTATGATGGACTCGGGTGCAGGCGGCCGCTGGCAGATGCTGTTGCGAGCTGAATAGAAGTCGTTGGCGGGCAGCGAATAGAGCCGAAGCACGCCGGGCTTCTCGGTGAGAGACCATTTGGCGTCATCGGGGACATGGTTCCACTGCCAGTCGGAAATAAGCTTGCCGCTGTCGAAATTGTCGTCATGAACGAACGCCGGCTTGGGATCCTGAGTATAGCCGGTGTCGGGTTTAATCCAGGTATTGGGCGCTTTGCGGAGGTTGCCCGGCAGGCCGATGATCGGGAAATCATTATCCCAGGTGACAGGGACGAGAGCAACCATGCGGCCGGCGCTGCCGTGGTCCTGCATGATGATGCTCCACCACTCGCCTGAGGGTGTATCGACTATGCCGCCCTGGTGCAGGGTCAGGCCGCGGTCATTGGCTGTAGCGCGAGCGGGCGCCACGGTAGGCACACCGAGCGATTCACCCTGGACCATGCGCTCGACGGTCCACGGCCCTTCAATCGAGTCGGCGCGGGCGACCATCTGATCAGTAGTGCCACCGGGGATGGCGGAAACGTCGTAGTACTTGCCATTGATCTTGTAGAGATGGTGGCCTTCGCCCATGCGGGCGTCTAACTGGTAGCGGACACCGGGGACGAAAGACTTGAGGTCCGGTGAGAGCTCTTCGATAGGATAGGGACTTCTGGCGTCGGAGATGATATAGATCTTGCCATCGTCATCAAAGAGGACGGACAAGTCGTGCCTTCCGGGCAGCTGGTTGCGCTCCCAGGGGCCACAGGCGGATTTGGAGCGGAAGACCTGCAAGCCGACGCCGTTGACGTTGGAGAAGACATAGAACATGCCTTCGTGATACCGGATGCAGGGCGCCCAGATGCCCCTGCCGTAGATGTTGCCTCCCTCAAGACGGAAGGCGGGACCAAGGTCAAGCTTATCGATGCAATAGCTGGCGAGTTCCCAGTTGACCAGATCCTTCGAATGCATGACCATCACAGCAGGGTTCATGTGCATGGTGGTGCCGGCGAGGTAGTAGTCATCACTGACGCGAATGATATCGGGGTCCTCGAACTCCTCATAGAACAAGGGGTTAGAGTAAGTGCCGTTGCCGTTGTCTGCGGTCCAATGTTTTGCCGCGTCAGTGGAGGCCCCGGAAGAAGCCGGCGTCGCGGCTGTAGTAATACAGCCGGCCAGCGAAACCAGACTCGCAAGCCCCAGAAGAAATATAAAGCGTGTCATAATAAAGCTCCTTATGAATGATAATGTTTCAGCATAACAGGTTTTCTATATATCCATGCCGATGACCACCGCTTAAGCCGGACGATTCGCGGCTGCGAACTTCGCATGCATTTATCGGCATCCAAAAAATTCGTTTACATTTAATTAGTTCCCCCCACATTTGAAAGTTGTGCATTGAGCGATTGAGTCACACCTCTATCAAGGGTCAGGTGTACCGTCTTATCGGCGTAAGTTATATCTACCGATGCGAGCGAACCTGTGTTCCGAATGTCAGCGCCAACGAGCTTGCCATCACGCCAATGAAGTCCTACTTTGAATCCGCCGCGAGCGAGGATACCCGTGACTTTGCCCTCCGGCCATTGCGGCGGAAGCGCAGGGAGCAGCTCGATATGAGCGGGCTGGCCGACACATGGAGCGGTGGATTGCAGGAGCAATTCCGCAATGCCTGCGGTGCCGCCGAAGTTGCCGTCGATCTGGAAAGGCGGATGGGAATCGAAAAGATTGTCATAGACACCGGAGCGATCGCGACGTGAGGCGGGGTCGGGTCTGGCAGAGGCGAGCAGGTTTTGCAAAATCCTGTAGGCGTGGGGACCATCATGCAGGCGTGCCCACAAATTGAGCCGCCAGCCAAGGCCCCAGCCGGTGGCGTTGTCACCGCGGAGTTCGAGTGACTTCTTGACGGCGGCTACAAACTCCTTGTCAGCAGCATAGGAAATATCCTCGCCGGGATACAGGCCATAAAGATGCGAGACGTGACGGTTATGCGGATCGGGGGCCTGCATGTCCCAATCTTCCAGCCATTCCTGCAACTGGCCGGCGGCGCCAATCTGGTTGGGGGCAAGGCGAGCACGGGTGGCGGCAAGCTGTTTGCGAAAATCCTCATCGACGCCCAGCGTCTGGCCGGCTTCTATGCAGTGAGCAAAAAGGTCGCGGAGAATTTGCATGTCCATCGTCGGGCCGGCAACAACGGACCCACCGCCGGGGTGTGGAACTTCCGGTGAAAGGCTTGGATTGGTTACCAGCCACTTGTGCTTGGGTTCTTCGACAAGGGTATCCATGAAGAATTCCGCTGCGCCCTTCATCGCGGGATAAAGCCGCTTGAGGAACGCCTGATCCTGCGTGTACTCGTAGTGATCCCACAACGTGTTGCACAGCCACGCGCCTCCCATCGGCCACATACCAAATTGAGGGCCGTCGATGGGCGCGGTGGCGCGCCAGCCGTCAGTGTTGTGATGTGCGACCCAGCCGCGTGCGTTGTACATGGTCCTGGCGGTTTTGGCCCCGGTTACATCGAGGTCTTCGACCATAGCCATCAGGGGTTCGACACATTCGCCGAGGTTAGTGTTATTGGCTGGCCAGTAGTTCATCTCGGTGTTGATGTTGATGGTGTACTTGCTGCCCCAGGCCGGAGATGTGTCACTGTTCCAGAGACCCTGCAGATTCGCCGGCTGAGCGCCCGGACGGGAGCAGCCGATCAGCAGATAGCGGCCGAACTGGAAATACAGCGTGACCAGCGCCGGGTCGTTGCCCTTGGCGAAATTCCGGATTCGCTGGTCGGTGGGGAACCTGGCGTCTTCGGTGGTGCCCAGGTCGAGCGACACGCGATCGAAGAGCTTCTGGTAATCAGCGAGCTGGTCCTTTCGCAGGGCGTCATAACCCTTGGCTGCCGCCTTGTCGATGATTGCAGCGGCGAGCGCATTGGGATCACCCGTGACGTCATTGTATCTCTTATAGCTCGTGGCCGATGCGATAAGGATAGTGGCGCTGTCCGCACCTTCCAAAGAATATTCGCTGGAACTCTGATTAATTATATTACCACCGCGACCGAAGCCACGACTTCTCTGGTTCCCGGTGTCGGCCTCATTGGCTTGTTGTGTAATATCGCGAGCAATCTTGGTGAGTGTACCGCCAGAATGGAGAATTTTAGCCCGTGTTTGAAACTTGAGCGCCCCGGCGATGCCCGAGGCGGAACGGTTCGTGCCGTTAAGAATAAAGGTATCGTTGGTACCTTCACTATCAACGATGTTTTCCCCGGTCTGCATGGAGAGTTTGAAATTAATATGGCCGGGCTTGCTGGCGGTCAGACGCAGGATTAGACAATTGTCCGGATAGCTTGCGAACAGCTCTCGCGTAAATGTGACGTCCTCTGAGGTGAACTGTACGCTGGCCGTAGCAGTGCGGAGATTCAGCTCGCGACGGTAATTCTCGGCATTCGTCACCTTCGGGAAAGTCAGCAGAATGTCACCGATGGGTTGATAGGGAAGCTGACTTAAGGGCCTGGCCATCATGCGCTGCGAGATTAGGCGTTCGGCTTCGCGATATTTACCGTCAAAGAGCAGTTGCCGTACCTCGGGCAACGCGGCCAGAGCGTCGGGATTGTCCGGAGTGTAGGGACCGCCGGCCCAGAGGGTGTCCTCATTGAGGCACAGTACCTCGGCATCGATGCCGCCGAACATCATCGCACCCTGTTTGCCATTGCCCACGGGCAGGGCGCTGGTCCAGGCCGTAGCGGGCTGGCGATACCAAAGGCTCAGGGGCTCAGCGGACGGCGGTGCTTCTCCGGTTAGTGTGCCGGCGAACGCCGGCAGGGAGGTGGCGGCAAAATTTACCCGGACTCCAAGAATAGCCACGGCCACCCATGTGACTAACCAAAAATTTCTGAACATCATAACGATCCGACATACGACACTCCTGATTGACAATCTGTCCTCTCGACCTGCTTCAGCCCTTAAATCAGATATGCCGGTTTCTGTCTTCTGTTTCATATCAAGACTCATTTTTTCTTTTTTCCTTTCGTTTTTCATTTGTACTTCTGTCAACTTATATGTTTAATCTGACAGGCTCTATTAATCCTGGAAGATAAGCTGGGCAAATCCGTAAAGAATCGACGTGAATTGATGCAAGCTTCGTCGGCATGTCGGCCATCAGCGTCGAGGCCGCCAGCGGCTGGCCCGCCGCGTTAATGTCAAACGTTACCGTCAGTGCCCTGTCCGGGCTGGAAGTTGTATTCGCCATCACCGCATCCTCTTTAAACACCCCGTGCTGACAGCCGGCAAGAACAACCACACTGGACAACAGAAAGAATAAAAGATGTTTTCAGCGTCTCCACAAAGCATCAGCCTTTCAGTTGAGAGTTTTCAGGTTCGCAAAATATCATAAATGAAGGGCCCGCAGGTGTCAATCTTGATTTGCCCCTTTTTATAAGCCGTCCGCAGGTATCCAATCAGCCTTTCGGTCATTTCCACGCCGATATCGGCACCGAATCAGCGTCTTCTCAAGCTGATCCAGCAGGTCATCGATATCCACCCCTAAGGTCACACCGCCGACAGCGACGAGGTGACCCTCTGATGGGGCTTGCCCAGGTGCCCCGTAAATATTGTACCGTCTTGCTAAATAGTCCCATGTAGTCTCTAATAACTCATCAAGTATTTATAAATTCTAACTTCTTATAAACCGGTAAAAAATTGCAAGCCGAACTATCCGGATGCCGCTATTGCTCACATCGGCCTTGACCGTCACAGTACTGTCCGCTTTTAATCTTTCGGGATACCTTAAGCTTCGAATAGTCAAACGTCGTATAACTTAATCCGTGTTCGAACGGAAAATATGCTGCACGAAGAGATACAGATTGTTGGCCCAATTCAGTACCGTCATGAGCATTCGAATCCACGTGCCATACGTGCGGCACACCTTTCTCTTTGAGATAATTGTGGACGCCCTGGCTAACACGGATCAGGCCGTCTTTGTTACCACAAGCAATCCACAGCAGCTTTAGTTTCTCTTTGGCTGCCTGGGGATCGGGCAGGAATTCGACGTCGGGATACATTCCACCGAATTGATTTGTATTAGGCGCCGAGGAGAATCCTCCAACATAGGCAAAGGTATCAATGTTATACATACCGATGTTCAGGGACTGGCCGCCCCCCATCGACAGTCCTGCCAAAGCGCGGTGTTCGCGGTCTGCGTATACGGAATAGTGAGACTCGATATAAGGTACGATGTCTTTAATCAAGTCGTTTTCAAAAGGATTTCCCCAGCTATCAAAGTTGCCAGCACCCATGCCCACTCCACTGGTTCCAAGTGGGGCGTCGACCGTTACACTTGCATTGCCGTTGGGCAAGACAACTATCATCGGCTGAATCTTGCCGTCAGCCAGCATATTATCGATGACATTATCCGCGTGACACGTCCTCTGCCATTCACGTTCGTTGCCGCCGATACCGTGCAGCAGATAAAGCACCGGGTACTTACGGTCGGTCGAATAAGCCGGCGGGGTATAGACGAGCATCTGCCGACGCGTTCCGAGCGTCCTGGAGTCATACTGAACGGTGGTCAATTCGCCATGAGCGATGTCCTGACGCCTGACATTGGACCCTGCAGGAGGGTCATCAAATGCAGGTTTATCATCCGGCCCCAGCTCAATCGGTCCGCCGAATCCACCTCGCCCACCACCTCTACGAGCGCCACCCTGACCCGACTCACCGCGTCTACGAGTGCCACCCGACGGGGAAGAGTCGTCTTTGAAAAGAAGCGGTGCGAATTGATATAAACTTCGTCGCCAGGACTGCCACTCGTGAGCTGTATCAGGGGAGACGTAGAAGACATTGTTGATGCCGGCTTGTTTCAACGCTTCAGCGTTCGCCTTTGGGTCGCCGCCGAAGCCGCCGCGGCCGCCCCCTCTGCGGTTTTCCAGTTCGCGGCTGCCGTAGCTGACGAATACCAGCTTGACCTTCTCCTTGAAACCGGGCGTATCGTTGACATCATCTATGGAGATGCTGCCGCCGCTGAAGATGCCGATATGCGAGAACGTGTCGAGGTTGGCCAGTGTGATACTCCTTGTCTGCATGCCGCCCATCGACAGTCCCGCCATTGCGCGATTTGGTTGATCTGATAGTGTACGGTAGTTGGAATCGATAAAGGGAATCAATTCTTCCAGCATAATACGTCCGAAGGTGCCGGCAAAATCAAAACCTCCGAAACCTCTGCGACGAGTCGCACCACGTTGGCCACTTGCTTCAGCCGGTGCTGTGCCTTGTCCGCCAATTGCACCTGCTGCCGCACCTCTGCGTTCACCTAAAGCTCCTGCAGGTGCCGCTCCTCGCTCGCCGCCGCGCATCATACCGCGCTGGCCGCCTGTATCGGGCAACCGGACACTGCCGTTGTCCATGACAATGATAAAGGGCCTGGCTTTGCCCTCGGCGATCAGGTTGTCCATGATCAGATTGGTCTTGCCCTGATTGGGCCAGCCGGTCTCGTCTTCGCCGCCGCCGTGTTGGAGATAAAGCACGGGATAACGGGCCGTGGTATCCTTGTCATAATCGGGCGGCGTGTACACGAAACAGCGGCGCGCGGTGTTGGTGCTCTTGGAGAAGTATAGATTCTCGCGTATCTGGCCGTGCGGGACGTCCTTGAGAGCATAGAAATCCTGGTCCTTGGCGGGGACTTCTACACCGCTGCCCCAGCGGCCGGCGCCATAAAAGTACAAGCTGCCGGGATCTGGAACTGCAGCCCCATCAATCCAGATCTGGTAATAGTGGAAACCTTCGTCCTGGGGCTTCGATTCGCCACCAATCCAGACGCCATTCTCGCCCTTGGTCAGGGGGTATCTTACAGCTCCTATATCGAGCTCGACCCTCTGGGCCTGTGGCGCGGAGATGCTGGTGCGGACCCGACCGTCAGAGGTAACCTGGGGATACTGCTTTCCAGGCTGATTGATGGACGAGGGCTTCCAATCGTTCGCTTCCGTGGGCTGGGACACCTGAGCTAAACAGGTCCCGACAGCCAAGACGGCCGTCAATAAAATAAAGGATAATACTTGTTTCATAACGATAATCTCCTGAAATAATTTCATTAGAATTTTCTATAAAACTAATCTGGCTTTATTCATCCAATTTTTCAATCCTGAAACAGAAGCGGTGTGAATTGATACAAGCTTCGACGCCAGGACTGGAACTCGTGGGCCGTATCCGGGGAGACGTAGAAGACAGTGTTGATACCGGCTTGTTTCAACGCGTCGGCGTTCGCCTTGGGGTCGCCGCCGAAGCCACCCCGTCCGCCGCCTCGTCTGCCACCGAGTTCGCGACTGCCGTAGCTAACGAATGCCAGCTTGACCTTCTCCTTGAAACCGGGCGTGTTGTTGACATCTTCCATGGAGATAGTCCCGCCGCTAAAGAGACCGATGTGGGAGAACGTGTCGAGATTCTTCAGGGTAATCGTCTTGGTTTCCATGCCGCCCATGGACAAGCCTGCCATAGCGCGGTTGGGTTGGTCGGAGAGCGTACGAAAGTTGGCATCGATGTAGGGGATTAACTCATCCACGAGAACCGTCTGAAAGGGACCGATATCGAAATTTCTGAGGCCGCCGATGCGGGTATCGTTGGTCATACCATAGGTCATTACGATGAGGAAGGGCTTAATCTTCCTCTCGGCTATCAGGTTGTCCATAATCAGGTTGGCGTGCCCCTGGTTGCTCCAGGCAGTTTCATCCTCGCCCCAGCCATGCTGCAGGTACAGCACCGGATAGCGTTTGGTCTGATCCTTATCATAGCCCGGCGGTGTATAAACAAAGGCGCGCCGTGAGGTGTTGGTGCTCTTCGAAGGGAAGAGAATTTGCTGCACTTTTCCGTGAGGAACGTTCTTGAGGGCATAGAAGTCCTGGTCATGAGCGGGGATTTCGATGCCACTTTCCCAACGGATAGAACCGTAGAAGTTCAAGGTGCCGGGGTCGTTAAAAGTTCCCCCATCAATCGTGAGATGGTAATAGTGGAAGCCTTCATCCAATGGCTGCGACGTACCAACCCAGTAGCCGTTCACGTCCTTGGTCAGCTGGGTTCTGCCTATGTTCACGCTGACGCTCTGGGCCTGTGGCGCATGGATTCTAAACCTCGCGCGGCGTTCTGAGTTGACCTGGGGATACTCCTGGCCGGGCTGGTTGAGTGATGAGGGCTTGAAATCGTTCACGTCCGCAGGCTGCTCTGTCCGAGCTAAACAGGTTCCGCATGTTATGACGGTCGCTAACAAAATCATTATAAGTCTGTGATTCATATAATAATCTCCTAAATGAATTATTTTTCAGATTTCCTGTCAATATATGCTTTTCTTGTCTCGTTTCTGCCTTTGTTGCAAAATTGGAATTTATTTTTACTTTTTATACATTTTCAAAACGCTAATTGAATACGCAGGAAAAGTTTGTATGAAATCTTTACTAAGTCCATTTAACTCTGTAGTAATCGGCACAATATTTTTCGGTTGGGTAATTGTATTAACTTTCTCTAAACCTGAAGCTTTCATCTGAATTAAATGTCCAGAGCTCTGAATGTCATCAACTCCATTAATTTGAATACGAACAGGATAATCCGTATCTGAACAATTCACAACTTTGGCATAAATCGTACCGGTTTGTGTGTCATAAGTCAAGTAAAAAAACCTTAGTAACTGATAAAGACCGCTTGTCTTCGAATGACACCGACTGGGCAGGGGCGGAATGAAGGAGCCCTACACGGATTTTCAATTCATTAAAAGCACCGATAAAATATTGTGAAAAAATTACTGATGATTGTGAAAAAAGGGCTTACAATGCCGACTGGGGACAAGTCGAGTTAAAAAGGAAAACAGCACTTGAAAGAAAAAAGTATAATTGTAAAATCATTGAAATGGAGCTGAGATCATCTCCTGATTTAGAGGCTTAATTGTCTCATTTTTGCTGAAGACATACAGTTGACCGCTGGGGCTGGTTCTATCTGATAAGCGTTCTGGATGACTATAGCAGAAAGATACTTGCCTGGCAGTTAAGAACTTCTATGAAAGCGGAAGACTTCAGTGATGTTATTGAACAGGCCTGCGAATTTACAGGTCTGGATAATGTCCCTGTTGAGAATCGCACCAAGCTGCTCAGCGATAACGGTTCAGCACTTGTGGCAGATGATTTAGTCCACCGTGCAAGGGTCGCAACTGCCCAGGGCCTGTGTCAAAAACTGGTACGTTTTGGTACGCCGGGCCTTTTTGACCACCAACAGAAAAAGGCAAGCAGCGGTAACTACTTGCCTCAAAACAACTTATCGAATGGGCAGGAGTGGAATTGAACCACCGACACACGGATTTTCAGTCCGTTGCTCTACCGACTGAGCTACCTGCCCGGTAAACTCAAAACAGCAATAAATCTAACAGAAAAATATCATATTGCAAGAATTTTCAGCATCATATATTTTTAAGCCTTCCCGGAAATTGTTGAATTA
>Ga0307429_1001462_pt1 | contig 11119 bp, 13 predicted proteins | sample SalMarWE160230MG_FD_202151 | JGI IMG/M metagenome (GOLD analysis project Ga0307429, IMG submission 202151) | Salt marsh sediment microbial communities from the Plum Island Ecosystem LTER, Massachusetts, United States - WE1603-230 | ecosystem: Environmental > Aquatic > Marine > Intertidal zone >...
GGCTAAAATAGATGTTGATGCTAGGCTAGTTACCTACGAAGACCCGGCTGAATTCATTCTTCAATTAGTTAAGGACGAAGGATACGATTTAGTTGTTATAGGAAATCGTGCTGAACATCAATCTGAACGTTATTCTTTAGGAAGCGTTACGGAGAAAGTTGCAAGGCATGCTGACTGCCCTGTCCTCATAGTTAAAAAGAAACCAAAAGTTCAGAAAATACTCACAGCAGTGGACGGTTCTAAACACGCAGACAAGGCACTCGAATATGCAGTTCAACTAGCCAAGAACTATAGCGCAAACTTGGCTCTGTTGCATGTTGAAGAAGACAAGCTCATTCGCATTGGGGGACCGCAAGTCGTAGATTGCGTTGGAACAGTCGGCGAATGCATCCTGAAAGACGCATCAACCAAGGCTCAAAATGTATCCTTTGACAAGAAGTTGGAGTACGGCAGTCCCGCAGAAGTCATCATCAAAATTGCGAAGAAGGCAGATGTTGACCTCATTGTCATAGGAAGTAGAGGATTAAGCAGCGTAAGAAGATTCCTGCTTGGCAGTGTCAGCGACGACATAAGCATGCATGCAAGAAGTTCAGTACTGATAGTCAGATAATGGCTAATTAATCAAGTATGAACATTACTGGCTACAGTGCTGGTTGTATAATTGTCCCAACAGCTTCAAAGTTGCTAGTCTTCACAAAGACCAAACTACTTTTTTACTACAAGAACATTGCAGCTTGCTTTGGAAACGACTTGTTTTGAGACGCTGCCTAACAGGAAAGCTGCGGCGCTGCCAAGACCTCTACTGCCAACAACAATCAGGTCGAAATTCTCATTTTCAGCCATATCAACTAAAGCTCGTGAAGAGTTAGAGCCAAGAATAGCTGATATGCTAGAATCGATTTTCTCTTCTTCCAAAAGTTGTTTTGCTTTTATCTGAGTTTTTGTCGCTTCATCTTTGTTTCCTTGCTTGTAGACGGTGATGATTTTTACGTGGCCTGAGAACTTTTTTGCAATACTAATTGCTTCCATAAGTGCCCATGTGGAGTAATCAGAACCGTCGACGCCGACCAGAATCTTCATTTTATCTTTCATTTATTTACCCCCGCGATCATTACACCTTTTTTACAGAACTGTTACTAACTATTTATTTGCAATTAATTCTTAATGTTTTCTGTCTGCCTTCGCATCCATAAGTCCCGGATTCCTCTTTATGCCTCTGGCTAGAACTGGCGGAAAGATAAGCGTAGTTACTATGCTCATTGCAACGAGAGCCGAAAAAATCTCTAGAGGAATCAATCCGTATTGCATTGCAATCAACGCGATGACTAACTCAGCTGCGCCTCTGGAGTTCATTGCCCAACCTATATAGTAGAGCTGTTTCCAGCTTAGTGTGGAGACTGGTTTGATTATTAGAGTCCCTATCATCTTTCCGAAGAATGCAATGGATATTGTAACTAAGATTATGGGCAGATTAGAGGATAACATGCTGAGATCAAAGGATAATCCAATGTTAACGAAGAAGAAGGGAACGATAAAGCCCAGTGCAATTAGTTTGAGTACGTTAATCATTTCTGTTTTGTTTCGTTTGCTGATTTCTCTTAGGGAGATTTGTAGGAGAAAGCCGCCAAGAATTGCGCCGATTAGGTAGCCTACGTTTAAAGATTCTGAGAGAGCTGCGAGGACTAGGACAAATATCATTACTATGGAGAATAGCCCTGTTTGTTCTCCGGGTTTTTTGTCTAAGTGCTTGAGGACTTTAGACATTATCTTGAATGCTATGTATGCGATTATGAGGAAGATTATTATTTCTACGGGAATCATTGCCAAGTCAAATAGGTTTCCTCCTTTAGCGAAGATCACGACAACGGACAAGAACAGGACCTCGAAAATGTCGTCTATGGCTCCTGCAGCAAGCATCACTGCACCTAATCTGGTGTTCAAGCTGTTCAATTCGCATAGTACTTTAACTTTTGTTCCTTCTGACGTGACCATCATGGCTCCTCCAAAAATCATAGCCGACAGCGAGCCGTATTCGGGGAAAAACACGGTAATGAATAAAAATCCAAGTGCAAATGGGACTAGTGCAGAACTAAGAGATACGAGGATGGAGTCTCTTGAGGTTTCCTTTATTTTGTCAATTTCAATCTCCAATCCAGCCAGAAAAAGAAGAAGCAATACTCCAAGTGTAGCCAGAAAATCGATTATAACTAGGGCTGATCCTTCGCCAAAAAGCAGTTCCTTTATGGCTGGAACGCCAAACAGCAACCCTGCAAGGATTTGACCAACAACAGATGGTAAGCCGATTCTTTTGAACAGCTCTCCGAGTGTAAATGCGGCGATCAGAATTATGGGTACAATTGCTAGTATTTCCATGTTGTTTTTTCCCTCAGAAAACCCGGTTCAGTCAGTGATCTACCAAAAGTCAATAATGTATTATCTATAAACTTTTCTAAGCGCAAAACGATCAAATCTTATCCACACCATCAACAGGTTCTCCAAATGCTCCCACGGGACTAAAAGCAGTCTCTCACATCATTTTTCTAGTTTTTAGCGGTGGCACTGCCCATTATTGCAGGCGCTAAACAGATTCGTAGAAACTGAATTCTGTGCAACAGTGATCGAAACTTTCTCCTTGGACACGTTTTAGCCTCCCTGTTTTTTTATGCTCGAAGGCAAAGAGCGGGATTTAAGTTTTTCGCATAAACATATATATCCACGATAATTATTTAATCAAACCTAATAAAATTAAATTGATGGTGCCAGGTCATGTCTGAGACAAGAAAAATTCAAAAAATTGGCAACACCCTTTACATTTCCATTCCTAAAACTTGGGCAAATCAATTGCAACTGAATCATGGAGAAAAAGTTACGTTAGTTATCAAAGACGGTTCAATCTCTATTTATCCAAAAACTGAAGACGATAAACCTAGAGAAGTAACTCTGAGCGTCAACAGCAAAGACTCGAGCCAATCCCTTAAACGAGGGGTTATCGCAGCCTATCTGGATGGTTTCGATACATTTGAACTTAAGACAGAGACGACATTCACTGAGGACCAACAATCTGCCATCCGAGAAATTATCAACGATCTGTTCGGTTTGGAAATAATAGAGGTAACAAGCAACACGATAATAATCGAGTGTTTGCTCAAACAAAAGATGCCCATCAACAAGACGATAAAAAGGATTCACAACGTAATCATGTCAATGTTCAGTGAGACGATTTCCGCCCTAGAAACACAAAACGTAAATCTAATCAAAGGTCTAATCAGAAGAACCCAAGATAGTAAAAGGCTTTCCTCAGTCACTAATCGCCTTCTCAGAAGCATCATCCTGTTCCCAAAGCCATCCCAGACAGAAGAAATAACTTTGATCGATTGTGTCGACTACCTGCAGATTCTCCACATAATCGCCGAAATAGCTGAAAACCTAAAAAAAATAGCTGAGAATATTAATCCATTAATAGATCACCAGTTACCGAAGTCAATCATGAAACTTCTAGTCGAAACAAGCACAGGCATCAAGGAACTGTATAACGGTTCTATTCAAGCACTTTTATGCAAAGATATTCCTCTTGCAAACAATATCTTGGATACATCCTTTAATCTCGCAAACCTATGGAGACTTTGCCTAAAAGCAAACGAGAAATCAGAAATCTCCAGTTTGGCATTAGCAAATATCCGCCTAGTCATCGACAGCTTAGAACAAATACAGCAACACACGCACGAAATCGCTAACATCCCAATTGACCGAACCGAAGCTGCTGACGCAAAGTCGTCCACACCAGACCAGCCCTCAAAGGCAAAGCACTCGATCTTCGGGAAGAAACTGGGAAATCAGAGACCTTGAATATACTCGATTTTTACGTTACACGTTTACGCTAATAATATGCTTCTTTTGAACATGCTTGTAGCCGCATTCACATTCAAAACCTATTATCTTGTTTCTGCGAACTATTTCCTGCCAACTCTCAGCTCTGCACTTCGTCTTTTGCTTATGAAATTTCCAGAGAGTTTCAGCCTCTTTCCGAGTCAACGGAACAGCACGTTTTGCTGACAACAAAAGCCATACCGTGAAAAAACCTAGGCTCAACCATATTGCAGGTATTAGTACTCCGGAATCGAGCAGAGCCTCCAAGATTTGCGCCATATCCCTCACGTTACTATCTATGCTTATAGGCTAAAAAAATGTGGAAAAACGCTTTTAAGATATATGAATCTGAAATATACATGCGGTCATGCATGGATAGCAATTTTTTTAGCTCTTTTTTTAAAATAAAATGTTTTGATACTCATCTATATGGAAAAGCGTGGAGAATGCTTTCAGCAAGCCATGGCCACTAATCATATTTGATGCCTAATAATACTTCATTATTGAAAACAGTACTTTTTCTGAAAAAGCAAAGGCAATAATGTTTGGTGCTCCGACCGGGATTCGAACCCGGGTCTTCGGCTCGAAAGGCCGAAATACTTAACCGGACTATACTATCGGAGCCTAAACCAGAGCATCAACCACATAAAACATACATACGTTTTAACTTTTCTCCACCTAGAATGATATCTTCGCCGAAGAAGGAGTTCCACCTATAACTTTCGCGGCAGCAACGCTCACCTTATCAACGTACCTTTCATCTGTGTAAACTCGGAGGATGTTAATGAATCCCCTGAGAACATCGAATACCGAGGATATGTCGCTTAGCCGTAAAGGAATCTTTTCTCCAGTTCGGGTCTTCTGGAAAACAGGGATTTCCATCGGCTCAAGCAAATCAGAGTGATGGTAGGGCACCGAAGGCACTGTCGGCACATCGATCACAATGGCTTGGGGTTCAACTCCTGCCTCTGACGCGATTTTGTTTCTCATCTGCTCTCGAACCTCGTCGACGCTGAAGATGCTGGGCACCATCTTTTCTCGCACATGGAAGGTTCTGTCATAGGCGCATTTGAGGAGCCTACGCCTCTCCAACTTCTCTATAATTCCTCTAGACTTTTTGCATTGTTTCAGCATGGTCCAAACGGTGTAGTCATTTAAGGCTAGGTAATCTTCGGGAGAATCAAAGTCTACCAAGCCCAGTTCATCCTTTGCTTTTTCCATGGCTGTGGCAAGCATTATCTGAGCGGCTCTTCCAACTCTGTGGAAGTAGATGCTTCTGAAGGATTCTAACCTCGCCAGCACAAAAGATTCAAGGGCTGAGAGGGCTCCCACGTCAACAGCAAGATTTTCGCCAAGAACATCCAGCATGTGAATGAGACGAAAGATATCTACATACCCATATTCTGCCCCAGTGTGATAGGTATCTCTCACCACAAAATCAAGCTTATCAACATCCACAGCACTCTGAATTATTTGATCCAAGAAAGCTTTCCCTCGTCTCCGCAGTTCTCCAACAGCAAGTTTTCCTATCGCATCTGCATCATATCCCAGTCCGCTGATGATATCCCGCAACTCAGATTTTTGGATAATCCACCGGGTCATATCTTCATGGGTTTTGTTCAAAAACTTCACAAGGAGATGCTCAAAAACGTGGGAGAAGGGACCGTGACCCACATCGTGAAGAAGAGCAGCCATTCTGACGATTTGAATCTCCTCTTCCGAAAGAAGCTGAGAAAGATTCTGGTTTTCCGTTACTTTACCGGCTAGGTACATTACTCCAATCGAGTGCTCGAAGCGAGTGTGGTTTGCTCCTGAATATACAAACTCCGATCCAGCCAACTGCCTTAGCCGATGAAGTCTCTGAACCGGATAAGAGTCAATGAGCTGCTTCTCTGCTTCGGTAATGTAGACATACCCGTGAACCGGATCTTTGATTTCCCCCCAGTATCGCCGCATAGGAAAGTTTCTCCTCAGCTTTGTCAATCTTGAGCATCATTATTTAAGGTAATCGATCATCTAGTGGATAGAGGCTGAACCATACAGTGAAGAAGAAAGGAATTTTCATCTGCATCGAAGGTCTTGATGGAAGCGGAAAAACCACTCATGCCCATCGGATTGTGCGAAACCTGCAAAAGAAAGGATTCGACGCCGTATACACCACTGAACCGAGCCGAGGAGAATATGGAAAATTTATACGGGAATCTGTTCTGCAGGGGAAGAAGCGGGTGCCAAGTGTCGTGGAGGCTCTTCTCTTTGCGGTTGACCGTGTTGAGCACCTAGAGAAGATGGTGAAGCCAGCGTTGGAGGAAGGAAAAATTGTGATTTCGGATAGGTGCGTGTACTCATCCCTTGCTTATCAGGGGGCGGCGGGACTCGACCTTGAATGGATCGAAGAAATTAACAGGATGGCTCTTCCTCCGGATTTGGCATTATACATTGATGTCCCGCCGGAGGTTGTGGTAGAGAGAATAAGGCGGAAGAAGTCGGTTATGGAGAGGCTTGAGACTCAACGAAAAGTTAGAGAGGTTTACATGAAGTATGTGAAAAACGGAAAACTTGTGCCTGTTGACGGCGACAAAAGAAAAGGTGAAGTGACACAAAATATTTTGATGGTGATCCTAGATTTTCTGCAGAACCGCAACGCCTCTTGACATTTTGGTTCATTGTTGAAGTGAAGGCGTGCCTATCCGTTTCTTAGGTTTGACAGAAGAGCGGGCAGTAGCTGTAGCAAGATCAGCCATGTTATAGTAAAGATCGGGGCAGGGTCTTGTCAAGAAATATTGACTAAGACTACTCTTTGTTTAGTCAAGAAACCTTTACAAAAAACCTCTTAACTGAAACTATTAAACTATATTTAGGGGAGAATAGATGCCGTCTAAAAAGCTGTTTCTCGCAAGCACAATACTTTTTGTTTTAATCACTTTGCCTTTAATCGGTTCTGTTGGGGCGTCTTCGGAGATGTGGAGCCAAACTTACGGAGGAAAGAATGAGGATGTTGCCCGATCATTGGTTGAAACGTCTGATGGAGGATACGCCCTAGCTGGACACACAATGTCTTTTGGTGCTGGAGAAGCTGATTTGTGGTTGGCTAAAACAGATGAACATGGAGTTATCCCAGAGTTTCCATCATGGACACCCTTACTGATTATGCTACTTGCGGTCACGGCGGTAGCAATCATTTACAGGCATAGTCTTCACGCGCAATCAAGGGAAGGAATAAAATGAAGAAACTCGTGTCAACAGTTGCTATTTTTTGCTTGCTTATTCTTGCGTTAGCCATTCCAGTTGGAGCATCTTCAACAATGTGGAGCCAAACGTATGGAGGACCAGATAACGATAACGCAACGGCTGTGATTCAAACTAGTGACGGAGGATATGCACTGGCAGGTAGAACAGAGTCTTTTAGTGCTGATAACAGCGTTTTGTGTTGGTTAATAAAGGTTGATTCGTCTGGAAACATGGAGTGGAACAAGACATACGGTGGACAAGAAACAATTTCTTCGACTGCTGGTACCCTCGATATGGTTCAGACAAATGACGGCGGATACGCTCTATCATGTCACACATTTAAAACTCTTGGGGAAGAGATAGACAGCGGTTTTTGGTTAATTAAAGTTGATTCGTCCGGAAACATGGAATGGAACCAAACACACTGGGGGTTGAACCATCCATACTCGCTTATTCAGACTGCGGATGGAGGATACGCGATAGTAGGTGAAGGTTTTTGGTTTGTTAAAACGGATTCTTTGGGGAAGATGATGTGGACCAAATCATATGGAGGTAATTTGGCTCGTTCTTTGGTTCAGACTAAGGATGGAGGATACGCAATACTAGGCGAAAAATTTACTGGCTATTGGCCTATGTCTAGCACTTCTGTTTTGTGGCTAATTAAGACGGACTCGGCTGGGAATATTGAGTGGAACCAAACATATGGAGAAGAAGAAGCAACAAAATATGTTCGCCCTTTGGTTCAAACTGCTGACGGAGGATATGCACTGGCTGGTTCTACAGACGCTTTTGGTGCAGGTGGAAGTGACTTTTGGTTAATCAAAACCGATTCTTCAGGAAACATGGAATGGAATAACACCTATGGAGGAGCAGATGGCGATCGCGCACTAGATTTGGTGCAGACTAGCGATAAAGGATATGCACTAGCAGGTTTCACGCAGTCTTTTGGTGCAGGTGTTGTTGATTTTTGGGTTGTTAAGACCGACTCGTCTGGGAATATGCAATGGAATCAGACATATGGAGGACCAGATAGTGATAGTGCATGGGCTATTGTTGAGTCGACAGATGGAGGATACGCGATTGCAGGCTCCACGAGTTCTTTTGGTGCAGGCAAAGGCGATGCATGGTTGATTAAAACGGACGAGTATGGTGTAATTCCCGAGTTTCCATCATGGGCGCCCCTGCTACTCGTACTTATTGTATTTGCAGTTGCCGTAGCCATCTACAAACGAAGACTACCCAAAACAGCAATCTACTAGCAATTAAGATTGAGGTTTTTTCCAAAACAGGTAGACTTTTGATTGGTTAAGCTGCGCGAGACGCCTGAGCGCCCGAGCAAGATCAGCTATTTCAGCTTTCTTAAGCCATATCCGATAGTCTTCCATGATGAAATGTCCATGCGCCCCAGCGACTCTTCGGTTGTAAGAATAACGAGGATGCTGTGCGATTGCCAATAACCAGTACAATGAGACTCTTACTGGATTTTAAATAGATTTTCAGCCTTATTTTCTTCGTTGAAATCTGGATTAAGGAGGGATAGAAAAAATATGCCTGAAAAAATCGTTTTCGAATCAACGCAGGATGAGACGCCAAAGCCAAACAGTAAAGAGCGAACCGATGAGCCAGTTAAGGAATTCAAGGCGAAATTAAACAAATGGGGCTTTATCCATGTGCCGAAGAAAGCGGTGCCATCGTTGCCTTTCAAAATCGAGAAACCTTTAACGGCTCGAATTGAAGGCGAAACGCTCGTTATTGCAGCAGCCACGAAAAGCCAAGGTAAATAGACTAGACCAAGAACGGAGAAAACCTTAGGTTGTGAATGTAGGAGGCGACACGGATTACGATTTTTCTCGTTCTCCCCTTCTTTTTTCTTCAACTACGCTTGAGGCAAACAGCTTTTTTCCTGAAAACCAAGAAAGATGAAAATTGGTGTTCCGGCTGGGATTTCTTTGTTTATGGTGTCCTGAAATGTTAAAAAGTTGTGTAAGCTATAAGTCCAGAACGGTGCTAAGCTAATGAGTGATTCAGAGGACATGGAATTCAGGGACGCCTATAAACATTGGGCTGAGCAAATAGATTATCATCAGTATCAAATTTTTGTGGAAACAGCCAAAATTGTGGAGTTGCTGAAGCAGAAGAAGGTGTCTGCGAAAACAAAAAACGATATGATCATCGTCGTTAAGGGTTTGCAGGCAATCGTGAAGTCCGTCTCTAAGGTGCTATCAAGGTACATCGAATAAACGAGACAGCCATATTCTGTTAGCTGCTCTATCCTCTAGCTCAACAGGTTACTTGGCAGCTGATTTTCCGAGAAAAAGCGACATAAACGCTTCACCCTCTATCAAGCCAAAACTGCCCTTCTTGGCAGACTCTTCATCAAACTGTTTCACTCCATCAGCTTTAACAATTGGAGAGTAAATTGCAAAGGGCACAGGGTCTCTCGTGTGTGTGCCAATCTTGATGGGTGTCGGATGATCAGGCAAAACAGCAATAACACACTCTTCCTTCAGTCCATCCAGTAACCTTCCAAGCAGTCGCTTATCCAAGTCCTCGATTGTTTTCACCTTAAGCGCGTAATCTCGGGAATGCCCTGCCTCATCCGGCGCCTCAACGTGAACAAAAACCATGTCATGATCTTCAAGAGCTTCAAGCGCAAACTCTGCCTTGCCTTCATAGTTCGTATCATACAAGCCAGTGGCACCCGGAACTTCGACAATTTTCATTCCAGCGTAAACTCCAATTCCTTTAACCAAATCAACGGCAGAAATAACCGCTGCATCCACACCATACTTTTGTTTATATGTGGACATGATTGGTTTTCTGCCGCCGCCCCAAGGCCAAATCATATTCCCAGGTCTTTTGCCAGCTTTTCTTCTAGCAACATTGACGGGATGATGTTCCAGAACCTTCTTAGAATCAATAATCAGCCTATTAAACAAGTCAACAGTGCTTTTCTCTTCTTCAGTTTTGGCTTTTGGCAAAACCTTTGAGATTTCAGTTCCTATAGCATCGTGGGGTGGCGTACACTCAACAATTTCTTTGTGCAGATAGTTTCTTAGGATCAAGAAATGCCGGTAGCTTAAACCAGCAAAGAACTCAACTTCGCCCAGATTTTCCAAGTTCCTTTTTAGAGCTTCTATTAGTTCCGCGGATTCGCTGTTTGTTATGTGATCGGCAGAATAATCTACTAGGATTCCATCCTTTTCTGTGATGAGGTTGCATCTATACGCTACATCATTTTCGTCTAGCTTAATGTTTCTAGCAGCAGCTTCGAATGGACCTCTTCCAGTGTAAAATCTTTGGGGATCATAACCGAGAACTGAAAGGATTGCGGTGCCTGAACCCGGAGTTAACCCCTCTGGCACTGTTCTGAGGAGCCCACTGCATCCTTTAGCTGCGATCAGGTCCATGTTTGGTTTGTTTGCCGCTTGAAGAGGAGTCTTATTATCTAATTCAGGAACTGGATAATCAGCCATTCCATCTCCAACAATAAGTAAGTACTTCATTTGTTCATCCAAGCCTTCTCATGCCGCTTCATAGTTCAGTTCGGTTACAATTGTTTTGTAATGTCTTCCTGTATTTCTCTTTCGTTTTCAGGTGCTAATTTCTCTTTCTATGGCGAGCAAACGAATTTTTACAAAAGGGATGAACATACAAAATATAGTCAGGAAATTATTAGTTAGAATCCATAAATGTTTTACCAGTTGTTGCTTCCGTACTGACCATGGATCCTAATGAATTCCTTTTCATAATTCTGCCTCTAGCCGCTCTGGTGGCTATTCTTATAGTTGTGGTGTTTTACTTGGCAATAAAAGAGGACAATGTGCGGCACAAAGAGGTGGAAACACTGAACGAGTTAATGCGCACGGGAGCAGTCGACAAGGAAAACTTCTCCGAGGCGCTTCAAGGCTTGGTTCGTGATAAAATAATTGATGAAGACTCCTGTGAACGGTTAAGAAAACTGCTTGAAGACTCCTTCAATGAACCCGATGAAACATGTTCCCAACCAGAGCCCGCATAACAG
>Ga0307429_1001464_pt1 | contig 11116 bp, 11 predicted proteins | sample SalMarWE160230MG_FD_202151 | JGI IMG/M metagenome (GOLD analysis project Ga0307429, IMG submission 202151) | Salt marsh sediment microbial communities from the Plum Island Ecosystem LTER, Massachusetts, United States - WE1603-230 | ecosystem: Environmental > Aquatic > Marine > Intertidal zone >...
GTCTTGTCCCAGATAAGTCTCCACCACGGTGCGGGCGATGTCGTAGGTGGTGCGCGATTTGACGGCGAGGCCGAAGGCGGGCAACAGCGCGCGCAGCTGGGCGAGCTCTCCGTCGTCGAAACCGCCCGGCCGCGCGGTGGCGCAGGAGAAGAAGACCCCGCTCCGTATCTCGTCGCTGTCCTTGATCTTGCCGAACTGGACGAGCTCGGCGGCGTACTCGGTCATCCCTTCGGCGCGCAGATCCTCCAGGATCGGGAACTCCAGCGGCGCGTTGCGGTCGAGCCGCCGCCGCATGGTCGGCGTGTTGGTCGAGCGCATGTAGTGGATCGGGCTCTTCTGGAAACCGTCGCTCCGCATTTCGCCACGCCCGCGCATCACGATCTCGACCCCGGCGCTGTCCGTGGCGCCGTCCGTCCGGTCCTTGGCGCGCCAGACATGGGTCTGCGCGCCGTAGCGTGGATGCAGCGTCCCCATGCCCATGGTCGCGCGTTCGATCGGGAGCCCGGCATCGCGAAGGCGATTGCAGAAGCCGCCGAACTGATCATCCAGACTAAGGCCGCGCAGGCCGCGCTCGATCAGCCAATCCCGACAGCCGTCGAGGTCGAGCGCCGTCGGCGCGTTCTCGTTGTCCGGCATATCCATGACCGCCATCTCCGATGGGCCAGGTGCAACAGGGCCGAGAGGGTCGTCCTACAGTGTTGAAGATGGGATCGCGCGCCGGTCGCTGCCACCGCGCGCCCTCGATCTCAGTTGGCGGGGATCAGTCGCCGCCCTCGCCGCCGAGCGGCCCGTAGAACATCACCCAGATCGCCAAATCGCTGGTGAAGTCCTCGAAGCGGTGCGTCATGCCCGCCGGCACGAAAAGCGCATCGGCCGGCCCGAAGCTCTGGCGCTCGTCGCCGATCATCGCGGTGCCGCGGCCGCGCGCGACGACATAGACCTCGTCGCGGTCGTGCGGGCTCTGCGGGTCCTCGCCGCGCGGCGCATAGAGCTTGATCTCGAGGCTGCCGCGCTGGAAGGCCTGAACCGAGCGGATGCCGCCGTCGGGCACCTGCGGCAGCCACTGATCGACCGTGCCCTGCCAGCCGCGCTCCGCCTCGCGCGGCCCGCCATCGTCCGGACCTTCGCCGCCGTCGGGTCCGTAGAACATGACCCAGGTCGCGAAATGCCCGGTGAAGTCCGTAAAGCGATGCGTCATGCCCGCGGGCGCGAAGAGCGCGTCGCCGGCGGAAAATTTCACCCGCTCCTCGCCCATCGCGAACTGACCCGAGCCGGCGGCGACGATGTAGATCTCGTCGCGCGGATGCGGCTGCTGCTTGTCTTCCCCCTTGGGCGCGTAGAGCTCGACCTCGAGCTGGCCCCGCGCGAAGGCCGTTACGAAGCGCATCCGCCCGTCTGCCGGCAGCTTCGCCAGCCAGTCTTCCACCGTCCCGCGCCATCCCTGCATGCCGCCCGTTCCTTAACAGAATCGCCGATTCCATAAACCATACCTGCGCCGATCCGGCCGCGCCAGCGCGCCGAAATTAACCACCATCGGGACCGCCGGACCAAACCGCGCTCCGAGGCCGCGCCGGCGCCCGTCGGCGGGGGGTAGGGAAATGCTTGAGAAGAAACAAATAAACCAAGTATCTAAATCATTAATAAAAATTAACTAAAATTAAAAACAAATTAATTTGACATTTGACTCGTTGTTACCAAATATTAGGAAAGTCTTTACATGTTATTAACCTTACTCATTGATTAATTTTTACTTGAAAGGAGCATTCCATGACCAACCGCATTCGAAAGGTGTTTGCACCTCGATCGCGCGTCTGGCTGGACGCCAATCATTGTTGGCGGGATGAACGGGGCCGCTTCTGTCAAGCACCCACGGGGATCGATTACGCAGGGCTCGCGCGTCTGGGCGTATTGTTCGTGGCGCTGGGCACCATGTTTTTTGCCATGCATCTCTGGTCGTCACGCGGGCCGGCAAAGGCCAGCGTCATCCGGCCGCATGCCAACCTCACCATTCACGAGCGTTACGGGCTGACCGCGGCCGCCTTCAAGACGGTGAAGGTCAAGCCGGTGAAGTTCACCCGCAAGGTGAAGCCGGCGCGCGAGCGCTGGTGCCTCATCCAGCTCGCCTATCACGAGGCGCGCAGCGAATCGGATGACAGCATCGTCAAGCGGATCTGGACGGCGGTCTGGCGTTCGCGCCGCGACGACTTCAAGGCCAGCACGATCTGCGAGGCCGTGTTTCAGTACGGCGCCTTCTCGGCCTTCCTGAAGGGAATTCCGGCGATGCGCGACAAGGCCGCGCTGGCGCGGGTCACCCGGATCGTCGACGAGCAGATGCCGGCGATCCTGCCGGACAGCTATGGCGGCCGCAAATGCATGGAACGCGACCTCTATACCGACCGCTGCGTCTTCACGCTCGCGGACACGGTGCCGGTGCAGCCGGTGATGACGCACCACGCCGAGGCCGACTGCCGCTATCTGGGCGTGAAGGGCTACAACTACGTGCGCCGCAACGGCCGCTGCGAGCCGCGCTGGGCCAGCAAGATGGTCGAGGTCGCGAGCGTCCGGTGTCAGATGATCAAGAACCGCTCCTGCCGCACCGTTTTCTGGGTGAAGGATAGCGACGGGTAAAGACTGGCTTACGCTCAAGAGAGGGGCAAAAAGGGACCGGGGCCTACACGAACGTCCCTGACAGACCTCGACAACGTCAAACGAGGCACCTCGTCACAGCTCTGAAACCTGCTCTCCGGGGCCGTCCATCGGACGGCCCCTTTTTTTGCGCCTCGCGTCCTCCCTTCACCAGGGCTCGGCGTATGGCCTGAGCTCGACGTTGAACGACCAGGCGGTCTTGGGCTGGTGCGCGGTCTGATAGACGACCTCGGCGATGTCGGCCGGCTTGCAGAAGCGCTCCTCGGGCGTGTCGGGGAACTGGCGGCGGGTCCAGCGGATATCGATGATCGCGTCGATCACCACATAGGCAACGTGGATGCCCTTGGGCCCGAGCTCGCGCGCCATCGCCTCGGCGAGGATGCGCTGGGCCGCCTTGGTCGGCGCGAAGCCGGAGAAGTTGGACTTGCCGCGCCAGGCCGAAGTGTTGCCGGTGACGATGATCGCCCCCGAGCCGCGCTCGATCATTGCGGGGGAGACGGCGCGGGCGAGATGCAGCAGGCTCATCGTGTTGACCCGGAAATTCGCCTCCATGTCGGCCGGGTCGATCTCCAAGAAGCTCCCCCAGACGCCCCGCGCGGCGTTGTGGATCACGACGTCGGGCTCGCCCAGCTCGGCCCGGCAGCGCGCCAGCATGGCGGCGACGGCAGCCGGATCGGTGATATCGCAGGGCAGCGCCAAACTGCCCGGCAGCTTAGCCTCGTACTCCTTCAGGCGCGGCTCCGAGCGTGCGACCAGCCCGATCCGGTAATCCGCCTCGGCGAAGCGCTCCGCCACCGCGCCGCCAGTGCCGCGCCCGACCCCCGCCACCAACGCCACTTTCTCAGCCATCGTCGCCTCCCATTGCCCGCCGACGCCGCCCACACTAGGCGAAACCGCCCTCATGGAAACGCACAATTGGCCGCCGCCGGGCGCCCGCGGCTCTGCGGCCCAGGTGACGCCGGTCACTGCGTGGACCGGCCCCGGAGACTAGCCTCCGCTCCAACCAATGAGGCAAGCCGCCTCGCTCCAACACCCTGAGGCAGATATGAAAGTGCTCTCCACCAGTCTGGTCGCCGCCGCGATACTTGCGGCTGCCGCCTCGTCCCCGGCCCTGGCCAACGGCGTACAATCGACCGTGCAGCTGGGATCGTATTCCTGCGCCCCGAACGCCATCCGCTGCGTGCGGCCGGGCAGGCCCATCCACCCGCGCTGCTATGTCGTGTCGGTGCCCGACGGCAACGGCGGCGTTCGCAAGCAGCGCGTCTGCAGGCGATACGAATAAGACCGAGTGCCGACCGTGATCCGGCGGCGGAGCGCATGCGCTCCGCCGCCACCGGTTGCGGGCCCGGCACCCGGACTTCAAAAAACCGCAACCTGAAACACGGACCACGCTTCTCCATTGCGTCCCGGCGGCGATCCGGGCACGCTGCACGCCTTCAAGAACGATGGCCTGATCGAACGGGTCTATCGCTTCCTAGGGAGGAGAACCGTGAGAAAACTCATTCTGACCGGCATGGGCGCGGCGTTCGGCGTGGCCGCGCTCGTCGGCACCCAGGTATCCGCCGCCGAGGTCAAGCTGAAGGCGGCCAGCTTCCTGCCCGCGCGGGCGACCGTGGCCAAGCCGTTCCACCGCTGGGTGGGCGAGGTCAACAAGCGCTGCGCCGGCAAGGTGAAGATTTCCGTGGTCGGCCCCGCCGCCATCGGCTCGCTGCAGCAGTGGAGCGCGCTGAAGTCGGGCGTGGTCGACATGCACTACGGCCCCGCCAACTACTACAAGGGCACCATGCCCGAGGGCGCCGTCATGGATCTCGCCAGCACCACGCAGCCCGAGCAGCGCAAGAACGGCGCCTGGGCGATGCTGAACGAGCTCTACATGAAGAAGATGAACGCCTACTACCTGACGCATCTGACGGCGGGCGTGCACTTCTACGTCTTCACCTCCAAGCCGGCCAAGAACGGCCGCTTCGACGGCATGCGGCTGCGCTCGGTGCCGATCTACGACGCCTTCTTCCGCGGCCTCGGCGCCAAGCCCGTGCGTATGGCCCCGCCGGCGGTCTACACCGCGCTCGAGCGCGGCGCGGTCGACGGTTACGGCTGGCCCAACTGGGGCGTCGCCGACTTCGGCTGGCAGAAATACACCAAGTACCAGTACGGCCCCGGCTTCTTCAGCGCCGCCGTCAAGATCCTGGTCAATCTCGACAAGTGGAAAGGCATGGCGCCCGACCAGCGCAAGTGCCTGCAGGACATGGCGTACTGGGTCGAGAGCGTCTGGCCGAAATGGCGCGCGGCGATCAACAAGCAGCAGAACGCCATCCTGCGCAAAGCCGGCGTCAAATACGTCGACATGGGCAAGGGCTTCAAGGAGAAGGCCGAAGCCGCCTATTGGGGCGATCTGGAGAAGCTGAGCCCGGATTTCGTGAAGAAGATCCGGCCGCTCCTCACGCAATAGCGTGCCTGCGAGCATGCCCGGCGCGGACGGGGCGTTCGGCGCCCCGTCCGGCGCTTCCCGCGGCGGCTGGCGCTGGTTCGACCGCCTGATCGACGCGCTGGCCATCATCGCGGGCCTGCTCCTGTGCATGCTCACCGTGCTGATCACGGTCGACGTCGTCTGCCGCTGGGCGAAATGGTTCACCATTGCCTGGACCCTCGACGTCGCCGAATACACGCTCTATGTCGTCACCTTCTTCGGCGCGCCATGGGTGCTGCGCGAGCGCGGCCACATCGCCATCGACCTCTTCGTCGAGCGCCTCAAGCCCCCGCTCCGCCGCCGCGCCGCCATCGCTGCCGACGTGATGGGCGCCGTCGTCTGCGCGGTGCTGCTCTACTACTCGGCGCGGGTCTGGTGGGGCGCCTATTCAAGCAACACGATGGTCTACGAGACCTTCGTGCTGGCCGAGTGGTGGATCATGAGCGTGGCGCCGCCGACCTTCGCGATCCTGCTCGTGCTCTTCATCCGCTTCCTCGTGAACCGGCCGCCGCCGTTTAGGGGATTTGAGCGGCCGCACGAAACCAAGAGCCCCGGGCCGTAAGGCAATGGAGTGGTACTACACGCTGGCGCTCCTGATCGGCGCGCTGATCTTCTTCATGATGCTCGGCCTGCCGGTCGTCTTCGCCTTCTTCACCGTCAACATTATCGGCGCCTTCGTCTTCATGGGCGGCGACAAGGGTGTCGTCCAGCTCGTCCGCAACGCCGTCGATTCGGTGCAGGCCTTCGCGCTGCTGCCGATCCCGCTCTTCATCTTCATGGGCGAGATCATGTTCCACACCGGCGTGGCGGCGCGGGCGATCGACGCCATCGACAAGCTGATCGCAAAGGTGCCGGGGCGGCTGTCGCTGGTCGCCATCGTCGGCGGCACGATCTTCTCCTCGCTCTCCGGCTCGACCATCGCCAACACGGCGATGCTCGGCTCGACCCTGCTGCCGGAGATGTACAAGCGCGGCTACAAGTCCGAGATCTCGATCGGGCCGATCGTGGCCGTCGGCGGCATCGCCATGCTGATCCCGCCCTCCGCACTCGCGGTCCTCCTCGGCAGCATCGCCAAGATCCCGATCGGCGATCTCCTGATCGCCTCGATCGTGCCGGCGCTGATCCTGGCGGCGAGCTTCTTCGCCTATGTGATCATCCGCTGCTGGCGCAATCCCGAGATCGCGCCGCCCTACGACGTGGCGGGGCTCAGCCGCTGGAACCGCATCTGGCCGACCCTGGTCTTCGTCCTGCCGCTCAGCCTGATCTTCTTCGTGGTCGTGGGCAGCATCGTCACCGGCGTCGCCACGCCGACCGAATCGGCGGCGCTCGGCGCCCTGTGCTGCCTGTTCCTCGCGGCCTGCTATATGCGGCTCACCTTGAAGAACCTCTTCATCGCGATCCGCGAGACGCTTCGCTTCAGCGTGATGACGCTCTTCATCATCTGCGGCTCGATCACCTTCAGCCAGATCCTCGCCTTCTCCGAGGCCTCCTCCGGGCTCTCCTCGACCATCCTCGACACCGGCTTCGCGCCGATGGTGGTCGTCATCGGCATGCTGATGATCCTCATGTTTCTCGGCTGCTTCATGGATCAGGTCAGCATGATGATGATCACCATGCCGATCTTCATGCCGGTGATCGAGAAAATGGAGTTCGCCTTCGCGGTCGGCCAGCAGCAGCTCGTCTGGTTCGGCGTGCTGGCGCTGCTGGTGCTGGAGATCAGTCTGGCGACGCCGCCCTTCGGCCTCCTGCTCTTCGTCGCCAAGGGGGCAGCACCCCCCGACACGACCATGCGCGAGGTCATCGTCTCGGTGCTGCCCTTCATCCTGCTGGCGATGCTGCTGGTTGTCCTCCTCCTTCTGGTGCCACAGATTGCGCTGCTCTTCGCGTGACCCAAGGCGGCGGGCCCACCGCGATCCCGCTGGCTTTTCCCGCGCGTCGGACTAAAGTCGCGGCCCATGCCCGAGCTGCCCGAAGTCGAGACGGTCGCGCGCGGCCTCGCTGCCGCGGTGGAAGGCCGGCGCATCCTGCACGCCGAAGCGCGGCGGCCGGATCTTCGCTTTCCGCTGCCCGCCGATCTTTCGGCGCGGCTCGACGGGCGGCGGGTGACGCGTATCGGCCGGCGCGCAAAATACATGCTGCTTCATCTCGATGACGGCGCGGTGATGATCCTGCATCTCGGCATGTCGGGGCGTTTGCTGATCATGAACGGAACCAGCGGCGAGACGCCGCTCGGCGTCCACGACCACGTCATCTTCGAATTCGAGGGCGGCACCCAGGTCCGCTTCAACGACGTGCGCCGCTTCGGCATGCTCGATCTGGTGGCGGCCGACGCGCTCGACGCGCACCGCCTTTTGCGCGATCTGGGCCCCGAGCCGCTCGGCAACGACTTCAACGGCCCGGCGCTCGCCGCCGCGCTCAAGGGCCGACGGACGCCGATCAAGGCGGCGCTGCTCGACCAGCGCACCGTGGCGGGGCTCGGCAACATATATGTCTGCGAGGCGCTCTTTCGGGCCGGGATCTCGCCCAAGCGCAGCGCCGCCACGGTGCAGGGCGGCCGCGCGGAAGCCCTTGCAACGGCTGTCAAATCCGTGCTCACCGAGGCGATTGCCAGCGGCGGCTCGAGCCTGCGCGACTACGTCCAGCCGTCGGGCGAGCTCGGCTATTTCCAGCATATGTGGGCGGTCTACGGCCGCGAGGGCGAGCCGTGCCCGGGCTGCGACTGCGACGTCGCCGCGACCGGCGGCATCGCCCGCCTGGTCCAGTCCGGCCGCTCCACATTTTACTGTTCGCGCCGCCAGCGCTAAGGTAAAAGCCCCGGCGCGGCACGATAAAGCTCGCATCGAGCGTCAGCCGCATAAAACACCTCCACCATATCGCACCGAACACGGCAGCCGATCGGCAAGGGGAACAATCGCCATGGCTTACAACACCATTCTCGTCGACACCCAGGGTCCGGTCGGCATCGTCACGCTCAACCGGCCCAAGGCGATGAACGCGTTGAACGGGGAGATCGTGGGCGAGATCGGCGCCGCGCTCGACGCCTTCGAGGCGGATGACGGGATCGGCTGCATCGTGCTCACGGGCAGCGAGAAGGCCTTCGCTGCTGGCGCCGACATCAAGGAGATGTCGGACAAGTCCTACATGGACGTCTATCTCGCCAACTTCATCACCGATGGCTGGGAGCGCGTCACCACCTGCCGCAAGCCGATCATCGCGGCCGTGGCGGGCTATGCGCTCGGCGGCGGCTGCGAGGTCGCGATGATGTGCGACTTCATCATCGCCGCCGACACGGCGCGCTTCGGCCAGCCCGAGATCACCCTCGGCATTATCCCCGGCGCCGGCGGCACCCAGCGCCTGACGCGCTTCGTCGGCAAGTCGAAGGCGATGGAGATGGTGCTGACCGGGCGCATGATGGGGGCCGAAGAGGCCGAGCGCGCGGGCCTCGTGAGCCGCGTGGTGCCGGCGGTCGATCTCCTGGAGGAGGCCGTGAAGACCGCGAAGTCGATCGCCGATCTCTCGCGCCCCGCCGTCATGGTGGCCAAGGAATCGGTCAACCGCGCCTACGAATCGAGCCTTAGCGAAGGCGTGCTCTTCGAGCGCCGCAGCTTCCACGCGCTCTTCGCCACCGAAGACCAGAAGGAAGGCATGGCCGCCTTCGCCGAGAAGCGCCAGCCGAAGTGGCGGAACCGCTAGGGCGCGGCCATCGGCTCAAGTATTCCCCGCTTTTCTCTTGCCACCGCTCTGTGAGTTCCGTGCAGAACCGCCGCAAGTACCGCAACCGCAAGGGAATTGCCGCCGCGCCGGGCGCTTCGATCTGTGGACAACTCGTGATCGCGCATTTCGCTTAACCCTCTGTAATTCATGGGTTTTCGATGCTATGGTGTGCGCCCGAACCGAGACCAATCATGAAGGACGCGCCGATGGCCCAGGCCGCGCACGACCTCTTTCCCGATAGCAAGGCGGCGCAGGAGGAACGCATGCAGACGGGCATCCTGCCCTCGCAGCAGATCCGTGCGCTGGTGCGCAAGCACGCGATCAGCGCTACGGAGGACGTTCTCGAAGACCAGATCCAGCCGGCGAGCTTGGATCTGCGGCTGGGCGCCACGGCGCACCGCATCCGCGCGAGCTTCCTGCCGAGCGCCGAGCATCCGGTCACCGCGAAGATCGCCGAGTTCGCCACACACGAGTTCAGCCTCGCCGACGGCGCCGTACTCGAGCGCGGTTGCGTCTATCTGGTCAAGCTGCAGGAACACCTGAAGCTCACCCGCGAGATCTCCGGCGTCGCCAATCCGAAGAGCTCGATCGGCCGGCTCGACGTCTTCACCCGCGTCATCACCGAGGACGGCCGCGAATTCGATCAGGTCCCGGCGGGCTATGACGGCCCGCTCTACGCCGAGATCTCGCCGCTCACATTCTCGATCATCGTGCGAACGGGATCGCGGCTCAACCAGCTCCGCCTGGTCCGCGGCAACCCCGTGATGCCTGGCACCCAGACGGCCAAGCTGCTGGGCGAGCTCGGCCAGGACGATCCCTACCGCGGCGGCTCGGCGGTCAGCGTCGATCTGCGCGGCGACATAGGTGCGGGTGGTAAGGGCGGGAAACGCCGCCCCATCGGCTTTCGCGCCCGCAAGCACACCCCGCCCATCGCGGTCGATGCGCGCGGACAATACGAGCCGCTCGATTTCTGGGAGCCGCTCTATCCCATCGACTCCGGCGGGCTCATCCTGGTGCCCGACGATTTCTACATCCTGGTTTCCCGCGAGCCGTTCCGGGTGCCGCCGGGGCACGCCGCCGAGATGGTGGCCTACGACACGCTGGTCGGCGAGTTCCGGGTGCATTACGCCGGCTTCTTCGATCCCGGCTTCGGCCACGAGGATGCGGGGGGTGAGGGCACGCGCGCGGTTCTCGAGGTGCGCAGCCACGAGGTTCCCTTCGTCGTCGAGGACGGCCAGACCGTCGGGCGGCTCCTCTATGAGCGGCTCTCGGCCGAGCCCGACAAGCTCTACGGCCCCTCGATCGGCTCCTCCTACCAGCACCAGGGCCTGACGCTCGGCAAGCAGTTCAAGCCGTTCAAAGGCTAGGGTTTCTGCGGAGAAGTGGTGCGCAGCTGCGATCCTTCGAGACGGGCCTGCGGCCCTCCTCAGGATGAAGTTGATGATTGGCGCTATACCCAGAGCGTCATCCTGAGGTGCGAGCGCCAGCGAGCCTCGAAGGATGGGCAGCAGTAACCAGCCCTCGCATTACGCGGCGGCATTGGCCGTCACCGCCCTTGACCGGCGGGGCGGGGGGCTTATATAAGCCCGGTTCCGCTAGCACCCATTCGATGGACGAACCGACCCGATGGCGCATCATAAATCGGCCAAGAAACGCATTCGCCGCAACGCCCGCCGCACCGAGATCAACGGCGCGCGGCGCAGCCGCATCCGCACCTTCATCAACAAGGTCGAGGCCGCCATCGCCGGCGGCAAGAAGGATGACGCCGCCGCCGCGCTGAAAGCGGCGCAGCCGGAGATCCAGCGCGGCGTGACGAAGGGCGTCCTTCACAAGAACACCGCCGGCCGCAGGATCTCGCGCCTCAACGCGCGCATCAAGGCGATGAGCTGAACCAGCTCTCTTCTTGAAAGATGATTTTGGGCGCCTCGGATATCCGCGGCGCCCTTTTTGATGGGTGTCTCACCTGTCTCAGATGAGGTGTCTCAACTGTCCCATTGAGACGTCTCACCTGTCCCGACTGTCTCAGGTGTCTCACCGCCTCTGGCCAACACACTCAGTGTCACCCCGACCGGATCCCGGATCAGGTCCGGGACAAAAAGCCGGGGTCCATCCGAGTTCATATGATGGGCCATCCGAGTTCGCGTCGTGCGGCGGTAGGGATCCCGGATCAAGTCCGGGGTGACACAAGGATGAGCGGCGGCAGCTAGACGATCTCCAGCACCTGCTCGGGCGGGCGGCCGAGACGGGCCTTGCCGCCGGAGAGCACGATCGGCCGCTCGATCAGGATCA
>Ga0307429_1001465_pt1 | contig 11107 bp, 6 predicted proteins | sample SalMarWE160230MG_FD_202151 | JGI IMG/M metagenome (GOLD analysis project Ga0307429, IMG submission 202151) | Salt marsh sediment microbial communities from the Plum Island Ecosystem LTER, Massachusetts, United States - WE1603-230 | ecosystem: Environmental > Aquatic > Marine > Intertidal zone >...
TGCAAACTTGGCGCAAGTAGGCATATTCCACTTATGGACAAGACCATAACTGTATGCTGCCCCAAACAGGTCACCTGCACCTACCGAGTCATATGCATTCACTGAATACGCAGGGATTTTTAATATTGCCTCCTTCGACATCACCACACATCCCTCAGTACCCTGTTTCAGCACTACATGCTCCACGCCCATATCTAATAGTACTTTACCTGCAACATTTGAAAGTACATTGCCTGTAAGTTGACGAGCTTCTTTTTGTGCAGCAAAAAACGTATGGGTAAGCGACAGGACTTCACTCAGCCGAGCCATCTTTATAGGGTTAAAGGATATTGGAAGAAATTGTCCATCTAACACTACAGGAATACCCATTTTTTCTGCTTTTCTCAAAAAGGAGAAAGTCTCTTCTTTCCATAATTCAGGATAAAGCAGATAACCAGCCAGATATACAATATCCGCATAATCAAGTCTAATTTCTGGGGGTAATATCATAGGAAGCATTGGTGAACACCCGATGAATTTTTTTTCGGATGAATCACAAACGATTATACTTCGAGTTGTATTCATTCCTTGGATTTTTTTAACAAAGTTGCAGTCCACTCCGTACTTTGAGATTTGTTGGACTAGGTGCCTTCCCGTAACGTCATCACCGACAGTCGACCACAACTCCACACGGAATCCTAGATGAGCCAAGGAAGTTGATACATAGGATGCCGACCCTCCCAGAGTGATTGTGATGTCCTCAGACCAGATATTTTCCCCAAGAACAGGCACGCTTTTAGGATCATGAAGGATAATATCTTCACATACTTCCCCCACTACTAGAACTCTAGGCATAATTTATCCTCTTCCTTGGATTATTGATTTAGGTTAACATAAGGTACAATATTTCTCTTTTGTTAGAATCTTATCGTTCGTTTTCGATTGAATTGTATCATATATGTTCTTATTTGTCAATACAGAAGAATTACTGCAAAAAAATTAAAATCCTTCTTATAAAACAGGAGAGAAAAATCTATGGATACTAATGATATAAATGTGGGATTATTTTCGAGGCAAACTAATCGTCTTTTAATTCTTTTTCTATAATTAGAAGTTAATAAATTACCGATTTTAGGAAATTAAGACATTAAAAAGGCACTCTACATGTGTTTAAAAAAGAGGGGGGATAATCTTCTTTTGTCCTCCTACATTCAGTGCAAGACAAAAATAAAGCCTATCCTCATTTTTTGAAATCCTTGTAAATAAGGGCTTTTAAAGAGAGATAAACAGGAACAGTGAACCGTCCCCGGTTCCTTTTATGGAAAATTATTTCTAAAGGAATTCCAAATAAACTAAATTCAAGTTGTACAAATTGATGAAAACTTTCTCCAAAAATGATAGAATCAAAATTTATAATATCACTCCAAAAATATTATATTGCCGAAGCGTACTCGCGAAGGCAATTTAAGAGAGGGCGGTACTCCACCCGAACCGGCTACGCACTGTTAGATGAAGTGCGCACACTTCTTTTAATAAACAAATAAGTAACGATGGTACATATTCCAATTAGTAATATTATTGACCTCATCTCCGGGTAAACAATTTCTGAAACTTCCTTAGATTGAATCAAAACATCATAACACCCACCAACACCCCAGAAAAAAGGATATATTAATAATGCACTATTACCAACTCTAAAAACTGTTGCATATAATATTCCGACAAATAATAGTTTACCAAATTCAGGTTGAAATCCAGCATGATGAAAAGAATAAAACATTGCAGCTAGTAATATAGCAGGAATAATTCCAAAAGAACGCTCTATTGCGGTTCTTATAAATGAGTAAAATACTATTGTTTCAAAAATACCAGCAAGCATTAGATATATGATTTTCCATATTATATCGTTAGTAAAAGTAAAATCTGAAGGAAGAGGAGATTCTTGCAAGAACATTAAAAGTAGAAGGATACTCAACATTAAATTAATCGCCAAAAATATATACCATTTACTTAAATGAAGGCCGTACTCTTTGTATTTTTTTTCTTTATTAATGATAAATAGAGGAATTCCAATTCCAAATAGTAATATCATAACAATATCTCTTATAATTATTGAAACAAAGTTATTTCCTCTTACATAAATCATAGAAATAGATAGTAGTACTATCACTATTCCTATTGCAAAAGCAATAATAGAAATTTTCTGCGGTTTTCATTTGAATAAATTCCCTAATAATGATTTTCCTTTCATCTAATTACCTTTGTTCTTTCCTAAGGCCTTAACCATCTGGTTAAGAAACTCCTCAGATCTCATAGGTTGTCACGGTAGGACAGCCAGTCACCTGACTGCCCCCGCACAGATCCCAGCGTGCGGAACTACCGCACTGGAAAAATCTGGGGTCGCATCTTTATCCTTGACAGCTTTCTTCGATTCTTCTCGCTAAATCCCTTAATTCGCTGTCATTCAAACACTTCTTCCTTAACCTGCTTCTTCCCACACTCACTGTACTATAATCCAAAGCCATAAGTTCTCCAATTTCCCGATTATTTAAACCGCTATGTAGAGAATAACCTAATAGGTGTTCAAGGATTCTTTTAAAGTTTTTATGAAAAAATCCCGATCATGGTCGTTTTCAAATATATTTCTTCTTTCATTTCCACGTGAAGTAATATGATATAAGGCATTTTTATATTTAATTCTTAACGCTCTTGTCATAAGTAAAGCCTAACTTAAAAAGGGGCAAGTGTCAAGGATAAAGATGCGACCCCATTTCTTCTACTGAATTAAATTTGATACGCAATGTTTTAATCTCCGATGGCTTTAAATAAAGTTTTAATTCCTTTTGGTCAATTTCAATAGTTGACGGAATCTCAGCTTCTTCAATTAAATTAACTTCTTGCACCTGTTTAACAGGAAACGGCGTGTATATCTTTACTTCTCCTCGTTGATTATATGCATCGTAGATTCTAACTATTATGCTTTCATCTAAGCTCTCAGGTTCTTTTATTGTTTCAATGATCACATTTGGGTCGGAAACTTTAAACCATGAGTAAGAGTCTCCCGGTAATATCCCCCTTTGTTTTGAACTAACAATAGCATCTAAAGGTACATTAAACTCATATCCAGCTTGCATTACTCTTCCGTCTGTCCAATTACCGTTATGTGGATAAATCGCATATTTCAAGGTATGTTCACCTAAATCACTTTCCGGATCAGGAAAAATAGGAGCTTTTAACAGGCTTAGGCGCATTAAATTACCGCATATGTCATAACCGTACTTGCAGTCATTAAGTAATGCCATACCAAAATTATTTTCAGATAAATCAGCCCATTTATGTGCATACACTTCAAATTTAGCCTTATCCCAACTAGTTGAAGCATGAGTAGGACGCTTTATACTTCCAAATGGAATATCAAATGTGGCACTATGAGCTCGTATTGTCACTGGAAAACCAACTTTCAACAATTTCTCACATTCACGCCACTCAATATGGGTGATAAAATTGATACGATGTAGATCATGATAAAACACTATTTTTTGGTCTACAATTGAATTTGATACTTTCTTTTTAATACAAATTATTGTTCTCACATAATTATTTTCTATTATATCTATTTTTTTTAACTCTACAGTATTAAACTCTTTTTCTTTGTATGAAGGAATGATGTCCCATGCAGAATATCTCCCTGGCTTATCTTCAAATATCTGTAATTTATTCGCTTGCCCACCTTCAACAAGCTCACGATTATATACTTTATCATATATTGAAATAAAATCCCCATTATCGTCAAGTTCTACTTCAAACTGTTCAGTATCAATTATATTATTTATAATATTTGCTCGCACTGGTAGCTGCTGTTGCTTTCCTTCTACAATATTAAGAACTTTGTAACCCATTGAAGGGACGTCAAACACTATGCAATTTACTCTTAATACTCGGCCATGAAGTTTTTCTACTATATACGGTATTTCCTTTCCACTTCCGGCTTCAACAATTCTGAAGCTATCATCACCCCTTTTAAGATTAAATTGAACCTCATCTGTTCTGTTCCATGATAAACTGTTATAAATTATTATGCTAATCCCGTCATTTTCTAAATTAATCATTCTTGATATATATTTCAAACTTTCAGTTTTAACCTCTTCTCCGATCCTGAAAGCTTCGTCATATAAATCCATTGTATCTTTAAATGCCTGATTTATATGAGTCCCTGGCAATGTGTCATGGAACTGGTTTACCAACACTCTTTCCCATCCATGATCAACTTTTAGTTTTTTTGAAGACCCTCCATATACTTTTGCAATGACTGAGTAAATCTCAGCATTTCTTTGGAGAAATTCACACTTCCTGTTAGCTTTTTTAATTTGTCCTTTTGTCGTATACGTACCCCGGTGAGCCTCAAGATACAACTCATCCTGCCAGATAGGTAAATTAGCAGATTTCTTATCCAAGCGATTAAAAAAGTTTATAATGGTATCAAATTCCATTTTAGGCATACCGGGAAAATTCCTAATACGATACATTTTAGCTACCATATCCCTTGTAGGTCCTCCACCTCCATCTGCTAATCCAAACTGGTACATGCTCTCCCCTGTAATATGTTTTTCCTTGTATGCATCCCAGTTTTTAATCATTTTTGCAGGCTCAACTGATGATACAAAATGGGTTGTAGGGAAATGAGCAAGTACTTTAGAACCGTCAGGACCTTCCCACCAAAAACTATTGTAGGGGAATTGGTTAGTATCATTCCAGATGGACAACTTGATAGTAGAAATGTATTTTACCCCAGACTTAACCAGTATCTGGGGCATGGTCCACATACAACCGAATACATCGGGTATCCAGCATATCTTAGGATCAACACCAAATTCGTTTTGATACAACCTTTTCCCAAATATTATTTGACGTATTAAAGATTCACCTGAGGAAAGATTACAATCCGGTTCAACGTAGAATGCCCCTACAGGTTCCCATTTCCCTTCAGCAATCTTTTCTTTCACCTTTTCATATATTTTTGGATATTTTTCTTTTAATTCCTTATATAATTTCCCTTGGCTCTGGGAAAATTTAAACTCAGGGAACTCTTCTAAAAGCCTTAGCATATTCGTAGCTGTTCTTACATTTTTTCTCAAAAACTCCTTATAAGGCCACAAATATACTAAATCTAAATGCGATTGCCCCACTAAGCATAATCTCCCGTTTTTACTAAAATTAGGATTATCAAAGATCCTCTCCTTTATAACCTTTTTAGCAACAAGTACTCCTTTAAGAAAGGAATTTCTATCTTGCTCATAAAAGTCTATCTTATTTAATGATAATTTTAAATTATCTAGTAAAAATTCTTTGTATTCTCCTGGTTCACTTTCTTTCGCAATATCAAAAATAAGCCAGCAATCATAATAAAAATCTTCAATTATTGAATTAACTTGAATTATGTTTGCCTTTTCAAATACATGATAAACTCTTATATCATCTCTAAATGAGTCATACGGAGTATTTCTTACTGATGCTTCAACAAGTAGCTTTATTTCTTGATTTTCACTAAAATTTTCATCCAGAGGTACCATATTTCTATCAAAATCCAACCCCTGGTAAGGAGAACCATTAATGCTTAATAATGATTCTCCACCGAAATTAAGATCTAAAAATAGTTTGGCATCTTTAATTTTCTTAGGAATAATTAATTTTGCCTTAAAAAAGCCAGTTACCTCATTTGCACCCCATTTTTTTCCAATATCTATGCTTTTCCAATCATCCAAATATTCATAATTATCATATGCTTTATAAATACATGGTCTATATTCCCAATCTTTTATAGACTTACACTCAACTATTAACCTTTCTTCCAGACATTCAATCTGATACTCTATCTGCTCTGCTTTAGAAAATGATGAACGTACCTTTGGTTTTAGAGTATTTAAGATTTGCAATGAATCCTTTTTCATATATTACTCCTATCTATTGTGTTAATGTTAACAAAAATTCATAAATTATTTTATAAAAAATTATCTTAAAGATAACGATAAACAGTTCCTGTGAATAATTACCACAATTGTTGCCTAGCCTTTCATTGCGCCTTCTGTCAATCCACTAATTAATGCTTTTTGCAAAAACACAAATAGTATTATTATGGGAATACATGTTAAAAAACCAGCTGCTGTAACTGGTCCCCATTTGACTCCCTGACTTGTAATAAAGACTAGAATACCTGCCGGTAATGTACGCATTGAATCATTGGAAATAAAAGTCATGGCTATTATTAGCTCCTGCCACACACTGATAAATATACATAAAGAAGCTGCTATTATCCCAGGTACAGCCTGTGGAAGAATTATTCTAAAAAGTACCATAAAAGGGGAACATCCATCAATAAGAGCGCTTTCATCAACTTCTTTAGGAATCCTGTTAAAATAACTTGTCAATAGCCATATGGCTATTGGTGTCAAAATCCCACTGTATGTCAAAATTAATGAGGTATAATTGTTAAGCAAATTCAATTTTCCCCAAAATATATACAACGGTATTAATAAAGTAGTTATAGGTAACATTTGTGAAATTAAAATTATCAAGAAAAAAGCAATTTTTCCTCTAAAATAATAACGACTAATTGCATAGGCTGCCATTGAACTAATAAATATTATTAATGTAACAGTTGAAACGGAAATAATTATTGAATTTAAGAAGTAGCTTAGAAGAGCAGTACCTTTAAAAACAGATATATAATTTTTAAATACAATTTCTCTTGGAAAAATTGTTGGGGAACCTGAAAAAATCTCGTTAGGACTCTTAAGAGATGAAATTAAAAGCCAATAAAAAGGAAATATAACTATAAATATAAAAAAACCTATTAAAATAGACGATATTATTAATTTTAATCTTGCTTTATGCATTTTATAGAGTTCCTTCCTTCCCTAAATTAGGCATCATCATCTTAATATATGGAATACACAACAATACAATCACCACAAGGCTTATAATAGCCATGGCTGCTGATTCTCCAAACTTGAATAACTGAAACCCCAGGCGATATGTATAAATCGGCAAGGTAGAAGTTGAAATTCCTGGTCCCCCCCCGGTCATTATATAAATTAAGTCAAAATAATTTAATGTCCATATAGTAGTTACTACTCCTGTGGCTGCTATTACTGGCATTAGATGTGGAATCTTTATATACCAAAATAGTTGCAGCTCGTTTGCACCATCTATTTTTGCTGCTTCAAGCAATTCAGACGGTAAGCTTAGAAGTCCTGCATAAAGCATTAAAAACCAGAAAGGAAAAGCTTTCCATGTGTTTACGGCAATAACTGTACCGAGAGCTATTCTTTTATTACCTAGCCACAAAATAGGTTCTTTGATTAAACCGATCTGTATTAAAACATTATTGATAATGCCTAAATCTGCCTGAAGCATCCAGCTCCAAATTAAAGAAACAACTATACCAGGAATAATCCATGGAAGAAGGAATAGTACTTGCAGCAATTTAGCACCTTGCTTTTTTCGATGAACAAAATTAGCAAGTATCAATCCAATAATCATCTGTAAACTAACACCCACTACTGTCCAAATTATAGTAGTAATTAAAACCTGCAAAAATTTTTCGCTGAACAAAATATTTTTGTAGTTCTCTAAACCAATAAATGGTCTGGAAATATAACGAAGGTCCCACTGAAATAAACTAATAATAAAATTATAACTTATTGGAAAAACAATTATAAAACTTATGAGTGCTAAAGCTGGAAATATAAAAATATAAGGTGTCAAATTCTTTCTTTTTTTATAAATTTGTATCTTCAGAACATTATCACCTCCTTTTCCTAATCTCATATTTTATAAAAAGGGGGATGAAAGCCACACACCTATTTTATACTTATTATAACCCTAAACAGATATTTCTTGAGGAATGGCTACATTTTTATTTTAATTTAATTAATGCTGAAAACTTTTATAGATATAGTCATCAATAAAAAATCATAAACTATTCTTTTAAAGCAACAGATATCATTGCAAAATAATTTTCGTCAGGAACATAATCTGGAACGCTATTTCCTGTCCCAAGTGCATAACCACCACGTTCTTCTGTTCTTTTTAACATATCTTTTGAACGCCTTTTTATTTCCTCAGGTTTAGCCCTGCATACGAAATCAAGATCTATTCCACCTAATATTGCTATACGACTTCCCAATTTTTCATATGCATCTTCAACTGGAATGATATTATCCTGGTATGAATGTTTGCCATCATATTTCAAATCATCAATAATATCGTCCATAACTGAAACTAAATTACCGCATGAATGTAAAATAGCCGGTTTCTCTGTCGCATGGATAATCTCGACAATCTTTTTATGCCATGGGAAAACATATCGCCTTAGATCGTCAGGTGACAACATGGTTTGTGTATTATATCCCCAGTCATCATTGGATATTAATGCACCTACCGTATCATATTTTGCAGATAATTCATAATAGCGCATAAGCCGTGTGCCTACAGCTTCGAAAATATCTTCAGCCAATTGAGGATTTTCATAAATCATAAAGCATAGATTATCATACCCAACAAGAAAAATAACATTTTCTAAAACTCCTCCAGGTCCCCAAATGATTAGTTTCATGTCATCCGGCAAATCATCTTTAAGATCTCTTAAATGGGAATAATCAAAACTATCCGGATCAGGCCATGGATATTTCTCAAAATTCTCACGGTCATGAATAATACTACCCTCATTTATAGATCGTGTCTTTTTCTGTTTTATTTCACCGGTTGGAAAACTAAAACCTGAGCCCAGTATTGTTGTATAATCATATCCCGCATTTTTATAAGCATTTATATATACTATGCTGTCATTCAGTATATTACCATTAAGCTTAAGTCCCGATAGCTTTTCATAAAGCCTTTCGTGCAGGTAAAATTCGAATAGAGTCGGCCGTTCTGGCTTTTCCTTGTTCAAAACCTTCAATAAATTATTAAAATTTGGTTCACGCATTTTTACCTTCCATTATATTAATAATTGTGCCTTTCAGAAAACTCTGAATCCTTTGTCTTTCAAGGCTTTTTGCTCGCCTTTATTTTATTCTTCACCTCCACCCTTGAAACCCTTATCTGATACATAAATAGATTTAAGGCAAACCAGAAACTTCTTTTCAAAGTAGAAACTATCCCTTAATTTTGGATTTGCTAAAGATAGATTCGACCTTAGTATCTGTGCGGTAATCGCCGATGCTGGCCTTGATTCGGCAAAGGCCCTTTCTTTTATTATCAATGACCTTAAGGCTAAGCCCTATATTGCTCGAAATCTAAGAAGAGAAAAAGATCTTAAGGATATTATCCAGGTTACTTGACCTTTGTATGCAAAATCCGAGTGTCGGAGGACTCCGAGCTATCTCTAATCACTGTACTATCGCCCATATTACCGTTCTTCTGGTTACCTTGACTTCTTGTTGTTAAGACTGGTAACAAAGATAAGATTCGTTTTGTAAAATCTTTCCTTCCTAATATTTAGTTCTCAAAGAGCGAATTTTCTGAAAGCCTACAATCTCATATTTAATAAAAAGGGGCATGAAAGCCACACCCCTTTTTATTAAATTTTAATAGTCTTTTCGGGTTCTTATTCCTATTGTGTTATCTGATTAATTTTCTCCTCTAATTTAGCTGCACCTTGTTCAACGCTTAACTCTCCATTAATAACAGCAGAAACTGTTTCCCAAACCGCCATATCGATTTCTGCATAATATTCAGTTTTTATACTCTGGCCTTGTCTTGCATATTTAATCTGTTTCAAAAACATGTCGTATTTTGGATCCTCTGCAAATTTAGATTTTTTCATACCATCTTCAGTAGCGGGAATATCTGACATTAACCTTGCATTAAACTCAGGGCTGGTTATTAATTGAGCAAGTTTTACAGCAGCATCAGGAGATTTAGTTTTACTTGAAACACAAATAGCAAATCCTCCACCAAAAGAACCGTCTGGAGCACTACTATTCATCTTAGGAACAAATGCCAGGCTGTAGAATGTTTCATCCTTAAGACCTTCATTTATGCCCCAAGGCCAAAATCCTGCGATAATCATTGCGACTTTCTTTTGAGCAAATAAAGTACTAGCTTTCTGGTGATCGATTGCATTAAAATCTAGCTCATAATAAGGTTTCATATCACGCAAGAGCTCAAGATATCCTTTAAATTCAGGCGTATTTGTGTTTCCTTTTAGGGTTTCTGGATCGATAATGGAAGCGTCTGTTGCACAGAACAAACTTTGCGCAGGGAATTCTTGTAAAGCTAAATCCATTCCATAGCCGTAAACATTCCCTTCATCCATTTTAATAGTACATTTTTTTGCATACTCTTTAAGTTCATCCCATGTAACGGGTGGTTTATCTGGGTCTAACCCTGCTGCTTCGAAAACCTCTTTATTATACCACAATACTCTGCAGTCAGTAGTAAATGGCATACCCATGTTCTTCCCCTTATGCACATACATTGATAATACACCCTGGAAGAATTTGTTAAAATACTCTTTATCCAATTTTTCGCCTAGATCCAATAAATACCCTCCATTGGCAAAGACAGGAAATTCAGGATTGTTAACCATAAATACATCAGGTGCATCACCACTTGCAAGCAGAGTTGGAAGTTTGGTTACCCATATACCCCACGGATCGTGCTGAAGTTCCAATTCAAACCCAGGGTTTTCTTGTTCAAAAGCCTTGGCAAGGTCTTCATAAGCAGTTTTATACTCAGGCCCTATGCCTCCTCCAACCCATTCAGAAATCCCATAATAAACAAGTTTCTGTGTAGCCATAGCAGCCTCTCCTCCTGCTAAAAGAGAAACCACCATAATGAAAACAAATATTAAACTTAGTTTCTTCATTTTAAATCAACACTCCTTTAATCTTTTATAAAAAATTTGTTACAATGTACTTGGATTTGTTTTAGCTAGCTCTGTGCTTAAGACAAATCCCCTTTTTTTTCTCCACTATCACCTCCTTTTTTAAATACTTTTTTACTCCCTCACCTTTTATTAATAACATTCCCCCCTTTCTTAACAATGCCTTAAAAATAATAAATAATCTATCTTGTCCATATATTTACTAAAATCTTTAATTTTCTAACTTTTTTACGGAAGAGC